>Ga0316604_10002329_pt1 | contig 14716 bp, 14 predicted proteins | sample OWC_soil_day20_C_FD_207650 | JGI IMG/M metagenome (GOLD analysis project Ga0316604, IMG submission 207650) | Wetland soil microbial communities from Old Woman Creek delta, Ohio, United States - OWC_soil_day20_CT | ecosystem: Environmental > Terrestrial > Soil > Wetlands | place: USA: Ohio... | reverse complement strand
CCGGGATCGACCTCCTGATGACGCTGGCCGCGGAAGACCGGACTGATGGCGGGAAGGCCGCCGGCTCGGCGTGGGACCAGGTCGTCAGGTCGCGCGCCCTCGTCCTCGACGAAATGGTCCGTCGCCACCGGGTAGCGGCTGCGCCGCCCGATTCGGAGCTGGCACGCCTGGCTGACGAAATGAACGTAGCGCGCGAGCGACTTTCGAGAATGGTCGTGACCGGACCCGGCCAGGACGACGTTGCCGCGTTCAACACAAAGGTCCACGCAGCCCGCGTTACGAGGGACCGAGCGGAGAGAGCGTTCGCGGCGCGCAGCGAGGAGTACCGACAGGCGCTGGAGCAAGAGCAGGCGGGCCTCGAAGATGTCGTCCGAGCCTTGCCCGACCGGAGCGCCGTCGTCGCGTTCGTGCGCTTCGGCCGGCTGAACCTGGTGACTCCCGCCGGGTTGGCCCCGGAACCCCTCCAGGTCACGCACCCGAGTTACGCCGCCTTTGTCCTTCGCGCACGCGATCGGGAACCTGCGATCGTCCCGATCGGCGACGCAGCCACCGTGGATGCCCTCGTCGCCCGGTGGCGCGAAGCGATCGGTCAGGAAGCGCGTGCGGCGGGCAGGTCCTCCTCGACCGCTGCCTCTGCACTGCGATCCCTGGGCGTGGAATTGCGACGAACGATCTGGGATCCCGCTGTGGCTCGCATGGGAGACGTACAACGTGTGTTCGTGGTCCCGGATGGTTCGCTCAACCTCGTGGATTTCGCGGCGCTGCCCGCCGGCGAAGATGCATACCTCATCGAGCAGGGCCCGGTGATCGGGTATCTCTCCGCTGAGCGTGACCTGCTCACGCGGACAGGCGACTCCGGCGCGACCGCCGGACTTCTGGCCATGAGCAACCCGGACTTTGGTGATCGTACGGCGCTGACGTCGGAACGGCCCAGCCCGCAGTCAGCCATGCCTCGAGCGCCTGCGGCAGCGGCCGGCGTCTATCGGGGACAGCACTCGGCCTGCGGCTGGTTTCAGTCGATGCGATTCCATGACCTTCCCGCGTCGGCAGAGGAGGCACGAACGATCGTCGATCTTTGGACGCGCAGCGGACTGACATCACCCCTTCCGGCAGGGCAGCCCGCGATTGCCGGGGTCCTGTCGCTTTCGGCGGCGAACGCGAGAGAGACGGCTTTCAAGGCGCAAGCCTCTGGTCATCAGGTGTTGCACCTCGCGACCCACGGATTCTTTCTCGGCGGGCCTTGCGGATCGGCACTCGATCCAGCGTCGGCGAAGCAGGGATCGGCATCGAGCGTCTCGATAGCGACCAGGGAAGATCCGCTTCTGCTCTCGGGCTTGGCCATGGCTGGTGCCAACCGCCGCCAGGAGGCGGGTCCTGACGAGGAGGACGGCGTCCTCACCGCAGACGAGATTTCGATGCTCGACCTGCGCGGCACACAATGGGCGGTGCTTTCGGCCTGCGACACCGGGCTCGGCGAAGTCCGTGCGGGGGAGGGTGTCTTCGGGCTCAGGCGGGCATTCCAACTCGCCGGTGCACACACGGTGATCATGAGCCTGTGGCCGGTCGAGGACGAGGCGACGCGCGCGTGGATGGCGTCGTTGTATCGATATCGCTTTGCCGACAGGCAACCCACGATCGACGCGGTGCACGACGCGAGCCTCGAGGCCTTGCGGCAGAGGCGCGCACGCGGCGTGAGCACGCACCCGCTGTATTGGGCAGGCTTCATCGCCGCCGGTGACTGGCGCTGACCGGTTCACTGTCGCCTGTCACGATCTGTTCCGACCCGACCACCTAACTAGCGACGGGGTGCTCTTTCCGCCGGGCGCGCCGTCGGCGGCGATGTCGTCAGAACCGGCTGCCGCCATCGAAACTCAAGCGTTCCGGCGGGCCTTTACGCGGGGGACAAGCCAATGAGAGCGTCCATCGTCCTGGCAACAGCCACCTGCCTGGTCGGAATCGCAGGTTTCACGCATGTCGCGAGTGGAGCGGACAGATCCGATCCTGTGGCCGCGCAGTCCACGGGCACGCCACCTGCTCGCGTGGGGCACATGTTCACGGGCAACGGCGCATCCGGTGCAGACGCGAACCGCCTGTACCTCTACGGGGGCGATGACGACGGGATTGTGCCAGTACTTGACGACCTCTGGTATTACCAGACCGGCAGCAACGCCTGGGCGCGAGTCACCCCAAATGGCAAATCGAGGCCTGGTCCGCGCATGCTGGCCGGTTGGTCTTGCGGTGGCGGTACTTGTGTCCTCGAGGATGGCAGCAAGGGGACCGGCCTCATCAACGAGACGTGGACGTACGACGAAGCGGCGAACGCGTGGTCGAAGGTCAGTTGCACCGCGGCCAGGCCCTGCCCGTCCGGCCGCGAAGCCCCGACGATGGCGTATGACCCCACGACAGGCCTGCACCTTCTCTTTGGTGGAAGCAGTCTTTACTACAGGGTCAGACCATCGGCCAACTTCGACGACACGTACACGTTCAATGCGGCGACGCGCCGGTGGGCCAAGCTGAGTCCGCAGCACAAGCCGTCACCACGCGAGGGCGCGGCGGCCGCGTTCGTTCCGGGTGTGGGAGTCGTGCTGTTCGGCGGGACGGACCTGTCCAATGTCCTGTGCGACATGTTCGTGTGGACGGGTGCGGATTGGGTGGCGGTTTCCGTCGGCAACCGCGGCCCGTGCCTGGCGGGGCACAGCATGGCGTGGACAGGAACGAACCTGATCGTAGCCGGTGGATGGCTCGAAGGGGGACTCGGCAACTCCGCCACCTATCGATTTCAGTTCAACGCCGATGGACGATCGGGGACCTGGGCGACGTCGAGTCCGGGAACCTGCCAGAACCCCACTGGCGGCACGGACGCTGTGATCCACCTCGGCGTGAAGATGGCGGCGGACGACACGCTTCCACCGACGCGCGTCTACTTCGGCGGTCGCGACCAGTCGGGCACGTTCTATGACAACACCGTGGAGTGCACGGACTGAAGTGCCCCGAGTTTCCTCGATGCCTCATTCAGCGCAGCGAAAGGAGGACGCCATGCAAAACGCGCGGTCAACTTCTTCAATGCTCCTCGTCATGGCTGCACTTGCGATGCCATCCATCGGAATGGCCGCCAAGGTTGGTGGGAGCACGGGAAGCGGCATACGTATTGAGCAACTCGTCATGCCTTCCGGCGCCGCCCAGGCCATGGCGACAGCCATCAACGAACAGGGCACCGCCATCGTAGGCAGCATCGACTGGACGGGCGACCAGTACTGGTACTTTGCAGCGCGTTGGCGCCGGGCCTCCGCGGAGAGTCCCTGGCAGGCCGAGGACCTGCGGCCGTTGCTCCCGACGGCCAAGAATAGTGAGGCATTCCTGGTGAACGACGCCGGAACCGTGCTCGTGCGAAGCGAATTCAAGGACGGTACTTACCATCAGTTCGTAATTACGAGCGCCAGCGACACGATCGAGGTCGCACCGAATGATCGGCCAAGCGACCTGAGCGAACTCGATGAGATGGTCGGCCTGCGCTCGGGTGAAGGCGTCCGCCCCGATAGGCCGATCTACTGGACCTCGGCGTATGACTCCGCCGTGGAACTCCCGGTGCTGGAGGATGGTTTCGGCGGTGAGGCAATGTGGTTTCAGGGAGCGGACGTCCTCGGAACTCTGCTGGACGCATCCGGGCGTTGGCTCGTACGCTGGACGCGCAGCAACAGCCAGTGGATCGTCACTCGCATCGTGCAAGTGCCGGCCGCCTACACCGTGACCTCCATGAACTCAGGCGGTCGGCTCGCCGTGAATATCTGCGAACCCTATCCGTGCGGGATAGGCAACGAAAACATCGACGGAGCGGTCTGGGATCCACCTTACGCTTTACCGCCGCTTCATCTCGTGAAGCGCGGTGGCACGTGGAGTCGTGCAGGCCGGGTTCTCGAGGACGGCAGGGTTGTTGGAACCCTAATAACGTCGAGCAGCTGGGTACCCGTGCTCTGGCCGACACTCAACACATTCACGGAGCTGCCAACACTCTCACACGCGGACTCGACTTTTCTCACTGACGGCAACGCGTTCAAGCAGCTCGTCGGCCACGTGCGCCTCTACGCGGCCCGGCAATTTCAGCATGTCGCGGTGCTCTGGACGCTGCCGTAGCGTCGACCGAGTTTCAGGAACGCCAGCACGTCGCACGCGGTCAAGGTCCGCTCCCGGCCGAGGCCGTGTGATGACTCGCCGGCGGCACGACGGCCCAGCCAGCCGAAGACGACATCTCGAACGAGTCGACTATGGCTCGCCCGCGAACACCCAGCCTTCCGGCGTGGTCTTTGACATATTGCGGACCGCAATGCGTCTTGACTTTACCGGGCCGAAGCCCGGTGTCACGATGCCGCGAGGGGGCGCTCGGCGCTGCGCGCGGGCGTGGATCGATCGACGCAGACGATTACTACAACGGTGGGGAACAAGATGAAACCGAAGTTCACGGCATTGGCGCTCGCCGCGTTGATCTGTCATGCCGCCGTAGCCGGAACTACCGGACCGCTGACAAAAATGTGGCAGAAGCAGCTGACAGCGGCCTACGACGATGACAATACCCTCGTGTTTGTGTTCGCCTTGCTGTCGTCCCGCGGCGCCGCTATTGCAGAGTACTTCCAACTCGACCACCTCACGGGCGAGACGAAGGAATGCTGGTCCGACGAGTTGACCTTGACCCAATCGTTCAGCCTGCAGAATCCGGGCGCGGAGTTCCGGTTTACGCCAAAGGGCGGGGATTGTGGGGTCGCGGAGATCGTCGTGGTCTGTCACGGAATCGAGACCACGCGGGTTTACACGGGTGAGGCCACGAGCGTCGGCAAGGCCGGCGGCGGCGTCGCGCACAACAAGGCGCAGTGGTGGCACGGCGCGGAATGCTCAATCACCGGGACTGGCGCCGAGTACGTCACCACGGAAGCGGACTCGATCCTCGACGAGGGATTCGCCTCGGACAAGTTCGGTCAGTAGTCCAACACGGGCACGCGCTCTTCGTCCGCGCGGTCCGGCGCCGCGAAGCGCACGCAGTGCGCCTCCCCATCGGCGATGGCGTGCGCAGGCCGGGCGTCGGTCTGCTCCACGAACTCGGTCGCGACGGCCTGGTTCAGCCTTTCGATGCGCATCACCGTAAGACTGGGCCAACGAATTCCGTCATGTGCGTGCAGCGTCCCCGGCGGACACCGTACTTCACGCCCGGGGTCCACAGGCATGGGTCACCCGCGACCGGACGCGCCATTTCGGCCAATGCCTGCCCGGGTTCGAGCACGCCGAGCGCGGCCTGATCATCGGCCCCACGTTCGTCGCGCGATCCCATGCAGAGCCGACGGTGAGGCTTTGGATCGCCTCGGACCACACAGAACGCCGCCAATGCATCGCGGTGCTGCAGCGGGCGGGCAGGAGAGGTTGCCAACGTCTTGAAGGACTGGACTCGATTCGCACGCACCGGAATCGGGAGCGCGTTGGCGGGTTAAGCCTTGTCCGGCGAGGCGTGACGGATGCATGTTCTGCGGCCTCGCGCCCGCCGGCACACTGAAGTGCCGGCCGGGCCGCAGCGAAGCTGGGACAGCGAGTCAACGTACGCGAGGGGCCGCAGGGCGGCTCGAGTTCCGCCGAGGGACCCGTCAGCTGCGATCCGATCCCGTTCGCGCCGAGTCGGTCGCGTGATCCTCACGGGTGATGCCAGGCATCTCGGCGTCGGATTGCAAAGCGGTGCGCCAGCTTGCGGCGTCCGCCAGGGTGCCGCGGCGCTCTAGGGATCGTTCGACCGGCGCCCCCATCCAGAGGCCACGAGTCAGGCCGGCCAGCATGAGGCTCGACGCCAGGGTCTGGGTTTTCATTGCACGCTCCGGTAACCTGTAAACACACATTGGACGGTTACGATACTGGACCGCCGGCGCGTAACCTGTCAACATTCGTTCAATGGTTACTCAGTCTGACGACCAAACCGGACGGCATTACGGCCCCGAGTCCTTCGTCGGCGGCGTCGTCGCGCTCGATTTCCTGAACACCGCCGAGAACTGGCATGCGCCGCAAGTCGAGGAACTGCTGCCGGGGTTCGAGGACTGGCTCACGTGGACGCGGGCAGCTCGGCTGCCGTCCGCGAGGGTGGCGATATCGCGGCCGGCCGCGGCGCAGTTCATGCGACAGCTCCGGACATTCCGGAACGAGTGGCGGGGCCTGCTGCGGGCGATACTCGACGACACCGCAGTGAACAGCGCATCGCTGCAGGCATTGAATCATCACTGGCAGCATGCGAACGCCGCGCGCGAGATACGCGTGACCACCGCCGGCGCACGCTACGAGTGGAGGACGTCCGTGCCGCCGTGGGAGTGCGCGTTTCACACGGTCGTGCTGTCGGCGGTAGACCTGCTCACGGATCCGGCCCGACTCGCCCGCGTGCGCGAGTGCCCGGGCGAAGGCTGTGGCTGGTTCTTCTTCGACAGCAGCAGGAACGGGTTACGCCACTGGTGCAGCATGAAGACCTGCGGCAACACGGACAAAGTGCGCCGGTTCCGCGCAGGGCAGCGCGAGGAGTGACATTTTGGATGTACTGCCCAGCGGCTCCTGCGGAACGGGGGAATGAAGCCCGGAATCAGGCGAAGTTCGCCGCGCCATCTTCCCTACGATTTCCGTGCCAGGGCGCAGCCGCCAAGCTAAGTCTTTGATTAATGGCGCTCCCAGAGGGATTCGAACCCTCGTACCAGCCTTGAGAGGGCTGTGTCCTGGGCCTCTAGACGATGGGAGCGCGCCCCGAAAATGGCAGGCTGTCGGAGCCCGCAAGAGGGCGCGTATTATACGCAGCCATTTTGGCCGGTCCAGCGGAAGCCGCTTCATTGACCCCTAACGATAACGACAACCCGTCCGGCTACCCGCAGCCCGTGATCGTCCCGCGCGCCGAGCACCCGATCTCGCGCGCCAACATCTCTCCGAATGCCCTGAGGGTGCTCTATCGCCTGAAGGACGCCGGCTTCCAAGCCTTCCTGGTCGGCGGCGCGGTGCGCGACCTGCTGCTGGGCCTGAGCCCCAAGGATTTCGACGTCGCGACCGATGCACACCCGGAGGAAGTGCGGAAGATCTTCCGCAACTCCCGCCTGATCGGCCGCCGCTTCCACCTGGCGCACGTGCGCTTCGGCATGGAGATCATCGAGGTTGCGACCTTTCGCGCCGCGCACACCGAGGTGGACGAGGACCACAGCGTCGACGAAGTGGGGCACCGCGTGCTCGACGTGCACGGCCGCATCCTGCGCGACAACCTCTACGGCAACATCGAGGAAGACGTCTGGCGTCGCGATTTCACCGCCAACGCGCTCTATTACAACATCGAGGACTACTCGATCTGGGACTACGTGGGTGGCGTGCCCGATGCTGCGGCCCGCATCCTGCGACTGATCGGCGACCCCGAGACCCGCTACCGCGAGGATCCCGTGCGCATGCTGCGCGCGGCACGCTTCGCGGCCAAGCTCGGCTTCACGCTGCATCCGGAGACCGAGGCCCCGATCCACCGGCTCGCCTACATGCTCGACAGCATGCCGCCGGCGCGCCTGTTCGACGAGACGATGAAGCTGATGCTGGCGGGCAGCGGCCTCGCGTCGTTCGACCTGATGACGAGGCTCGAGCTGCTGACGCACCAGATGCCGGACGTCGCCGCCGCCGTCAGGGAGGCGCCCGATTCGACGGGTGCGCGCCTGCTGCGGCTCGGCCTTGCGGGCACCGACGAGCGTGTCCGCGAAGACAAGTCGGTCACGCCGATGTTCCTGTTCGCGGTCCTGCTGTGGCCCGCCATACTGCGCGCCGCGGGGGCGCCGGACGGGCCGTTGCCGGAGGACCCGCAGTTGCTGCTCGACGCCTGCGACACAGTCATGTCCCGGCAGATGCGTCGCATCGCCGTGCCGAAGCGCTTCACCCTGCCGATGCGCGACATGCTGCTGCTGCAGTCACGGTTCGAGCGTCGCTCGGGGCGTCGCGCGTTGCGCCTGCTCGAGCACCCGAAGTTTCGCGCAGCGTACGACTTCCTGCTGCTGCGGGCCGCGTCGGGCGAGGTGGATCCGGAGGTCGCGGCATGGTGGACCCGGCTGCAGCAGTTGTCGCCGGACGAGCGCATCGCCGAAGTGGAGAGCCAGCCCGCATCGGGGGGCGAGACCGCGCCGCGTCGCCGGTCGCGCTCGCGTCGCCGTCGCAAGCGTCCCGCAGCCTCCTGACGGGCTCCCGGTAGATCCATGTCCGGTCAGCGCTGGCTTCCTGCGTATGTCGCTTTGGGCAGTAACCTGGACGATCCGATTGCGCAGGTCGGGCGCGCACTTTCGGCGCTCGCGCAGCTGCGGGATTCGCGGCGGATCGCCTGCTCGTCCCTGTACCGCTCGCGTCCGCTCGGCCCAGTCGAGCAACCCGATTTCGTCAACGCGGTCGCGGGCCTGCTGACCCGGCTCGACCCGGCCGGGTTACTGTCCGAACTCAAGGCGACCGAGGAACGACTGGGGCGCGAGCATCCGGTCGTTCGCTGGGGACCGCGCCGCATCGACCTCGACCTGCTGGTGCACGGCACGTCCCGAATCGACGAGCCCGGCCTCGAGGTGCCGCATCCGGGCATCGCGGAGCGGGCATTCGTGCTCGTGCCGCTCGCGGAAATCGCGCCCGACCTCGACGTGCCGGGTCTCGGGCGAGTATCGGCCCTGCTCGCGCGCCTGGATGCCACCGGAGTGGAGCGGATCGCGGCATGACCGGCCAGCAGGACAAGACTGACGTCGTCAGCACGCCGCATCGCTACGTGGTCGTCGAAGGTCCGATCGGCGTGGGGAAGACCAGCCTCGCGCGGCGCCTCGCGCAGAGTTTCGGCAGTGAACTCGTGCTGGAGCAGGACCAGGACAACCCGTTCCTGGAGCGCTTCTACCGCAACCCGCGTGCCGCCGCGTTCCAGACGCAACTCTATTTCCTGTTCCAGCGCGCGCGCCAGCTGCAGGAACTGCGGCAGCACGACCTGTTCGAGCGGGTGCGCGTCGCCGACTACCTGCTCGACAAGGACAGGTTGTTTGCGCGCCTGACGCTCGACGACGAGGAATACGCCCTCTACGAGCAGGTGTATGCGCGGCTTGCGATCGACGCGCCCGTGCCCGACCTCGTGGTGTACCTGCAGGCCCCGGTGGACGTCCTGCTCGAGCGCATCTCGCGGCGCGGGATCCGGTACGAGCAGGGAATCGAACGGCGCTACCTGGAGCGGCTCGTCGAGTCGTACGCGCGTTTCTTCCTGGAATTCGAGGCGGCGCCCGTGCTGATGGTCAACGCGGCCGAGATCGATCCCGTCGGCAGCGACGCGGATTACGGGGCGCTGCTCGCCGAAATCGCCCGTGCCCGCAAGGGCCGCCATTACTTCAATCCGTTGAAAAGCCTGCTGTAGTTCCCGGCGTTGATGTTTACCGGCCGCTCCGTCATTCTTGCGCCCTCATCCGAGGCGGTGTCATGTACACACAACTCCAACTGCGTGATTCCGCGCGACCTCCGGTGAACGTCGCGACCTTGGGCCGCATGAAGGCCGAGGGCGAGAAGATCTCGAGCATCACCTGCTATGACGCGAGCTTCGCCGCCCTCGTCGACGAGGCCGGCGTGGATGTCGTGCTGGTGGGCGACTCGCTGGGCATGGTGATCCAGGGCCACGACACGACCGTGCCCGTGACGCTCGACCACATCATCTACCACTGCAAGGCGGTATCGAAAGGTCTGTACCGGCCATTCCTGATGGCCGACATGCCGTTCATGACCTACACGTCGCGCGAGCAGGCCCTGCAGAACTCGGTGCGGCTGATGCAGGAGGGCGGCGCCAAGATGGTCAAGCTCGAGGGCGGCTCGGGACAGGTCGAGATCGTCGAGTTCCTCGCGCGCCACGACATCGCCGTCTGCGCGCACCTGGGCCTGAAGCCGCAGTCCGTGCACAAGACCGGCGGGTTCCGCGTGCAGGGCCGCGAGGAAGCGGCGGCGGAGCAGATGAAGCGCGACGCCAAGGCATTGCAGGACGCGGGCGCCGACATCGTGCTGCTCGAGTGCATACCCTCGAGCCTCGGTGCCGAGATCACCTCCGAGCTGCACGTGCCGGTGATCGGCATCGGTGCCGGACCGGACACCGACGGCCAGATCCTGGTGCTCTACGACGTGCTCGACATCACTCCCGGACGCAAGCCGAGGTTCGTGAAGAACTACATGACGGGCCATGACAGTCCGCTCGCCGCGATCAAGAGTTACGTCGAGGCGGTCAAGACGCGCGCCTATCCTGCGCCGGAACACTGTTTCTAGCGGCCGCCATATGCAGACCGTAACGCGCATCGCCGACCTGCGCGCCCTCGTGCGCGAGTGGCGCCTGGCCCGCGAGAGCATCGCTTTCGTGCCGACGATGGGCAATCTTCACGCGGGACACGCGAGCCTGGTCGGTGCGGCGCACCTGCACGGCAAGCGCGTGGTGGCGAGCGTGTTCGTCAACCCGCTGCAGTTCGGGCCGACCGAAGACTTCTCGGCCTATCCGCGCACGCCCGAGGACGACACCGCGCTGCTGACCGAGCTGGGCGCAGACGTGCTGTTCCTGCCGACGGTCGAGGAAATGTACCCGGAGGGCACGACGGGCAGCACCATCGTCGACGTCCCGGCCCTGTCGAACATCCTGTGTGGCGCGTTCAGGCCCGGCCATTTCCAGGGCGTGGCCACCGTCGTGGTGAAGTTGCTCAACCTCGTGCAGCCGGACGTCGCGATCTTCGGCGAGAAGGACTACCAGCAGCTCACGATCATCCGGCACACCGTGGACGATCTTTGCCTGCCCGTGAAGATCGTCGGCGCACCCACGGTGCGGGCCGAGGACGGGCTTGCGTTGAGTTCGCGCAATCGTTACCTGACCACGGAGGAACGCGGCCGCGCCCCGCAGCTCTACCGTGCACTCGACCGGGCGCGGCGCCGCCTCGAGACAGGCGATGGCGACATCGCGGACATCGAACGTGAAGGCCTCGAGGCGCTGAAGGCGGCTGGCTTCCGTCCTGACTACTTCGAGGTCCGCATGGCGAAGTCGCTGGCGAGACCGAGCGGACGCAATGTCGACGTGGTCGTGCTCGCGGCGGCGCGGTTCAGCCGGGCGCGGTTGATCGACAATCTGCAGTGTCGGGCCATCGGGGTAATAGCGGAAAGGGGGTAGGGGATAGGGGAAAGGGGATAGTGAAGAAGCCGTCTTCACGCGTCGGCCGATACTCCACCACCGCAAGAAGTTCGCCTCTTCACTATCCCCTAACCCCTATCCCCTTTCTTCCTCCGGAGCGCCCACCCCACGCTCTCCCGCACCACCGCACTCTCGTGGTCCCGTCGCCGTTCGAGCGCTGTGACGACCTCCGCTGTCGCCGGCGCGTTGCCCAGAGCGATCGCCATGTTGCGCAGCCAGCGCTCGTAACCGATGCGGCGGATCGCGCTGCCGGCCATGCGTTCCAGGAACTCTGCCTCGGTCCAGGCGAAGAGATCGACGAGCTTCGCAGTGTCGAGTCCGTGTCTGGCGTGGAAATCCGGCTCGGCGGTCAGCTTCGCGTAGCGGTTCCACGGGCACACCATCTGGCAGTCGTCGCAGCCGTAGATGCGATTGCCCATGGCTGGGCGGAATTCTTCCGGAATCGGGCCGTCGAGCTCGATCGTCAGGTAGGAGATGCAGCGTCGCGCGTCGAGCTGGTAGGGCGCGACGATGGCCTGCGTCGGACACACGTCGATGCACGCCGTGCAGCTGCCGCAATGGTTGGTCACGGGCCGGTCGACCGGAAGTGGGACGTCGGTGAAGACCTCGCCCAGGAAGAACCAGGAGCCGTCCCGACGATCGAGCAGGTTGGTGTGCTTACCGATCCAGCCGAGTCCGGCGTCGCGGGCCAGTGCCTTTTCCAGGACCGGCGCGCTGTCGGTGAAGGCCCGGTAGCCGTCGGACCCGACCGCTGCCGCGAGTCGGTTGGCCAACCGTGCGAGGCGGGAGCGAACGAGCTTGTGATAGTCCCGCCCCAGTGCATATCGAGAGACGAAAGCCAGCGACGCGTCCGCGAGAACGGCCTCCGTGTCGGCGGCCGCTGGCAGGTAGTCCATCCGTGCCGAAATCACGCGCACCGTGCCCGGCACGAGTTCGGGCGGCCGTGACCGCTTGGTGCCGTGCCGCGCCATGTAGCTCATCTCGCCGTGACGGGCGGCCGCCAGCCACTCCACGAGTCTCCGCTCGTCATCGGGCAGGTCCACTGCCGCGATGCCGACCTTCTGGAAGCCGAGTTCGCGGCCCCAGTCCTTGACCTGCGCTGCCAGTGCTGCGAGATGCATGCGTCGATGTGGGCCCGTGAGGGGTTGAGGGCGTCGGCCAGTATAATGCCCCGCATGCAAGCGCTTCCCGGCGCCGTCTATACGGCCGAACAGGTGCGCGATCTCGATCGCCGCGCGATTCACGAGCTTGGCATTCCGGGCTACGAACTCATGACCCGCGCGGGCCACGCGACGCAGAACGCCCTGCGCGCGATGTGGCCCGGCGCCCGATCGATCGCGGTGCTTTGCGGACCCGGCAACAATGGCGGCGACGGCTATGTCGTCGCGCGCGTGGCGCGTGCGCAGGGTTTGCGCGCTTGCGTCGTCGCGGCGGGCGACCCGCAGCAGCTCGATGGCGACGCGCGGCGCGCGTACGAGGATTTCGTCGCAGCAGGCGGGCGATGCCAACCCTGGTCGCCCGACGCGCTCGAGGCCGACGTGATCGTCGACGCGCTGTTCGGCACGGGCCTCACGCGCGAGGTGTCCGGCGAGGCGGCCACGATGCTTCGGGCCGCCAATGCATCGAGGCGGCCCATCGTCGCCGTGGACATTCCTTCCGGCCTGCACGCCGACACCGGGGCGGTGCTGGGCGTGGCTGCGCGCGCGAACCTGACCGTGACATTCATCGGCCGCAAGCTCGGCTGCTATGTCGGCGACGGTCCGGATCAGGTCGGACACCTGGTGTTCGACGCTCTCGACGTGCCCGGCGAAACCTACGCTCTGCAGGCACCCGCCGCCCGTTTGCTGGGTGAGGACGACGTGGCGTCTGCGCTCCCGAGGCGTAGCCGCGTGGCACACAAGGGGTCCCACGGACACGTGCTGGTCATCGGAGGCGCTCCCGGGATGCCCGGCGCCGCACGACTGACGGGCGAGGCGGCGCTGCGATCGGGGGCGGGGCTCGTGACGGTAGCCGTTCATCCGGACAACACCGGCATCGTCGGAGCGCGGCCCGAACTCATGTGCGTGGCGGCCCGGTCGCCGCAGGATCTCGCGGGCGCGTTTGCGCGAGCATCAGTCATCGCGATCGGGCCAGGGCTTGGACAGGGCGAGTGGGGCCGGGGCTTGTTCGAGGCCGCGCTCGCCGCCGGACGCCCGCTGGTGGTGGACGCGGATGCGCTGGTGCTGCTCGCCAGGTCGCCACGCAGCCGCGATCAGTGGGTGCTCACGCCGCATCCCGGCGAGGCGGCGCGCATGCTCGGCGTCACGAGCGCCGCCGTGCAGGCCGATCGCCTGGCCGCAGCGCGTGATCTGCAGGCGCGTTACGGCGGAATCGTCGTGCTGAAAGGCGCGAGCTCGATCGTGCAGGCGCCTGGCGAGACGCCCCGCATCTGCGATCGCGGCAACCCCGGAATGGCGACCGGGGGCATGGGAGACGTGCTCACCGGCATCATCGCGGGCATCGCGGCCCAGTGTGGCGACCTCGCCCAGGCCGCGCGCGCCGGCGTGTTCGTCCATGCGCAGGCTGGCGACCTTGCGGCACGCAGAGGCGAGCGGGGTCTGCTGGCCGGCGACGTGCTGGCACAGGTGCGCGCTTGCGTGAATCCGCCCTGAGCCTGACCGCGGCGACGCCGGAGCAGACGCGTGCAATCGGCGCGCGCGTGGCCGCCGCGATTCGTGCGGCCGACGTCGCGGGGCCACTGGTCATAGGCCTGTCGGGTGATCTCGGTGCCGGCAAGACGACGCTCGTGTCCGGACTGCTGGGCGCGCTCGGCCACGAAGGGCCGGTGCGGAGCCCTACCTACACGCTGATCGAGCCCTACCGCCTCGTGGGTCGAGACTTCCACCACTGCGACCTGTACCGGCTGAGGGATCCCGCGGAACTCGACGATCTTGGCCTGCGCGATCTCATGATCGAGCGCAGCGTGCTGCTGGTCGAGTGGCCGGAGCGCGCAGGGGACCGGCTCGGCGCACCCGACCTCATGCTGCGCCTCGGCTACCTGAACGACGGTCGCTCCGTGGCGGTCGACGTTGCCAGTGAGCAGGGCCGACGCGTGGCGGATGCCCTGCGCCTCGACCACGCCTGACGAATCGTTCGTATCCCTATAATTTTATTGGATTATTGATCCGCCTCGCGGTAGATTACGTCGCATGCCCGTGCGACCGGCCAAGCTGTGGACCCCGCTCGTTGCGCTGCTCGGCGTGTGCGTGGCCGTGCAGTCGCTCGCGGCTGCCCCCGTGAAGGTGACGGACGTTCGCCTCTGGGCTGGTCCGGAGGGCACGCGACTGGTGCTCGATCTTTCCGCGCCGGTTCGCCACCAGGTGTTCACGCTCGAGAACCCGGATCGCGTGGTCATCGACCTCGCGAACACCGAACTTGCGCTCCGCAAGGAGCTGCCGTCCGGCCAGGGTCCGGTGAAGGCGGTGCGCTCGGGGCCGCAGGCAGGCCACGGGTTGCGCATCGTGCTCGACCTCTCCGCCCGGCAGTCGA
>Ga0316604_10002327_pt1 | contig 14721 bp, 8 predicted proteins | sample OWC_soil_day20_C_FD_207650 | JGI IMG/M metagenome (GOLD analysis project Ga0316604, IMG submission 207650) | Wetland soil microbial communities from Old Woman Creek delta, Ohio, United States - OWC_soil_day20_CT | ecosystem: Environmental > Terrestrial > Soil > Wetlands | place: USA: Ohio... | reverse complement strand
AATGCTATGACAAGAGCGGAGCTTGTCACGTGTCTGGTTCGTGTGGCAACTCAACTGGGAAAGACGATGGATCAGGATACCGTTCCATTTTCTGATGTTGGAGAGGATCAGTGGTACAACAGCTATGTAGCACAAGCCGCACAGCTAGGCTTGACGCGCGGATATGAGGACGGCACCTTCAGGCCGAATAATACGGTGACCCGCGCTGAGGCGGTGACAATGATCAATCGCCTGCTGGATCGGACGCCTGAGGAAACCACGCAGTCCCAGACAACAGCGCGGCCCTTTACTGATGTGCCCGCGTCACATTGGGCATATTGGGAGATTTATGACGCAAGTAACACATAAGAATCGGGACGCTCGCTGTGCTCATTTCCTATTGGAGTAGAACTTGATCAAAAGAAGGAGAACGGATGACCTATGAAATCAGTCGTGTGGAAACGAATCATATCAATGGTGTTGGCAATGAGCATGATTCTTGCGTTATTCCCCGTCATGAGTGCTCAGGCGATTGAAATGCAGCCTGGTGAATTTAATCCCGCCACAGGAACTGTTGATATTACCTTTAACCTGCAATGTACCCAGTATGTTAATATCGAGATATTAGTGGATGGAGAGCATTTTGGCTGGCTGTTAAAGGATGAAGTATTGGAAGGATATGAGGGGGATTTGCAGCCACACGATCCCTGTGATGCGGGGGACCTGCCGGAAGAATCAGATACCAGTAACTCTGCGGGCGTTGCCACAAGCGAGGAGGTTAACATTGTAGAGGAAGAAGGTCAGGGAACTGGTTACTACGTGATTCAATGGAATGGCAGTATTAACGGCAAGCCTGTCGTTGGTGTCAATCCAGAGGCAGACCAATATGAGATTACCGTATCTGTCCAGCCTATGGGATATCCTGATCTGGGCATTACGCCATGCTCCATCGATGAAGAGACGGGAGAAACCATACATGACGGTGAGGACTGGATCTGGACGCAGCAGTTTAAAACAGATTCTGTGGTTACACTTGATTATGCAACGATTCTGTCTCAAGCAGGTATTATGGATTTCTTGCTTGCAAATCAGAATGGCTTTTCTTATCAGTTGCTGCTGGAACAAATACAGGAATTTGCAAATTGGATTAATTTCGGAACATTGGAAACCTTATATCCGACGTTTGACGAATTGTATCAAGCTATTAAAGAGGCAGATCCCGTCAACATGATTGACGGCAGTTATATCTCTCAATATACGGATCTCTCTATCGAAGGGACCATTTCTTTGGCATTCAACCGAATTTATAACTCCCGGGGAAGCGGGGATTCACTGGGGAAAGGTTTTACGCACAGCTTTGATTATCAACTCGAGGATGAAGACGGAATTGTTCACGTATACTTGCCGGGAGGAGAGGAGATGGTATTCCTCAGCCTGCGCGAGTCGGAGGGGAACGACTATTACAGTGTTCAAAATACCGTGTTCTCTCTCAAAGATGTCTCGGGCGGCTATGACCTCATATATAAGGATGGAACCATGTTCCATTTCAATCTGGACGGACAGCTGACTTCTGTGGAAAGCAGTCAGGGAACAACCATATACTCCCTGGCTTATACCGGTGACGAGCTGGCCGAGATCAGCGGTTTAGCCGGTGTACTCACGCTGTCTTGGGAAAATGGGCACATTTCAGCGGTGAGCGACAACACAGGGCGGACTGTAAACTACTCTTACAGCGGTGATTTACTGACCGACGTCACGAATCCCGACGGAGATACCTTGTCCTTTTCTTATGACGGAAATGATTATCTGGCTACTGCCACAGATTTTGAGGGCGTGGAATATCTCAGCAATACCTATGATGACAGCGGCAGGGTAACTCATCAGTTGTTTGTTAATGCGGATGTAGAAACAGAATATACATTTACCTATGATGATGAGAATTTGGTCAATACCTGCACGGATTCAAACGGCTGGACCACGGCCTATTACTATGACGAGTACCGCAACCTGCTCAAGACTGTGGATGATAACGGAACCACCTACAGCGCTTATAGCTACTACATGGCGAGCCAGCTGACCGATAATCAAGGGAATGAATCCAGCCATGTCATTGACGAAGATGGAAATGTGACGGAATTAAACTATTCCGATGGCAGCAGTATTTCCATTGATTACAACGCCTTTAATAAAACGGTTTTATTGATTGATGATCAGGCTGAAACCGTAGATTTTTCCCATATGATAGCAACACTTGATGGGCAATATAATTCGGTGGCTGTTGCTTTTGCTGCTGGCTTAGGTGGAGATATGGCGAATGCGGTGTCAGTTATTGAGTCATATAAAGATTACAGCGAAAACAAAGATTTATCATTGGAGGATTTGTTTTATAAGTATTTAGGACTAAATAATACAACGATTAGCAGAGATGATATTTTGGCAGATGTTGATGCAGTAAATATCTACTATTTGCATACAACATATTTAGAACCTACTGTAGCGATTACGGAAAGAATTACAGCATACTACGAAAACACATACTGCGGCTTTTTATCATCAGAGTACCGCTTTACGACTTATTATTCAATTATGACTGGAGTGCCGTTTAGTAGCCTTAAAAACAAAACAGCTGTTCCCCATGTAGATAGTATATACAATATGTTGAAACAAAAGTTTCAGTATAATGCTGCAACAATGTATCTGGAAGGATCTTGGTCTTATGATGACCGTATGGATGCAATGACCAAAGCGACTGCACGATATATTGTGGATGAGGTTAACGAAGAACTAGATAATTAATGTCATTGAGCAAATGCGATTTGCGAATTGCATTTGCTGGAAGGTCAGAAAACGGCCCTTCTGGGCGGAAAGCAACGTATTTTGCCGCCTCAGATACATTGATGACTGTCCGTTTGGATTTTTGGACACACGCCACAAATCCAATGTGCAAGGTGGCTGAAATCAGCCGAAACCTTGCACATAAGTTGAGTTTTTGTTTTATTCACCAGACATGGCATTTTCGTTATTGGTAAAAAGACTCATGTCGGTGTAGATCGATACGGGGCTGGTACATCATCTAAGGTGATAGCAGCAATGTGCATGATGTGCCAATGACGAAGCTACCGCTCACTGGTGAGAGTGCTGAAATGATCCATTTGTACCGATGTTCGGAATGTGTTCTTACTGTAAAGGGATTTTTCGACTATTGGAAAACACAATACAAAGGATGACGAAAACATACTACAAAACTGTCTTCGTTTTACTATGTTTAGAATGGATGTTGAAAATGAAAAAAAGTATCCTAAGATTAAAGCTGATTGCATCTCTCGCGATCAGTGTAGTGTTAATCGCTGTATTCGCGCATTGGGTTTCCTATACTACCGTAATACAATCAACTTCTGCTGATGGTACATGTGAGATTACCGTTAGAGCGAGACATTATCAAGTTTTAATACAAAATTATGATAAAATTGAGATAAACTGCAAAAATGGATGGAAGCACAAAACCATAGTAGAAAAAATTTCAAATGGATTCGATGCAATTACGAGTGAAACTGAAAATGTTTATGTTTTTTGGGATAACAATAATGCGACAATAGTATTGCTGTGCAGCGAATTGTTTCCGCGAATAATCACGATCCAGTTTGGCAACGAGATTGTTTTTCAGGACATCACGGATGTTGACTTTGAATTAGTGCCAGGTATTTTTCAAAAAAACGGAATTGATATGAACCAAATACCCTATGAATATTTAAACTGAGTCATTCACTAGAAAGGTGAAGTAACCGGATAAAGCTTTAATAATTTTATGAGTGCGTTTCCAGTATCGAATATCTTGTTGTTGAAAAGAAAAAAATTGAATTTAGGCGGCATGGTATTCATCTGAGAGCATTGGTTGCTTCGAAGCTCAATACTAATGAAAGAAGGAGACATATTGATTTATGCAGAAAAAATCACCATCTCAGTTTTAATCTTTATAATGACATTGCAATTATCAGCTTGCAATCAAAAACCAGACAATGGTTCGGTTAACGCAGATGCTACTGCATTGTGTAATATGTATAATGGATGGGTCTCTCAATGAGGACGCCCTAGCTCTTTGTGTGGAAAATGGGTTTTCTCTGATTCAACCAGACGAATATGATTCACCATTGGAGATTGCGGCACAGTACGGGAATGTTGCTACTGTGAAATGGATGATAGAACATTGGGTCCAATACGGACAAAATGAAGCCATTCGCTATCCACTGAGAGAAGCAGCGGAGTATGGCCAATATGATGTTGCAGCTTATCTTCTGAGCCTAGACGCTGCCGTGGAAGTGATTGACAATTTTTCGCCGCTATCCGATGCGGGCGAGCAACTTTATAAGTGGAAAAAATGGTGCAAATGACAGAGCATACGAATTTGATAATGAGAATTTTATAATTAATAATAATGAAAAGCCCTTCAGCGCATATATCGATGCCAGACGCGGACAAACAACTTATTATCAAGTATCCTTTACATGGGGTGAAAAATGATGAGACGATATGTCAGAATAAGGTGCAGTGTGTGCTTGCTGTTGGTATCTACACTGTTAGCGGGATGCGGAAAGTTAAACGTAGTTGCAGATCTGGCCGATGCTGTTGCAGTTCAGTTAAATTATGATACATCGCTGGTCGATGCCATTGATTTTGGCAGCTTAGAGGGCGTAAAAGAAGCCCTGGAAAATGGAGCGGATATCAATAATGGATATACCAGTTATCCAATTCCTCATTCTGTGAATCCTTATTGGTATGCTTCAAACCATGGAATTAATTCGCGGGTACCGGAGTATCTCCTAGAACACGGTGCGAGTGTGAATGAGTTGGATAGTGATGGAGAGACCTTGCTTATGAACGCCGCAGGAGGAGACCGTGTAGATGATTGCCAAATGTACCTAAGTTATGGCGCTGATATAAATCAAGTTGGAAAGAATCATTACACAGCATTGGATTTGGGAGCAAAGCAAGGCTCGGAAAAGGCAGTGAAGTATCTCATTGAACAAGGGGCAACCGTTACAAGGCAGACACTTGATATCGCTCTATCTGGCATTTACGATACGGGTTATAAGGAATACGGAACCGTGCGTGCTATATTACTCAAGCTTCTTGAGCAGGGCGAAGAATCTGGGCTGGAACCGATTGTAGAAGCGGCAATCATCGGTGATTCAGATCAACTAATTGCCTTGGGTAACTCTGGGGCACTGACAGAAAATAATATAAACTGGGTTGGCTATAATGCGGCGGCGTTTTGCAATGAGGACGCCCTAGCTCTTTGTGTGAAAAATGGGTTTTCTCTGATTCAACCAGACGAATATGATTCACCATTGGAGATTGCGGCACAGTACGGGAATGTTGCTACTGTGAAATGGATGATAGAACATTGGGTCCAATACGGACAAAATGAAGCCATTCGCTATCCACTGAGCGAAGCAGCGGAGTATGGCCAGTATGATGTTGCAGCTTATCTTCTGAGCCTAGACGCTGCCGTGGAAGTGATTGACAATTTTTCGCCACTATCCGATACGGCGGAAAATGGGGATTTAAAAATGGTCAATCTGCTGTTGAATAGCGGGAAATTTACATCAAAAGATCTGATTCTTACGGCACTGAGCGAAGCGAAAAGATGGGACTGTGAGGTGATGGGGCGGTTATTTCAAGAGGGTTCTTTTACCAGTGAGGATTTAGAGGGGATATGGAACGCATCTATCGGAAATTTAGAGACCATGAAACTATGTGTTGCAAACGGCTCTAACCCAGTAGATGGGTATACGTTAATTGTTGCAGCTACTTATGGATACTATGATTGCGCAGAGTATCTAATTCAAATGGGTACTGATGCGGCCTATTATAATGCTGAACTTCAAGAAACTCCGCTTGAAATGGCGGTAAGCAGAGGATATTTAGACATTGTTCAGCTTCTCGTAGAAAATGGAGCTGATGTAAACCAAACGGGTGAATTATTCGGGTCAATTCTTCAGGTAGCGGCAATTTCAAGCGCGCATATTACCCAATATTTGGTGGAGCATGGTGCCGACCTTGATTACCAAATGGAAAACGGAAATACCGCGCTAATGGCTGCGGTTCAAGCCGGGCGCACAGACTGCGCAGAAATTTTGTTGGAAGCGGGCGCCGATGTGAATCTGGAGAATGAGGATGGAAAAACGGCGAGTGACTTGGCGGGAGACGAAAGCGTGGAAATGAGAGCCTTATTTTCCTTGGAATAGCGATGATTAGAAAAGAAAATTATTAAAAAAGAGATAACCAACGTGTGTCGCGCATCCCCAGCCAATTCATATTGCATACTTCTGATTATGTAAGACGATTTGACAACACAAGAACAATGGAATAGATTAATTGCCCATGTATAAACCAGATAATAGTTGAGGGTTTTATATTATAAAAATGGAAGAAGGGTAACTACAAAAATAAATAAATTAGTATCATTCCTGTTAAGTATCTGCCTTTTTTCTCTTTGTGGCGTAGTTGCCGCAGCGCAAGAAGACATGACAAACAGAGAAATTGCCGTCCTATATAATGGAGAACGGTTGTCTTTTGATGTTCAGCCAATCATGATTGACGGGCGTGTAATGGTCCCTTTTCGAACCATTTTTGAAGCGCTTGGATATACAGTCAACTGGGACAACGATACAAAAACTGTCATTGCGAATCAAGATATCTCTATTGCCATGGCAGTTGGAAATAACAATGTTTATTATGGCGATACAATCATAGAATCAGATGTCGCGCCAGTTCAAGTCCCTTACCACACAGGATGCCGTGGACTTAATAGCGCTATGCGGATTAAGTGACGCTGAGATAGTAGTAGTTGGTATGGCTGTCTACGGCGATTACTTTTACGCGTCTCTGGATACATACAGCAACGAAACATATGGTACCGAGGCATTAGAAATCATACAATACAACTACCATTCAGGAGAGTATCGTCTCATTTCATTGGACTATTCTGCAGAGCAGCTTGTGGTGACAGATAACAGTATTTATTATTCTGTGAGAAAGGGTTTTTCTAGTACCTATAATTTGTATCGTTCAACGCTGGATGGAGAAAATTCGGTCCTTCTCGCTCAAGATATTTATTACGGATGGCTCTTATCTGGCAATAATATTTACTTTGAAGATTCTGCGGGAGAGAATAAAGATAACATTGTCCAAATCACAACAGACGGAAGTCAGCGCAAGACTGAGCCTTCGTGTTTCTTCAGACAGAAGCGGCTAATAGAAAATTTGGTGTTCTGCAAGAAGTTGCCTTTATAGAATTTTACACAGTGATGGCTGGCAAATACTTTATGATAAATTTGCTCATTAGCAGTAGCGGAGCAAATGATATACTTCAAATTCTTTGATAATTTTCTTTGAGATAGAAAGCGAACAGTGACAGGATTAGCATTTTCATCATAATAAAAAGTAGTGCCGAAGAGAACTCCGCCGATATTCGAATGGTACTTTTCCCGATTCGCAGAGAGAAATGGAATTGCTTCCTGTCTATCTGAATCAGATAAGATGCGAAGTATAAAATAACCATCACCATTGAGTATTTGGCATACCTTTTGATAGACCGCACTGTCCGCCGGTGCAGTTCTTCTGAGCAATCTCAAATCGGATATAATAATACTGTCTGTGACCATGATGCTGTGAATAAAATCCTCATCCACAACAATGGTGTAGCGCTCCAAAAAAGACTGGTCCATATTGAGAAGCCGGGCATGTGTAGTGATGATATGACCGCCGAAGTGTTTGATCTCATTGAGTGCAGAAAAATAAGCTTCAATTTGGAGGTAAACATCGTACTGCAAATTCTGTAATAAAGTGAAAACTTCTTGTCCGGCTTCGATTTGGTACATCTGCTCGATGGTTTTTTGAAGCTCAGAAGGAAGACTCTTTTTCAATTGCTCCATACTTGGGGTAATCATAACGGGAATATCACGCTTCCTGGCATCATCATAGATCTGTCTGGCAAGCGCTATGGTAGGCGCTGCAATCAAAAATGGGGTTGTCGAGTGCTCCATGTAATCCAAATAGGTATGTGTTTTGCCAAGCCCAGGCTGGGCGTTTAAAACATAAATACCGGGTTCCATAGAACTTATGATTTTATCGAACTGATCGTGGAGGTCTCGGCGGACAATATCGAGAGAATAATACGTTTCATTGAAATTTTTCAACCTAAGAATTTCTTTGTTAAAAGAACAGTAGAAATAATTGTATCTTTGTGATTGCAAGTATTTGAGTAAGCACAAAAGCAGTTGCAAGGAAATGCAGCTTGTTTGCGTTTTGCTAAATGTCTCACGTGCATTTCCAAACATAATTCTCCAAACACATGATAATACTTCGAAGTAATATCTAAGAAATATTTATCGCCACCATCAACTTGATGCAAATTTGACATGAGTCCAATGATTGAAAAAAGTGGTGTTTGTTCTCCCGACGAATATTGCCTAAGTAATTCGCATTTTTCGATGATGTGGGCAAAGTTAATTCTTTTTTTGCGGGATTCAATTCGCTGGTGGCGGATGATTTTATCATCAAAATAATAAATGACAGCAAAAACAATTGCGGTGATTTACCTGCTTGGTAAAACAATGCCTGTGTTTTCTTTGCCACGCACCGCTTATCCCTCAGTTCAATTACTGTCCCTCTGAGTGATAACTCTTTCAGTATATTAAGCACAATGCAAGCGGAACATGCCAATGCAGCCGACGCTTTTCTTATGAAGATGGGCTGGAACTGATTGTCGGAAAGGGCGGCGGCACGGTTTATACCGCGATGGTGCCCGTTGCCTCATTGTTGTATGCGGTGGCTTCCATCGCGATAACCAGGAGCTTTTTACGGCATCCCTTTCCACCACGGTATCGGTATAGCTCGTCAGCAGGGCAGTCAGCTTTTTAATGGTGATGCTGTCGGAAATCTTCCTGATGGTGGCCTGAATCTTTGCGGCGTCAATGCTGCCGTTGGTTGTATAGTCGCCGCTACGAAATAAATGTTTGGCATACGCTGCAGCTTTCCTGTGTGCGTCGGCGCCATGACAGATATCATGGACCTGTCATGGCGCCGGTTTACGACTGTGCAGAGTGGTCATCTCACCTCTTCTCGCAGGGCTCGGTGTGTTCGCGGCACAACGGTTTGCTAAGGCGCTTTTCCGTTCAGGAAATTTCCGTTTGTGGTATTGAAACTATTTTGGGGAAAACTGCAAGTAAATAAATTGCAAACCATTCATCATAAAGCAAATGAAATTTTACTTTGAGTGTGTTAACATATATGCCTGCTTTGCAATGGGCGTCTCAACCATTCAGATTGAGAATGATCATTTGAATGGCTCTGGCATCCGCACTGTCCACCTTGCCGTCACCGTTGACATCGGCTTCCAGACGCTGCAGGATGGTGACAGTCTCAGCGATCTCGGAATAAAGGTTATACACCAGCTGCGCGTCGTTAATGTTGACCACGCCATTTTCGGTCACATCACCGTCATAGTCAAGATTCACCGTGGTTCCCGCGACCTGCGTAATGCCTGCTTCCGCGTCATCCTCCGTAACGCTGTCATCCACCATGGTGACATAGCAGCCGTACAGTGTGGAATAGTACATGGCGGTTCCGTCGTAGCAGTAAGTCATACCGTCGGCAGGATTGAGCACCTCAACCAGCATGACCTTCTGTCCGTCCGGCGCGGCATTATAGGTGTCGTAATCAATAAACGTTACCATATAACCCGTCAAATTGACGTACACTTTCGCTGTACCTCCAGACACCGCTGACGAAGAATCATCCGGAGCGATCGCGCTGTTGCTCACAACCATGTTGGACAGTGCAAAGATACACGTACCTGATCCCGAGGCCGCGGTGAAGGTCAGGGTAGCGACAATCAAGCTGTCTCCCACATCATAGTCTTCACCATAACCGACTATGCGGATGATGCCGCTTTCCGGCTCGCTGTAGAGAAAGTTGTTGATGCCCGTAGCCCCGACTAGAGTCAACAGCAATGTGTCATAGCTGATATCCGCCTGGTACGCGGAGACAGCATTCACATCAGCTGAGGAAACAACCACGTCCACGGTTACCATGTTGCCGGTCACGGCGGTATTGCTGTCAGGAACCAGAGTGACTGTATAGGTACCGGTTTCCGTCGTATCATCGGGGGTGGTGACCATGGCGCTGGTATAGGTCACGGAGCCGTCCTCATTGCTTGTGGTACTGGCGGCGGAAATGGTACCGACCACAGAAGAGGTGCTGTCCACCGTCAGCGTATTCACATAGGAGGTCTGGGTCACCGTCCAGACGGAGCCGTCCGTCAGCGATAGGGAGAGGGTTACGTCATCCACCGTCTCAAAGGTATTGCTAGTGACAATTCCAACGGTATCCGCAGTAGTCACCACGCCGCCGTTTAAGAAGGTCGGTGTTCCAGTGGTAACAGCTCCAGTCACGGTGGCATCGGTCAAGGTAACACTCATGGGAACCGATGCCAGCGACTGAACGATATCGCCCGTCAGTGTTGTATCACTGATGTCCACGGTGACGGTTTCATTTCCCTGAAGGCTGCCCGCCATAGTGTCGTCATTTTCCAGAGCCTGAATCATGGGCCCATTGGTTACGTTGATCTGGGCACCGTCTGAAACCGTGATGTCGGACGCTCTTGATTTGACCTGAATGCCGGTATACTTGGCGTTGATCTCCGTCCCGTCCCCGGTGACCACAATGTTGGAGACCGCGCCCATACCCTGATGGGTCACAATGCCGAACCGCTCGGAGTCAATCACGCTTCCGTTGTAAAGCTTGGTAGAGCCCTCAGCAGCCACAATGACGCCCATCCCGTTTTCGGCGTTGATTTCACAGTTATTGAAGAGATCCCAAATGTAGCCGATGGCATAAGCGCCATAACCACTGTTTGTGATGTTGATGGTACAATCCTCCATGTACATGGTAATGGGATTTTCCTCCGTTGCCTCCACGTCATCGGAACCCATGGCGCCCCACGCGTCTGAATTGACAATGCATCTGTAATAATAGGCGTTGGAGGAATCCACCAGATTGATGGAACGACAGTTACCCGCCACGCCGAGGCCGGTGGGCGGACTGCTCATGCCGGCGGTGGGAATGGATATTGATGCGATGCTGCCGTCCTCATTATAAACAGTTCCCGTGGTAATGGTGGTGTCATAGACATACAACGTGGCGTTGTCCCCTGTAAATAGAGCGCCGCGCAGGGCTCCCTGGGTCACAATGGTAGAGTTTTTCACGATCAGTGTTGCATCATCCACAGCGGCAAGGGCCGCTCCGATTCCGGTGAAATCATTACCGCCGTTTCCGGTGAAGCTGATGTCGGCGTTGTCCACGGTATAGGTTCCGCTGCCGCTGATGCGCACTCCACCGAAGTAATCCGCATTAGAGGTAATGGAGATACCGTCTGCCCCGGTATCGTCGTAGGTACCCCCCACAAGGGCCGCCGTCACCGACTCGTCGTCCACGATGCCGTCCTCGTTCACAGACAGAGCCACCGTCATGGTCTGGGTGGAATCGACGTCGTGGTCGCTGTATATGTCCTCAATGAGCTTGGTTACGGAAAGCACCACATAGCCTTCATAGGTGCCCTCCGCAATGGGCTCGTTGATGCCGTTTACCGTCATGGTGACGGCATAGCCGTCGGGAGCCGTCAGCTCCACCCCAGAGGCGATTTCCAGGCCACTTTCATAGACTGCCGTCTCAGAAAGCTCTGTGCTTTCGCTGATGACGGAAATGCCGCTGTCCTCCGTACCCGCCCAACTGTCAAACGCGGAGCGATCCACGGTAAAATCCGAAATGGAAAGAGCCAATTCGCTGTTATCGCCGCTGCTGAAACTTTCAACAGTTACGGTATAGGCGCTGGTGCCATCTCCATTGAGGTATACGGTGCCATCGGTTCCCAGTACGGGCACGGAATTTCCGTCCGGGTCAACCAATGCCGCTCCATCAGGCACATTCAAGCCGACGAGGTTGCTGTCACCGGTTACCACCCAAGTGGAATCACTGGACAGAGAAAGAGTGGTGCCCCCGTCGCCTATATATTCGGTGCTTGCGATAATAGTTCCGGTGTAGACAGTGCCGTCCACCAGATACAGATCCACAGTGCTGATTCCGTCGCAGGAAATGTCTCCTGTGAGGGTTTGGTCGATGGCGGTGAAGGTGAGGGTTCCTCCGTTGGAGCCGGAGGTGCCCCAGCTGTTGTGGTCGTTGCCTCTGACCACGAGAAGCTTGTTGCTGTCCGTGTCATAGTTGAGTGTATCATTCTGGAGAATGACTTCCGCCGTGGTGTTGGTCACATAAAACAGGGCCGAATCCACCTGATCCGATCCGGGGCCGCTGATGGCGGCGCTCAGCATGCTGTCGGCCGCCTCAAATCGCGCGGTACCGGCGGAGGAATCCCCGGAGGTGCTCTGATAGAGGATGATACCGTTATTCACATCATCCTGCGTCGAGGTCGCGGTGGAGGTAATGCTGCTGTCCGCAATCCGGATGTTGTTCAGTCCCTCCATTCCCACCAGCTGGGAGCCGCTGGCGGTCCCGGTAATGCCGGATACTTCGATGACGCCTGTGCTGTAAAGAACCGGGGAGCCTTGCCCCGCTGTGGAAATGGTGCTGTCGGTCAGTGAAATATAGCCTCCACCCCGGTCCGTTGCCACGCCGGCACAGTGATCGCCCTCAGTGGTGATGTCCAGGTCAGACGCTACAATGGTGCCGTCGTAAGTGGCGTCCAGGCCGCGTGAAGAGTTTTCCGTGCTGTGGATGGTCACACGATTGGCGTAGATCACAGAATCTGTCCCCGTGGAAAACAGATTGTTCGCCCCCTGGGCCTCAGAGTTGATGGTGGTGTCACTGAGGTAAATGGTGCTTGCACTTTGGGCCGCGACAACGGCATTCACCCCGTAGAAATCACTCCCATCTCCGTCGGTATAGGCGCCAGTCTTGTTGAGCGTGACATTGCTCATGTCCAGCCAGGCGGAGTTTTCTGCCAGCACGACATTTTCTCCGCTGGTGTCGGAGGATAGCACAGAGCCGGTAATATCTCCGTAGCTGGCATTGTCGTCGGAGCCGTCATAGGTCACAGCCGAATAGTCCGACGCAGAGCCGTCCACCTCGAAATAACCGGTCAGGGAATACGAGGAGTCCCCGCCGCCGGAATCGGACCCTCCCGGGGTAGTTCCGCCACTGCCGCCATAGGTGACTGAGGCGGAATAAGATACACCGTCCACGGTCACGGTACAGGCATAGGTTCCCGACGTTTCGTTTGCGCCTGGATCGGTCACCAAAGTAAATGTATAGGTGGCATTAGTCGAAACGGTCGAAACGGTTGTCGTGGTTCCAGCATTGGGCCCTCCAGTCACGGTGTAGGTCCACTGGTAGGTGGCATCGGTCAGTGTCAGTCCGGTGGACGAAATACTTAGCGTCACACTATCGCCGTTGACAGGAGATGCCGGATCGCTGACAATGGAAATACCGGCGCTGCTCACAGCTAGAGCCGCATTGGATAAGCTGATCAGCATGGAAATGCAGAGGATTACAGATAAAAAACGCCAACTTCCTTTTTTCATACAAATACTCCTCTCATTTTTTTGGCCGCTGTGGTCGACTGTTTATTCCCCTCTCCTTTCCTATGGAATCGTTTGGTTCAGTCTTCTCTTTCCTCATCTCCAAGTTCAGATTTAGTGCATCGCCCGATTGCCTCTTCCCAATCAAACAATTACTACAATATAAAACCGACGGTCAATTTGTACTATGTTAGCCATAGAAATACCATTTAATTCCATATGTTGTTAATACTATAAATCTTTATAAAGGAACAGTCAACGGGAAAAATTATATTCATTGTTTTTTCCATTATCTCATTCCACACTGTTTAATCTGTAACGAGTTTTTCCAGGCAAGAGCAAGCCGCTATACCGTACGGTATAGCGGCTTGCTTTCTATATGTACCATATTGAAATCAAGTCAGAATGTGGGAGGAGAATAGACCGATGGAAAAGCTTGAGTTAAAAAATTGCTAATAATAGAAGAGTGAGAAAATCAGAAATTAAGAAAAGAAACTCAAATGTTAAAGAGAGAGAAACTAAGATGGGAAACTATGTATCCCAGTTAACATATTTTAAACCAGCACTAAAGAAAGAAGTTTGATTAGATGATATTGTGAAGGTGATGTATGAAGTGAAGATTACCGATACCAATGAATAAAAAATTTTGAGGTCTCAATAAAATTTGGGCTTATTTGAAAAATATAGAGTAAATATAAGAAAAAAATAAGGGTTTTCACGACCTCCATAAGAGCAGTTTTCTATTCGAAAGGAAAATTGTTTTTATGGAGGATTTTTATGATTTCTGATGACAACAAGATGATGGAAATGGCGTTCGGGATTTTGAATCAGGTTTATTTTGAAGGGGAATTGCCTCGGACAGCGTTCACCATTCAAAGTAGTCCCAAGTGTTATGGTTACACAACCGTCCAAAAGGTATGGGCAGATGAAAAGGAAAAATATCATGAAATAAATATTGGGGCGGAATACATTTCCCGACCCATTGAACATGTGATGGCGACACTGTTACATGAAATGGTGCATTTGTATTGCATGGTGAACGAGATTAAGGATACAAGCAATCATGGGAGATATTACAATAAGCGATTTAAGACCGAAGCTGAGAAGCGTGATTTGAAAATTGACTATGCTGATTATATTGGGTTCAGCG
>Ga0316604_10002326_pt1 | contig 14721 bp, 8 predicted proteins | sample OWC_soil_day20_C_FD_207650 | JGI IMG/M metagenome (GOLD analysis project Ga0316604, IMG submission 207650) | Wetland soil microbial communities from Old Woman Creek delta, Ohio, United States - OWC_soil_day20_CT | ecosystem: Environmental > Terrestrial > Soil > Wetlands | place: USA: Ohio... | reverse complement strand
CCGCGCAGCCAGTCCCAGGCGCTATCTGCCGGATGCTGTCGGTACTTACAGCGGTGCACCTATCATTACCATTCTCAACCTCGATAACCTGAATACGAACAATGATCCGCAACCGGATGGTGTGTATGATTTTGTGAGCGGGTATACTGTAGACGTATCTAATGGTAAACTCATCTTCCCCGTACTGGAACCTTTTGGTAAAGACCTTGCCAAAGCATTTGGCGGTGATGCTGCTTTGGAAAAACAATACCTCTATACCAAACTGTATGATACTACCAAAGCGGCCGCACAACAGTATTCTTCACTCAACAGGTACCTCATTAAAGGGAGCTACAAAGCAGGTAGTTCGTCAGAGGTATCATTGAACGCCTACAACATTCCTTCTGGTTCTGTAACCGTCACTGCCGGTGGTAAAACACTGACAGAGAATATTGACTATACAGTTGATTATAACCTGGGTAAGGTTAAGATCATCAATGATGGGATCCTCAGTTCCGGTACTACCATCAACGTCTCTTTTGAGAATAGCGGTCTCTATGGGCAGCAGGTACGGAACTATGTGGGTACCCGTTTTGACTATGCGGTGAATGAAAAACTGAACCTGGGTTCTACCATCGTGCATATGAGTGAACGCCCGTATACGACCAAGGTGAGTTACGGCGAAGATCCGATCAACAACACGGTTGTAGGGCTGGATGGTAACTATAATTCAGAATGGAAAGGACTGACCCGGCTGTTAAATAAACTACCGAATTATAGCACCAGGTCACCCTCCGCTGTGAGCCTCACGGGCGAAGTAGCCCGCTTATTCCCCGGGCATAGTAAACTGATCAATGCATTTGGTTCCAATGAAGGACAGGTATACATTGATGACTTTGAAGGTACAGAAAGCAACTATGACCTGAAGACGCCGAGTAGCAGCTGGGCGCTGGCTTCTACACCGGCTGGTGCTACAGATAGTTCAGGTAATATCATGTTCCCGGAAGCGACATTGAGTGATTCTGTTGATTATGGAAAGAACAGGGCTTTGCTCTCCTGGTACATCATCGAACCTACCCTGCAGGTAAACAGTACTTCCGATCTGCCAGCAGGTATTACCAAAGATGACCAATCTGATCCACGTACACGTATCGTATACCAGAAGGAGATCTTCCCGAACCTGTCTACGGATTATACGGCCACACAACTCACCACCCTTGACCTGGCGTATTATCCCAATGATCGTGGTCCATACAACTTCGAAGCCAGCCGTACGGAGGTGAATACAGATGGTACGCTGAATAATCCAAAGAAACACTGGGGTGGTATCATGCGTGCGTTAGACAATACAGACTTTGAGACGTCCAACATACAGTATATCGAATTCTGGGTACAGGATCCATTTATAAAGAACACCACCAGTACCGGTGGGGACCTGTATTTCAATCTCGGTGCCGTTTCTGAGGATATTCTGAAAGACTCCTACAAGTTTTTTGAGAACGGGATGAAGGCACCCAGTACTACGATCAACTATGATTCCACTGCCTGGGGCCATACACCGAACTATACCACACAGCTGACGAGGGCGTTTGACAATGATGCAGACGTAAGGGAATACCAGGACGTAGGTTACGATGGTTTGCGTTCTGCGGATGAAGTATCTTACCGTACGCACTTCCTGAACCAGCTGCGTACCAACTTTGGCGTTAGTGCAGAGGTATATACCCAGGCGCTTGGTGACCCGAGTAATGACAACTACCATCACTACAGGGGTGATGATTATGACAAGGCGAAATATGGCATCCTGGCCCGTTATAAACGCTATGCCATGTCAGACGGGAACTCTCCTGCTACTACCAGTGGCTCCTCCTACTCTACTGCGGCGACTAATATTCCGGAGTCAGAAGATCTGAACTTTGATAATACCATGAATGAAACGGAGTCCTATTTCCAGTACCGGGTGCATTTAAGTCCAAACATGACGATCGGACAGAATTACATCGTAGATAAGGTAGATGCCTCCGTCACCTATACCAATGGCAGCACCGGCACTGAAACCTGGTACCAGTTCAAGATCCCGATCGAACAGTATAGCGCGGCGATCGGTGGTATTGCAGATTTTAAGTCCATCCAGTTTATGCGTATGTTCCTCACGAATTTCTCTGATTCTGTCGTACTGCGCTTTGGTAAACTGCAACTGGTCAGGAACCAGTGGCGCCAGTATAGCTACGAATTACAGACAGGCTCCGGCGACCTGGTAGCTACAGATGGTAATACGACCTTCAATACAACGTCTGTCAATATCGAAGAAAACGCTTCCCGTACGCCTATCAACTATGTACTGCCACCGGGATTGTCACGCGAGTCGACGCTCAGTACCAGCAATACCACCCTGCTGATGAATGAGCAATCCCTTTCCTTACAGCTGTCCAAACTGCAGGATGGTAAGTCAAGGGCGGTATACAAAACATTGGGCATGGACCTGCGCAGGTATAAAAAACTGCAGATGTTCATACACGAAGAAGCGGTAGAAGACGACAACAGTTTAAAAGATAAAGACCTGCAGGCGGTGATCCGCATTGGTAGTGACTATACGGAGAACTTCTATGAATACCGTATTCCACTGACCAAAACTGCCTTTGGCGCCACCTCACAAACGGCTGTCTGGCCTACGGCGAACAATATGGACATCACGCTATCGGACTTCAGCAACCTGAAACAAACCCGTAACAATGCAGGTGCTTCTACAGCTACGCTGTATGAGAAGACACTGGCAAACGGGAATGTGATCGGGGTAATCGGTAACCCGAACCTGGGAGATGTGGAAGGGATGATGGTGGCTATTTACAACCCGCTGGATGATGGGCTGACGAAGAATGCAGAAGTTTGGTTTGATGAATTGCGATTGACCGGGCTGGATGAAAAAGGAGGATATGCCGCTACGGGCAGATTGAATATGCAGCTCGCCGACCTGGGCCAACTGGCCGTAACCAGTACCATGCACACCGCAGGATATGGGGCCGTGAACCAGAGCGTGAATGAACGGTACCAGGATAACCTCATCTCCTACGATGCATCATTAAGCCTGGATATGGGTAAGTTGTTGCCTAAGAGAACAAGATTGGCGATTCCCCTCTATGTAGGGCAATCTAAAACCAGCAGCATGCCGGAATGGGATCCGTTTGACCTGGACATCAAATTGAAGGAAAAGCTGAAATTAGCGGCTAATAAACACGAAAGAGACTCTATCAAGGCACAGGCACAAGACGCAACGACGACCAGCAGTTTCAATGTGACCAATGTGCGCAAGCTGAGTGACGGTAAAAAGAAACTGCGACCCTGGAGCCTGGAGAACTTTGATTTCACCTATGCATATACGGGCACTAAAATGCATAGTCCTACAACTGAGAACTATGAGCTAACTAAAAACAGGGGTGTATTAGGCTATAACTTTACGGGCACCAACAAATTCTGGGAGCCGTTTAAGAAAACGATCAAAAGTAAATCGCCGTGGATGAAGTTGTTCAAAGACATCAACCTGAATCCCCTGCCATCAATGATCAGCTTCCGGGCGGACCTGACGAGACAGTTCAGTGCTACACGGCTCAGGAACGTAGGGAGTAATTATAAACTGGCCGAGACGTACAACAAGTACTTTACCTTTGATCGTTATTATGGTTTGAAGTGGGACCTGGCACGTAGTCTGAGCTTAGACCTGACGGCGACGAACAATGCACGTATCGATGAGCCAACCGGAAGACTGAACTCCTCTGCCAAGCGGGATACGGTATGGAACCACCTGCTGAAACTGGGCCGTAATACCAACTACTTCCAGACATTCAATGCTACGTATACCCTGCCACTGTCAAAGATCCCGGTCATGAGCTGGACGAACTTTGCTGTGCAATATACGGCGCAGTACAAGTGGACGGCGGCTTCCCTTTCAAACAGGATACAGGGTAACACCATAGAAAATACACAGGTGGTCGCGGTGCTGGCGGAGTTTAAATTCACGGAGCTGTATAATAAATCAAAGTTCCTGAAGGCGATCACGGCCACGAAGCAGCCGGTGAATCCGAATGCGAAACCAGCGGCGAAAGGCAAAAATCAGCCTGCGAAGAAGGAAGAAAAGCTACCGGAAATATCTCCGCTGGTGAAGTCAATATTGCGCCCGATCCTATCCCTCAGGCGTGTGAACATCAACTACTCTGAGAACAACTATACGAGTCTGCCAGGATGGATGGACAGTACACAGGCATTGGGTATGAACTGGCGGAGTATGGAGCCGGGACTGGCATTTGTATTCGGTTATCAGCCGGATAAAAAATGGCTGGATAAAAAGGCAGCGAAGGGATTATTTTCTGCCGATACCCTGTTCAATAACCAGGTTGTACAGCAGTTCTCACAGAACCTGCAGATACAGGCGCAGTTGGAACCGGTACCGAATCTGCGGATAGATTTGTCGCTGACCAAGACATTTACCAAGAACCACTCTGAAACATTTAAAGACAGGTATGGCGGAGGGAATTACGAGCACCTGGATGCATACGAGACAGGAGGGTTCCAGGTCACTTCTATTATGCTGAAGACATTGTTCATGAAGGGAGGACTTGCGAGGAGCTTTGCGAATTTCAGAAAATACAGAACGACATTGTCAAAGAGATATTGGTCTAAAAACCCTTATGCGCACGATGGTTCTACGCCTACCTATGATACGAGCGATGCTTCTTATATGTATGGATATGGCAAGTATGAGCAGAATGTACTGATATCCTCTTTCATTGCGGCTTATACAGGGCAGGATCCGAATAAGGTGGGATTGATTGCGACGGATGGATTGGATAAGATCAGGAGTAATCCTTTCAGGAATATTATTCCATTGCCGAACTGGCGGATTACGTATGATGGGTTAGCGAAACTAGCGCCGTTCAGTAATTTTGTACAGACGCTGACACTGAATCACTCTTATGTGAGCAATTTGAGTATGAACTCCTACAATTCATCTTCCAGTTATATGGATAAGAACTCGTTGGGGAATCCGAGTTTTATAGATACGGTGTCGGGGAACTATGTGCCTTATTATACAGTGCCGAATGTGACGATGATAGAACAGTTATCGCCGTTATTAGGGGTGGATATGACGTTGAAGAACAATATGAATGTGCATGTGGATTATAAGCGGACGAGGTCATTGAGTTTGAGTTTGACGGATTATCAGCTGGTGGAGGCGCGTACGGCGGAAATCACGTTGGGTGGTGGGTATCGGGTGAAGGGGGTGACGTTGCCGTTTGTGGTGGGGAAGAATGGGTCGCATAAGCTGGATAATGATTTGAATATGCGGCTGGATTTGAGTTATAGGGATGAGAAGTCGGTGAATAACCAGTTGGATGGGGGGATTTCGACGCCTACGTCGGGGCAGAAGGTGATTAGTATAGCGCCGAGTATAGATTATGTGTTGAATAAGAGGATGAATTTGAAGTTTTATTATACGAGGAAGCAGACGATACCGGTGTTGTCGACGTCGAGTCCGACGGTGACGACGACGGGTGGGTTGACGTTGAGGTTTGTGCTTGGGCAGTAAGAAATGGGGCGGGAAAATGGGGCGAAAAACGGGCTTTCGCCGAAGGCAAAAGCCCGTTTTTCGCTGGGGCGTTTTATCGGCAGGCTTTCGCCCGCCGATAAAACGCTGGTAAAGCGGATACGCCCGCCGGTAAACGACTGATAAACCTCTGATAAAGGACGGATACGCCAACCGATAAAACGCCCATAAAAACTATCTGATATCTTTCCGGCTATACTCGTTATTACCAAAGTTTACGATATACTCAGATGGAAATAAAGTACTTTTTTGATAGTAATCCGTTGTAATAATCTGGGCACCTGATTCACAGGCAGCTTTGTACCTGGTGTAATCATTTGTTCTTGCCTCTTTTGTATCGGCATCTGCTCTTGTGCGAACAATGTATCCTTTTGCGACCATCTGTTTAATGAGTGCCTGGTCTTTGATTGCATCGTTGATGATCATAATCGCCGCTTCGGGTTTTCCGGCAGGTGCATTTACAAATAGCACCCGTCCTTTCAGTGAAGGATGTCCCTGCATATAATCGGACATTTTTGGATCCTTCTCATCGAGGATAAAAATAAACTTCCCTTTTGCCTGTCCTACGGTAGGCCAATGTCCTTTCAGCACCGCAGCTTCCAGGGTTTTGTCCCTGCCACGGATATCATCAGGTGTGATCAGTTTATCTTTTCCTAAATAATCGATAATTTCTTTGTCGAGGCGGTCGTATACTGCGGGAGTAAATGGCTCTGGTTTGGTGAATTCCGGACGTTTGGAGATCTCATCTTTCGCATTCATAGTAATAAATACAGGAGAATGATCCGGATGCGCATTGGACCAGTTCTTCAATTGTTCCAGCGCTATTTTGAAGGTTGGACAATTGCTGTTCACATCCACATCCTGCATATGAAACACTTTAAAACCTGGCTCCTTCATCACATCAGTGTTATATACTGGTTTCAGGCCTAACTGCTCCAATACAAAGGGGTGCACGTATTTACCGCCTGCACTATCCGCATATACGTCCAGCTCAAGGCCTCTGAGACCGAGGTCCAGCTGCTGTTCCAGTGAAATGTGGGTGTATTCCAGTCCTTTGGCGCCCTCGCCGGCATGCTGGCGGATGACTTCCATTACTTTTGGATCAATAGCGATCTTATAACTGTTGTGGGATCCGATGCTCTGGACTTTGTTCAACGGTAATTTATCCTCCCCGGGAAATGCGAATGCTGTAAGGCCCAGCATTAAGGCAATCATGGCTACTTTCATCTGTCAGGTTAATTGATTATTCTACAGACAAAGGTTTAATTTATTTTTGAGGGGGTATATTAAGAAACTATTACCAGATAACACATTTGTGTTAGTAAAGGGAAGGCAGGGCCTCCCCTTTATCATATCATTATCGTACTAAAAGATTTGACTTTACATAGTCATAGCTCTTTTTGATACTTACAAAAGGATCGATAGTGATCTGATCCTGTTCAACGAATGCATATTTTACCCCTGCTTCACTGGCATTGGCAAAGATCTTTTTGAAATCTACCGCACCTGTTCCCACTTCAGCAAATTTGATTTCACCCATCAGGTCTTTCAACCCCTTCTCATCTTCACCAGGACCGGTTATTTTGCCCGCAGCTGACTTGTCGATATCTTTTACATGCCACATGGCGAACCGGCCGGGATTCGCCTTAAAAAGGGCTACGGGGTCTATGCCGGATTTCTCCGCCCAGAAGATGTCAAGTTCCAGTACCACCAGTGCAGGATCGGTTTCTTTGAGCAGGATATCGTAACCGGTTCCTTTTACATCGGGGAGTTGTTTGAATTCCCAGAAGTGGTTATGGTAGCCGACTTTGAGGCCGGATTTCTTAGCCAGTTCACCGGCTTTGTTCAACTGGGAAGCCATGAACTGAAAATCTGCTCCTGTCAGTCCGGCGATCAGGTTCATGGGTGGTACGGGTACTACCAGGTACTGCTGGCCAAGGGTAGCGGCGATTTCCAGCTGGGCCTTCAGGGCGTCGTCTTTGCCATTACCCCTGGTGAGGAAGTCATTCAACTGGTAATGTCCGCTGTGGGTAGTGAGTTTGTTCTCGGTGAGCAATGCTTTCAGGGCTTTAGGATCCAGCCCCCAGAACTTAACCGGTTCTTTTGGCCCGGTATAGCCATAATAGGTTTCCACATGGTTGTAGCCGGTTGTAGCCACTTTCTGCATAGTATCCTTTACATCTTTGGTCAGCTGATCACGCAGGGTGTACAACTGAATACCGATCTTAGTTACTGTATTTGCGCGACTTCTGCTGAAGATGTCCGACGGGTTCAACATAAGTCCGGCGGCGATCAGGCCGGCTTGTTGCATAAAAATTCTCCGAGAGCTCATGATGATGTTTTAGTTTTTTAACGTGGCATAAGAATAGTATCCATTGTAGTGCTTATTTCTGAAGCACTGAAAAATGAATGTACAAAATATTAACCAAAAGGAGAAATAGTAAGGGGGCTTTTACCGTCCGAGGCCAGACAGAAAAGCCCCCTTGTTCGTACGTAGGATAGGGATATAGGATAGGTAATAGTCTTTTTGAGCAACTTACGCCGCTCAATCACTTATATTGTTCATTGTTTAAAATAAAATAGCTGATTAGAAAAAAGAAAGCACGCCTCTTGCGTGGCTGGTTCGCTCTTCTTTGTACCTGATGAAGTGAGGGTTTTGTTGATAAAAGGATTGCCCCGGCTTATAGCTGTTTAAAAATTTGCACACACAAACTACACTAAATCACATGAAACAAAATTATATATCTTAATATATCCAATTGTTAGTAAGAGTTGTAATCTCTTGTAGAATTTTTACTACAAAAAAGGCAGTAAGGTTTTGATCTTTAAGCGTTACCCCGTATATTTATCTAATATCACTATATGCCTAACATTTTAGTTGTAGACGATCAGGAGGTTGTACGATATGGAACAACTCTCATTTTGCAAAAATCCATCGAAGATGTTCATGTGAGTGAAGCAGGGAGTTTTGAAGAAACGTTGAAAATCTTGTCCTCAAAACCTTTTGACCTTGTTATTCTCGACATCGACATGCCTGGTGGTAATAATCATCAGATGCTGGATGTTATCCGCTTAAGGCATCCTGAGATTAAGATACTCATCTTTAGCAGTTATGACGAACAGATTTTCGGCTGGCGCTATCTCGAAGCTGGTGCTGATGGTTTCCTCTCCAAAAAAATGGGTATAGAAGAAATCAAAAATGCCACAAAGAGTCTGCTCAGAGATGAAAAATACCTTAGCCCTGCACTGAAGCAAACCCTCCTTAATAATATTACCAGGAAGAAAAATAACATCAACCCGCTGGACCGGCTCTCTAACCGGGAAAGCAATATTATGCAGCTGCTCATTAAGGGATTGAGTGTGGCGGACATTGCGGAGAAACTGAGCCTGCAGGTATCTACTGTCAGTACGTATAAGAAAAGGATTTGTGAAAAACTCCAGGTATCAAATATCGTGGAGATGATTGAGAAAGTGCAGTTGTATTCTTAATATAAAAGTTAGCCCCGCCGGCAAATTTCCCGGCAGGGCAGGAAGAGTATTTTAGAAAAGAACAGGAAGATCATTTTAGATATTTGTTCAGGCTCAACTTGTTTACTCCTTTTATTCCGGTTATCACTTCAGCTGCATTCAGCTTCGCCCCCACTTCTATCGTATGCGTATGATCTTTGGTACCGAAATAAGTACCCGCTACTTTTGTCTCACCTTCCTTGTCGTATACATCTGCAATCAATGTATTCAGATCGATGAAAGCAACGCCTTCTTTCTCTGCCACCAGCTTTGCCCATAAGCCATAATCATTATTATTGCGTGCAACTTTTCCATCCTTCCATACATTGCGTGGGATGGGTGAGCACACTACCGGAACAGCACCTTTTGCCTTTGCTTCTCTGATCATCTGCGTCAGGTACCAGCCGTAACTATGCACCACTTCCTGTTGCTTTGTAATAGGATTATAGATCTCCTTTTGTTCATCCCCAATACCTTTGATCGTACCCCTGGCCCGGGCCGTATCATCTAATGGCGCACCATCATTATGACCAAACTGCATGATGACATAATCACCAGGTTGTATTTTTGCCAATACAGAATCCCAGAGCCCCTTCGTTCTGTAAGTACGGCTGCTGGTACCTCCCAGGGCACGATTGACCACCTTAATTTTTGTGGTATCAAAATAGTCGGCGATAAAATGCCCCCATCCCCACAGGTCGCCGTCTCCCTTGTCTTTCCCGTTTTTAACAGTACTATCTCCTATCAGGTACAAGGTGGGCTTATGCGGCGCGGCGCTCATTAAAAAAGCAGCGGTGATAACAGTTAACAACAGTTTGTACATTATTGATAAATTTTAAAATCACTAATTACTTGTCTGGACCAGGTAGATTCCATATTTCCCATCATGTTCATCTGTGAGTTTGCGCCAGTCTTTATTTGCATCGCCAATAATTTTGCCTGTACCATCTATGCTGCCATCGGCTGTCTTACATACTAATTCAGCCTTACCATCGCCATCCAGGTCATACACCAGCAGCTGTGTATAGGCAGCACCTGATCTGATATTTTTACCCAGGTCTATTCGCCAGAGAAATTTCCCATTCAGTGTATAGGCATCTACCAGTTGATTATCTGTCAGTCCTGTCTGTGGTGGATTCCTTGCATTGGCGGGCTCCCATTTCAATATAATCTCATAACGGCCATCGCCATCCAGGTCACCAACCGTCGCATCGTTGGCACTATACTTACCGGCAGGGCGCAGTAAAGGTATATTGAGATACTGCTGCACAGGCATATGTGCTTTTAACAAAAATTTATCACTTCCCGGGTACTCACGGCCATTGATCACAGGTACAACGGTCCATTTACTATCCATAGTAGTATCTGCCAAAGGCGCTGTAAAACAGGTTGCCTTACGTAAAGCCTGACTGTTCAGTAACTGATGATCCCGATAAATATTGAAGGCCACCTGTACGGGGTCTGTGGCTAACAGGCGCCAGCTGAGGAATACGCTATCCCGCTGATGACGTACTACCACTATTCCCCTGTCCAGGTACTCCATGTTTCTTTGCCCAAAAACCGTGGAACATAGGCATAACAATACAATTAACTTATTCATCAAAGTAAAAAATTACCGGAGGTGGTGGTGGTAAATCGGGCATAAATGTATAAAAAATCTATCACTGACACGATACCATAAACCATTTCAAATCACCGTTTGTCGATACTTTTTAAAAATCTATCGTATTCGGGAATGATTTATGAAGAATTTTACTAATTTACATTACCATATCAAACATAGCTGAAGGATATTGATTGCGAACTATCATCTATCTGTCCCCTACCATCTGCTATTTACCCACCATGTAACCTGTTATTCCATTATCTGCGGCTTATTGTCAACCTGTAAATTCAATATGCGATGATTATTCAATTATGCGGACTTTCCGGAGCAGGAAAAACTACAATTGCCACCAGTGTTAAAAGGAAGGCGATGGCGTATGGCACGCCCGTCGAAATCATTGACGGAGACAACTACCGGGAATTCTTATGCAAAGACCTGGGCTTTTCCAAAGCAGACCGTTGCGAAAATATACGCAGACTGGGGTTTGTGGCCAGCCGCCTTTCCGGGCACGGCATTATCTGCATTATCAGTGCGATCAATCCATACCACGCCATGCGCGAGGAACTGACTAGCGCCTATGAACAAGTGAAAACGGTGTTCGTGGATTGCCCGGTGACAGAACTTGTACAGCGGGATACCAAGGGACTTTATAAACGGGCTATGCTACCGGATAACCATCCTGATAAACTGCGTAACCTGACCGGCGTAAACGATCCTTTCGAAGTACCTCTATCGCCAGACCTGCACTTAAAGACCAACGAAAAAACAGTAACGGCCTGCACCAATGAGCTGTTCAATTTTATCCAGGCATCTATTCAAACACAAACCAGACGTTACCAGGCAGTAACAGCATAAACAACTATGAATAATAAAGTTTTAGTGATTACCGGTATGCACCGGTCAGGTACTTCATTGATTACCCATTGGCTGTACAAGTGTGGCCTGCACCTGGGTGAGCAGTTTTTAGGCGCCGGCATTGGTAATACAGACGGGCATTTTGAGGATATTGATTTTGTAGAAGCACACAGGCACATCCTGCTGGAGCAATTTGGATCAGGGGACGGAACTATCGACACACCTGTTTGTTCTATCAGTGAGGAGCAGCTGGATTCATTACGTACACTGATGCAGAAAAAACAACAGGCACAACCACAATGGGGCTGGAAAGATCCCCGTACCTGCCTGTTCCTGCGTACTTACAGGGAATTGCTACCCGGGGCAAAATACCTTGTCATACTCAGGGATTACCGGAGTGTGGTGAGCTCACTCATTAGCCGGCACCATAAAAGTACAGATCTGAAATATGCTGCTATAGGCGGCATTCGGCAACTCATCTGGAAATATTACAGGAGCGATATCCGCAAAAAGAAATTGCTGCAAAAGTATAGTGAATACTATCTGAAAACATGGATTCTCTATAACAGGGAAATACAACAGCATTTACTGATACAACCAGCAGGCACCTACCTGGTCGTAGATCATTCCCGTTTATCCGGTACCAGTCAGGAAATTTTTGATTACCTCACCAGGCAATGGCAACTAGACTTAACCTACCATGATTTCGCTAAGGTGTACAAGGAAAAACTACTGAGTGAAGTATGGGATGTGGCGGCGTATGTTAAAGATAAAAGTCTGCTGGACGAAGCCGAAGCATTGCAGGCTAAGTTATTATTACATAGCTTATTAAAATAATTTGTTATTTTGCGCGCATTTGCGCCAAATGGAAAATTACAGCATCGTCATGCTTATACTGGGTGTCATGATGGCACTCTCGGCATTTGCAGATAAACTCAGGAAACCCTACCCGGTATTACTCGTTAGTGCTGGTATTGCACTGGGCTTTGTACCCGGCATGCCACAGATCACGATCAGTCCGGAGATCGTATTCCTGATATTCCTCCCTCCTATGCTGTATGATGCAGCATGTAATATCAATGTACAGGAATTTAGAAATAATGGTAAGACCATCAATACGCTGGCCTTTACGGTGGTATTCATCACTACCGGGGGAATAGCCTTATTGGCGCATTTTCTTATGGGCATGCCATGGCCGTTAGCCTTCGTGTTGGGAGCCGTTTTATCTGCCACAGATGCGGTGGCAGCTACGGGTATCACGAAGGGATTGGGCCTCACTCACAAGACACTCACCATCCTCGAGGGAGAAAGCCTCATCAATGATGCCTCCGGTCTGATCGCTTACCGTTTTGCAGTAGCGGCAGTAGCAGGTAGTTCATTTATCTGGTACAAAGCTGGCGGGCAATTTATATTGCTCATTGCTGGTGGGGTGCTGCTGGGAGCTGTTGCAGGAAAGTTGTTACAATTCATCTTACATCATACCAGGCAGAATGGTATAGTAGCTATCAGCTTTACATTACTATTTCCTTTTGTAACGTATTCACTGGCGGAAGACCTGCATGTATCAGGCGTGATCGCGGTGGTGGTATTAGGGGTATTAACGGCCAGGCTCACCAGTATGTATTTTCCTGCTGCTACAAAAGCGCAATCGAAAGCCTTCTGGGATATTATCGTTTTCATCCTGAACGGGCTTGTATTTATTCTTATCGGGCTGGAATTTCCATACGTTATTCATAATGTAAAGAGTATACAGATCCTGCCATTGATCGGTTATAGTTTCCTGATTGTATTCGTGACTATTGCCATCCGGGTAGTACGCATCTTTCTGGAGAGTCACAGGCACTACCTCACTTTCCGTAAAACCGGTACGGACAGGCATAAAAAAGCATTACTGGACTGGAAGACATGTTTGATTGTAGGATGGTCTGGCATGCGTGGTATTGTATCGCTGGCCACGGCACTGGCCCTGCCGGAGAAACTGGATAGCGGAGTGCCTTTTCCACAAAGGGATACTATTATTTTTATTGCGGTAATGGTCGTCGTTATTTCTCTTGTTATGCAGGGGCTGACACTACCGTTGCTGGTAAAATGGTTGAAACTTAGGCCTGATGGGCGTAAGCATTGATTGCTGCAAGCATCATTGAAACTTAAGCCTGATAGGCGTAAGCATTGATTGCTGGAAGAATCATTGAAACTTAAGCCTGATAGGCGTAAGCATTGATTGCTGCAAGAATCATTGAAACTTAGGCCTGATGGGCGTAAGCATTGATTGCTGCAAGCATCATTGAACCAGCTGAAAAGTAAAATGTACAGGTCACAGGTAGCGTAAATTAATAAGTACGTGTTCTGCCTATATAAATATTCTTCGCATACAGGTACGTATCTGCCGTAGGCCCGGGTGTTCCACTGGATCCTTCCATTTGCATGTTAATGATCACATACAATGGTTTGCCTACAAAATTGGCATTGTGTACCGCTTTCCAAACACCGTCTATATAGTAGTGAATGTCTACATTAGTATCACTTACCTTCGTGATCCATGCCCGGTAAGTATGCCAGCTACCTGGTGAAGACACTGTGGTCAAAGTACTGGATACATCGGAGGATGTTCTGAAAGTGTTCTGCCAGTTGGTAGCGCTTCCTTTGAACTCCATAATATCGCTTTCAGGAGGCCAGCTGTTCACACCAGTGAGCCAGAAAGCCGGCCAGGAGCCGGTGACAGTAGGTACCTGAAAATCACATTTTACTTCCCAGTTGGGAAACTGGTCATTGACCAGCACATGTTCTTTTGTATTGACTGCACCTGAATGATAATGAATGGCCAGATAAGGACTGGAGGAGCTGGTGCCCTCGTCCCAGGTGATCTTTGCCGCTTTGATAGTGAGCACACCGTTGTTCAGGTAAATGTGGTTGTGATCTGTACTGCTTCCATACATACGTGCAGTACCGTTATGATCGGAACCCCATGGATAAAGGTAGTTCCATGCAGCTTCAAAAGCAGTGTAATCGGCAAATGAATTGCCATCTAATACTGTTTCCCATGTTTCGGCAGCTTCGGCAGCAGCAATGGTTTTTGCGCTGACGGCGGCAGGGACTTTCTCCTGCCATTGCTTACCACAGGAAATTAAAAAAGGGATGCTTATAGCTAGCAGTACTACAGTTATGATTTTCATAG
>Ga0316604_10002324_pt1 | contig 14733 bp, 12 predicted proteins | sample OWC_soil_day20_C_FD_207650 | JGI IMG/M metagenome (GOLD analysis project Ga0316604, IMG submission 207650) | Wetland soil microbial communities from Old Woman Creek delta, Ohio, United States - OWC_soil_day20_CT | ecosystem: Environmental > Terrestrial > Soil > Wetlands | place: USA: Ohio... | reverse complement strand
TCCGAACCCCGCCTGAAAGTGCTACCCCTCAGGACTTGATTCCCAGTTTGGGCACCGCATTACGCGGCGACGGCCACCGGAGCATAGTTGTCATTCGCAACTATAGGTTTTAGCCCGATAACGGTGGTACAATGCCGAGTGAAAGAGCCACCTTTACGCCCCCGTCGATCCTATTTCGCCCCCGCCGAAGGCCTTGCCCATCGAAATGGCTTCACAAGGCCTTGGGTGGAGGCGCCGGGTACCGCCCCCGGGTCCGGATGGTTTATTGCGCAGTCCGTTTATCACCGTAGCCGGATTGCTCCGGCGAAAAGACATATAGGGTGAAGCGGCCCGCCTGTGAAGAGGCGGAAATCCCACATCATCCTCTTTGCCACTCCACCACGGCTGACTCGCCGCCCGACTCCGGCTAATCTCACCGCCTCTCGTCACAGCAGCGGACCGTCATGCAGCAGTATCTCGACCTTCTGAAGCTCATCCTCGACACCGGCACCGCCAAGGAGGACCGCACCGGCACCGGCACGCTGTCGGTGTTCGGCCACCAGATGCGCTTCAATCTCGCCGACGGCTTTCCGCTGCTCACCACCAAGAAGCTGCACCGGAAATCGATCGTCCACGAGCTGATCTGGTTCCTGCAGGGCGACACCAATATCAAGTATCTGAAGGACAATGGCGTTTCGATCTGGAACGAGTGGGCCGACGAGCACGGCGACCTCGGTCCCGTCTACGGCCACCAGTGGCGCTCCTGGCCGACGCCGGATGGCGGCACCATCGACCAGATCGCCGAGGTGCAGGAGACCATCCGCCGCAATCCCGATTCGCGGCGGATGATCGTCACCGCCTGGAACCCGGCCGACGTGCCGAAGATGGCGCTGCCGCCCTGCCACCTGCTGATCCAGTTCTATGTCGCGGAGGGGCGCCTGTCCTGCCAGATGTACCAGCGCTCGGCCGACGTTTTCCTCGGCGTGCCGTTCAATATCGCCTCCTACGCGCTGCTCACCGCCATGATGGCGCGGGCGACCGGCCTTGAGCCGGGCGACTTCGTCCATACGCTCGGTGACGCCCATCTTTACCGCAACCACCTCGATCAGGCCCGGTTGCAGCTCACCCGCGCGCCGCGCGCCCTGCCCCGGCTGACGCTCAGCGAGGGAATAGCCGACGTCCGCGATTTCCGCTTCGAGCACGTGGCCTTCGAGGGCTACGATCCGCACCCGCACATCAAGGCCGAGGTCGCCGTATGACCAAACTGCCCGCCTTCGCGACCGCCGCCCTGTTGATGGGGAGTCCCACCATCGGGCACGCCAACGACACCATGGCGGAGCTGGCTGCCGGCGGGTTGACCTTCGTCACCACGCAGGACGTCCTGATGCAGAGCGAGGACCTCTACATCTCGCCGAAGGAGGTCCGCGTCGACTATGTCTTCCACAATGGCGGCGACAGCGACCAGACGTCCGTCGTCGCCTTCCCGATGCCGGACATCGAGGGCAGTGGCGACTTCATGGTGTCGGTCCCCAACCCGGACTCCGACAACTTCCTGAATTTCTCGGTGACGGTCGACGACCAGCCGGTGACGCCGGACATCGATCGCCACGCCTTCGCCGTTGACGTCGATGTCACCAGGGAGCTCAGCGAGCACGGCATTCCGCTGTTGCCGTTCGGCGAGGCCACCGGCCAGGCCCTCGCCGGCCTGCCCAAGGACCTGCTCGCCGACTGGACCGAGCGCGGCATCGTCATTCCCATGGAGTATGACGACGGCGGCGGCTGGAAGACCGACTATGTGCCGGTGTGGAAGCTGAAGACCACCTACTGGTGGCGCACCACCTTCCCGGCCGGCCGCGACCTTAAGGTCGCCCATCGCTACACGCCGAGCGTCGGCGCCACGGCCGGTCTCAGCTTCATCGGCTCCGAGGAGGCCCCGTTCACCGGCGAGCAATTCGAGCGGGAAAAGAAGCGGTTCTGCTTCGACAGCGCCTTCACCAAGACGGTCGCCAAACGCCTCGACGCCGCCAAGGCCGAGGACGCCGATCTCCAGGAGAGCTGGATATCCTACGTGCTCACCACCGGCGCCAACTGGGGCGGCACCATCGGCCTCTTCCACCTGACGGTCGACAAGGAAGACCCTGACACGCTGGTGTCCTTCTGCGGCGACGGCGTCAGGAAGACCGGCCCGACCACCTTCGAGCTGACGGCCACCGACTTCTACCCCGAACGCAACATCGACATCGCACTGGTAAGACGCCCGACCAACTGAAGGCCGCCAGCCCCTGACGAAAACGGCCGGCCCCGCCAGGGACCGGCCGCAATTTTGTCCGAGACGGACGCGTCGGTCAGTCGATCTTGACGGCGATGAAGCGCAGGTCACCGCCGGCATTGGAGACCAGCAGCAGCACCGACTTGCGGCCCATCGACTTCTGCTTGTCGACGGTCTTGGCGACGTCTTCGGGCGACAGCACCTCTTCCTGCGCCACCTCGACGATCAGGTCGCCGGCCGCGATGCCCTTGTCGGCCGCCGCGCTCGACGGATCGACGCCGGTGACCACAACGCCCTTGATCTCGGCGTTGAGCTTGAACTGCTGGCGGGCGCTGTCGTCGAGCGGGCCGAGCGTCAGGCCGATCACCTTCGTCTCGTCCTTCGGCTGTTCGGGGCTGGGCTCGTCGTCCTTGGCCGCGACCTTCTCGCCCTCCTCAAGGCGACCGAGCTTGACGGGAAGCGTCAGCTCCTGGCCCTTGCGGATCAGCTTGATCGCCACTTCCTTGCCCACCTCGGTATTGGCGACAAGGCGCGGCAGCTCGCGCATGGTCTTGATGGCGTGGCCATCGAAGGCGACGATGACGTCGCCCGGCTCGACCTTGGCCACCGCCGCCGGTCCGCCCTCGGTGACGCCGGCCACCAGCGCGCCCTGCGGGCTGGCGATGCCGAGGCTTTCGGCCAGATCGTCGGTCACTTCCTGGATATTGACGCCCAGCCAGCCGCGATGGGTCTCGCCGAACTCGCGCAGCTGATCGACGACGCCGACGGCGATCTCCGAGGGAATGGCAAAGCCGATGCCGATCGAGCCGCCCGACGGCGAGATGATGGCGGTGTTGATGCCGATCACCTCACCGGTCTCGTTGAACAGCGGACCGCCGGAGTTGCCGCGGTTGATGGCCGCGTCGGTCTGGATGTAGTTGTCGTAGGGGCCGGAGTTGATGTCGCGGTTGCGCGCCGAGATGATGCCGGTGGTCACCGTGCCGCCAAGGCCGAACGGATTGCCGATCGCCATCACCCAGTCGCCGACGCGCATGTGCTCGCTGTCGCCGAACTTCACGGCGGTGAGCGGCTTGTCGGGCTTGACGCGCAGCACCGCGAGGTCGGTCTTGGCGTCGCGGCCGATCAACTCGGCCTTCAGCTTGGAGCCGTCGGAGAAGTTGGCGACGATCTCGTCGGCATCCTCGATCACGTGGTTGTTGGTGATGATGATGCCGGTGGGGTCGATGACGAAGCCCGAACCGAGCGACTGCACCTTACGCGGATCGCCACTTTCGTCGCCGCTACCATCGCCGTTTTCGGCACCATTGTCGGCACCGTCATTGCCGCCGTTGTTGTTGCCGTTCTTGTCGAAGAACTCGTCGAAGAAGTCCTGGAAGGGCGAGCCTTCCGGCACCTGCGGCAGCGGCACCTGCCGCGTCTCGGCCACCGTCTGGGTGGTCGAGATGTTGACCACGGCGCCAATCAGCTTCTCGGCGACATCGGCAACCGAATCCGGTCCCTGCTCGGCGGCAGCCGGCCCGGCGCCCGAAAGGGCGAGCGCCGCCGCGAGCGTCAGTGCCGCGAGGCCCGGTCCGCGCCGCCATCCGGCGCCCGGCACTGTCCTGTTCCATGAGACCATAGCCGGTCTTCCTCCCCTGGAGCGTCCGCCCGAAAAACGGCAGTCTTTTCCGGACCATACAGACGCACGACAACAAAAGCCGAAAGCACGGGCCGAAAGACGGCCCTGCCCCGGGCAGCACGATCGAATGGCCGTGCCTCACGCATGTGGCGAAGTCATAATCCGTTTCACGGATGGAGACAAACCCCCGCCCCAGCCGCCGCCGGTCAGGTTGTTACACCCAGATCGGCAAGTGGTTGCTCAAGCAAAGGAATCTGGCGCATTCGCCTGATGGCCGGATGTGTCCATCCGGCCGGCGAATGCGCCAAAGGCGGGGTTCACCCTCCCCGCACGGCCCAGACGACGGCGACGCCCACCGCCATGGCGGCGACCCCGCCGGTTCTGAGCCAGAAGTCGGACGCGGCAAGGAGCTGGCGCAAGCCCTTGCGCATCAGGGAAGGGGCTGCCGCGTACAGCAGCCCCTCGATGACGACCATCAGGCCGATGGCGACCAGGAAGTCGTTCAAGTCGACCTCACTGCACGGCCTCGGCGGCCGGCGCCGTCACGTCGGGCACCGTCCCGGCGGGACCACGGAAGTAGCGGAAGAACTCCGAGTCCGGCTTCAGCAGCATGGTCGTGCCGTTGGTCAGCGACGCCGAATAGGCCTGCATCGAGCGGTAGAACTCGAAGAAGCTCTTGTCGGCCCCGTAGGCCTCCGCAAAGATGCGGTTGCGCTCGGCATCACCCTCGCCGTGCAGGATGTCGGCGTCGCGCCGGGCCTCGGCGATCAACACCGTCGCCTGCCGGTCGGCCTCGGCGCGGATGCGGGCGGACTCCTGCGTACCCTCGGCCCTCAATTCGGCCGCCTCGGCCAGGCGCTCCGACCGCATGCGGTCGTAGGTCTGTTCAAGAACGTTGTTGGGCAGCTCGGTACGACGGATCCTGAGTTCGACGATGTCGAAGCCGAGGTTGGCCGCCTCAGGACGGACAAAGTCAGCCACCTCGCGCATCATCGCCGCCCGTTCTTCGGACAGCGCATCGCCGAACGAGCGCGTGCCGTAGACGCGGCGCAGCGCCGAATCGAGCCGGGTCCGAAGCCGCGTCTCGGCCAACGCCATGTTGCCGGTGACGCTTTCGCGGAAGGCCCTGACGTTGACGATGCGGAAGGCCGCGAAGGCGTCCACCACATACTGGCGACTGTCACGAACCTGAACGACGTTGTTGTCGATCTCGATCGTGTTGAGGCGCTTGTCGACGATCTGGACGGAATCGACCATGTTGGTCGGCAGCTTGAAGTAGATGCCGGGCTCGGTGATCACCCGCTGGATCTCGCCGAAGCGAAGCTGGATGGCCTGATCGCGCTCGGTGACGATGAACGTCGCCGAATAGACGACCAGCGCGACGACCGCCAAGGCGATCAGAACGAAGGGCAAAGCAATCGTGCGCATCACTGGGCGGCTCCCGTGCTCAAGGGGGTCGTCGGACGTCCGACTTCGGGCAGCGGCAAGTAAGGCAGCACGCCCTGCGTGGCGCCACTGTCGAGGATCACCTTGTTGGTCTTGGAGAACACGCCCTCCATGGTTTCCAGATAGATGCGCTCGCGCGTGATGTCGGGCGATTTGACATACTGGTCATAAACCGACGTGAAGCGCTGCGCGCCACCGGTCGCCTCGGCGATCACCTGGTCGCGGTAGCCGAGCGCCGCCTCGCGGATCTGCGACGCCTCGCCGCGGGCCTCGCCGAGTCGCTTGTTGGCGTAGGCCTGGGCGTCCTGCTTGAACTTGTCCTGGTCCTGCTGGGCGCGCTGCACCTCGCCGAAGGCGTCCTGCACCTCGAGCGGCGGATCGGCGCGGGTGACGTTGACGGCGGTGATCGACACACCGGCGTCATAGGCGTCGAGCGTCGCCTGGATGCGATCGCGCACGGCGGTCTGGGCCACCTCGCGGCCGGTGGTGCGGAACTCGTCGGCGCGGGTGCGGCCGACCACTTCGCGCATCACCGATTCCGACACCTTGCGGACGAGATCCGGCTGGTCGGCGACACGGAACAGATACTTGATGGGATCCTGAATGCGCCAGAGCACCGAGAACTCGACGCTGACCAGATTCTGGTCACCCGACAGCATGATCGAATCGGCACCCGTCGCCGCTCCGCCACCCATCACTTCCTGGTTTTCCTTGAGCAGGGCCGGCGTTTCGACCTGCTCGACCGGCCAGAAGGCGAAATGGATGCCCGGCTCGTTGAGCTCCGGCTTGACCTTGCCGAACAACAGCTCGACGCCCACCTCGTCCGGCTGGACAACGTAGATGCTCTGATAGAGCCAGAAGCCGACGGCGGCGATGGCGATCAGCGGCAGCGCCGTCAGAAGGCCGGTGGGCTCGCTCGGACCGGATCGGCCACCACCGGGAAGGAAACGCTTGAGCTTGTCCTGGCCGCGCCGGAGCAGTTCCTCGAGATCGGGGGGCTCGTTACCGCCGCCGCCCTGCGGTCCTCTGGGGGGCTGCCCCCACGGTCCGTTGCCGCCGCCTTTCCAGCCGCCGCCGCCACTCTGATTGCTCCAGGGCATATGGGTCCCTTCCTCCGAACACAAAAAATCTAGAGCGGCCTCCGGTCAGGCGATGTCGCCCAACCGGAGATCGCTCCGGCTTTATCTAGCGCAATGATCATAGGAGGCGATGCCCCCGTCATCAATGCGCGCACAGATCAAACGCCATTTGGGGTGCGGTGCGGCTCCGATCAACCGCCTGTGAACGATTCTTTCGCTGCAGGTCAGCGGCGCCGGACCCAGGTTTCGAAGATGGCGTCGGCGCTGTCGCGCTCGCCGCGCACCATCGGCTCGCTGGCGGCCAACATCCACGCCGCCGGATCGATCGGCGGAAAGCAGGTGTCGCCGTCCGGCGCCGCGGCGACGCGGGTGACGTAAAGGCGGTCGGCCCGGTAGATCGTCGCCGCGTAGAGAACACCGCCGCCGGCCACCACGAAGGACGGAACGCCCTTCGCCTCGGCGCTCACCGCCGCCATCTCAAGCGCCGCTTCGAGATCGGCGAGCACGCTCACCCCCTCGGGCGCAAAGGACGGATCACGCGACACCACGATGGTCTCACGCCCCGGCAGCGGTCGTCCGATCGCCTCGAAGGTCTTGCGGCCCATCACCATCGGCCGGCCGAGCGTCAGCGCCTTGAAGTGCTTGAGATCGGTCGGCAGGTGCCAGGGCATGGCGCCGTCGCGGCCGATGACGCCATTGTTCGCCGAGGCGACCACGATGTCGAGAAGCGGCCGGCTCATGGGCACTCCCTCGCCAGCCTTTCGATCGCCTCGCGCGTCATGCGCACCGGCACCCAGGCGTCGTTGACCGGCGCGCCCATCGCCGCATAGAAGCCGATGGCCGACTTGTTCCAGTCGAGCACCGTCCACTCGAAGCGGCCGAGTCCCTCGTCGACGCAGCGCCGGGCGAGCCGGGCGAGCAGTGCCTTGCCGACGCCCTGCCCACGCGCCGCCGGATCGACGAAGATATCTTCGAGATAAAGGCCGTGCCGGCCGAAAAAGGTCGAGAACGAATAGAACCAGACGGCGATGCCGGCCGGTTTGTCACCGATGAAGCCGAGTTCGCAGAACACACGCGGAGTGTCGCCAAAGAAGGCGGCGGCGTAGTCCTCCGGCGTCGCCACCATCTTCTCCGACATGTTTTCGTAGGCGGCCAGCGACTGGATGAAACCGGCGATGGTCTCGACGTCATCCGGCGTGGCAGCGCGGGTGGTCGGCTTCGGGCGGCGGGCATGGCGGCTGGTGGATGGGCTCATGGGGCGGTCTCCGTCACGCCGCCGGGCGGCAGGCTCACGTCGGAGCTTGGCAATTGCTTCAGCTTGACGCCGGGCTTGACGGCCTCCGCCGGCCCCCTCTCCAATATACGTCCGATGGCGTCGATCGGATCGGTGCCATCGGCCTTGTCCGCCCGCGCCTTTTCGGCGGCAAGCAGCGCCGCCGCCTTGGCCTTCTCGCCGAGCGCCGCCGCGGCGGCGCGCTCGCGCGCCTCCAGCATCAGGCGGTTGCGGCGGTCCAGCGTTTCACGGTCGCGCAGCACCTGTCGCGACAACAGCTCGCGTTCGAGAATATCGGCCTGCATCATCAAGACCCGCTCCGTCTCCTTCTCAAGGGCACGAATGCCGAGATAGGAGGCGAAGGCGGTGACGTCGATGCGGCGGGACGGATCGGCGACCGGCCCCTTGAACAGCAACGACACCTGCGGCACACCGCCGGCCGCCTCGCCGTCGCCATCGAGGGACAGGCGCCATTCGCTGTCGAGGCTCAAACGGGCGATATCCATCGTCGCCGCACCGGAGGTGGCGCCGGTCTGGCTCGTCACCACGATATTCGGCGCCCGGAGCGTACCGCCTGCCAGCGTGAAGGCGGCGTCGAGCCGGTCGAAGGCGAGATCGCCCATATCGACATTGTCGATGAACGCCTTGCGGATGCGATCCTCGCTGAGTTCCTTGCCGGCATCCGCCAACCGGATCACCTGCCCGAAGGCGCGCGTCGTCATGTGGGCAAGCCGGCCCTTTTCCAGCGCGAAGCTGCCGCCACCGGTCAGCGACGACATCCAGCCGGCCAGCGTCCGGCCGGTGGCATTGACCTGCGCATCGATGCTGAAGGCGCCGGTGACCATCGGCCGGCCATCGCGCTGCCAAGCCAGTTCCTCGGCCGCCGCGCCGCCGAGGCGCAGCGTGCCGGACACACCGGCGGTGCCGTCGAGATCGCGCTTGATCATCAGATCGCCGGAGAGCTTGCCGCCGGCCAGCGTCGCCGCGATACCGTCGAGCCCGGTGCCCGAGGCATTGCTGGCCAGCGTCAGCGACACGCCCTTGGCCGCGAGCCCGCCCTCGATATCCAGCCGGCCGAACTTCAGCGCGAGATCGGTGTCGAAGCCGTCGATCAGCGCCGCGCCGAACGGCGCTTCCGGCCAGGGGTTGCGGCTTTCGACAATCGGGAAGTCGAAAGCCGTCGGGCCCAAGATGGCCTCGCCGAGGCCGGCCAGTGTTCCCTCGTCGAAGGAAAGGCTACCGGTCACGCGCGGCACCGCTGGCGCGAAATCGATGGCGATGTCGCCGACGGTCGGCACCTCGCCGAGCTTGCCTTCGATGCGGTTGACGACGACTTTGCGGTTGCCGAACGACAGATGGGCGGCAACGTCGGCCGGCGTCGAACCGATGACGCCCTGCATGATGTTGCCTGAGAGCACCATGAGCGAGCCGACGTCCGGCGACTTCAGGTCGAGGTCGAGCTCGGCGCGCGGCGCCGCGTCGCGGGTCAGCGTCGCCGAACCGCTCAGCGTCACCTCGGTCGGTCCCATGGCGCCGCGCAGCACCACGGCAAGACCGTCCTTCGACTTGCCCATGGCCGACAGGGTCAGGCTGCCGGCGCCCGTCCGATCGACGTCCGGCACGGCGAGGCCGAACTGGCGCATCAGCTCGGCCCCATCGGGGCCGGTCAGGCTGAGGTCGGTGGAAACGTCGGCGGCGTCCCAGGCGTCGACGCGCCCCTTGAAGGCGAGCTGGCCGCGGATGTCGGTGGCGGCAGCCGAGCCGTTCAGCTCCACCTTGATGTCGGTGCCCTCGCCCGACGCCCTGGCCATCACCGTGCCTTCGAGGCTCGCCGGGCCGAGGTGGGGGGCCGCATCGCGCAGGAAGGCGATCATCGGCGTATCCGGAACAAACGCGCGGGCGAGATCGGCGATGCCATCGAGCTTTTCCGCCGAGACGCGCATCTGGATCGAGCCATCGGGCGTTGTCATCACGTCGCGGATGGTGCCGGCCGCCGTGACGCGAGCCCCCGACAGCGAGCGAATGAACAGACGATCGACGTCGAGCGTGGCATCAACCAGCGAGGCGGATATGTCGAACCCCTCGGCGCGGGCGTCACCGGCGATCAGCGTGCCGATGGCCGCCTTGACCACCACGTCCGCGCCGCCCGGCCCCGCCGCGAGGCCGGCCACCGTCTGAACGTCACTGAGCCTGAGCTGGTCGGCGTCAAGCGACAGCGTCAGGCGGGCCTTGCGGCCGGCCGCACCGGGCGAGAAGCCGAGCGAGCCGCTGACCTTGCCGTCGTCGAGGCGGGCGTCGACCTCCTCAAGCGTCAGCCCGTCGGCCGAGGCGGCAACCTTGGCGGCAAGGCGGAAGGGATCGAGCCCCACCTTCGGCCGGTTGGGTGCCCACCAGGCGATCAGCGTCGCCGGCTGCTCGGACGCGAGCGTCATCTCGCCATCGAAACCGATGGTCGGCGCCGTGGCGAGCCGACCGCGCGCGGTGAACGACGACCGCCCCGGCAGCGTCGCCTCGAGCGTGTCGATGGTCCAGCCCGAGGGCGCGGTGACGAGGTCGGCCCGGAGATCGGAGATGATGCTGCCGCCGACCACCACGCCGGGAATGTCGAAACCGATGCGGCCGGGCACGCTCGGCACCGGCAGGCCGGCGATGGCAGCGCCAAAGGCAGCAAGCGCGCTATCGAAGGGCACCGGCTTGTCCGGCCCCTCGCCAAGCGTGCGGTCGAGATCGATCTGGCGGGCCGACAGCACCGCTTCAAAGCTCGGCACCGCCGCGAGGTCGAGCGTCGCAACGCCGGAAATGCTGAACGGCCGCTCCTCGTCGCCGTAGCGGAACTCCAGCGTCTTGGCGAGCATCGCCCGGTTGGAGATGTCGAGATCAGCGGCCAGCGACCATGGCAGGGTCGTCTGGTCGTCCTTGGCGATGACGCGGGCGAGCGTCGCCTTGCCGGCCCAGGTCGGCCGGTGATTGGCGATCTTGAGCTGGCCATCGAAGTTGGCAACCACCGGACGAGCCGCCGAGCGCACGTTGGCCTTCAGCGCGAAGGCGCCGTTGCCGTCGACGGCGCCGGTCGCCGCCTTGATGGAGAAGGTGTCGCCGCCGGCCCGCGCCGTGCCCTCCACCTTGTAGGGACCGGCCAGCGCCGGCGCATCGAGCCGGGCCTTGATGCCATCGACCACCACCGGCAGGCTGTGGCGCGCGTCGGCGATGATCAGGCGACCGTCCTCGATGTCGACGGCGGACAGCATCACCCGGCTCGGGTTGATGCCGATGCCGCCCTCGGTGGCCATCCACTCGAAGGCGCCGTTGTCGTCGATGCGGACGTTGAGCTGCGGCTCGACCACCTGCATCTCGGTGACGTGAATCTCCCCCGACAGCAGCGGGAACAGCTCGATCTCCATATTGAACCGGCCGACGGTCATCAGCGGCGCGTTGGGATCGTCGCCGATCACCACATCGGAGAAGGATAGCGAGGGATAAGGCAACAGGCTGGCGTCGGCCGTCCCGCGAACGGACACCTTGTGTCCCAGAACGTGCGCGGCCTCCGTCTCGAAAGCGGCCCGATAGGCCGTCCAGTCGACAAACAGCGGCCCGACCAGCGCCACAAGGAGCGCCAGGATGACCGTGAATCCGATACCGAAATACAGCGAATTCAGCGTCTTGGCTCCCGTTTCCCACCTCTGGGGCGATGGCGTCACATAGGGCCGCCCCGCCGCGTCCCGATCGACCATCGCAGCGCCGTGCAACAATCGCACCACAGCATCCCGCGCCCTGCGGGAAGACTTAGCAAATCAGAACGCCACAGGGAAACGGGATTAAGACATAGTTGACCATTCGGCGGGCAGTCCCGCGCGGGCGATGGAATCAGCCTCCCTGTTCGGGCGACGAGAAGGGAGACAAGCCATAGAACGCAAAGGCCGTTAGGATTAAATCGTGCTCAATGCTATAAACGCTGGACAGTAACCGAGGACGGTCTCCATGCGCACGACCCGATCGCTCAGCATCACGCTGCCCCACGACATGGCGGAAATGGTACGGGCCAAAGTCAGCTCCGGCCAATACGCCACGGAAAGCGAGGTTGTCCGGGACGGTCTGCGGATTCTCGCCACCCGTGATTCCATCGTCGAAAAATGGTTGCGCGAGGAAGTAGCCCAGACGTTTGACGCCGTTGAGGCCGATCCGGCCGGAACGACGGCAAGCGCGGCCGAGACCTGGCAGCAGCTTCAAGCGTACATGGACGCCAAAGCGGGCGACGCGGCATCCGGGAAATGAAATACGCCGTGCGGTTCGCGATCGAAGCCCAGCGAGACTTCGCGGCGCTTTACGATTATCTCCTACCGAGGGCGGGAGCGCGCGTCGCGCGGGACTATGTCGCCACGATCTATGGGTATTGCTTGGGATTCGAGACTTTTCCTGAACGCGGGACGTTGCGCGACGACATCCGGCCTGGTCTCCGCGTGGCTGGATTCCGTCGCAAGGCGACGATCGCCTTTCTAGTCTCCGGGGATGCAGTCGTTATCCTGAGGATGTTCCACGCCGGACGGGACGTCGATCTGGAAGAAGCTCCGTAAACCGCTGTCGCCAGCTTTTGACATCTTGCGCCAGTGAAGCCTTAAGCTCTAGCCGAAACCAACAGGCCCCATGGCGGAGCCGCTTTTTCCTGGCGGGGAAATATGGCATTCGGAATGCTACCTATCATTCCCTCAGAGTTGCCATGTCGCTTGCTGCCACGCTCTCAGCCACCGCCCTGCTCCTGCTGCTGCCCGGCCCGACCAACGCGCTGGTCGCCGCCGCCACGGCGACGGCTGGCCTCGGGCGCCTACCGGGCGCGGTGGGGGCCGTGCTTGTCGCCTACGGACTGGCGCTGACGCTCTTCGGCTTCGGGGCCGGCGCGCTGACGGATGCCGCGCCGGCCGCCGCGCCCATCCTGAAGCTGCTGGCGGCGGCGGCGCTCGCCGTCTCGGCGGTCAAGCTCTGGCGCGCCGATCCGGCGGTGGGCACCGCGGTGCCGACGCGGCGGGTGTTCCTGATCACCCTTGTCAACCCGAAGGCGCTGGTGCTCGCCTTCGCCATCCTGCCACCGGGCATTCTGTCGCTGCCGCTGGTCGCCGGACTCATCGCCGCCATCGTCGGCGCCACGACGGTTTGGGGTCTTGCCGGCCTTGCCCTCGGTCGCCTCGGCCGCCGCTATGTCGGTGCCGGCGGCCTCAACCGGGCCACCGCAGGCGTGCTCGCCGCCTTCGCCGGTGCGTTGATGGTGACGACGGCTGTCGCCGCCTTCTGACAGGCTTGCACGTGGCCCGACTATTCGGCTTTAACCGAACCTGGAACGAGCCCCTAACGGAGACGCGTGATGTCGGCCGAAACTTCCTCCATCCCCACGGGCGACCTCATCCAGGACGAGGCCGCCGCTGAGCTGAAGCGGCTCGCCGCCGAGATCACCCGTCACGACCGGCTCTATCACGCCAATGACGCGCCGGAGATCTCCGACGCCGACTATGACGCCCTTCGCGCCCGCAACCGCGAGATCGAGGCGCGCTTTCCCGAACTCGTCCGCTCCGACTCACCGTCGCTCAAAGTGGGCGCACCCGTTACCGAGACCTTCTCCGAGGTCCGCCACGTCAAGCCGATGCTGTCGCTCGACAACCTGTTCAGCGAGGCCGACCTGCATGACTTCGTCAAACAGGTGAAGAGCTTCCTCGGCGCCAGCGACACGCCGGTGTTCACCGCCGAGCCAAAGATCGACGGCCTGTCCATGTCGCTGCGCTATGAGAACCGCCGGCTCGTCACGGCGGCGACGCGCGGCGACGGCACGACGGGCGAAAACGTCACGGCCAATATCCGTACGATCAAGGAGATCCCCGAGACGCTGCCATCAGGCGCGCCCGACGTCGTCGAAGTGCGCGGCGAGGTCTACATGAAGAAGGCCGACTTCGCCGCCCTCAACGAGCGGATGCTGAACGACAGCGGCAAGCTGTTCGCCAACCCGCGCAACGCCGCCGCCGGCTCGCTGCGCCAGCTCGACTCGAAGGTGACGGCCAGCCGGTCGCTGTCCTTCTTCGCCTATGCCTGGGGTGATCTCTCCGAGCCGTTGGCCGAGACGCAATATGACGCGGTGATGCGCTTTGCCGGCTGGGGCTTCGTCGTCAATCCGCTGATGGTGCGCTGCCGCTCCGAGGAGGACCTGTTCGCCCACTACCAGCTGATCGAGAGCCAGCGCGCCGACCTCGGCTACGACATCGACGGCGTGGTCTACAAGGTGGACAGTCTGGCGCTACAGGAACGGCTCGGCTTCCGCTCGCGCTCGCCGCGCTGGGCCACCGCCCACAAGTTCCCGGCCGAGCGCGCCTCGACCACCGTCAAGGCCATCGAGATCCAGGTGGGCCGCACCGGCGCGCTGACGCCGGTCGCCAAGCTGGAACCGGTGACGGTGGGCGGCGTCGTCGTCTCCAATGCCACGCTGCACAACGAGGATTACATCAAGGGCATCGGCCAGGATGGCGCGCCGCTGCGCGATGGCCGCGACATCCGCGTCGGCGACACGGTGGTGATCCAGCGGGCCGGCGACGTTATCCCGCAGGTGGTCGACGTGCTGATCGACCAGCGCCCTGATGACGCCGTGCCCTATGCCTTCCCGACCGTCTGCCCGCGCTGCGGCAGCCACGCCGTTCGCGACACCAACGAGAAGACCGGCAAGATCGACGCCGTGCGCCGCTGCACCGGCGGTCTGGTCTGCCCGGCGCAGCAGGTGGAAAGCCTCAAGCACTTTGTCTCGCGCCTGGCTTTCGACATCGAAGGCCTCGGCGACAAGCAGGTCGAGTTCTTCCACGCCCGGGAGGACGAGCACCTGTCGATCCGCACGCCGGTCGACATCTTCACGCTGGCCAGGCGCGAGGCGACCGGCCTCAACCGGCTCGCCAACTTCCCCGGCTTCGGCGCGACATCGGTCAGGAATCTGTTCGACAGCATCGAGGCGCGGCGGCGGATCGACCTGCACCGGCTGATCTTCGGCTTGGGCATCCGCCACATCGGCGAAGGCAACGCCAAGCTGCTCGCCCGCGCCTACGGC
>Ga0316604_10002323_pt1 | contig 14734 bp, 13 predicted proteins | sample OWC_soil_day20_C_FD_207650 | JGI IMG/M metagenome (GOLD analysis project Ga0316604, IMG submission 207650) | Wetland soil microbial communities from Old Woman Creek delta, Ohio, United States - OWC_soil_day20_CT | ecosystem: Environmental > Terrestrial > Soil > Wetlands | place: USA: Ohio... | reverse complement strand
AAATCCGAACCGATTTTTTCTTGCCTGCACTTTCGTTATTGGTTGGAGTAAGACCTGCCCAGGAGCAAAGGTGTTTCGCTGAAGGAAAAGCTTCCATGTTCGTACCGATCTCAGAAAGAACGCGATCCATTGGGCGTCCTTTTTATCGGTCTTTTTACCACGAATAGCTTTAACACACTTGGGATGAGCGAGGACGAGATTACAGGAAGGTTCAAGGATGTTGAAAACAGGAATCCAATATTTACCAGTAGATTCCATGCAAACATCGCGGCAGTTGTGAGCTTTCAATCACGCAGCTAGCTCTCGCAGGCCATTAGTATAGGTAGAGAAGCGACGGCTGGAATACGACGTAATATTTGAGGAATTAGTGGAAGCGATGCAGGCAAAAATGAAGGTTTTATAGACATCAATACCACAGCAGATAGGATAAACGATTTTAAGGGGCATAAGAAATTCCTTTCTATACAACATTACAGGGAACAAAGGCATTGACTGGAAGCCTAAGCGAAAACGAGAAAGGTTTTACCAAAGATAAGGTTACGTGCTTGATAGCACACTTATTTGTATTTGAAAAGGCGTTCTACACATATAATAATGCGGCTTGTCCCCACTGGAGGCAGAACACTCACCTCACCGTGATTTGTAGTATATCGTTGTCCCTACAAGTTGAGTATAAGAAATAAAGCGTTTTGGCATCAATTTTTATAACGTTTTGTGCCTTGAACGCAGTGAAAGGCGTGAATATAATAATGAAAAATATTTTTATCTATGGAATAGGAAGAACAGCAAATAGATACTTTAAGAATTTAGATAAAAATCAATATACTGTTATAGGATTCTTGGATAGTTACAAAAAAGATAATATGTTTTTGAATAAGCCAGTTTATTATATAGATGAGGTACTAAATAAAGATTGGGATGAAATTCATGTTGCTAGTGTTTATTTAGAAATTGTAATCTTATTGTTACAAAAAAAGATTGAAAAGACGAAAATTGTTTTGTGCGATTATGATTTATTTCTAGAGTATGCGAACTATAATCATGGAATTTCTGATTTGCGCTTTAGATTTCCGTGTGTTTTGACTCGACCAATGCTTTATCGTAATGCGTTTAATTCTAGTTGTATTGAGTTTTATAATAATGAAGTTATAGGAAGTTTTGATTATTGTCGATATAATACACTGGCGCTATTAGCGGAAGAAATAGAGAGAAATTCTGTTATCGGAGAGATAGCCGAGCTAGGTGTTTTTAGAGGAGAATTTGCTAAACTATTAAACAAGTTATTTCCTGATAGGAATTTATATTTGTTTGATACATTTGAAGGCTTTGTTCCTGAAGAACAAGAGTATGAGATAACACATTTATATACAAATAAAGGTTCATTTATAGGTAATAGAGATTTTAAAAATACTAGTGTAGAAATTGTTTTAAAAAAAATGGAAAACAAGAAAAAATGTATTGTAAAAAAAGGTAAGTTTCCAGAAACTATTCCTCAGTCGGAACAGAGATTTGCACTTGTGTCTATAGATTGTGATTTATATGTACCGGTTTTAGAAGGTTTAAAGTATTTTTATCCACGCCTCAACGAAGGTGGTTATATTATGTTGCATGATTACAATAGCGATGATTTTACAGGTATAAAAAAAGCTGTTTCAGAATGTGAAAAGATCTACGGAAAAATGCATAAGGTTCCGATTCCAGATAGAGATGGGACTTTAGTTATAAGTAAATAATATCAATGGTGAAACTTGGAGATAAAATATGAATAAAAGAGTCTCAATAGTTATTCCAATTTATAATACTGTGAATTATTTGGAGAGGTGTTTACTAAGTGTATGTAACCAGACGTATAAAAATCTGGAAATTATATGCGTAAATGATGGGTCTTCTGATGGTAGCGAGAAGATTATTGAGAAATTTGCTAAGAAAGATAAAAGAATAATTGCTGTACACAAAAAAAATGCTGGAGAAAGTAGTGCTAGAAATATAGGTTTAAATTTGTGTTCCGGAGACTATATCGGTTTTGTGGATTGTGATGATTGGGTTGAGCCAGTTATGTACGAGGATTTAGTTGGTATTTTAGAAAAAAATGATGCTGAACTGGTTGCATCAGGATATTGTATTGATACTGACAATGGTAGCGAAAAGGCAGAAAACCAATTAGAAGTGTCTAAATCTGTTTTCGGAAGACAACAATTAATGGAGTATGTATACCGGCGGGATGCTTATCGAGGAGTTACGGGATATATTTGGTGCAAATTATATAAAAAAACTATTTTACAAAATCAATTAAATCAATGGATATTGTTCGACGAAAAATTAAAGCTTGGCGGTGATATTGTATACTTTTCTCAGGTTGCATTAAATACGCATAGAGCTATTTATGTAGATAAAGCATATTATCATTATTATCAAAGAAATAGTTCGACATATCATTCTAACAATGAAATACTGTGGTTAGATATATTACCAGCTTATAGAAAAGTTCTTGATAACTTTACAGAAGAAAACATTGAAAATGACATTCTAATTTGGGTGAAAAGATTTTTAGTATATAGAGCTGAGTTGCTAGCAATCTTAGCATATGAAAATAAAAATAAGACCGTTTTAAATTTATGTAAAGATGTAATGCAACAATATCAAAAAGAGTATTTTCAAACAAATGTGCAATACCCAATGCGAATAAAGCAATACCATGAGATTATGGAGTATAAACTTTAACGGTGGTGGAGGAGATAAGATGAAATGGAAAAAGCCAGGACGTGAATATGAACACATATATATGAAAATAGAACAAAAGGGTAAATTTTATTTGTGGGGTGCTGGAGATTATGGATTACAGTTTTTAAATATAATGAAAAAGGAAATTGAAGTTATCGGTTTTATAGATAATGATATAAAAAAACAGAAAAAGGATTTTGAGGGTTATCTCTGTACAGATTTATCCGGTGTTGATTTAAGTGATGAGAAAACCGGAATTATTATAACTGTATCACAAATGCAGCGAAACGCCATTATGCTGCAACTGGAAGCAGCAGAATATGTTTACAATGAAGATTTTTTTATTATTGAAGAATTTCTTTCTGTATACTTTGTTTATAAATATAATAAAGTGTATTTTTCCTCTATATCATTGTTGCCAAGTACGGCTTGCAATTTGAAATGTGAAGCTTGTTTAAACTTTAATCCCTTCGCATCTAAATTTTATGTGAGGGAATGGGAAAAGGTTACGGCTGATATTGATTTGTTCTTTAAGTGTGTTGATCGGATTATGTTGTTCCATATTAGCGGCGGAGAACCTATGTTGTATAAAAAAATAGCAGATTTAATTGAGTATCTTGATAAAAACTATGGCGATCGAATTGACACATTAAGAACAGTAACAAATGGTACTGTGGTCCCGGAAGATTTAGTTTTTGAAAAGTTGAGCAAATGTAACTTTGAGATAACTGTAGATGATTATCGTGATGCAGTGCCACAGTACAAAAATAATTTTGTTAAGTTGATAGAGAAATTAAAACAATACCATATTAAGTATTACATTAATAAAGCTGATGAATGGATCGATTTGGCTCCGGATCGAACTGATTTTACTGCATGGACGGAGGAAAAACTGCAAAAACATTTTGATGAATGTTGTCAGGCTTGGCAGGAATTGCGTGACGGAAAGCTTTATAGTTGCAATTATGATGCGTATGCAACTATTGCTGGAATCAATGAGGAACCGAAAGAAGAGGCTTTTGATTTAGTAAAGTTTAATAAAACGAAGAAAAAGGAATTAGTTGAATTTAGGCTGGGGTATAACCATAAAGGATATGTGAACTTTTGTAAAAAATGCATGGGGTTTAGTTCGAAGAATCCATACAAGGTGGTACCTGCCAAACAAAAAGAATAAAAACGAAGGTTCATAATTTGTGTCAACTAGAGGATCGGCGACTCGTACTTTATGGGTAATTCCATCAAATGGAGAGATAAAGATGATTCATATATGCTTTTCAGTACATGATAAGATAGGGGCGTACAGTAAATATTTGGGGGCAGCTATCTGTTCCATATTGGAAAATACGAAAGAGAAAATTAATATACATATTTTACATGATGAGACGCTAAATGAAGCTAATCGTAATAAATTAAATCAATTAGTAAAAAATTATCGACAAGACTTGTGCTTTTATAATATTCAAATCGAAAAAAAATGGATAGAATTAAAAGCGTTGCGTAATTTTACAGTTGGAACTCTTTTTAGATTGAAGATGATGCAAGTATTACCTTTATCCATTGAAAAGTTGATTTTTTTAGATACAGATATTATTGTAAATATGGACATCCAGGAACTGTGGAATCAAGATTTTGGATCAAATCTATTATTGGCGAGGAAAGATTCTTATGCGGATTCCAAAATGCGTAAGTCGGGGTTATTAGACAGTAACACGTATGTAAATGCTGGAGTTCTAGTACTGGATGTTTTTCATATTCGAAAATTATTTGACTTGTATAAAATGTCTATAGAGTTTTTCAAAAATTATCCGGAATGTAATTTTGCAGATCAAGATGCTTTAAATTATATCTTTAGAGGAAAAATTGGTTTTTTGGATGAAAAATTCAATATATTTACTAGTTTGCTTAAGCAAAGTGGAAAAAGTGAAAAGTGTATTTATCATTTTGCAGCAGAGTGCCCCCATGCTATTGGCAATAGAATATGTGATCAGTTATTTCTGAAGTTTTTGTTAAAGACTCCATGGGGAGATAACGTTGATATTGTGGATTTATATATAAGAAAGATCAAAGGAGAAAAGCAACGGATAAATTATATAAAAAGTATTTATAAACGATGTGAAGGCAAAAAAAAAATTTTCTGGGGTGTAAATGGAGTTATTGGAAAAAAAATAATAGAATGCTTTCAAGTCGATATTAATCAAGATTATTGTGTGGATAATAATCCAACGTTTCTAGGCAAGAATTTTGAAGGACTGAAAACCTATAGTTCACAATTTTTGTTGAAAGAGGATAAAGAAGGAATAGTGGTTATTGTCCTTTCTAAAAAATATTATTTAGAAATAAAAGAACAATTAATTTCTTATGGCTTAAAAGAAAATGAACATTTTTTTGATGGGCGTCGACTGTTAGCAGAAGAAGAAGGAGGATATTTTGTTTTATAAATAGGGAATATTAGCTGTCAAGATCAAATTGAAAGGAAAAAATGATGCATTTTACAATTTGGGGTGCAGGGGTCAGAGGAAAAAGAATATTTGAATTTATTGGTCAAGACAAGATAATCGCTCTTGTTGATAGTAATAGTAATCTTATTGGAAAGGATTACAAAGGAACGCCAATTATTGATTTTGAAACATACAAAAAATATTATAGCCAATATTTTATTATAATCTCTCCTCAGTATTATTATGAAATTGTAGAATTTCTTAAAAAACATGATATATATAATTATTTTATAGTACCGGAATGTCCGCCAGAAGTTTATATGTACAGAGTTTTTCCTTTATTTAAGAATTTTCCTTTACAATATGATACATGGAAATGCAATGCCATTTATGGCATAAATCTTTTTAGTGTATTATTATATGAATATTTAGAAAAAAACGGATGCCGAAATTTATACTTAATTCCACAATTTGAAATTGAATATAAGTATTTACAAACGGCTAAAAGCAAATTGCAAAATTGTAAAATTGCTTTATTGTCAGATGTTGAAATGAAAATTGACAAAATGTTTTTGACTATTGAAAAAGATCATGAAAAAATAAAAAATGGGATAAAGAATAATTTTATTATTGAAAATGCATTTGATTATACAGATAAAATAGATGCATACTATAATCCGAAAATAGCGATGTTTAAAAATACTCAGAAAGGAAGAAGATGTTTTATTGTTGCTACAGGACCAAGTTTAAGAATTGAAGATTTAGAGTGTTTGCATAAAAATAATGAATTAAGTATTAGTATGAATCATATTTTTTGTGCTTTTCCTAATGCGAACTGGCGTCCCAATTACTATGTTTGTCAGGATCGAAATTTTATACGAGATTATGAAACAGAAATTTGTAAGATAGATATAGAAAACAAATTCATATCCGATTACTATATGCCGTTTTGGGACATAGAAAGAACTATGTACAGATTTCATGGCCATGTTGAAGAATATTTGCCTAATACTCCTAAATTTTCTACAGATTTTTCCCGAAAAAGCTATGATGGCTATACTGTTACATATACTTGTATTCAATTGGCTGTTTATTTGGGGTTTAGTGAAATTTTTCTGCTTGGTGTGGATTTTAATTATTCTTCTTATCTGTCCGCATCAGAAAACCATTTTTATAAAGACTATGAAAAGGAAAAAAATAAGGTTAGCATAGTTGCTTGTCAAGAAATTCTTTTAGCTTATCAAAAAGCTCGTCAATATGCGGAAGAACACGGGATAAAAATTTATAATGCAACTCGTGGCGGAAAGTTAGAAGTATTTGAACGAGTAAACTTTGATAATTTGTTTCGCATATAGAGTAATATGCGTAAATGCAAAAGTAATTTTATTGATCGGCTAGAATTCTACAATATCTTTTCAGTTTAAAAGATATGAGGGGTAGAGAATAGAGAAAATGAACGAACATTTCATCAAAGATTATTGCACTTGGGATTGGATATTGCGTTTGGTTATTGAACACGTCTTGAGTCAGGACACCCGTGCGTGATTATAAGACAGACAATAAAGTCAGAATTATTTCACTGACCTGTTTGGAAATGTCACAAAACTATATCTGTTGATGCAGGTAGATTTATTTCTTGGTGAGGTTCTTTTCTTATATCTGGCGCAAGGACCTGTAGTTATTTGTAAGTATATGTTAAATTTGATTTGAAATTATTGGAGAACAATCATGTTAAATACATTACCTAAGATTTCTGTGATTATTCCAGTATATAACGTTGCGTTATATTTAGAAGAATGTCTTGAAAGTGCTATAAATCAAACGTTGAAAGATATTGAAATTATTTGTGTTAATGATGGTTCAACAGATAATTCTTTGAAAATTTTACATCAATATGCTTTGAATTATAGGAATATTATTCTAATAAATCAAGAAAATAGTGGATCTGGAGTGGCAAGAAATAGAGCCCTTAAAATAGCTAATGGTGAATTTGTTGCGTTTATGGATGCTGACGATTACTATCCTGACAATGATATTTTAGAATGTTTATATAATAATGCAATAGAAAACAAAGTGCTTATTGCGGGAGGTTCTTTAAGTACTTTAAAAAACGGATTTGTTTCAACGTCTTATAAGGGATTTAGAGAAAAATTTTCTTTCAATTCTAATAAAAAATTACGGTATGAAGAGTACCAGTTTGCTTATGGCTATTATAGATTTATTTTCAACTTAGAGATGTTAAGAACAAACCATATATATTTCCCTGAATATAGAAGATTTCAGGATCCACCATTTTTAGTCAAAGCAATGTGTGTTGCTGGTGAATTTTATGTAATAAATAAAATTACTTATATGTATAGAATCGGTATAAGGGAGATAATTTGGACTCCGGAAAAAATTGGAGATGCCATGAGTGGTCATTTGGATTTGTTGAATATATCGCGAGAACTAAAATTGTCAACTTTACATGCTAATACGATTGAAGATTTACATAACATTTATATAGTACCAATAGTTGCAAATTTGATACATGGCAATTCAAGAATCAGAGAATTGTCACAGCAAATTAACCTTGCGATGGATCGAGAGTTGCTAAAAAAGGAAGCTCGAAGTATTGGAGACTATTATATTCCTACCATATCCAAAGCCACAAAAGTAGTTAGGAAAATCCTCCAAAAAGAGAAAGAGTTTATTAAACAGTTGCAATTATTTGATGAGATTGTTATTTATGGAGCTGGAGCTGTTGGAAGTAAAGTTGTAGAATACCTAGAAAAAATTCCCGAAGTTAATGTAAAATGTTTTGTAGTGACTAATAAAGATATGATAACAGCCGATAATATTTCAGGTATACCCGTTAAAACAATTAATGAAGTGCTCACAAATCGAGAAAGAATACTTGTATTGATTGCTACTTTAAGTGATGTTCAAGCAGAAATAATAAAAATCTTGGAGAAATTTAACTTCAAACACATTATTCCTATAAATTTTAAAGAGTTTAGATTTTATGGAATAAAATTTTAGAGTCAATCCGAACGTAAAGATATAATATAAATGCTCTTTATATATAAGAAATTTGCAGCAGCCTATTTCGATTGTGACGCAAAAAATATGCTAGAAGTATTAATGAATATTGCAGTAGCAGGGACTGGCTATGTTGGCCTTGTAACGGCTGTTTGTCTTGCCGAAAAAGGACATACTGTTGTATGTGTAGATATCGATTAGGAAAAGATTAATGCTCTGAATTTGACCGGCAACTCACCGCTTTATGAAAAAAATTAGATGACTTGATGCGTAGAAATAAAGAGCGTTTGTCTTATACTACTAAATATAAGTTAGCGTATGAATAAGCTGATGTTATTTTTATCGGCGTGGGAACTCCAGAAAAAAGTGATGACTCAGCCGATTTGTCTTATGTGTTTTGCTCGGCGAAGCGTACCCTTGGGTTAATGCTGGAAGGTGATACAATATTCGAACAGGGAATCATTTTACAAGCGGTATTGTAAACGCACCAAAAGACTGACTCTCATCCGCCGAAAGGGTGGCTCCCACTGGCCGGACAGGTGGCGTAAAGTGCTCCGGAATACTCAGGCATTGCATTGGCTGTCAAATTTCCATGATCATGAGCTTAAAACGGTAAAAGCGGCAATCGAAGTCAATGAGAATCAAAAACTGAAATTGATAAAAAAGCTCGTAAGTATTATGAAACTTTTGCTGGGTTAACAATAGTCATTTTAGGATTGACTTTTAAACCCGGGACGGACGACTTGCGAGAGGCACCGTCGCTGATTAATATACCGATTTTATTGGAGGATGGGGCAACAATTAAGGTCTATGATGCAGTAGGCGAAAGAAGTTTTCGGAAGAAGTTTGGTGACCAAGTTCAGTACTGCCACAATAACTGAAGCCTTGCGTGGCGCCGATATTTGCTTTATTTTTACGGAATGGCCGGAAATAAGAGCATGTCAACCTGAGACATTTAAACGGCTTATGAAAGCTCCTATTGTTATAGACGGCCGTAATTGATACAAGTTAGAATCTATGCAAGGAAAAGGAATTATCTATGAATCTATTGGACGAAGTATAGTACGCGCTTGAATATTTTTTGAGAAATAAAGGGGCAGTGTTGATGAATAAAATAGACATTGATTTTGAAATGGAAAATTTTCATCAAACTAAAAAAAGGCTGTTTGAGTTCTGTGGCCAGTGTAAGCATATTTTTTTATATGGCGCCGGAAAATATGGTGAAGTATGTTTTAATATTTTAAAAAAGCAACACATAAGTGTGGAAGGATTTCTGGTAACTGACGGCTCCGATATGGAGTATTTGGGAATACCGGTATATTTGGTAAAAGAAAAATTACAAGTGATGTATCCTGAAACCGGTGTTATCTTTTCATTAAAGAAAAGTTCTCAAGAAGATGTAAAGAAATATTTTACAAATATAGATAATGTTAAAATTTTTGAATTGGAAGATTCTTTTTTTCAAAATTATCAATTAGGTATTATGGTCAAAACATTAAAACAGATAAATGCTAATGCGCCTGCTAAAATGCCGATCAGCAAACCAAAAGATTGGCGAAAAATTTTGATCATCAGACTTGATGCTGTAGGTGATATGATTTGGACAACAGCTTTTTTTAGAGAATTGAAAAAGAATTTTTCTCGTTCTAAAGTTACGTTGGTAGTGAGGAAAAGCATTTACCCATTAGTTGAGAATTGCCCTTATATTGATGAGATACTCTTATATGAGTGCACTCTAAGGGAAACATTGGTATGTGAGCATATGGACGAAAATGCAAGGTGTTTTGCGCAACAGTATTTAATTAAAGAGCAATTTGATGTTGTTTTTTTGCCAGAATTTTTACCTAAAAGCCCATATTGCAAATTGGGTGTTCTTTTAGCTATGTATAGTGGGGCAAGATATCGTATCGCTAGGGCGCATTATTTCGAACCTTTGGAAAAGAGAGTATGCTTGGCAATGGAAGATATGTTTTCTGTTGTCGTTAAGCATGATACGGTTGAACATGAGGTTTTACGTATTTTGAAACTTCTGGAAGTTTGTGGTATTCGGATCAAAAATGATAAAATGGAATTATGGTTAAATGCTAGAGATGAAGTGTTTGCCAAACATGTTATCAATCGGTATAAAACTGACCTGACATTATTTATCGCCGTTGCTCCGGTTTCAAATGACGCGAATCGTATATGGGATGCTTCGAACTATGCAAAGTTAATAAAAAGTATTTTAAGCAGGTATGGAAATAGAGTAAAGTTTGTGCTGTTAGGTGGCGAAAATGCTAAAACGGTAAGTAATGCAATAGAAACAGACGGATTGGGATCAGATGTTCTTAACTTAATCAATGGGACAACCTTATCGCAGGCTGCTGCATTGATACAATATTGTGATATGTATTTGGGGGCAAATACCGGGCTTTTACATATGGCATCAGTTTTTGAGAAGCCTATTCTTGAAATTTCGGCTTATTTGCGTAACGGCAGAGCAACAGCGCGCCTCAATCCAGAGAGAGTAGGAGCATGGCATGTATATAACAGAGTAATTAAGCCGGAAGGATTGGAGAATTGTCAGGACTGTTGTCAAAAACCATATGCGCATTGCATAAATCAGATTACTGTAGAAGAAGTTCAGCATGAAATAGAAGAAATGATTTCATATATTTTAGAGAAAAATAAAAAGTGTATGTAGGGATACAGTTTTGTGTTGCTGTATAATGTTGGAGTTATGGGTGAAGGAGTTAAGTCTGAAACACCTAATGATTTTTAGCGAACTAAAAAAAGGTATAGCAAACAAGCCATCATTTGATGACTTAAAAAAAACGAAGTAAATTAAGTGCCGGTATCTGCCTTGGAAATCATGTACCCTTGTCGATGAATGATTGCAATAGCAGAAAAAGATTTGATACCTGGTACGGTAGCAACAAGATTAATTTCTTTTTGACAATTGGTCTGCAAGGGAAAGAATAATTGATTCGAGGTTGAGTTTGCATAATTCAAGGCTGTCAAAATGTTGTCTAATGATGACAAGTTTTTGTGATTGTTCAGGCGTGATTACACCGCAATGGCAAGCTGAATATTGGATACCGTGAGGCAGTTTTGGGTTTTGTTTTTTTCACTGGTTTTGAAGTTAGTCAGTTTTACGCGATAACGCATTAAATCACGGAGTTGACGAATCGCAATTGGAGGCATAAAACTACCATTTACAAGATCATGTTTGAATAAATCAGCAATCCATCTGGCATCTTTTTTGTCAGTTTTCTTACCGCGAATTGCCTTGACGTATTTAGGATGTGCAAGAGTTATTTTGCAAGTTGTTTCTAAAACATTAAACACTGGTATCCAATACTTGCCAGTTGATTCCATGCAAAAATCGTTGCAGGAATTGGAATATAACCACTTCGACAGCTCACGCAAATCTTTTGTAAAGGTAGAGAAGCGACTGGACTTGTAGGTTGTAACACCTTTGCTATCCGTAGAAGCAATACAGGCAACAATAAATTTTTTGTGTACATCAATTCCACAGCAAATGGGGTAAACAATTCTGAGCATGGACGTTTCCCTTCCGAAAAATTATTGAGATAATCAGGCATTGACTGATTGTCCAGCAATAAACGAGTATTGTTTATACAAAGATAAGTCTTCGTGCTCAATGGACACACTTATTTGTGCTTGAAAGGACAATCTACACAGATATTTATGCGGTCAACTCAGTGAAGAGCAGCACACTCACCTCCACGTGATTTGTAGTTGCCTGAGATCTCAACAATATAGTTTTAAAACAAAATAAGCTCAAGGGCAACGGTTTCATACCGTTTTGTGCCTTGAGCAACGCGAAAGGAATAGTTATATTTATGCAGAAAAGGAAATGCTTGGTTTTAGGAGGCGCAGGTTTTTTAGGGACTCATCTATGTAGAATGCTATGTGCAAATCATTACGAAGTTCTTGTCTATGATAGAAATATTACTCAGATTAGTTGGGGCAAAAAAGAAAATCCCAAAATAGATTTTATAAACGGCAATTTTTCCTCAGAAACGGATTTTTTTTCTCTTTTGAATGGAATCGATATTGTTTTTCATTTGATTAGTACTACGAATCCATCAAATCAAGACCTGTTATTTGATTTTGAAAGTAATGTATTGCCAACGATTCGTTTGTTAAATGCTTGTGTAGGAAAGAAAGTGCGTAAAGTAATTTATTTTTCCTCTGGAGGAACTGTTTATGGCATTCCACAGTATATTCCCATTGATGAATGCCACTTTACTGAGCCAATATCTTCTTATGGTATTCATAAGTTAGCAGTTGACAAATGCTTGGGATACTATGGGCGAACCTATGGACTAAATTATAATATCATAAGAATTTCAAATCCGTATGGCGAAAATCAGAATCCTGCCTCGAAACAAGGTGTTATTGCCGTTTTTTTAGCGAGGATTTTAGCAAAACAGTCTATCGAGGTCTGGGGAGATGGTAATGTTATTCGGGATTATATTTATATCCAGGATGTTATGGATGCATGTATTAAATTGATAGAGTATCGGGGGAAATATAAAATTTTTAATATCGGAAGCGGAAAGGGATATTCGTTAAATGAACTGCTCCATATACTGCAAAGAAAAGTGGGAAGGATTTTTGAAGTAGAGTATCTGAAAGGCCGACTTCAAGATGTTCCTGTTAATATATTGGATATAGATTTGGCACGCAAAGAATTGGGATGGTCTCCTAAAGTAGATATTGAGACAGGCATAGAAAAAATGATTACATCATGGAATCCAAGAGACCAAGAGTTTGAGAGGAATGCTGAATGATACATGTTTGTTTTCCACTGCATGATAAATATGGTACATATAGCAAATACGTTGGAACGGTGATTTGTTCAATATTAGAGAATACGAACGAAGATATTTCTATACACATTATGCATGATCAAACTTTGAATAAACTTAACAAGGATAATTTTGTGCACTTAATAGATCACTATAAACAACATATTTCTTTTTATAAAGTTGAGGTTGATAATAAGTGGTGGCAACTTGGAGCAGTAAAGCATTTTTCTATAGGTACTTTTTTTAGACTGAAAATAACAGATGTTTTGCCTGCCAATATGGAGAAAGTAGTGTACTTGGATGCGGATATTATTGTAAATATGAATATTAAAGATTTATGGAATACTGATTTAGAAGATGCTGCTATGGCAGTTTGTAAAGATATAGGAGTGACAACTGCCAGTTCTAGTATTATCTGTAAAAATGGATTTGTCGACTATAAAAAATATTTTAATGCAGGTGTATTATTAATAAATCTGAAAAAGTTGCGCGAAAAGTACCGTCTATTTGAAGAAAGTTTAAGTTTTTTTGAAAAATATCCGGATTGTAGTTTGGGGGACCAAGATGCTTTAAATTATATCTTTTCTAAGGATATTCTATTTTTAGATGGGAAATACAACCAATTTGTTTGGAAAGAAAAGGAGAATAAATCAGCGATTAAAAATAAGATATACCATTTCACAGGTGGGAAAGACCCGAATCAAAGGATAAGGGATATAAATTTAGATGTATTTGATCAGTTGTTTTTTGAGTATTTATTAAAAACACCTTGGAAAAATGAAATTTTTGTTCATTATTCAAATAGGATTGTTCAAAAAGATATACAAATTCAATGGATGCGCAAAATGCTGCAAAAAGTATCTCATTGTAAAAAAATTTTTTTCGGAACTAGCGGTAAGATACATCAAGCAGTCTTAGATCATTTTTATTTAAATCCACATGATTATTATGTAGATAATAATCATGCTGTGTGGGAACAGAAAAAACAAGATATTATTATTCATAATCCGGAAATTTTGAAGCAAGAAGATAAAGCTAGTATTGTGATTATCATTACATCGTTAAGGTACAATGAAATTAAATCGCAATTGGAGAGTTATGGCTACAGCGAAAATGAACAATTTTTCGATGGTCGGAAATTGTTGCTTGAATCTGAAGGTGGCTATTTGGATTCTAAAATATAATGAGGTTAAACTATGGTACAGAAAAGCATTATTTTTGGAACAGGAAAAATACTGGAACGATATAAAACAAAAATAAAGTTCGAGGGAATAGACATTTTTGTTGACAATAACTTGAAGGTGCAAGAAACAAAATTATTTGGGAAACATGTAATGTCCCCGCAAGAAATTTTGAATAGAGATTTTGAATATGTAATTATCTTTTCTACTCAATATTTTGATCAGATATATAATCAATTACTTTATGAATTGGCAGTGCCGAAGGTAAAGATTATTGATTTTAAAACTTATATAGAAAAAGCAAAAGATGGAAAAGATCATTGGTATGTACAAAATCAAAACTTGGTTCAAATAATAGATGGGTGGAATTTTAAGTCGATACTTGATGTAGATATGATATTTAGTAAACGCTATTTTTTTTGTAAGGAAAATAGTAATTTATTCAGTAATTGTGAACTGGTAATTGATACTTTTACTAATCAAAAACGATTTTCCATTTACAAAAATATTTATCAAAACATTTTTAGTGATTATAGTCAAGTAAACAAGTACTATG
>Ga0316604_10002322_pt1 | contig 14735 bp, 13 predicted proteins | sample OWC_soil_day20_C_FD_207650 | JGI IMG/M metagenome (GOLD analysis project Ga0316604, IMG submission 207650) | Wetland soil microbial communities from Old Woman Creek delta, Ohio, United States - OWC_soil_day20_CT | ecosystem: Environmental > Terrestrial > Soil > Wetlands | place: USA: Ohio... | reverse complement strand
CGCCCGGATGCCGGCGGTGAGCGCAAGTTCGAAGGCGATCGCGGCGGTTTCAAGAAGAAGAAATTCGGCGACCGCTGATTCTTCGCCAGTAAGATTTGCAAAAAGCCACGGCCTGTCCGTGGCTTTTGGATGGCGAAATTATATGGCTCGTGTAACTTAATACTGCATCCCTAGTCGCAGAAGGACTCCAAAAAAGACAAGCGATTTTGCGCTTGTCTTTTTTTGATGACGCACTATATTGGTTTCATGTTTTATATAAATAGTCATTTATATGCGTCAATTTAGTGCCAAAAGAAACTGCCTTCTGTTGCATGACGACGGAACGATTCATTACCCGTTCAGCAAGTTTCTCACCGACGAATTCGACAACCCGAACACTCGGGAACTGGTGAGCCAATCGCTGCGCATTCTGCAACGGTTTTTTGTGGCCCACGGGATTGAGTTGGCCGTCCGCATGCTGGAAAAGCGCTGCCTGAGCTACGACGAAATCAAGCGTCTTGCCGGGCTTTGCTACCGACCGTTGGGTGAGATAGAACGGCTATCCAATGCCAAGGTCGTATTGATCACCAGCGCCAAAGCAGACACGCCACCGGAAGACATGCTCGGCGCAGTTGAGGTAAACACGGCCGCAAAGCGCCTCAATCACATCGCCAACTACCTGAAGTTTTATCGGGAGGTGTTTTTGGACCCGCACATCCAGTCCGACACCTTACGTAGTGAGTTGATCACCGCCTATGACCAGACGCAGGAAAAGTTGAAGCGTGAGGTTGCGGGTACCAAGCAGAACCATTACCTGACAATTCAGAGCCTTCCGTCTAATCGCTTCCTGCAAATTATCTGTTCCGTCGTCTTGGAGCCGGAGACACTGTTTCTGACGGAGGGGGGCAAATGCTCGGCCACCCTCTACCGGGACCGGGCCATGTTTCTGCTTGCGTGCGAGGGTTTGCGCCCCGGAGCCCTTGGCAACCTCACGCGTGAAGACTTCCGCCCGAGCAGTGGCCACCTCGTCCTCAAGGACAACACGAAGCGACGACCTGGTCGGCCGACGGCGGGCACGCCGGTTCTGAAAGGGGCCGGCAGCAAGAAGGTCACTTACGCTTCCGAGACGATGATCACGCTATGGCCGTTTACCGTTTCCGCTATCACCGACTATCTCGTTAAAGAACGCGAACCCGTCCTTGCCAAGCATTTGAGGAACCGGAGCCTCAGCTTTCTCTTTCTGAATGAAAAGGGCGAACCAATCAAGCACCGCTCCACGCTGACCGCCATGTTCAATCGGGTCGGCAAGCGGCTCGCCCAGCTCCGACTGCTGGATGTCGGTAACGACCCCTATTTCAAGGATGAGAAACAATACGACTTTTACGGTTATGTCCTGCGCCACTCAGCCGCCAGTCTCTTCATTGAACTGAACGGCACCGACGGTGACGCGTTGGACAAAATGAAAAGTCGATTTGGCTGGACACTGCAGAGCACCCAGCCGCAACGCTATGCCGCTCGCGCCTTGAGCGAGCAGGCCAACATGGAACTGAAAGCGTTTTACGGCCAATTGATCGCCGATGCGCAAACAAAAGGAAGGGCTAAGCCATGGGCGTAGTGCGCCAAGTGATCGGCAATACGGTTGCGGAGTGGGATGATGCGGTTCCGCTCACGTGGACGATGAGCGAGACCAGCGGCCCGAAAAGCGATCAGCGAACGCAGACTGAATCGTTCGACCTGAGCGAACTGCGCGCGAGCTACGAGGATGCCTTCCTCCTGAGATTAAAGGACACCCTGATCGCGCGCCGAAAACGCATTGCCCTCGCGTCGTTAAAAGTCGAGATCGGCAATATCCGAGTCCTACTGAGTAAAGTCCAGTCACGACGGGCGGACGATCCCCGAGTCGCTCATATCGACCACGCATTTCTGCTCACCCTGCGAACGATGCTCCAGGATGTTTCCATTGGTGGCCTCTCGACGTTCCGGCAACTGTTTGCCGAAAACCGCGAATCACCGATGTTTGCCCATGACCTCGTCCCCGAGGACTTCCCTGTGAAGAAGCCCGTCAAGGGGCATCAGGGAAACAAAATCGACGCCATCCTCGCCAAGGCGCTTTCGCGCGCCGCACAAGTGGAAATCCTGCGACGAAGCGAAGATGCCTACGAAAGCGGCGCCATCGACATCGGGCATTTCGCATTTCTGCATTTGGCCTTTCATGCGTATTGCAGGCCGTCCAGTTATCGGCGCCTTACGCTAGCCGATCTGCAAATCGACGTTGCCCCCGAAACACAGGTCAAGACCTACTTCCTGTGGGTGATCCCCAAGAAAACTCGCGTCAGCGCCAAGTCACTCAAGAAGATTAGCTACCAGCTCGATAGCACCGTCGGGGAACTGCTCGAAGCGCAACGCATCCAGGTCATCAAGACTTGGGGGCACCTGGTGGACAACGATGACATCGGCAAGCTGGCCCTGTTTCCGTCACGTGGGGTTGGCCCAGATGGTCGCTGGGCATCAAGCCACGCCCGGGCGCACTTCGGCGAAACAAATCGCGGAACTTTCCATAACGGTTACCTGAATCCGATCCTGAAATTACAAGATTCGATCACCTTCGACTTCAACGGTCTGCGGCATACGGTCGGCACACAGCTCGCCGTGGCCGGTTGCTCGGCGACGACCATTGCGGCGGTACTCAAGCACGCCTCCAGCGCCACCTGTCAGAAATACGTCGATGTTGCATTTCAGGGGCTGATCGACGCGTTGAGCGAAGCGATGGAACCGGCCTTTGAGGCTCACTTCCCGGCGTTTCGCTCGAAGTACGCTCCGATGGCCCCGGAAAAGGCCATCAACAGCATTGAACTGGCGACCGGACGCCGTGAACTCACCGGCGAGTGTGGCAAGACAAATGCCTGCCAGTACGCCCCGATTGCCTGTTACCCCTGCATCCGTTTCACGCCCTGCTTCGATGCCGACCACAGCATCAACCTGCGTTTCGCGGAGTCCGAGATCATCAAATACGAAGGCGGCGGCCTGCCCTTTCGGGCGCTTGCCAACCAGTTCAAGGAGGCCCGACACTACATCATGCTGGTCGTAGCGGCAGCCAACCAGTATCAAAACGCCCTTGCCCAACAGGAGGTTCGCCCATGAACGGCCCAGTTGACCTCGAACGCTTCAAATACCAACTGGCGCTCAAGAAATGGCAGGCCGATTGTCGACAACGCATGGCGCAGCGGTTTCCCACGATTCCGTTCGATGCCGACCGCTGGCCCCTGAAAGGCGTCACCGTTACGGATTCACCCGACTTTATCTTCACCTCGTCTCTAGCTTGCTTTGCCGACAAGCACGCGAGCTTTGCCGAGACTTTGCGTTGCCATGTCGCGGAGATCGTACTAGGAGAGAAACGCAAGATACTAGAGAGACCCATTTATGCATTTCGCCTACTTCGCCTTGCCCCGGTAGACAGCCTGTTTGACCTTGATCATGCCGCTCTGCGATCCATCGAAACAACCGAACTCCAGCGCGTCCGCAGCAATCCGGGTTCTGCCCAAAAAACATTGGAAATGCTTGACCAACTCGGCCGAATCTTGGACACGCTCACCGCCAAAAGTATCGTGCCGCGCTTGCGATACAGCGTGAAGCAGGAAACCCGCTCCGAGCTGATGGCACTGCAACATTCCCACCAGACGAAATCACGGCAGGCCAAGGCTGCTACGCTCGACCAGTCGATCGAGGCGCTCAATGAGGCGTTCAACGCACTATTCGCCAACGACCGGCGCCTATCCGCAGGGGATCGAGTCGCCCTTGCCACGTTGGGACTGGAACTGTGCGCCCCCTCTCGCATCAACGAAATTCTTTGCCTGAGCGTTGACGACCATGTGAGCGTCGACGACTACGCGCGGCGTGCAGCGACCAAGGAAACCGACGCGTTGCACGCGGCGCACCAAATGCTGCTCGTCACCATGAAGGGCAGCAAGGGGGCGCAGTGGAGCGCCAAGCCCGTGCTCAACTTCATGATCGACCTCTTCCACTATTGCCTGAAGGTCATCCTGGCGCATGGCGAGCGCTCCCGAATGCTCGTCCAGTGGTACCAGCAGCACCCCGACCGACTCTACCTGCCTCCCGAACAGGAGCATCTGCGCGGCACGGACCTCACGACACGCGCGCTCGCTCGCATCATGGCCTTGTCGGATCAGGATGACGATTTACCACGCAAGGCGGCTGCGAATTTGATAAGAGCACTCGGAACCAAGCGCGTCAAAGTACCAAATCCGAATCTCATCAGTAAAAAGGGAAAATCGAATCAGCGGGCAGAAGTCGACGCCGCCCGCTGGGACGACATCGAGCCTCTCCTGCTGGCCAACGTCCGCAAGGGGTTGGAGAATTGCCGCCTCGTAACGTGGGAAAACCACTACAAGGGCGATCTGGCGAAAATGCTGTTCCTCTTCGATCATAATGCATCCCCCTACATGCCCGGCGCGGCCAAATACGACTTTCTCAAACTCCGATTGAAGCAAACGGCAGCAGAACGACAGAACCAGACGTTGCAGCCCACCCTTTTCGAAAAACTCAAGATCACGATGCCCGTCAACGGGGTTACGCAGATTGCGGAAATCACCCCCCATGACCCGCGCCGCTGGCTGACAACCATGGCCCTGACCTACGGCGAAAAGCTCTCCAACGTGCTGATCAACAAGTGGGCCAACCGGCTCAGCATTGCGCAGCTCTGGCACTACGACTTCCGCTCTGCGGAAACCAAGGCGGCGGCGAGCGCCATGCCCGAACCCGTGGAACTGACAGAACTCTCGAACGGGCTGACCGCCTTCCGCAAACTCGAAGACGAGCATGGGCCAAAGATCGACATTGTGACCGTCCACGATGCCGGGATCAGCGGGACGACCATGGACGCCATATCTGCTGCTACCGAAGATCGGCCCATCGCCAGGACGGGCGAACAGATCATCATCATTTACCCTACGTGGTACGGCTTCTGCGCGCATCAGCACCACGAAAAACCCTGCCGCGCCTATACCTCTTGCCTGCCATGCGACAACAATCATCTGGTCAAAGGTCATATCCCAACCAATGACCGGACGAGGGCGCGCGCAGACGAGTTGCACGCTGCCATTCTGAATGTCGTGGAACAGACGGTGATCATCCATGGCCGCGAGATTGCGGACGATCAGGAAACCCTGACCCAGCACGTTTACCACCTGGTCGAACGCGGACTGACCCCTGGGCAAATGACGGACGAACTGATTGCGCGCTTCCACGAGATCAAGCACCTGATCAAGGACGCCGTGCTCAAGAACATGCTCCACGAAGCCTTTGTAGCTACGGGCTATGTAGAGAAGCTGGACAACCCGAAGTACGCCAGTGGTGCCTTGATGAAGTACCACAACCCGACACATCATGCCTCCCCCGGTGTAGAGCGGGCGCTGGATGCCCACGGAGGACATGAACAGATCGAGCAAGAGCGGCTTGCCATGATCGAGAAGTACCCGCAGTTCGCCCCGACGACACAGGGGCTGAAGGATCAGCGATCGCTGATCGAGCCCGATGACGACAACAACGAACATGATGATAGCGGGGACGATGCCGATGAGTGAGCCTGCCAGCAAGCTGGGACGTAAGGAGATTCTGACCGAGGAACTGGCGCGGAAGCTCGCCAGGATGGTCGCGCTGTTCCCGGATTCCCAGATACCGGTCACCTGGGAAAACGTCATGACCCACTCGAAGAAAAAATTTGGTCATGCGTTCAACCGGCAGATGCTCAGCCAGAAGGAATGGAACGGACGCAAGCTCATTGCCGAGGCGTTCAGTGAAGCCAAGAACATTCAGCGCCGGATGCACAACGATATCGCTCCAAAACATAAGACGGCGGCGCGCTCCGTCCTTCAGAAAAAGATCGGTGAACTTGAAGCAAAAAATCTGGCGCTACGGGAAGAGTTGGAAACGGTCAGAGCACAGCAGGTCGATAAATTAGATGCCTTCCTGAATACCACAAGCAAGGAAATCGACCTACGCAAGCTACTTGATGCGTTTTACGAGACGAAGAAATGAGCGAAGTGCTGTCAAGGAAGCCTGGAATAAATGGGAGGGTCCCACGGCGGTTTTATGCCGTGGGAGGGAAGGTGTCGGTGGATTCATCGTAGTGAATCAGCATTGCAACTTGGTAACGTTGCAAAACTTGCCTACTTCTTACTTCCGTAGAAGCGTAACTAATTGGCAAACAGCAATTCAAACAATCTTCGATCGGGCGGGGCAATATCTGGCGGAAAGCTAAGTGTTTGCCCATTTTTCATGACAAATAAAAAATTATTTGACTGCTGCTTCGACTTCCAGATTTCTTTAATCACACCAAGTTGAAAGTTGTCCGTTCCATTCATATAACCCGGGCTTAGCAAGCCAATTTCACTAATCACTACATTGTTGGGAAGTTGCGCCGCGTGAGCCATCAAGTCTTGAATGTGCCCAAATATCAAGTGCTGCCCGATCTCTGAGTTTTCGTCAGAGATAAGTTGAGTTACCAAAAAATAGGGGATGTACAGCCCAAACTCAACCCATCTCCACAACTTTGAGCCATTGTCACTCATCTGTACTGGAGTGGAAATTAAGGCTTCTTGACTTGTGTAGAACATTACCTAATCCTCAAAATCACCAACAAAATGTTGATTATATTCCGTGGATTAACAATCTCGACAAATGCAGTCTGTCGGGGTGGAAAATCAAGACTTCAACGCACTTCAACTTAGCTTGGCTAGGCAGCTCAAAGCCGCACGAAAATCTGCTGGGCTATCGCAGGAGGCGCTTGCACTTTCTGCAAACGTCGATAGAACCTATGTATCGCAGTTGGAGCGAGGTGTCGCAAATCCATCACTGCAGGTGCTTTTTCGCCTAGCGCAGGTGTTGGGTGCGCCACTGCGGGTCGTTGTTGGAGATGACAAGGTCTAGTTTTACTTAGATTTTCAGTAAGCATCCGGCGAACCCATCTAAAAATTGACGCCTTAGACCGCAAGTATTGCGCCCACCTAAAAAACGATTGTGGGCACTTTTAATGGAAATCCAGAAGCCAAGTCGTGGGTGGCAACATCATCCGGAGGAGTTCAAACAGGCGGCAATTGAAGCCTATTGTGAGCCAGGCGCCTCGGTGGCCGGCATTGCGCTGGCCAATGGAGTTAATGCCATTCAGGTTCGCCGGTGGATGCGCGAACACGGTGTTGAACCACTGACGCGGCGCATACCGATGTCCTGCCAAGAACTCATTTCACGTTCTTGGGGCCAGATTTCGGCTTCAGTGCCTCTTCTTGCTTCAGCTGGCAGTTATTCGGCCATTGCTGCCGTTGGCCCATCTCGCTGAACGGTGCAGCAATGCATCATAGACCGGCCGTTCAACAATGTTGAGGGACGAACATCCGTTTCTCTGCCTGGGGAATGCGAACTACCGGGCGAACATCGACCTACGCAGACCGCTCACGCAAACGGCTGCCAGAGTAAGAAATCAGACTCATCGTTACCTGCGAAAGCTGCCCCCGAAGTTGTGGTCGCACTATTTTGAACGTTTCTCGAAAACGCCCTTAGCAACGGGCAGGGCAGAAAACACGTTGGGCCAAAGGAATGAGGCCATCAAACGCTTGGGTTATGAATGCAATTCATAAATCGTAGCTATTTCTTGGAGAAAACCACCCGCACATCGTGCCCGCCCAGCGTCCGGGCGAGTCCAGCCGGGTCGTCTACGCGGCCGAGGCGGGTGTATGAATAGGGTGAAGCGAAGGTCTGATAAAAGACGACCGCAGTGCGCGCCCCCCATAGCAGAAGGTCGCCGCTACGTATCGTGCCGGGCCGGCTCGCATCTGTGGACAATGCGTAAGGCAACTTACCGTGCTTCTCGTTGCCATTGAGCTCCTCCATGTCCAGTGTCAGCGGCAACATGGCGGCGAATTCACGGGCGGCCTCGTTGTCAACGAGGGTGATGGCGAAGCGATGTTCACCGATGGTCATCCACATGCGCGACTCCTCCGATCTTTTGGGTACCAGTGCAACATCCGGCGTGGCGGCGGCAGGTTCGGCAATACTGGCCGCGTGGGCAGCATGGCCACCGCAAAGTGTAAATAGAAGCAGCGGCAAGCCAAGTCGCCGGATGGCCCACCAGTGCCGGGAATGACAGCGACTCGCCGTGCCAAGCGCAGCGTATGGGTGACCTGAGCCAGCATCAGAGATTTCGTTTGCCATGGGCTCTCCTTCAACGCGAACGTGGATCAGGCGCCTTGAAGCGCCTGCGCGCGCGAGGTCAGAAAGGTCAGGAAGGCGCCGATCAACAACACCACCGCACTTGCGATGAAGGTGCTTGGATAGCCGCTGCTATCGAACAACATCCCACCAAGGGTCGAGCCCAGGGCGATGGAGAACTGGATGATAGCCACCATCAAACCACCGCCGGCCTCGGCGTCGTGTGGCATGGCCTGCGCGATCCAACTCCACCAGGCCACAGGCGTGGCCGTCGCCATCAGGCCCCACAGGCCCAACAGCACCGCAACGGGAACGACCCAGGGGCCAAGCGGAATCAGCGTCACGGCAATCACTGACATGAGGATAGGGATGGTAATAAGCGGTACGTACAAGCCCCGCTTGAGGACAAAACCGATGACGACGGTCCCGATGAAGCCAGCCACGCCGATCACTAGCAGCAGCAGCGACAGCAGGGAGACGTTTACTTGCGTCACTGTTTCGAGGAAGGGGCGCAGATAGGTGAATAGTGCGAATTGCCCCATGAAGAAGGCGCCACACCCCGCCATGCCATAAGCGACAGTAGGGTTCTTGAACACCTTGAACACCTTGAACACGTTGCCCGAGCCAGGTGCGCGCGCATCCGTCTTCATGGGCGGCAAGGCGATCCATTGCCAAGCCAGGGCGATCAGCGCTACGGGCACCAGTGCGAAGAATGCGCCGCGCCATCCGATGATCGAGCCCAGATAGCTCCCCAGAGGGGCGGCAATCACCGTCGCCAAAGCGTTGCCGCCGTTGAATATCGCCAGAGCCTTGGGCACTTGGCTGGAGGGCACCAAGCGGATCGCCGTGGCAGCGGACATGGACCAGAATCCACCAATCACCACGCCGATGAGCGCACGACCGGCCATGTAGATCCCGTAACTCGGTGCCAGTGCTACGACGGCGCCGGAGATACCCATCAGCAGGGTCAGCATCAGCAGTAGCTTCTTGCGATCCATCGTGCCGGCCAGTGCTGAGATCGACAGGCTGGTCAGTACCGCGAAGGCGCCGGAAATCGCGATGCCCTGGCCGGCCATTCCCTCGGTAACCATCAGGTCGCTGGCCATCGGCGTCAGCAGGCTGACCGGCATGAATTCCGAGGCCACGAGGGCGAACACGCATAGCGACATGGCGAAGACAGCACTCCAGCATGCGGGACGATCACCCGCTTCGGTTATCGTCCCCACAGGGATGTCAGAGGTGTTTTTGGTCATGATTTCTGGATTTCTCCGTTTCCAGCCGTCATGCCGAGGCCAGGTGCTGTTTGAAGAAGGAGGCCAGCTTGTCGAATGGGATCACAGCCATACGGTCGTACAAGTCGGTGTGGTTGGCCCCCGGGATGATCATGAGTTCCTTCGGTTCCGCCGCAGCCGCATAGGCGGTTTCGCTGAAGTAGCGGGAGTGGGCCTTTTCGCCATGAATGAACAGGACCGGGCGCGGGCAAATTTCGGCGATGTAGGTCAGGATCGGCATGTTCATGAACGCCAGCGGTGTCGTCTGCGTCCAGGAGTTGCCTGAGTTGACCGCGCGCGCATGGTACCCGCGCGGCGTTCCATAATAGTCGTGGTAGTCGACCAGGAACTGCGCTTCGCCACCCTTAAGTTCGTTGTAGGGCGGTTGGTAGGCAGGGGTTCCCTTTTCCGCATCCAGCCAGCGTTGCCTGCTCAGTTGCTCCAAAATTTGCGTGCGCTGTTTGAGGGTCACGCTATCGTTGTACCCCTTGGACATGACGCGCGTCATGTCGTACATGGTGCTGACCACGACAGCCTTGACCCGCTTGTCCACCGCAGCGGCATTCAACGCCATACCGCCCCAGCCACAAATACCGATGATGCCGATCCGCTCACGATCAACGTTGGCTTGCAGACCCAGAAAATCGACGGCCGCGCTGAAGTCCTCGGTGTTGATGTCCGGTGAGGCGACATTGCGCGGCTCGCCGCCGCTTTCTCCGGTGTAAGACGGATCGAAAGCCAGTGTAACGAATCCGCGTTCCGCCATGGTCTGAGCATAGAGACCCGACGATTGCTCCTTCACTGCGCCAAACGGGCCGCCGATGGCAATCGCTGCCAATTTGCCGCCGGTATTTTTCGGCTGGTATAGGTCGGCCGCCAGATTGATGCCGTAGCGATTCTTGAAAGTGACTTTCTGGTGGTCGACCTTGTTGCTGCGCGGAAAAGTCTTGTCCCATACCAGAACCAGATTCAGGCCATTTCCGCCGCGTGGAGTGACTTTCGTTTGCGAAAATGCGGGTTGCACAAGCATGGCGGTGCTGGCCATGGCCGTGCCTTGAATAAAATTTCGGCGAGAAAGATTGCTGCTCATTTGAGCCTCCTTCGGGAAAATAGATATTGGGAGCTACAACGCGTTCTTCAAAATGGCGCTCACGGCTTCAGGCGTGTAGACCTCGGCGATGCCGAAGATGCGTACGTTGCCTTGCACGTTATCGACGATGCTGGGCAGGTCGCTTTCCCGGATGCCCAATTGCGACAAGCGGGTCGGGGTTCCGATTTTGTTGAACCATTTCTCCAAGTCGGCAATGCCGTCGGCGGCAGTAATCACACCGAATACCTCACCGGCAAAGCGTTTGAACTGTTCCGGATTGCGCTTCTGGAACCATTTCATCCAGGCCGGCATGACCACCGACAGGCCGGCACCGTGCGGCACGTTGAACAGCGCCGAGAGCGAATGTTCGATGGCATGGTTCGGAAAGCTGAAGCCGGCGGTGCCGGATGAGGTCAGCCCGTTCAGGGCGAGCGTCGCGGCCCAGGCAAACTGGGCGCGGGCGTCATCATCGTTCGGGTTTTCAAGCAGCACCTCGGTCGTCTCGATCACGGTGCTGATGAGCGACTCGACCAAGCGCGATTGCAACTTCGGATGCACGGCGGCCGTGAAGTAAACCTCAATCAGGTGGGCGATGACATCCGAAGCGGAATACACGAGATAGTCGCGTGACACGCTACGCATGAGCGCCGGATTGACGATCGATACTTTTGGGAACAAAGCGGGCGAGGAGATGAAGAACTTTTGCCGGGTGTCTTCATTGGTCACGACCGCGCCGGGGTTCATTTCGCTGCCGGTGGCGGCCAGCGTCAGGATGGCGAACAGGGGTAGAGCTGAGTCGACGCCGGCTTTGCCAACGAACAGATCCCAAACATCGCCGGCGTAGCAAACACCGGCGGCAATGGCCTTGGCACTGTCGAGCACCGAACCGCCGCCGACGCTCAGAATGGCATCGACCTGGTGTTGTTTCGCCAGGGCAATGCCCTCGCGCACCTTGGAAATAACGGGATTGCTGACGATGCCGCCGAGTTCGACCAGTTCGATACCATTTTCGGAAAGGCGCTGACTGACGACTGCAAAGAGACCTTCACGCTTGATGCGCTCGCTGCCATAGCAGAGGAGCACTTTCTTAATGCCGTGTTCGGCCAGATGCTGGCCGATCCGTTGTTCCTTGTCGGCGCCAAATTCGATCCTGGTCGGATTGAAAAAAGTGAAATCGTTCATTTGCTGTTCCCTTCGCCATTCAACTTGAGATTTTTACGTCGCCCTCGCCCATGGGGAGCAACGGTGTTGATGGCATTTTTATGCGGCAGCCTTGATGATCGGTATAGAGATTCTGCTAATTTCTTGCCTGATTCTCCGAGTCGTTGGTTTCTATGTAGCTACGTGTTGAGGATCTGGCTACATTGGCCACAGGGAAGATCAATTGAGTCAAAGGGTTTCGCAGGGAGACAAAAGTGACGAATGAAACGTTAGTGCAGATCATTGAGCGTTGGACAAGAGGCCTCAGGGATTGCCCGACCCCGATCCCCAATTTGGGCTTGTGGCGGCGCGAGAGACCGGAGCCGCCAGCGGTTTGTCTGGTCGCGCCGAGTATCGTGCTCGTCGTCCAGGGCGCGAAAAAAATGTGGGTTGGCAACGAAGCCTACGAATATGACACCGCCCGTTTCCTGATCACTTCGCTCGATATTCCTGCCAACTCGGAAGTGCTCGCCGCCAGCCCGGAAAGGCCATGCCTTGGATTGGTGCTGAGTCTCGATCTGAGAATGCTGGCGGAGTTGATTTCGCAAGGCCATCAGCCGCCACCGACCGAGCGCTCCGGTGAGCAGGGCATGGGTGTCGGTACGGTTACACAGGGAATCATCAAGCCATTCGAGCGCCTGCTCGATTTACTTGATGAACCGGATGCCATCCCCGTTCTGGCGCCGCTGATCCAACGTGAAATCCACTATCGCCTGCTGATGAGTGATCAGGCGGCGCTCCTGTGGCAGATCACCTCGGCGGGCAGCCAGAGCCAACGGGTGGCAAAAGCGATTGACTGGTTGAAGGTGAACTACTCCTCGCCGTTGCGCATCGACGATCTTGCCTCGCGGGTGCAAATGAGCACGTCAAGCTTGCATCACCACTTTCGCAAACTCACTGCAATGAGTCCTTTGCAGTATCAGAAATGGATGCGGCTCAATGAAGCAAAGCGCTTGATGCTGAACGAAGCCTTGGACGCCACGACTGCCGCATTCCAGGTGGGCTATGAAAGCCCCTCGCAATTCAATCGGGAATACAGTCGGATGTTTGGTCTTTCACCAAAGCGCGACGTCGTTACCTTGCGTGGCAAAGTTGAGAAAAGGAAGCAAGCGGTGGCTAAAGCGATCTAGTCTGCATCGCGGAGAAGCGCCGAAATGGGTTGGCTGGTCGCGAGAGGCAGGCATTTGGCGGGCAATATCTTTATGCTTGACTGGCGGCTATGTGGGATATTGCTGACCTAAGTAGCCGTGTGCCTGAAGGTCTGCAAAGGCCGACGTTCTTCCGTTGGCCATAAGGCAGGTTTCGGTGTGGAGCAGCTCTTTTACGGTCAGATATCCAGCTGGCAACCCCGACCCCGGTCGAAAAGGAACAGACTGGCTTTATTCGGAAAAAGGGCTTGGCGGTCGATAGCGACGAATTCCGTGCCCTGACCGGCTCCGGCGACAAGGAAGACGACAGCGAAGCCGAAGGTGCCAAGGACAAGAAGATCGAGGATGCAAAACCCTCGGATACCCCGGCTGAATCCGCTCCAGTCAGTGAGCCGGTGCAAGCGGATCCGGAGCCTGTGGCGAGCAAGGTTGAACGGGACTTTTGGTAAGCGGTAATTCCGGGTAGTTCAAAGAGGGCTTGGGAAACCAGGCTCTATTTCTTTTTGGGTAGTGAAGGCTGGCCGCCCAGGAAGGGAGTGTGGATTCGCGCGGGGTTGAGGGCGCTTTGAAGGGCTGCAATGCAAAAACCCCGGCGCTGGGCTCGGGGTTTTTGGTATCAGGCGCCGCGACGGGTCGGGCGAATTGCCGGTCGCTGACCGGCGGGATCACCGACGGCAATCGGGCCATCGTAGCCGTCAAAGCTCCGGCGCTCGGCGTCTGATAGATAGGATGCGCCGCGCTGAACACGAGCCATAGCTACGCGCACCAACTCAGGCAAGCGGGCAGTGGATCGATCAATAGTAGCGGGCACAGCGTTTCCTTTTATAAGGGCTTTTCGCAGTATATGCGGCCCGTGTTGTCTTTGTCAAAAGCAAACTGGGCGGCTTGGTACCGGGGAATCAAGGGGGTTACAGGCTCAACGAGGCGTAAATACTCGCAACCAAGCAGGTCTCCGTAGAGATACATGCCTTCCATGAATACAGAGAGTGCCTTGCGCTTCAGCGGGTGCTCTGATTGCTTGCCTTCAAGGTAGTACGTGGACAAATGGCGACGGCCCCGCGAAGGCTTGCCGACCATCAGGCCACAAAGCTCACCTTCGACAGAGATGGCTAGCTCCAGCCGGGACGGAATGTTGCGGAATTTGCGCGTAATCGCGGACCAATCCCAAGGGTAGTGTCGATGCTGCCAGGCGCCGATCTGCTCCAGCGAGTGTTTGGCAATGGCGCTGGCTTCAATAGCCACGCCGTAATTCTGTGACACCGTATCCGTGAGATAGTCGTAAAACACTCCCCGGAGAATGTCGTAGTCATGTTGTTTTTGTTGGAACATTCTCGCCCTTGCGCTGCTGCATAGTGATAGCCGGCGCCCCGCCCTGGACGCCAAGTATAGAAGTATATCGGATATGCCGCCGGACTGCGTGCGTCAGGCCGCACGAATCCAAGCTCCTTTCCTGGTTGGCTGGCGGCTGGTAGGGCAATGGCGGGCTATACCCAAGCATGTACAACATCTGGAGTAACACCCATGCGCAAGCCTGCCGTACCCTTTGTCCTGTTGCAACAGTTCCTGGAGTGAATCGATCCCACTTTCGCAGACACTTCTGTATGGCTGGTGAGCATCGCAAACCAGTCGCAAATCAGTCTGTCCAGAAGGCCGCTGCCGATCAACCGTCTGTAACCCCGGATTCCTTCGCCGACTGTTCATCGGCCAAAGCAGTCTCTTGGGGCAGTCCTGGAATTGGGCTTCTAACAGCACCTAAGCAGACATTCTAAAAAACAGGGGTTACCCAATTCCTTGGGACTCACCAGCAGTTGGGTCAGGAGCATCCTC
>Ga0316604_10002321_pt1 | contig 14741 bp, 15 predicted proteins | sample OWC_soil_day20_C_FD_207650 | JGI IMG/M metagenome (GOLD analysis project Ga0316604, IMG submission 207650) | Wetland soil microbial communities from Old Woman Creek delta, Ohio, United States - OWC_soil_day20_CT | ecosystem: Environmental > Terrestrial > Soil > Wetlands | place: USA: Ohio... | reverse complement strand
CATTGACTGCCGCTTGTCGAATTGCTTGCCTGGATTGCCGAGCGGACTTTTCCATTCGTGTCTTTCCAGCTGCGTGGTGCCACCTGGGTGATGTCCAGCCCGATCCGTTCGAAGACAAGTTCCAGCTCGCGCCACATGCGCATTTCATGATCCAGACGGGCCTTGGCGCTGGTCATGCTATCCAGTCCGCGATAGGCCAGTAGCGTGACGACGGCAAACACCGACAAGGAGACCAGCACCTCGATCAGGGTGAATGCGGCCATGCCGCGCTTGGGTTTAGTTGGTGACACGAGAGACATAACTCACCTGGCGTGCCAGCACGTCATCGGGGTTCTCGGAGGCAAACACCTTGATCTCGACGCGGCGGACACTAAGGTTGGGGGTGATCCCGGTTTCCTGGCGCCAACTGAATTCAAAGCGACCTTCCTGGGCCTTGCCGCCTTTGGCGCCCATGTCTGGAAAACTGCGGCTGGCCAGTAATTCATTGGTGACGTTGCTGGCCACCCAACCGGCGAGCGTGCGCTGCTGCAATTCATAGCCTTTGTCTGCCCCGAAACTGCTGGCACGGATGGCCGCGCCCAGCGCGATGCTGATCACGGCCAGCGCGATCACCGTTTCGAGGAGTGTGAAGCCCTTACTCTGTACCATCCCGCGCGTCCTGGAAATCCTCGACGGTAATTCGGCCAAGCACATCGCCGACGACCCTTACGCGGGCCTGGCCACCTTCAAGAACCAGCGCGAAAGGTTCCAAGATGCCATCGGCAGAGAACACCAGGCGTTCGCCCAGTGGCTGGACCTTGTCGTTGACGAATTGTCGTTGTATGCGTACGTCGTTATGGAGTTTGCGCGGGAGCAGGGCGGTCTGGTCGGTCAGGGCCAGCCACTTGTGTTGCATCTCATCGCTGCGCCAGAACTGGTAGCCCGTGCCGTCGCTGGAAAAGGCCAGCGACTTGCCACTGTAGATCGCAGTGTCACGGGCAGACTCCAGTGCAATGCTTAGACGCTCGGCACTGGTGCGGGTGGCACGCAGTCCCGAGTCGTCAAAACGCACCACCGCCAAACCGATGATCACCAGTACCACCGCCATGACGACCAGCAGTTCAAGCAGGGTGAACCCCGTTTCGTACGCGTTGTGTGCATCTCGGTTTGCGCGGGCGTTGCCCTTGCGAGGAGTCATGGCCTGTTCGCAGACAAGAATGATGTTCAGGGCATCCAGTTGCCGATGTCGGCGTCAAACCCTTCTCCACCAGACTGGCCATCCGCACCGTAGCTCATCACGTCGATGTCGCCATGGAGTCCCGGAATCAAGTACAGGTAATCGTGACCCCAGGGGTCTTTGGGCAGGCGCTCCAGATAGCCCCCGTTTTTCCAGTTGCCGGAAGTTTGATCGTCGGCCGGTTTGGTGATCAGGGCTTGCAAACCTTGTGACTGACTCGGGTAACGACCGATATCGAGCTTGTAGAGTTTGAGGGCGGCCACGATGGCGCCGATATCCTGTTTGGCTGCGACAACGCGCGCTTCACTGGGACGATCCATGATCTTTGGCACGATCAAGGCGCCCAGGATGGCCAGGATGGAAACCACCACGAGGATTTCAATCAGGGTAAAACCCTTGCTGCGACGCTGCATTTTCATATTGGTCCCTACTTGATCAACTGATTCATTTCAAACACCGGCAGCAGGATTGCCAGCACGATAAACAACACCACGGCGCCCATGATCAATACGACGGCGGGCCCCAACAACGCGGAGAAGGTTTCCACGCGACGCGACAGGCCGGCGGATTGTTCGGCTGCGGCACGTTCCAGCATGGCGTCCAGGCGGCCGGTCGCTTCGCCACTGGCCACCAGATGTACCAGGATCGGAGGGAATGCCTGGGCTGCGGCCAGTGCACGTGCCAGCGAAACCCCTTCACGGACCTGGCGGGCCGCCTGCTCGGCGGCAGCCTTGAGCGGCAGATTGCTCATGACGCCGCTGGCGGCCGACATGGCCGTCAACACCGGGACACCGCTGCCGGCGAGAATCGCCAGGGTGCTGGCAAAACGCACGGTTTCCGCGCTGCGTTCAAGCCGGCCGAACCATGGCAGACGCAGGCGGCGGGCATGCACGCGGAAGCGGAATTCCTCGTGCTTCATCGCACGCAGGAACACGATAAGGCCGATGACGATCAGGGCAATCAGCCATATTCCCCAGTTGCCGAGAAACTGGCTGGTCGCCAGCAGCAGGCGGGTGGGCAAGGGCAGGGTCTGTTTGGCTCCCTGGAAGACCTGCACCATCTGCGGGACGACCCAGGTAAGCATGCCAATGATCACTGCTACCGAAACCAGGATCACGCAGGCCGGGTAGATGAAAGCCATCGACAGGCGGGATTTGAGCTCTTCGCGGCGCTCCAGATAATCGGCCAGGCGCAGCAGCACGCCGGGCAGCTTGCCGGACTCCTCCCCGGCATGCACCAGCGCGCGGTAGAACGGGGGAAACACGCGTTCATGGCGTGCCAGCGCAGCCGAAAGCGACAAGCCGGTGGCGATGTCGTTACGGATCAGGGTCAGCAGGGTCTTTTCGCGTTTGTGTTCGGATTGTTCTCCGAGTACGTTCAAGGCCTCGTCAATGGCCAGGCCGGCATCCAGCAGGCCAGCGAGCTGGCGCGTCAGGGTCGCGAGATGAGCGCCGCCCAGGCGCAGGGATCGGCCTGCGCCGTTGCGTTCTTCCTTGATATCGATGACGACCAGACCTTGCTCGCGCAGTAGCGCTCGGGCGTGACGCGTCGAATCGGCCTCGATGTGGCCGCGTTCGACACGGCTTTTGTCCTCACCTGCCAGAACCTGGTACGAATAGCCTGCCATGACGTGATCCTCAGGGCCGCTTGAAGTTCAGGAGGTATTGCCCCTGATCGCGCGGCAGCGTGGCCAGCAGCGGAGCAAGGCCGGGCAAGTCTTCAGCCGGCTTCAGATGCAGACTCAGATCCACGGCCTTGTTGGCCAGGGCAAAACTGCCTTCGCCATTGACCTGCAGGGCGCCTCCCAGACTGCTGACCTGCAACTTGCCGGCACCCGCTGCATCGGCGTCGATGCTGACCTGATAGCTGCCGAGCAGGGCGGCTTCAGTGGCCATGGACGAAGATACCCGTTCCAGCCGAAGTGTCAGCTTGAGTGGCTCGTGCAAGGCCAGATGCGTACTTTCAAGCTGTACCGTACCGCCCAGGCGCACGCCTGCCAGGGTCTGGTTGAAGCGGGTCAAGGGTTCCAGCGGCAAACTCAGCTTGACCTGCTCCAGTGCTTGCTGCCGCGGGCCCACGAGCACGCGTACTGTACCGGGCTGGCCATTGTGTTCACCGGAGAGCTGCCAGATCAGGGATGCATGGAGCAGGCCGAGAGGTTCGAACTGCCAGTGCAATTTTTCCTGCGTGACGATCCCTTCAATCCCCAGTGCGCTGGCGGAACCGTTCCATATGCTGCCTTCCACGCCTGCCAGGCTGACGCTGGGTGGCAGCGCGTGGGCGAGCAGACCTGCAGGCAAGCGCACGATGAAACACAGGATGAAGATCAAAGCCAGGGTGAGGCCCCAGCGTACGGACTTTTTCATGGGGCACGCTCCAGAATTGCCGTCGTGCCCGCCTGCCCGTCTTTTGCTGCGCGGATCTGGATACTCAGGACACGTGCGCCAGCGGCAAGACGGATCGCATTCAGACTGTTGAACATGGTTTTGGCATCCTGGTCCTGCATGCGCATTTCGACCTGGTTGGTGTTCAGGGCGCGCAACTCGGCTTGTAGACTACGGTCCGCGAGGATCTTGAATACGTCGCTGCGCAGGTCCCCTGAACGCGCGGCGCGCGGTGCGGTGACCTTGCTGCCGCCGGCAATCTCGTAGCTGTTGAGCAGGAGCTCGGGCAGCTTGCGCTGCAGGCCGGTAATCCGCTGCTGCAGGCTGCTGATCAGCAGTACGTAGATCAGCACGATCAACAGGCCGGCGCCCAGCATCAGGATCCAGCGTTCGCGAGGGTTACGCGCAGCCCAGAATTTTTCGCATTGCACTTGCGCGGCAAGCAATCGGGTTTTCATGGCTGGGACCTTTCGGCGCTGCGGCTGATGATGATCTGTTCCATCCCGCTGTCGGTGGTCTGTGTGTCAAAACTGATGTTCTTGGCTTGCAAAGCAGGCTTGAGTAGTGCGGCATCCGAACTGCCGAGCGTCACTTTGAGCGCATTCGTGTCGGCGTCGAGACGCTGTGGCCGGATCGCCACGGCAGTTTGTTCCGCCAGCTGGGCCAGTTGGTCGAGCGCATCGCCGCCCTTGGCCGCGTGTTTGCCATGCAATTGGCGCCATTGCAGGATCGGATCGATGATCGGCATGCCGGGGTGGGCTGCCGCAAAGTTTTGGCGGATGGTTTCGCGCAGTGCGGTTTCCTGGGTCGCGAGCTGGCGCCAGGTCAAGATCAGTGACAGCAGCCAGACGCCCGCCATGATCAACAGCAGAACGCCCGCGGCCTGCAGCAGTGGCCGTGACAGTCTGGCTGTCTGACTGATCGAGGGCAGTCCCCGCAACAGGTTCAGGTCGTTCGTGGCGGGAATGTCCAGTATATTCTCGACGCGGACCAGGGATTCGCCACAGACAGTTTCCAGTAGCGCGGCGTCAGGAAGGACGCCACAGGCACCGTTGCGGGCATGGTAAACAAATCCCTCGTCTGTTTCCGCAAAAGACGAAGCGGGCAGCAAGGCTTGTTCGGGCAAGACCCGTGTCGGCGCGAGATGGGCTGTCCGGCAGGCTGCCAGCAAGGCCAGCATCCAGCTGCGCGAGACGAGCCAGACCGTCTGGCGCGAGCCCTGACGCGTGCCCCGCACGATATGAATGTCATCCATGCCGCCCAGTACGCGATCTTCCAGTTGCTGACGAATCACCGCCGCTTCGTGTTTGCCGGCAACCGGAGGAACCTCCAGCACATGCACGGCAACCAGTCGGGCAGGGATGACCAGTTCCTGTTCGATATCAGGCGGTAGTTGACCCGGCAGGGAACAACCCCGTTCAAGGGCGTGACCGGTCGCGTCCAGTGCGACCCATTCCACCGGGGCGGCTGAAAGTCCGGTGGCGGGTACGCGTACCCGTAAAAACCTGATTGGAGAACTCATTCGCGCTGAGATCCTGCGAAAAGGACAAAGTATAGGTGAGAAGCAGGTGTCGCTGAGGCAACCTGACACAAAAGCACTAAAAGCCCACGCTGAAGCGTGGGCTTTTGTGGACATTGAAACGCAACAGGGCTTACAGCTTGCCGACCCCCGCATTGGTAGGAACCGTTGTTGACAGGGTGCCGGCGCTATCCTGCGTATAGGTGTAGTAGCTCGACGGTGTGGCGGTCGGACTACCTGTTGTCACCCCTGATGCGTACCACGGTGTGCTGGTCGTCGTCACCCCGCTGGCGGACAGATCCTGCTGAGCGCTCAGGCTGCTGCTGTTGAGCAGGTTGTTGGTGGCAACATACATGAAGGCAGAGCAATAGTTGCTGTCGTAGCCGCTTCCCATTGTGCTTGCGCAAGACGAAGCCTTTGTCGACGACGACGAACCTCCATACACACTACTGGCGGCAGAAATGGTTGAGACATCCACTGCATTGTTTTCAACGTAGAGCTTGGCGCCTTGGCCTGCATACCACGCAACCGACCAGCCGTAAACCGTACTCGAAGCCTGATTGTTGTAGAAGTAATTGTTGTAGATGTGGGCCATCCCGTAGCGTACGCGCGGCTGACGCTGTTTGCAGTTCTTCCAGTAGTTGTGGTGGAAGGTGGTCTTCAGCACGGTGGGGTTTTCGGCCGTGGTGTTGGCCGAATCGGTGCCTCCGATCAGGTCGGTCTTGTCGTGATCGTGCAGGTAGTTATATGACATGGTCACGTAGTTGGCGCTCTTGGTGATGTCGACCAGACCGTCGTGATGCATGAACTTGAAGACCTCGCTGGTGGCGTAATCAGAGCCGTCCGATGCCGTGCCGGTCCAGACGGAGGGGTACAGATCGTCCGTCCGTGAACCGTCACTGAACTCGTTGTGATCGATCCACACGTGAGTGGCATACATAACCGAAATCAGATCATAGGCCGAGTTCCAGCGACCTGTCGTGGAATCGGTCGGATCCCAGGCCGGGAAGAAATCGAAGGAATCCTGGAAGTTGATGTTGCGGATCACGATGTTGTCGACCGAAGCGCTGCTTGTTCCCAGCACCAGGTTGCCATTCTTGATGATGGCAGTTGAACCCAATCCGATGATGGACGTGTTCGAGGGCACATACAGCATCACGACCTTCTTTTGCAGGGCCGCAGCACACGCGCGGGCCGATTCGGGATTGCCGCTGATGGTGGCGCTGCTGCTCGGCACAACGGTTTGTGGGTTGAAGGCGGTTTTGTAGTCGGCCCACATGGCACTTGCCGTGGTGTAACCATAAGTTGTCTTGGCGCAACTGCCCGTGACGTAATCATCTGCGGTCAGTTCGGTAGCAGAACCATTCTGGTTCAGGCTGATCGTGCCCGAGATGTAGATGATCTTCTTGCTCGAATCCAGCGTGCCGCTGAAGCTGCCGTCGGTGTTGATGGTGGCTGTGTTGCCATAAAGTGCCTGGATCAGGCCGGCACGGGTGGTCACTGTGTAGGTCTTTGCCGTCGTGGCACCATCGCCACCGGTCGTGCCGGTGCCATAAGTGGCCCAACCACTTGCACCGAGCGAAGAGATCGTTCCGCCACTGCTGGATGAGCTACTGGACGAAGAGCTTGATGAGGAAGAGCTGGACGAAGAGCTTGATGAGGAAGAGCTTGATGAGGAAGAGCTGGACGACGAGCTGCTGGAAGAGGAGGAGCTGCTCGATGTGGTCGTGCTGCTGCTTTCTCCTCCGCCACCGCCTCCACCCCCACATGCTGCGAGCGTGCCGACGGCAAGCAGTAAGGTGGCTGCCCGGAGTTTCTGGATTACCTGCATTGTTGCTGCTCCTTCTATGTCCTGCGTGATGCTGATTTCAGAGGGGGCCGTGCGGCACACAGAAGTGGCCTGAACGGGTTCATGTTTTTCTCTTCGAGGTGTTTGCTTTCGCCGATGGATGCCCGTAACCGGGCCGATGAAATCCGAACTGGTGCCGCGTGAGAACGGCGCTATCCTAGCGCCTTCTTCAAGCTTGGAATTGATCCAGATCGGACTTGATGTTAACGGTAACAAGTTTTGCAAAAACTAACAATCCAGGGGTCGAGAAAAGTGTCGCGGATCTGTCTCTGCGCGAGGCGCGGCATGAGATATGGCAGGGTGCGCCGGGCGTTGGCCTGCAAGCCGTTGCGTGCGCGCCAACGCCCACTCAATCCCGGCGTGATGGATCAGGCCAGGTTGCCATCAGGCCCGAAGCACACGGTATTGCGGCCGTTCTTTTTTGCCTGTAGCGCGGCGCGGGCCGCGCTGTTGAGCAAGGGTTCCGCTGCCCGGGCATGCTGCGGGAAAAGGGCCAGGCCGATGCTCGCAGTGATATTGATGTGACGGTTGTTGATGTTGAAATCGCGTTGGAGTGCGACACGGATTTTCTCTGCGACCAAACCGGCATCGACTTCATTGGCCAGGCTGGGCAGCAGCACCACGAAGTCATCGCCGCCGAAATGGGCGAGGGCATCGGAATCACGGACTGTTGCGCGCAAGGTCTCGGCGACTTCACGCAGGAGCTTGTTGGCAACGGCCTGGCCGAAATTGTCGTTGACCGACTTGAAGTGATCCAGATCGACATACATCAGCGCCAGCACCTCCTTGTGGCGCTTGGCCAGATTCAGGGTGTGCTGCAACAGATCGAAGAACAAGGTGCGATTGGGCAGTCCGGTCAGGGCATCATGCTGGGCCATGCCGCTGAGCCGCTCGACGGCCGTCTTGCGTTCGGTGATGTCGGTGACTGTCCCGATCATGCGTTGGGCTGCACCTGTTTTGGTCCGGGTCAGAACCATGCCGCGGGCGGCAATCCAGCGCCATTGGCCATCCTCCCCCTGCATGCGGTGCTCGCTGACATACTGGCTACTCTTGCCGTCCAGGCAGGCCTGCATGGCCGCACGTTCTGGCGCCTCGTCCTCCGGATGGATGCGGGCGGCGGCACTGCCGCTGTTGGGAACGCCCATGATCACATCGCAGCGGGGCGAGAAATGGATCTTGCTGGATTGCACATCCCAATCCCACACGCCATCACCTGCGCCTTCGAGGGCGAAGTGCCAGCGCTCCTCGCTTTCACGCAGGGCTTCGGTGGCACTTTCGGCAGTGGCCAGGGCGCGTGTGCGGCTGCGGCTCAGCGCCAGACAGAGGCACAGCAGGATCAAGGCCAGTGCGCCACCGAACACGGCCGTGCGTTGCGAGGAGTCCTGGCCATATTGCGCGATTAAATTTCCGGAGGCGCGCAATTGCAGCGTCCAGATCTGGTCGCCCAGACCCAGAGGCTGGCTGGTTGAGAGGGGCGCGAGCCGGGCGGTGCTGTGTCCGCTCGAGGTATCACTCCGGAACAATCGGCTGTCTTCCGTATCCTCCTGCCTGTCGAGCAGGGTCAGATCCAGCGCCGGGCCGTTCGGGCCGAGTGTGGTCTGAATCCAGTCGCGGACATTGAAGGAGGCAATTACCCAGCCCAGGAGATTGCTGCGTCGTTCGTCGAGTGAATTGTGGGGTTTGCCGTTGGCATACAAGGGGGCGGCGATGATGAAGCCGGGTGACGTGCCGCCCGCTTCTGCCGAAGCCATCTGCAATTTGCCAGAGAGTGTGGGTTGGCCGGAGTCACGGGCCAGCATCAGGACCCGCTGCTGATCGGGATCGGCGAAAGGGTCGCGGCCAAACTCGACCGAGTCCGTGCCAGGCGCCGGGACGATCTGGCTGATCGGGGCGTACAGGCTGCGTTCGCCTGCAGGTTTGATTGCATAGTCCCGCAGGCCGGCCTGACGCTGGCTGTCGACGAAGGCTGTGCGTTGTTCCGGCAGCACGAGAAGCGCCAGGCTGATGTTGCGAAGGCCGGCGTCTGCCGGCAGGGGAGACAGAAAACGCTCGAAGCTTTCACGGCTGACGTCGCCGGTACTGGCATACAGCGCCTGTACGCTACGCAGCAATTGCGCATTCGAAAGCAGGTTCTGCTGCAGGCGGGTCTTGATGTCGTGTGCGCCGGCATCGAAACCGGCTTGCAGATGCTGTTGGGCCAGGCTGTGCTGCTGCTGCCAGGCAAATGCACTGAAGCCAAGGATCAACAGGCCGGCGAGGATGGGCAGACTCAGAGTTCGGAAGGCAGATGGCATTGTTGATGTTCTCGGGTAAAGCGCTGTTCCGGTGTGCTGAAGCTTGTTCGACTATATCTCAATAGCATGGCTGAATCATGCGCCATGCGCAGATTCAAGCGAATCAACTGCCGCGGTAAGGGACTTTGCCACTGGGGACGACGCGCGAGGCTGTTTTCAGATGTACGTCCTGATCGTCAAAGAAAATATGCGCGCCGAAGGCCGCCAGTACCGCGTCCTTGGCTACGCCGCCGAGGAAGAAGGCTTCGTCCACGCTTACGCCCCAGGCTCGCAGGGTGTTGACCACTCTGGCATGTGCCGGGCTGGCGCGCGCGGTGACGATGGCGATGCGCACCGGGCAACGCTCGGCCGGAAATTGTTGTTGCAGCCTCGCGAGCAGGATCAGCAGCTTGGCAAACGGGCCTTCCTGCATCGAATCGAAACGATGCGCCTGCTCGTGCGCCTGAAAGGCTTCCAGTCCCTGTTCCTTGAAAATGCGCTCGGACTCGGGTGAGAACAGCACGGCGTCACCGTCGAAAGCGATGCGGATCTGTTCGGGCGAGGCGGTGCTGACATCCGGCGGGGCGTACAGGGTGGCGGCAGCCAGGCCTGCGTCCACGGCAGCTTGCACGTCATCGACCGATTTGGAGAGGAACAGGTCGACCTTGAAAGACTGCAGGTAAGCGGCAATCGGTTGGCCACCGGAGAAGGCTGCGCGGGTGATCGGGAGCGCATAGTGCTCGATGCTGTTGAACACGCGCATGCCCGTATCCGGCGTGTTGCGCGACATCAGGACCACTTCGACAAGCTGGCGTTCGGCCAGCAAGGTGTTCAGACGCAGCAATGCTTCGACCAGCGGAAAGGCGGTGCCGCGCGCCAGCGGCTGGTCTTCGTGCTCACGCTGATAGTCGGTGTAAGCCCTCACGCCTTCCTGCTCGTAAAGGGCGTTCTCGAACTCCAGGTCGAACAGGGCGCGCGAGGAAATGCCAATGACAAGTTTGTCGGTAAGATCGAAAGGCATGGTATCTACGGAGCACAGGCTGAATCTGCGTATTGTGCCGGGAATGTGGTGGCACAGGGCAGTTGTCGATGTGGCCTACCGTGTCAGCGTTGTGCCCGGGTACGCGCAGCACGCAGGAACTCGCGTAGCAGCGGGCCGCTGTCGAGCCGCGAGTGGTCATCCGGCGCATGGAATTCGGGGTGCCACTGTACGCCGTAGACAAAGCTGCTGCCTTGCCATTGAATCGCTTCGATGATGCCATCCAGATTGGAGAGTGCTTCGACCATGAGACTGTTGCCGAGCTGCTTGACGCTTTGGTGATGGATGCTGGAGATGCGGGCCTGCCCGTGGTGGTGTGGATACAGGCGGGCGAGCAGGGACTCGGGCGCAAAGTTGACCGGATGGGTATGCGCGTCATACGCGGCGGCATCGACGTGGGCAATGGCGCCAGGGACCTGGCTGGCGATATCCTGATGCAGCGTGCCACCGAAGGCGACATTGAGCAGCTGGCAGCCACGGCAGATGCCCAGCACCGGTTTGCCCTGGAAGATGCATTCCCAGATCAGCTCCAGCTCATACAGGTCACGGACGCGGTCGCCTTGCCATTCCGGGCGCAGGGCCTGTTCGCCATAGCTCTCCGGACTGACATCCATGCCGCCTTGCAGGACCAGCCCGTCAATCGCATGCACGTAGTCGCGCAGATGGACCGCCGAACGATGCAGCCCGCCGCGGCCTTCCAGCGTCGGCAGCATGAAAGCGAGCGCGCCCTCCGACAGGATCCAGTGAGCGATGCTCTGCTCCAGATACTGCAAGGTCTTGTTGGGGAACCCCAGCTCGACGGGCGGATGGTGCATCAGCCGGGCCGAGATGCCGATACGCAGCGGAGGGGTTACTGACTCTCGCGCCATTGCTGAGCCTGTTGCCATACCAGATCGGGCAGCGAATCCGAATGCGCGTAGGTTTTGCGCATCCAGGCTGCATCAGTGCCGTTGAGGGCGGCCTGGCGCAGGCTCTCCAGATGCGTGCTGGTGCCCAGTTCGGCCGCATGGGGGGCGAGCCTGGCAAGCGTGGCCAGAAAATCTTCGCGCAGCAAGCCCTTGTGCTTGCTGACCGGATCGATCAGGCCACCATCAAAACCAAAGCGGGCGGCCTGGAAACGGTTGAAGGTATACACTGCGTAGAGCGCTTCATCGATCACAAAGGGGCGTTCGATCAGCAGGTAGCGGCAGACCGTTTGCGCATAGGCTGCCAGCGCGGTGGCGCGCTGCACGGTCAGCGGCGTGTCGCAGATGCGGATTTCAACCGTGCCGAATTCGGGCTTGGGGCGGATGTCCCAGTAGAAGTCCTTCATGCTTTCCACCACGCCGAATCCACGCATGCTTTCGTAATACTCCGTGAATTCGCTCCAGCGTTTTACCAGCGGGGCACGTCCCGAGAGCGGGAACGCCGAGATCGCGTTCAGGCGCGAGGATTCGAACGCGGTATCCACGCCCTGGTAGTAGGGCGAGGCTGCCGAGAGCGCGATGAAATGAGGCAGGTAGCGGGACAGGCCGTGCAGCAGGAACATCGCTTCGTCGCCATTCGGACAACCGACGTGGATGTGCTGGCCAAACACGGTGAATTGCTTGGCGAGATAGCCGTACAGTTCGTTGAGCTGATGAAAGCGCGGGGTGTCGAAAATCTTGCGCTCGGCCCAGTGCTGGAAGGGATGGGCGCCACCGCCGCTGATCAGCAGGTTGAGCTTGTCGCTGGCGGCCAGCAAGGTTTTGCGCACATCCAGCAACTCGTCGCCAAGCGCAACGGCGTCCTGATGCACGCTGGTGCTGACTTCGATCATGCTCTCGGTCATTTCCGGCTTGAAGTCACCGCGGTGCGGCTGGCGGGCGATCAGGGCGAGCAGTTCGGTAGCGCCCCGGGTCAGGTCGCCGTCAAGACGGCTGACGATCTGCAATTCCAGCTCGACGCCCAGCGAAAGCGGTGCGGAGTGTGAAAAATCGAGCGCGCTCATGTGTTCTCTCCTGTTTCATCGGCCCGGGTGAGCGCAAATTGCAGCGCCGGCGGGGCCAGCAATTCCATGATCAGCAGCGCCGTGAGTACGACGGCTGCCAGTTGGGCCCCCAGCTCGGGCCAGATCGCCGCGGTGCTTTCCACCCACAGCAAGGCCGCGCCGGACATGGGCAGCAGCCCGATGGAGAGCAGGGAGGCTTTGCGCAACGACAGGCCACTGGGGCGTGCAAACAGGAATACGCCGAGGCCTTTGGCGAGCGCACGTGCCGCCAGCAAGCCGACTGCGGGCAACCAGGCCGCGAGGAATTGTTCTGGTTGCAGCAGGGCGCCGGTGGCGATGAACACCACGATCAGGGCCAGCCGGCTGAGCAGTCCGAAATCCATCGGCTGCAGACGGTGCTGGCGGTCGAAGCTGCGGCTCAGTATTCCGGCAAAGAGCAGGCTGATCACGACGGACAACTCAAGGGTACGAGCCAGTGCCACGCAGATGATGATGATGGCCACCGCTGCCAGCGGCTGGTTGTGGTAACCCGGTTTGATGCGTGCGAGCAGGCGCAGCACTGCCCAGGCCGCCATACCACCCAGCAGGATGGAGCCCAGGAACAGATAGACCGGATGAACGATGGCGACGGCAAGCGGCGCGGAGGTTTCGCTGTGATGCCAGGCATAGGCGACGCCCAGCACCACGAAGCTGTAACAACTGCCCAGGGCACTGAGCAGGGCAAGACGGTCGGTGACCTGACCGCGTGCTGCACTGTCCTTGCACACCCCGAGGATCACGGCCGGTCCAGTCGAAGATGCCAGGGCAGCAATCAGCACTGCCAGGATGGGCGGCTGGTCAAACAGCAGCATCAATGCGCCGACCGCCACGAAAGCCAGCACCGATTCGGTCAGGCTGGTGGCGAGCAGCCAGGGGTTGCGGCGTAGCCAGCCGAGATCGATGCGCTGGCCGAGTTCGAACAGGATCAGGGCAAAAGCCAGTTCGAACACCACATGGGCCGAGGGCAACAGGGTGTCCAGTTGTGGCACATCCCGGCTGAAACTGAGTAGGACCCCGGTGGCGACATAGGCGCTGATGCGTGGCAGGAGCAGGCGGCTGGCGATTTCACCCAGTACGATGGCGAGGAATAAGACGAGGCCGAAACAGGCCAGCGGGTTCAGATCGAGTGGCCAGGATGGCAGGAAATGCAGGGCAAGCAGGGACTCCATCAAGGGCTCCTTTCATGCTTTTGGGTGGCAGGATGAAATCCGCCCGAGACGAGCGGTTTCGAATGAGGTGTCGCTGTGCGGCAGGGGCAGGACCTCCCGGAATGAAGCGCAGAAAGAGGTCTGCCGTTAGCTTTTATGAACAATGTGACTCTGCTACCGGGAGAGAGTTCCCCGCGCCACTGTAGCGGTGATCCACTACAATCCGGGCAGAACGCGCTTCCTTCACGAGAAACCCATGTTGCAACTCTCCCTGATCCGCCCTGACGATTGGCATCTGCACCTGCGCGATGGCGCATCCTTGAGCACGACTGTAGCGGACGTCGCGCATCGTTTCGGCCGTGCCCTGATCATGCCCAACCTGCGCCCTCCGGTCACAACCGTGGCGCAAGCTGCGGCCTATCGCGAGCGCATCCTTGCCGCCGTGCCTGCCGGCCTCAAGTTCGAGCCGCTGATGACGTTGTACCTGACAGACAACACCTCGGTAGACGAGATCTCGCGCGCAAAGGCTTCCGGTTTCATCCATGCGGTGAAGCTGTATCCGGCGGGAGCGACAACCAATTCCGATGCCGGTGTGACGTCGATCGAGAAAGTCTGCGCGGTGCTTGAGCGCATGCAGGAACTCGGTCTGGCTCTCTGTGTCCATGGCGAGGTGACCCATGCTGACGTTGATGTTTTTGATCGCGAGCGCGTGTTCATTGATCGTGTGCTCGCACCATTGGCGCAAAGATTCCCGCGTCTGCGTACGGTCTTCGAGCACATCACGACGCGCGAGGCGGCGCAATACGTGAGTGAAGCCAGCGATTGCGTGGCGGCAACGATCACGGCGCATCATTTGCTGATGAACCGTAATGCGATCTTTGTCGGCGGCATTCGCCCGCACCACTATTGTTTGCCGGTGCTCAAACGCGAAACGCATCGCGCGGCGCTGCTGGCCGCTGCGACCTCGGATAATCCGCGTTTTTTCCTGGGAACGGATTCTGCGCCCCATGCGCGCAGTGCCAAGGAAAATGCCTGTGGCTGCGCCGGGTGCTATACCGCACACGCGGGCATCGAGTTGTACGCTGAAGCTTTTGAACAAGCTGGCGCCCTGCACAGGCTCGAGGCTTTTGCGAGTTGCAACGGACCGGACTGGTACGGCCTGCCACGTAATGCAGACAGCATCGAACTGGTGAAGGATGCGTGGACGGTGCCGGCATCGATGGAGTACTTGCCGGGCGACCCGCTCGTGCCGCTGCGTGCGGGCGAGACGATAGGCTGGCGGATTGATTGAGGAGCGATCATGAA
>Ga0316604_10002319_pt1 | contig 14769 bp, 12 predicted proteins | sample OWC_soil_day20_C_FD_207650 | JGI IMG/M metagenome (GOLD analysis project Ga0316604, IMG submission 207650) | Wetland soil microbial communities from Old Woman Creek delta, Ohio, United States - OWC_soil_day20_CT | ecosystem: Environmental > Terrestrial > Soil > Wetlands | place: USA: Ohio... | reverse complement strand
AAGCAAATATCTGAGGGTTTTTCTTCTAACCATATCTAGCCTCTCTTGTTGAATATCTACTGAAATGGTTTTCTAACTCCTTTTATTTCTGTTAAACACGAAGCGTTCCAAAACCCTGCCCAATTGTCTAAAACAAAAGTCCTCAATCCCTATATATCATATCAGGATTGAGGGCTTTTTCACCATTACCAATGATATGGTTCACTGTATCGGGTATAACGGCGAAATTCTATTCCGCATTTGATCCTTATTATCTTATTCCTCATACCATGTGCGCAAAGGCTGTTCTTTGATAATAAACGGCAGCTTAATCTGTGCGATTGTCATGCCAGGGTTTAGCTTTTGCTTATATAAATATTCTTGCCAGCCCTGTTTCATGATCTGTAGAGTAGGCGCATTCAGCAAATTCCGTCCGCGATAAAGAGAATACCCTCCTACGTTTTTAGTTAAAGTGACTTCCAAATTCGCTAAATACTCTTCTATAGGGAAATCGGACTGGAATACTTCCGGTTCAATGTACAACTCATATTTCTTGAGCTGCGGGTTGAGGTATCACCCAGAACCCTCGAAGTGCCAGTTAGGTATAGTAAAATAGGACTATATTTCTGGAATATTAGAATTGCATTTCATATGTGTCTTCCATTATTTTCACCATCTTATATAACAATTCATTATAGGGTGTTGGTACTCCCAATACTAAGCCCTCTTTATAGATGGCACCATTAATAAATTCAATCTCAGTCTTGGCTTTGTTTTTCATATCTTGCGCGGTAGAAGGAAGATGGGCATAAAGTTCAGTATTAATTGGCGTCTTTCCACCATTAATACTAAGCTGATCTTCTGTAAACTGTATCCCCTTCGCGGTTCCTACTGCTATTACCTCATTTCTTACAGCTAGCATTAATTCCTCTGTGCCAGCTGCAGCAAGAGCTTGTCCCATTGTTAATCGTAATAACCCAAATACTACATTGGTAGAATTATTTCTCAATTTGATCCAAACTTCACTGTCAATATCGTCTCTAAGGATAACCTTAACTCCAGTTCTCCCTAATAAGTCGGCTATTTTTTTCAAGTCATTATTGATTACCTTTTTCGTAGATCCAAAACAAATTTTCGAGTTTTTACCAATAAAGCCTCGAATGTGACCTAGTTCAACCATCTTTCCGGCAAACTCCAAAATGCCGTATAATATCTGATCCATATTATAATACCGGGCCAAAATCTCAACATTACCGATACCATTTTGCAGGGTCATTATATAGGTTTTATCCCCAGCAAGACATTTTGCTGATTTAGCCGCAACATCAGTATAGCAGCCTTTTACTAAAAATATGATAACATCCATTATTTGATCAATTTCCGAAGGAGATTGTACTGCATTTATTTTTACGATATCTTCTGTGTCATTTATACTTATTTTTAATCCATTCATCTGTATATGCTTTACAATTGTTTCATTGGCATCGACAAGCCAAACCTCCGCACCAGCCTTATGCAGTATTGCCCCAATCAGGCTCCCCATCACACCTGCCCCGATGATAGCAACTTTCATTGAACTCTCCCCTTTAATCAAATTATAATTATTGCCTTTACGCTTCTAAACTTAGGCTATATTTTAAATTTTGATACAGCGGTCTGCAGATCATAGGCTAATTTTGACAAAGCTTCACTAGAGCTAGCTATTTCTTCCATAGAGGCCATTTGCTCCTCAGTCGCAGCTGAAACGCTTTGAGATTCACTTGCTGAAATTTGACTTAGCTCATCAATTCTTTGAACTGACCCCACAATTTGTTGACTACTTGAAGCAATTTGTTGGATTTCGGATGATATTTCTTTTACCTGTCTGGTCACATGTGTTACCAATTCAGCAATTTCACAGAAAGCAGCCCCTGCAGCATTGACCACCTCAGCCCCAGTCTTTACCTCCCTTGTTCCATCATTCATAGCTATAACTGCCTTTTGGGTATCTCCCTGAATTTCACCAATTAGATCGGTAATTTTTTTTGTTGCTTCCTGAGACTGTTCAGCTAGTTTCCTTACTTCTTCAGCCACAACTGCAAAACCTCGGCCCTGCTCGCCCGCCCGCGCAGCCTCAATAGCAGCGTTGAGAGCTAAGAGGTTGGTCTGTCCAGCAATACCCGAGATAGTATCAACAATATGGCCAATTTCTTGGGAACGCTCACCTAGTTTGGCTACTACCTTAGCCGAAGTATTAACGGTATTCTCAATATTACTCATCTGGGTTACTGCCTTATCAACTGCTTTACCACCTTCTTGTGCCTTATCTTCAGCTAGAGCCGATTGGGCTGTAACTTGATTCGTGTTTACAGCAACCTGTTGAATACTTGCTGACATTTGCTCTACCACAGCCGCTGCTTCATTATTCGCAACTAGTTGTTCATTTGTTCCACTGGCCACACCAGTTATAGATGTAGCTATCTGGTTAGCTGCAAGTGATGACTGTTCTGCACTTGCCGAAAGTTCCTCGCTGGAAGCTGCAACTTGTTCGGAACTGTTTTGCACCTGGGAAATCAAGTTACGCAAATTCAATACCATTTTATTAAACCCAGTTGCCAGTTCTGCAATTTCGTCCTTACCAGTAACAGTGGTTTGTACAGTGAGATCCCCATTAGCAACTATATTGACTTGATCGGTTAATAATTCTATTGGTCTCGTTATGCGTTTCATCATGAAAAGGGTAATCAATATTACTGCAAGCACAAATATCAGTGTTATTGATGAAAGCAGCAGTTTTAGAGTAGTTAAAGGTTTATAAATAACCTTTTCAGGAACAACAGTCACAAACGTCCAGCCGGTCAATGGGACCTTTTGATAAACAACTAATATATCTTCGCCATTATTAGTGTAATTTGTGAACCCTTTATCATTACCCATAATTTCTTTGTATGTAGCGTTAAGTGGTTTGAATTTTTCAATTTCAAAAATACTTTTGGATACCAATTCAGGGTCAGGATAGGTTAACAATAGCCCTTTGGCATCAATCAAGTATGAATATCCTTCTTCGTACAACTTTACCCCTTTCATATCATCCACTAGCGTTTGGAGTAATATGTCTTCAGCAATAATTCCACGAAATTGTCCTGACACGCCTTTTATTGGCATAGCCACTGATACTGCCATTTGTTTCGTGACAGAATCTAAATAGGGATCAGAAAAAGTAAGTTTTGATTGTTCCAGAGCTTGTTTGTACCAACTACGAGTACGTGGATCGAAACCCGCTGGCGGCGTCCAACCACTTCCGTCAATCATTTTCCCATCAGCAGCTCCAAAATACATATCTGATAATTCTTTATCAACTGCTTTATATCCAGCTAACATCGGTACTGTTATTTCATTGTCACCTATACTGCTTTGTATATTAGCATAAGTTATCTCTAACATTTTAGCCTTACTAATAAGCCATCCATTTAAATTGTTTACTTGTGCATTAGTGCTAGATAACAACTCTTTTTGGATTCCTACACTCAGTTGTTGTTTTGCAAAAATATAACCGGTTATCGATGATACTAGAAGAACAATTAAGGTTAAAGAGGAAAATACCAACGTCAATTTAGCTTTTAATTTCACTTTGATCACCCCTAAAAAGATACTTTTGCTGATTCATCAATTAATACCACGTGCATGCCAATATCCGCTCCCCCATTTCTAATCTGTATATTAAAGAGGACGATCTTTACTCAAATTTAGTAAAGATCGTCCTCTTTGACTTGTTAAATAAATTTTATACTACGTAAACTAACTCGTCAAGTAAAATATACCATACAGAGTAAACTTTCCTGGCATAATATTCTTGTTTGATCAATCTCGTTTTGGGGTAAACCGATATTAGTATGTATTGGCTACGTCACTTCCAAGGTCTCATTCCTCTTGGAAGTTCTTTATTTCTTTCCAATTTTGTTCAATATTCTCACGCATTCTCTTTAACAATTTCGACGCGCGCTCTCTGTCCTCTGGGTTAAATCCAGTAAAACAGTATTCCATATTTCGGTTTTCTTCTTCTATAAGATAGGCGTAAACGTTCTGAGCTTTAGGCGACGAAAAAAGATGCCACATTCTTTTATCCTCATTACTGCGTTCTCTCAACACATATCCCTCATCCATCAACTTTTGTACCGCTTTGGTGGTTGTTGCTTTGTCTACTTTAAGAATGTTAGAGAGATCGATCAGATTGATACCCGGATACTCACAAATACGGGTCAAAAAAATAAATTGGCCTCTTTGTAGTTTTATTTCTCGAAATTTAATATCGCTAATTGACTGAATGCAACGTGCCAACGCCCCAACGTCTCGAAGAACTTCATTTTTTAAAATGCTGATAATTATCCCCCCATGTTGAAACTTAGTTTTAATTTCAACCAATTTTAGTTTATCATTATTTAGTTGAAATATCAACTTTATTGCAAATTTTCTTACCTTCGTTCATGCCTATTTTATACGTGAGTTAGCATCACTTGAAATCCTAATGACATTATCAATGCTGTCGAGTATTGGTTAGAAACCAATTGTAAAGTTCCTGATTTTTATATACACCAGCAATGTCGTGCCCTTGATCTGGTAAAACCGTAAGCTTTGGTCTGCTGCCCTGCGCTAGTAGAGCATTAATCATTGCTTCATCATTTATCAATGGACAAATGGTATCCTTTTCACCATGAAAGGCCCATATTGGCAAAGAAATCAACTGCCTATTCCAACTGTTTGGAACTGTCGGATTAGAGGCTAGAGGAGCTATCGCAGCAAAGTACTCTGGATGTTGGCAAGCTAGCAACCATGTGCCATTCCCTCCCATACTTGTTCCAGTCAGATATACTCTATCTTCATCTATACGATATTTTTTAGAAACATCATCAAGTAATGCAGTCAGAATATCTGACTTATTCAACCAATCTTCACCGTCAGGACATTGTGGTGCAAGAACAACAAATGAAAAATCTGGGCATTGTTCTGCGAACCAAGAAGGCCCATAACTTTTCACTAAGTCTAGTTCATGCCCACGCAATGAACTTCCATGTAAAAATAAAATCATCGGCCACCTATTTGTAGTTTGAGTATATTTTGCAGGAAAGATAAGCAAATATTGCAGTTTCTGATCATTATATATAAAAGTACTCTTTTTTTCTACAAAGGTTTCTGACTTCGCTATAGTTTCTAGAGTACTTGGCGTTACCGTAATTAAAGGTGAACTGCTAGTATGCTTTTTCTCTTGTTCGCCAAAATTAAAATCTTTTTGCAAAAAATAAGATGATACTGCCATTACTATTAAAATGATTATACCTATTGTTTTTTTCAAAACTGACATTCTCCCCCTCTCTAGACTCCATACATTATAAATCTCAGGGTAATTTTTCTAAAATAATTATAAAAATTGAGTAATATTATAAAGTAAACACGGGTACCGTTTTCATCCCCTAAATTTTTCTGTTCTAGTGATCGTATAAATTTACGCTTTAATAAAGTTATTATATATTTCATTATCACTCAGGAGGCATTTAAATGGAAAAAACACTTGATTTTTATAGAAAAAACCGCTCTATGTACAATGATTTTACCCATGAAATGCAAGATTTAGTAACTAATTTTCTAATGAAAAAAAATATTCGTATTCATTCTATCGTATCACGTATTAAGGGAGAAACTAGCTTAAAAAATAAAATAATCAAAAAAAAATATACCAAATTGGAAGAAATGACCGATTTATGCGGCATTCGCATTATTACATACTTTTCAGACGATGTTGATTTAGTTGCAGATATCATTCAAGAATCTTTAACAATTGATCAGAAAAACTCGGTAGATAAGAGAAAGCTGTTGTCAGTAACTCAATTTGGTTACTTATCTGTGCATTTTATAGCTAGTTTGACAACAAGCCAGCTACAGCTGCCTCAATATAAAAAATTCGAAAATTGTAAAGTTGAAATTCAAATTTGCTCTATTTTACAACATGCTTGGGCAGAAATTGAACATGACTTAGAATATAAGTCACAAGCCACTATTTCCTATACCGTAAGGCGTAAGTTTTCACGTTTAGCTGGATTATTGGAAATAGCTGATTCAGAATTTGTAGTACTTCGTGATCATTTTCAACCGTCTCCTGTATTAACAAAAAAACAGCTCTCTGCCCCAGAACTATTTCCTTCAAAAACACCCACACCGCAAAAACTTTCCGAAAAACTCAGACTGAAATTTCCTTTGGTCGAAGCCTTAGGTTCTACTATACGGGAACATATCGATTTTACAACACTAAAAATTGGCTCTACCTATACCGCCCTAGGCATGATTTTAGCATTGCTAATAACTCATATGGTAAATATACCACATCTTTTTTCCGTTATCACAGCTTACATCCATACAGAAAAGCGTGTTTTATTTTCATTAATCAGCACCTATTCTGTATAATTTTACATGCTAGAAGGTAAATCGGAACGAGGAAACTACGTAGAAAGAACTTTTTTCCTAGCTATGATATAACTCACTGCATGTTGATGTGGAATATTGGCCGAGTTACAATCGATAATTTGCTCTCCACACTGAATTATTTCCCAATCGTGATAATATCCTGCCAATTCACCCGACCAATAGAAAAATTCATTTTTCTCCCAATCAGGTGCTATTGCGATAAAAGGTTTATCTACAAAAACAAGGTGGGCGTTATAGCCGCCAATATTGGTATAATGCTTATATTTCTCAAAATGATTTCTTCGCTGGTCCAATGGCAAAAACTGAAGTGACCCCATGGAGTAGATGACATCATAAAAGTCACTGAATTCAAAGCCCATTAGATTGGCATGTATAGTATTTACCGTACAATTTTCCAGTTTACTATAATGCTTGATTTTTTCTATGCCTGGTATGGATATTTCTAACGAATCAACGGTAAAACCACATTTTGCGAAATAGATTGAATCCCGCCCTTCACCGCTGCCGACGTCTATTAGATGCCTACCTTTTGTGTCTTTTATGATAGTTACAATCTGCTCTGCCAGTAATGAATGCTGCATTCCCCAATAATATTTCTCTTTCTGGTACTCTTTGTCGTATGGACTGGATTTAATCGTTACATCTCTCCCTGTTAGCAGTCTGTCAATAGAAACTTCCAATACACTTGCTAAATTCGGCAATAAGGCTGTATCGGGTAAAGCATTACCGTTTTCCCATTTAGAAACTGCCTGTGCTGTAATACTAAGGCTCACTGCGATTTGTTCCTGAGTGAACCCCTTTTCTTTCCGCAATAAAGCTATTCGTTCTCCGACTTGCATTAACACCACCCCCTTGAGGCAACAAGATTATACTGTATAACAATTGTAACTCTGATAGAATATTGAGTCCAACGAATGTTGGTTGTATGTAAATCCCAAAGCTCAACTCTCAGTTGTGATTAAATCGTCAATATCGTCTGAATCACTGGACAGATCAGTTATCTAAGCAAATACTCTTTAGCCAGGTTTCCAGCGTGGCCGCCTTGCTAACCAAATATACACCACCAAGCACTAAACCTAATCCCACAAAGGAATAAACGGACAAGTATTCTGACAGAACGTAATAGCCGACAAACTGCGCGATAACAGGCGAAATATAAGTCCAGGTCGAAGGAAGCAGCGGCCCTGCCCGGCGAACTAGCCAGTAATAGGCGCCATGTCCGGTAAGAGAGCCAAAAACAACCAAGTACAGCCAGGATAACGATATTGGGGAAGTAATCGTAACTGCTGCCGTTTCCGTAAACAAAGAAAGTAATACCAGCAGACTCCCCCCAATGACCATTTGCCAACCATTTAGTACAAACGGACTACACCCTGCCGCAAAGATTCGTTTTGAAGTCATTGTTCCGAAAACACAACCTGCTTCAGCACCGAGAATAACCATTACCGCAATAATAGCTTCAGTTGTTGCATTTATCCCCAACGCCGGTAGTACCGCGACCGTCACTCCAATAAAGGATAGTATTAACCCGCTGCTTTTAATCCAAAGATTTTCCCGAATCCCCTGAAACCACTCTACAATACTAATCATAAGCGGCGTAGTTGCCGCCAGTAATGCCGCAACACTTGACGAGATATAGCGCTCGCCCCAGTATAAACACCCAAACATAATTGCCGTCATAAACACACCCACAATTAAAACATCTTGCCTCATCCCCGGTTTAATCCGAATATCGCCCTTCATCAATTTTACAGATGCCAAAACAATAACTCCGGCAAAGAAAAACCGTGTACCGGCAAAAAGAAACGGCGGCGCACCGGCGTCTATGCCAACTTTTATTGCTAAAAACGTTGTACCAAAGATTAAACACATTAACCCATATACTATATACATGCAATCGCCCTCTTCCCTGTTATATAACTTAAGTGTATATTATTCTTATAAAACCATTAAATCGCTATAACAGTCAAATAGTCACTATAACAGTTGGAGGGTCATATGAAAATTTCAATAAATCGCCAAAGTAATGTTTCCGTCCGTGAGCAAGTCTATTTGGAAATATCCCAGCGCATCCGTTCCGGTCTGCTGGAACCTAATACTAAATTGCCTTCTGTCCGGGAGTTGGCCGAAGAATTAAGCATCAGTCTGGTAACGGCACACCGAGTCTATAAACTGCTTGATAATAACGGCCTAACGGAAAGTATTCGCGGCAAAGGCAGTTTTGTGCGTAATATAAAAAAAGAAACTTCCCTTGCGGACGCCCCGCCTTCGTTTGATTGGCAGCTTTCCATACCTGACTATCTCCCACGCGCCAGTTTTTGGAGTCAAAGCACCGTACGATTATCTGCTGGTATACTAGACTTAGCCTCAGCCTCTGTCCATCATTCTTTGTTACCCTTGAATTTAATTCAGCTCTCTATCAGAGAAGCACTGGAAAAAACACCTGCCGCTTTAGGACAATACGCTAATTTTCAGGGTGATGATGAGTTTATTCATCTAGTTGCAGACTATTTGAAACAGTTGGCAATTCCAATAAAGCCGCACCAGTTGATTGTCACCAATGGCACTCAGCAAGGCATTGATCTTTTTGCTCGTACCTTTTTGGGTCCCAATGACACTATTGCCATTGAAACCCCTTGCTTCTCTGGCGCTATTGATGCTTTTCGACTGTCTCATACTAACTTACAGCCTATCCCCGTTGATGCAGACGGGATACGGGTGGATATCTTAGAAGACTTAGCGCCGCATATCCGCCTCAAGGCCATTTACGTTGTACCAACAGGTCAAAACCCTACGGGAGCTATTATGTCTTTATCTCGGAGGCAAGACCTCCTGCAGTTTGCCCGGCAACATAATATTCTAATATTGGAGGACGAGCCCCACCGCGAGCTGGAAATATCCACTGTTAAACGCGCGATACTGCCGCCTCCTCTAAAAACTCTCGACACCGACGGAAGAGTAATTTATCTAAAAGGCTTCAGCAAATTTCTCTTTCCCGGCATGAGGCTGGGATTGCTTGCTGCCGAAGGAAGCATATACAACCGTTTACTTGCCGCCAAATCCATAGCTGACCTTGGCTCGCCACTATGGCTGCAAAAATCACTTCTTCCCTTTTTTAAAAATCCACAACTTTTACGTTCTATTGCCAAGCTGAGTACTCGACTAGATATACGGCGCAAACAGGTTCTGCAAACTCTTGACCGCCTGCTCGCCCCCCAAATTGCCCGCCCCAAACAATCAGCAGGCCTTTACCTTTGGTTATCCATGCCGCCTGGCATTAATACCGACCATTTGATCCCTGAAGCCCATCGCTGCGGTATCCATTTCCTTCCTGGCTCTATTTTCTACCCTGGCGAACCAGAAACCAACCATCTACGAATATGCTGGACGAATATGACTGACGAAGATCTGCCAAAAGCATTGGAAATACTATGTTCCCTATTAAATCGAGCTGTAAATAGCCATAAAAACTAAAAGCCTTCGCCGATTAGTGTCAATGCTATTGTTTAATTCTCCTTCGAACCCATATGCCTCCTAGCACTCTTGAGTTCGCTTCTATAGCATGCCAATATTAAAAAATGAAACCACTTTCATCTAAACGTCGCACTATTTCAGAAATGATCCTTTCTTCTTCCTCTTCATCCTTTGCCTCAAAGGTGACGGAAAGCCTAATGTATGCCCCGGCGTCATCCCATGGAACAGTCGAAATTAGTGTTTCTTTAAGTAAAAAATCCGAAAAATCTTCTGCTGACGTGAAGCACCTTCCACTTTTGGTGCTTTGAGGAATACCTACATATAAGTAAAATGATGCTTTAGGCTTGTTGACTGAGAATCCAATACCTTTTAATGCATTCACCAACATAGTATGGCGGCGGGAATATTTCAAAGCTGTTTTTTTCGTTATTTCAGGATGCTGCAAACAATAAACGCCAGCCTTTTGAATAGCTGCAAACTGACCAGAATCATTATCATCTTTTACAGTTGCAAAGCCTTTCACTACTAATTCATTACCACACACAAATGCCAGACGCCACCCAGTCATGTTAAATGCTTTTGATAACGAGTGAATCTCTATCCCAACATCTTTAGCACCCTCAACTGACAAAAAGCTAAGAGGACGCTGTCCCTCGAAAGTAAGTGCCGCATAAGCAGCATCTGATACGACAATGATCTTGTTTTCCTTGGCAAACTGTACGACTTTTTCAAAAAACTCTTTAGTTGCAATAGCTCCGGTTGGATTGTTAGGATAGTTAATATACAACAATTTAGCTCTATGGCGCTGTTCTGATGTCAAGGAGTCCAAATTAGGTAAAAAACTATTTTCAGCTAAGAGTGGTAATTTAACCACTTCTCCTCCTAAAGCTTTTGTCATAGTCCCCATAACAGGATAACCAGGTACAGTCATAATAGTAATATCACCTGGATTAATAAAAGCCATCGGCAAAAGTGCCAAAATTGACTTCGAACCAATCCCGTGATTTACTTCATTAAGTGAATTAAGGCCATAAACTTGATAAACTTTCTCCATATAATGAACAGCAGCATCCTTAAATTCCTGTGTACCATTATCGGTATATCCTCTATTATCTCGCAACTTAGCTTGTTCGTATAAAATTTCTATAACTTCCTTCTCTGCCATCCAATCTGGTTCACCTACCCCAAGATCAATTAATTTCACATTGGGATTGTTTTTACGCGCTTCTCTTTTAGCTCTTTTAATTTTTTCAAATTTATATAGAACTGCATCGTTCCCAAATTTATTTCCCCCAATTCGCTCAGCAAATAATTGCTGAATAAAAGTTTTAGTCATATAGACCCCTTCCTTTTTTCATATCTTCTATCTCACTTCGCTACTGGCATTTCCTGCAAGAAAAACACTTGTATTATACAAATATTTATCACAACAATAATCTTAGCCTTTAATATTTAGCTTTTTCTAAAGCATTTACAAGCAATTCTACTGCACTCATGACTTCGCGAACATGACCACGTGGTAAGTTTAATATAACGCCCATATAATAATTCACAATACTTTTCTGCAATTGTTGAGCAATTTCTTTACCTTTCTCTGTAAGAATAGCCTCCACAATCCTTTTATCATACACAGATCTTTTTCGAAGAATAAGCTCATCCCGAACTAAATTGTTCATGATTCTAGTAATAGTACTCATATCAAGGCGCATTTTTTCACTAATTTCATTTATAGAAAGCATTTGATGTTTATATATTTCCAGCAATATATAGCATTGAGAACTGGTAAAACCATGTATCTTAATTTGTTCCCTCTCCAAAATTTGAAAAGTTCGTACTGCTTTTTGTAGCAATATACCAATATCTTCTATACATTTATTGTATTTTTCTTCTTCATCAAATATATTTTTCACTCCCATCGCCCTATATATATTTGTATCATACAAATATATATTTGTCAATTATATCCAATAAAATCTCATGAACATTTTACAATTTCTATAAGTCAGTTCAACTTGAACTTCTGAATAACCTCCAGCATTGCAACAGCGGTCTGATGATTCTGCGTGGACCCTTGTGCGACATTTTCGATAGCTTCTGCTATTTCGTGAGTTGACAAGCGCACCTGTTTTGCCTCATCGACTGGATGAAGCAGATAATCTTCTAGATTTTTCATTAAACCCAGCACTGATTTGCAATCATTGCTAATTGAATTGCTAGCATCACTAATCTGTTGTATATCTGTCACATTGGTGTTCATTAAACTAATTACCCCAGAAAATGCGACATCTGCTTCTTTAATGGCAATACTCCCTTTTTCCGCTTCTTGTTTGCCAAGCTCAATGTCTTTAACAACAACAAATATATTATCCGTTATTTGGGCAACTACTGAGGCCACTTCTGTTACTTGCCTGGCTGTCTGTTCGGCCAGTTTCCGGACTTCTTCCGCCACTACGGAAAAGCCCTGTCCGGCTTCGCCTGCTCGGGCAGCCTCAATGGCGGCATTTAGGGCTAATAGATTGGTTTGTCCGGCAATAGCCTCGATTATCTTCGTAATTCCCTCAATGTTGTTAGCAAAATCCCGCAATAACTGCAGTTGACTGCTAGCTCGATCAATAGTGATCTGAATGCTTTGCATTTGCCGTGCAAGACGTCCCATTGTTTCGGAACCCTGCTCTGCTGTTCTTTGCGTGACAAACGATTGCTCCCGTGCTGCTTCTGCTTTTTCTTGCGAACTCCGGACGACAGCATGCAAAGATTCCACTTCTTGGGTAGTTTGTCCCGCTATCTCCTGCGCCTTAAAAACATCCTTCGCCAACTGATCCATACATTCGCCAATACCGCTCGACGCACTGGCCACCTCCTGGATAGATGCCGCTATCTGCTGAGAGTTTGAGGATAGGGTTACGGCTGCTTCCTGAACTGTCCTAGCAATGTCAAATTCCCCTTCCACCATAGCATTGAACGATTTGGCAAGAACACCAAACTCATCCTTGCTTGTTACCAAACACCGCGCAGTCAAGTTACCTACCTGAACGTCAGCCATCAAAAGCCTCAATTGCCGGATTGGCAGCGTAATGTTGCGGTACATGCCAATAAAGCAATATAGGAACGCCAGGACACCTGCTGCAAAAGCGGTAAGTACAGACGTTCTTCGTTCTGTATATTTATTAACCCGAGCCTGAATCAAGCTCTGGAGTAGTTCGCTATGGGCCTCATGAAGTGCTAGTGTGACCTTTATCGACGCTTTAAGCTCCTTGAGTGGCAGTGGAACGACAGCTCCCTTGGTCTCTGCTGCTGCATACTTAGTTACCGCCTGCAACGATTGCTTGATTTGAACCACAGCCGCTTGGTCTTGCGGCTGCTGCTTTTCTTGTATTTGTTTGTTTTCACGATAGATTACTTCCAAACCAGTATTCTCTTCCTCCAGGGCTATTTCCACTTGTGTAATCAGCCTGATTAACTCGTCCCTGGCACTCGCATTCAGCTGCTCAGCAAAACGATCTTCCCCATTTTGGAGTTTGACATAAATACGATTCAAGTTAATAGCTATCGATGGAAGCTTGGTTACGACTGAATTCATTAGATAATAGCTGTCCAAATCCGGGTCGAGAATTAAATTTGAAGTATCTCCTACATACGCTATCAACTCGGCAACCGCTTTATCCTGGTTAGATCCTACTCCTTTTTTTGTTAAATTCTCCTGCAATTCTTTCCATTTAGCAGCTGTCTTTAATTCATCTTTATATATATTGTTAACTTGCTCCGCTTTTTGCATAAAAGGATTTATGTCCTCTTGAAGTAACACACTGCCCAATAAGGAATTCAGCGGATTAATATAAAGAATGCCGCTCTTTTCTTTGGTATTAAAGTCTATCTGCTCTGTTATATTGGAGGAGGAAACATAGAGCACAACAGAAAGCGGAATGAACAGTATAAAGAAAATAAATATAAATTTGGATCGATAGTTCATCCCATTAAGCAGCTTAATAACCGGTTTAAATAAAATTTCCATAAGTATTCCCCTCTTCTTCAGACCAAAATGTGATCGTAACTACTCTATTCAGGCTTTTACAGTATTTGCTGAAATATGTTGGGCTAGGAAGACAATATTATTGTTGATTTACGTTTCCCATTAAAATTGCAAATAACAAAAACGCCTGGCTATTCCTTTTAAAGAAAAGAAATAGCTAAGCGCCTTTGCTTAGGTATTCTAGATAATATCGGTCAGAGTAACCATTTTTTTGGATTACTCCTATATTATACCACCATATCAGGCTATAGAAGTTAAAGATTTGTTAAAGAATACGATTATAGATAATTCCGGCAATCGTCCTACTAATTCAGTATCTTTCAATAATGTATTTTTATTATATCAGTCTGGAAACAAAAATCTACTATCTAAAAAGATAGGGGTTTGCGTAACCTTATTATCTTTTTCATAAGCAAATCTATATACAACGTGTTAAAGACTTTTGCAGTTAGGTGGTGTGTGGGCAAAAGCGGATGTTAAACGTTAGTGGTGAAGCGTTGTCAATGCATCACCTAACTGCGCCCGCAAGCTTCTTTAGTGCAGAGTATATAGTTGACGATAGAGTGGCGTTTTATTTTTGATATTAAGAAGGAAAAATTTTACTGATTGTTGAAATAATTTAATGGACTATCACATTTTATTGTCATTGTATAATTGCATTTTACTTTCATAATAACCACCGAAGGGATGGATTTTAAATGGTATTATTATCGTAGGGAGGCCATATGGATAAAACTGCATTAACTATAGACGCGTACAACACTTGCGCATCAAATTTTGAAAGTAGTTTTATGGATTTAAAACTTTACAAAGCTAATCTAAATAAATTT
>Ga0316604_10002318_pt1 | contig 14770 bp, 11 predicted proteins | sample OWC_soil_day20_C_FD_207650 | JGI IMG/M metagenome (GOLD analysis project Ga0316604, IMG submission 207650) | Wetland soil microbial communities from Old Woman Creek delta, Ohio, United States - OWC_soil_day20_CT | ecosystem: Environmental > Terrestrial > Soil > Wetlands | place: USA: Ohio... | reverse complement strand
GCCGACGCTGCCGGTCTCGCCGGTCGCCGTCTCGACGTGCCCCACCAGATCGACCACCGCCCGGATCGAGCCGTCATAGTCCTCGCGCGGCGTCGGGATGCGGTGCCGGCAGAGTTCGGCGCCACCCGCGTCGAGGCCGAGCACCTCCATCTTTGTCCCACCCCAGTCGATCCCGATGTACATCCAGATTCCTCCCTGAAAACCGCCGCGCCGTGTCAGGCCGGAGGCGCAATCGTCCTGAAGCGATTGTCCGATCGATCAGCTGCCGTCGAGCTTTTCGGCGCGGCGGAGATCGGGGAAGACCACCGACCACAGGCCGGCCACGACGAGCGTGCCGACGCCGCCGAACACCACCGCCGGCACGGTGCCGATCAGCGCCGCCATGCTGCCGGCCCGGAACTCGCCGAGTTCGTTGGACGCCCCGACGAACACCATGTTGACGGCCGAGACGCGGCCGCGCAACTCGTCGGGCGTGGCGAGCTGGATCAGCGTCTCGCGCACGTAGACCGAGATCATGTCGCCGGCCCCCATCAGGGCGAGGCAGAGGATGGACAGCCACGGCGTCACCGAGACGCCGAACACCACGGTCGCCAGGCCGAAAAGCGCGACGCCCAGGAACATCTTGACGCCGGCCATCGCCCGGATCGGGAAACGGGCCAGGAAGGCCGCCACCAGGATGGCACCGACGCCGGGTGCCGCCCGCATCATGCCGAGGCCGGCCGGGCCGAGCACCAGGATGTCGGAGGCATAGATCGGCATCAGCGCCACGGCGCCGCCGAGCAGCACCGCGAACAGGTCGAGCGAGATGGCGCCGAGGACGAGGCGGTTGGAGAAGACATACCGGAAGCCGGCCGACACGGCCTGCCAGGCCGGCTCTTTCGCCTGCTGGGCAATGGTGATCCGCGGCAGTGCCAGCATCAGGCCGACGGCGGCGGCGAGCAGCGCCACCGCCGTGCCGAAGGCGACGAGTTCGGACAAGCCGTAGAGCAGGCCGCCCGCCACCGGTCCGCCGATCGCCGCCACCTGCCAGGATGACGACACCCAGCCGATGGCGTTGGCGAGCGCCACCCGGGGCACCAGATTCGGCACCACCGACTGCATGGCCGGCCCCATGAAGGCGCGGGCGATACCCAGCACCAGCAGGATGACGTAGATCGGCATGACGCTCGGCGAACCGTTCAGCGACAGCGCAAACAGCCAGATGGCGGCGGCCGCCTCGATGCCGAAGCAGACGACGATGATCAGGCGCCGCGAGACGCGGTCGGCCACCGTGCCGGTGACCAGCACCAGCAGGAAGGCCGGCAGGAACTGCATCAGCCCGACGTAGCCGAGCGCCATGGGGTCGTGGGTGAGGTCGTAGACCTTCCAGCCGACGGCAACCACGACGATCTGGATGGCGAAGGTGGCGAACAGGCGGGCCAGCCAGTAGAGGAGATAAGGCCGGTGGGCGAAGGCGTTCGTCGAGGGCTGATGGCTCATGTGGTCACTCGGGCGGGCGCGGCTCGGGCCGGCGGACGGTGACTTGTGGTCCAGAACTGGGCGCGGAACAAGCCTTCCGGAGGCCCGGGCGGTTCGGCCGCTGCACGACCGACGCGAGAGTCACACTTCCTCGCGCCGCGCCCGCCGCACGGCCAGCCGATGGCGTCCCTCCAGGACGGCGAGCAGCACCAGGGCGAAAATGAGCGGCACCACGAAATAGATCAGGCGGAACAGGATCAGCGCGGCGGCGACGTCCGGCCGATGGGCGATGCCCAGCCCGGTCACCACCGTCGCCTCGAACACGCCGACGCCGCCGGGCGTGTTGGCGGCCATGCCGGCCAGGAAGGCCACCGAATAGGTGACGAGATAGCGGGCGATGTCCGGCACCGTGTCGGGCGGCAGCAGAACGTAGAGCGTACCGCAGGCCGCCAGCAGGTCGATCGCTCCGGCCAGGACCATCAGGAAGGCCGGCCTCGCCTTGGGCATGCGCAGCACCATGCCGCTCACCCTGATCGCCCGACGCTTCTTCGCCAGCCAGACGATGAAGCCGGTGAGCACCACCAGGATGGCAAGACCGACCAGCCGGTCGATGAAATGGTGGGGGAAGACCGGGTATTGTGTCGTTGGCTCCAGCGTCAGCGCCAGCCCGAGCACGAACAGGATGCCGGACCACATGGTCAGCCAGCTCATGATGATCAGCCGGGCCACCACCGAGAAGCTGACGCCAACCATGGAATAGACGCGATAGCGGGCACCACCGCCCGACAGCAGCGGAAAGCCGAGCGTGTTGGCAAACACGTTGGCGATGAGACCGCCCACCACCGCGCGTGCCAGGCTGACCGAGCTGGTGTAGTTGAGCGCGTGCAGGGCGAGCAGGTCGTAGGTGGCCAGCGCAGCGAGGCCACACAGGGTAAGAACGAAGGCCAGCACAAAGCGATGCATCGGCAACGTCATCACGGCAGTCTGGATGTCGGCCAGCGACATCTTGGTCGCCATATCCCAGAGCACCCAGCCCGCACCGGCAATCAGCACCACGGCGATGGCCGGGCCGACCCACCTCAGCGCGCGCACGAACCGTCCCGGCGGCGCTGCTGCGCTGATGTCGTCGGTGGGATCGCTCAAGTCCTGTCGTCTCCATCCGGGGAAAGGCGGACCGGGGCGCGGCCCCTGCCACTGGCCTTTCATTTAGAACGCCAGCCGCCAAACGCAACGTCTTTTTCCACAAAGGCGTGACACCGTCCTGACAGGGTGCGATGCCCAGCCGCGCCTTACAGGAAGGATAGCTTGATGCCGCGCTCGTCGAACACTTGCTTGACCAACTCGTTGTAGAGCCGGCCGGTCGCCCACTGCTCGCCGGGCAGCGTCTTGATGCGCACCTTCATGGCGATGCCGGCCCCCGAGAGGGAGACCACGCCCTGCATCTCCAGCGGCTCCAGGATGACGGCGGCGCGGGGGCCATCCATCAGCCGATCGAAAGCCTCGCGCAGGCCGGCCTTCGCCGCCTCGATGTCAGTCGCATAGGCGACGCTGACCGTCGACGTGTGAAAGGCGTAGCCGCGCATGGCGTTAGACACACTGGTCACCGACGAGAACGGGATGATGTGGTAGACCCCGTCAGCATCGCGGATGCCGACCGATCGGATGGTCAGCCGGTCGACGGAGCCGGTGAGGCCGGCCACGGTGACGACGTCGCCCTCGTTCATGGCGTTCTCGAACTGGATGAAGGCGCCGGTGATGATGTCCTGCACCAGCTTCTGCGAACCGAAGCCGACGGCGAGGCCGACGACGCCGGCACCGGCCACCAGCGGCGCGATGTCGACGCCAAGCTGGGACAGCGTCAGCATGGCGGTGATGATGATCAGCACGATCGAAAAGGCGTTGCGGAACAGCGACAGCAGCGTGCGGGTTCGGGCGTTGGTGATGCGGCCAAGCGAGGGATTGAGGCGGTATTCCACCCAGCTCGAGGCAGCGAGCCAGATGCCGCCGGCGGCCAGCAGGATGATCGCCGCCGACAGGATGCGGCCGATGGCGTCGGTGCCGCCATCGGACTGGAACCAGGCAATGAGGTTGACGACGCCCCAGCTTTGCAGCAGCACCGCCACCACCACCGCCACCAGCAGCATCCGCACGGCACGGAAGAACATCGGCACCATCATGTTGAGCCGCGCTTCCAAGAGAGGCAGCGTCTTCTTGACATCGGCCGGCAGGCGAACGCCGCCAGAGATGGCGTGGGAGATCAGGTTGTCGAAGAGACCGCCGATGGCGATGACGAAGATCGTCTCCACCGTCGCCCAGGCCATGTAGTCGACGGCATCGAACGGCCGGCTCACCCACAGCACGAAGGCCACGGCCAGATAGGCGATGACGAGGACATGCCAGCCGTGGGCAAGCAGCGCCAGTATCGTGCGCAGCACCGAGCTTTTCACCGGTTCGAGTAGCCGGAACAGCCCGTTCCTCACCTCATCGCGTTTCATCGTCACCAGAGCGGTGGCACCGATGAGGGTGATCAGCACCACGGCGAGACGGAAGCCGATGCCCACCGAGAAGCCGATCGCCTTGTTGACCACCGGGTGGGCGACCAGCACGCCATAGCCGAGGAAACCGATCAGCCGGCTGAGCCAGAGGTACCAGAAGCGCGCCGTCGCCGGGGCGAGATTGAACACCTTCAACGCCGGGCGGCGATACTGGAGGATGGCGGCAAGGCAGCTCTTCAGGAACTCGATCACCACGAAGGCGTCGATGAACAGACTCTGCATCAGGTCGATGCGGCCGCCGCCGGAGGCGGCGATGGCATAAGCCGACGTGGCGAACCAGGCAAAACCGATCACCGCCCAGTCGATGACGAGGGCAAGGCCGCTCCACAGCACCCGGCGCGGCAGCGGCTTGCCCGTGGCAACCCTCTCGACGGCGCCGAGGGGAAAGCGGGCGATGAAGCGGGCAATGGTCAGCGTGGCGAAGGCGAAGACGACGAGAATGACCAGCGACAGGCCTTGTTCGCGCACGCCGTCCCAGTTGACGGCGGCACTGCCATCGACGAGCCGGCTCAGGTTGCCGAGACCGCGACCGATCTTCAGCACCACGTCGACCACCTGCCGTGACAGGTCCTGCGTCACCGAGCCGATTTCGCGAGCAAGCGGCACCGCCGGCGCGTCGGTGGCGTCCGGCGTTGCCGTGTCGGCGGGAGTGGTCGCGGCATCGCCGGCCACCGCCGGCTGAGCCAGCCGCTCGAGTTCGCCGATCAGCGCCGCCCGCGCCGCGTCGTCCTTCAGAATATCGGCAAGCGCCTTCGCCGCGTCCGGCGAGGTAACGACAGCCGGGGGCGTCGTGGCGACGGCCGGAGCCGCAGTCGTCGGCACAATGGTCTGCACCTGAGCCGGGGCGGCAGCCGCCGACGCCGTCTGCGCCAGCGCGACCGCCGGCAGGGCGAGCACCAGGAAAAGAGCGAGAAGGACAGGCATGGTTCGCATCATCATCGACCGGTCTGGCCTCTTGTCTTGCCCAAAAGATGGCGGCGCGCAAGCCGGTGTGGCAACGCGTGGTCAGCCCTCAAGTTCTTCGCGCAGCATCTCGAGCCGCAGCCATTCCTCCTCGGCGGCAGCCAAAGCCGCTTCGGCGGCAGCCAGCTTGTCCATTGTGGCGGCAAACAGCTTCGGATCGCGCGTGTAGAGACCGGAGTCGTCGAGCACGGCATGAAGGCGCCTGGCCTCCTCGGCCAACGCGTCCATCCGGCCGGGCAGTGTCTCGAGGGCGTGCTTGTCCTTGAAGCTGAGCTTGGACCGGCCCTTGGGCGGCACGGCGACCGATGCCGCCGGCTTCTTGGGCGCGGCAGCCTGCTTTTCCGTCTTCCTCGCCTCGATGCCCCTGCCCCGCTGGGCCAACATGTCGGTATAGCCGCCGGCATATTCGAGCCAGCGGCCGTCGCCCTCGCTCATCACCACCGAGGCAACGACGCGGTCGAGAAAATCGCGATCGTGGCTGATGGCGATGACCGTGCCGCGATAGTCGGCCAGCAGCTCTTCCAGAAGGTCGAGCGTCTCGAGATCAAGGTCGTTGGTCGGCTCGTCGAGGACCAGCATGTTGGACGGCTTGGCGAGCGCCCGGGCCAGCATCACCCGGCCGCGTTCGCCACCCGATAGCGCCGACAGCGGCGTCCGCGCCTGCTCGGGCGCGAACAGGAAATCCTTCATGTAGCCAATGACGTGGCGCTTCTCCTCACCGATCACCACCCAGTCGCCCTTGCCCTCGGTGAGTGCGTCGGCCAGCGTGGTCTCGGGATCGAGGCTGTCGCGTTTCTGCTCAAGCGTCTGCATGTCGAGGGAGAGGCCGAGCTTGACGCGACCGCTGTCCGGCTTGAGATCGCCGGTGAGCAGCCTGAGCAGCGTCGTCTTGCCGGCCCCGTTGGGGCCGACGATGCCGATGCGGTCGCCACGCGCCACCCGAATCGAAAAATCCTGAACGATCGGCCGGTCGCCGAACGACTTGGAGATGGATTTCGCCTCAATCACCAGCTTCGACGATGCATCGGCCTCGGCAGCCGCCATCTTCACCATGCCTTGCGGTCCACGATGCTCGCGCTTGGCGGTGCGGAGATCGGCGAGCATGTCGACGCGACGGACGTTGCGCTTGCGGCGGGCGGTGACGCCGTAGCGCATCCAGTGCTCTTCGGCTTCGATCTTGCGGTCGAGCTTGACGAGGTCGCGCTCTTCCTCCTCCAGCACCTGGTCGCGCCAGGCCTCGAAATGGGAGAAGCCGCGATCGAGCGCGCGCGTCACACCGCGATCGAGCCAGACGGTGGTGCGCGACAGGTTTTCGAGAAAACGGCGGTCGTGCGAAATCAGCACCAGCGCCGACTTCATCGTCTTGAGCTCGCTTTCCAGCCACTCGATGGCCGGCAGGTCGAGATGGTTGGTCGGCTCGTCGAGCAGCAGGATGTCCGGCTCGGGCGCCAGCACGTGGGCGAGCGCTGCCCGCCGCGTCTCACCGCCCGATAGCGCCGCCGTCGACTCGTTGCCGGTCAGCCCAAGCTCATTGAGAAGGTAGAGCGCCCGGTAATGGACATCGCCGGGCGCCAGTCCCGATTCGACATACTCGAGCGTCGTCTTGAAGGATGTGAGATCCGGTTCCTGCGGCAGGTAGCGCACCGTCTTGCCCGGTTGGAAGAAGCGTTCGCCGTCGTCGGCCTCGACGAAGCCAGCGGCGATCTTCAGCAGCGTCGACTTGCCCGAGCCATTGCGACCGACCAGCGTGATGCGATCGCCCTCGCCGACGGTCAGGTCGGCGCCGGTGAGAAGCGGCGTCGAGCCGAAGGTGAGGTGGATATTCTTCAGGAACAGAACCGGAGGGGAAGCCATGTGCGATATCGTCTCCGTCAGCCGCGCAACGCGAAGGCTTCGTCGGCGAGGCGCTCGACGATTTCGCGCAGTGCTTTCCTTGACGGGCCGGCCGCCGCCACCTGCCGCGACACGTTGGGCAGCGCGCGTCTGGCCGCCACCCGGCCGAAGCGCAACCGAAGGTCAGCCATGGTGGCGCCCTGCGCGCCGATACCAGGAGCGAGGATCAGCGAGGTCGGCAGTCGTTCCAGAACGGCGTCGGCGTCATCGAGCGTTGCGCCGACCACGGCGCCGCAAGGCCCGTTGCCCGACGTGCCGAGCGCGCCCTGATTGAAGGCGGTGAGGTCGTCGGCCAGCGCATCGGCCACCGTGCGTCCATCCTCCTGCCGGGCGGTCTGAAGGAGGATGCCGTCGGAATTCGACGAGCGCACGACGACGAACAGGCCGGCGCCATATTCGGCAGCACGCTTGACGACCGGCGCAAACGATCCGGCCCCCATGTAGGCGCCGAGGGTTATGGCATCGACCGGCGTGCCGGCGTCATCGCCGATCCAGGCGCCGGCATAGGCTTCGATGGTATGGCCGATATCCATCCGCTTGATGTCGGCGATGACCAGCGCGTCGGCCGAGCGGGCATGGCCGATCACCTCGGCCGCCGATTTGAGGCCCTGCCAGCCGAAGCGCTCGAAGAAGGCGATCTGCGGCTTGAAGATGCCGACGAGATCGCCCATCGCCTCGACCATCTGGAGGCCGAACACCCGCACGCCCTCGGCAGTGTAGGGCAGGTCCCAGGCCTTCAGCGTCTCCGGCGCCGGATCGATGCCAACGGTGAGCGGCGAGCGGCGGTCGGCGATCGCCTCGAAACGGTCGGCAAAGGGGATGACAGGCATGGCGGATCTCCGGAAAATCACTTGGCAGGCGATATACCCGTCAATGACGATCGGAGAAAGCCTTTCGAGCGATTGCCCTACACCGGCGCCTTGCGGACATACCAGCTCTTCGGTCGCGTCAGCCCCTGGAAGCCGAGCGGCGACAGCGCCGCGCCGCGGCCGGTATCCTTGACGCCGGTCCAGGTCAGCGCCGGATCGAGGTAGTCGCAGCGGTTGACGAAGACGGTGCCGGTTTCGAGATCGCGGCCGATCGCCTCGGCGGCGTGAAGATCCTCGGTCCACAGCGAGCAGGTCAGCCCGTATTTGGAATCGTTCATCAGGGCCACCGCCTCGGCGTCATCCCGCACCTTCATGATGCCGACCGCCGGACCGAAGGTCTCCTCGGTCATGAACGCCATCTGGTGATTGACCGAGGTGAGCACCTGCGGCGCGATATAGGGCGTGCCGTTCCTATCGGCCGGGAACAGCTTTGGGTCGATATGGGCGACGGCCCCGCCTCGACGCGCCGCCGCGATCTGCTCGCGCACCGTCGCCGCACCGCGCGCCCGCGCCATCGGCCCCAGCGTCACCGCGGGGTTGGTGGGGTCGCCGAGCACGTATGTCTTCGTCAGCTCGACGAGGCCGGCGAGAAAGTCGTCATAGACCTTCTCATGTACATAGACGCGTTCGATGCCGCAGCAGCACTGTCCCGCGTTGAAGAAGGCGCCGTCGGCGACGTTCTCGATGGCAAAGTCGAGCTTGGCGTCGGGACGGACGTAGGCCGGATCCTTGCCGCCCAGCTCCAGGTTGACGGCGATGAAGGTGCCGGCTGCCGCCCGCTCCATCGCCGCACCACCGGCCACCGAGCCGGTGAAGGCGACCATGTCGGCCTGGCGCGCGGCGATCGCCGCCGCCGTCTGCTCATGACTGAGCACGATATGCTGGAACACACCCTCAGGCAGGCCGGCGGCATCGAAGGCGTCCTGAAAGCGCTCGGCCACCAAAAGCGTCTGGTCGGAATGCTTCAGCACCACCGCGTTGCCGGCCATCAGCGCCGGCATCACCGAATTGACGGTGGTGAGATAGGGATAGTTCCAGGGCGCCACCACGAAGACGACGCCGAGCGGTTCGCGACTGATGAACCGGTGAGCGCCGTGGTCGCCGAACTCGAGGCCGCTGTCGAGCGGGGCAAGGCTTTCCGCGGCGATCTTCGCCATATAGCGGGTGCGCTGCTCGACGCCGTTGAGCTCGAACGGCGTGTAGCGGATCGGCCGGCCCATCTGCCGGGTCAGCTCCTCGGCGATGCGCGGCCGCATGGCAAGCATGGCGTCGAGCGCCTTCAGGCAATAGTCGAGGCGGGTTTCGAGCGGCAGCTTCGCCCAACCCTTCTGGGCGTCGCGGGCGAGGCGGAACACGCGGCCGACCTCCGCTTCGCTGGCAATCCGGCGTTCGGCGTAAACCGTGCCGTCCACGGGGGAGATGAGCGTCATGACGTCGGACATGGTGCGGGCCTCCATTCGCTCCGGGCGCCGAAAACAGATGAGCCCTGAGGCTTCATTTCTGCATGCCGACGCGCGGCGATCAAGGGCGAGACGGAACATGCAACACGGGGCGCCGATGAAGGCGCCCCGTGGTTTTCGCTAGACGAAAGACAGAGAACTTACTCGGCGGGAGCAGGCTCCTCCGACACGGGGCCGACGCCACCGGAATGCGCCATGGCGAATTCCTCTTCCGGCGACAGGACCAGCTTGTGGCGGCCGACGATGGCGAAATAGGCGATCGCCACGGCGAACCAGATGGCGACCCACAGCACGCCCTTGGAGAAGTTCGGGTCCTGTACCTGATAGTAGAGCGTGACCACCGCGATGACCACCGTCAGCACGGCGCCGGGAATGCCGAGCGGGCTCCTGTAGGGCCGCTCGATGTCCGGCTGGTTGACCCTCAGCAAGATGAAGGAGATCGCCTGCATGATGTAGGAGAACATGGCGCCGAACACCGCCATGTTGAGCAGCACCGAGCCGATCGCCGCCCCACCCTCGGCCGCACCGAGTGCAAACCAGATGACCAGCATCACCAGAAGGCCGACGATGGAGCCGGTGACCATGGCGACATGCGGCGTCTTGTACTTCGCATGCGTCAGCGACAATGCCGTCGGGAAGTAGCCGGCGCGCGACAGTGAATAGACCTGCCGGCCCTGCGCGTAGAGGATGGTGTGGAACGAGGCGATCAGGCCGGTCAGCGCCACGATGCCGAGCAGCACCACGCCGCTGTCGCCGTAGACGGCGCGGAAACCGTCGAGCAGCGGCTCGAGCGACGAACCGAGATGGAACGAGCCGACGCCGGCAACCGCCGGATTGAGCAGCACGATCATGAAGGCGGAGAGGATCAGCGTCGACATGCCCAGGATGATGCCCTTGGGCATGTCACGCTTGGGATCGACCGATTCCTCGGCAGCGAGCGGCAGTTGCTCGATGGCCAGGAACAGCCAGACGGCAAACGGCAGCGTGGCGAGCACGCCCGAGAAGCCAAACGGGAACCATTCGCCACCGCCCGCCGGTAGTTCGATCGCCCCGCCATCGGGGCCGACGCCGATGTTGAGCGCCCAACGCGAGAAGTCCATGTTCGGGATGGCACTTGCCCAGAAGAACACCAGAACGGCGAGCGACAGCACGGTCACCACCAGCGTCACCTTGAACGACAGTTCGAGGCCGAACACGTTGAGGCCGAGGAAGATCGCATAGAAAACGACCCAGACGAGCGGCGAATAGGCAGCGTCGAGGCCGAGGATGGAGTTCACATAGGCGGTGATGAAGGTGACGATCACCGCTGGTGTGATGACATACTCGACGTTTTCGCAGAGTCCGGTGATAAAGCCGCCCCACGGACCCATCGCCGTGCGGGCGAAAGAATAGGCGGCGCCGGTGTGCGGCAGCGCCGGGCTCATCTCGGCGATCGAGAAGGTCAGGCCGAGATACATGACGGCGATAATGGCGCCTGCGGCCAGCATGCCGCCCCAACCGCCGGTGGCAAAGCCGAAGTTCCAGCCGGAAAAATGGCCGGAAATCACGGCGCCGACCCCCAGCGCCCATAGCGACCAGATGCCGGCATAGCGCGACAGATGCCGCTGCTCGAAATAGCTGGCGTCGGCCTTCTTGTAGCTGACGCTTCCTTCAGAGGTGGACATCGAGTTCCCCTTTTCGTCTTTATGGGCTCCCCGCGCGACGCGATTTATGACCGGTGTCCGTTCCCCGCCGAGGCGGTCCCTGTGAACGGACAAACGCGGAAGCTGCCACCTTCTTAGCAAGGATCATGCTACTTTTGGCCAATGGTCCGTCCCCGCTTGCGCAAGGACCGTTCGGCCGTTAGCCGATGATGCGGTGGTCACCGACGGAAGGAACAAGCTATGGCACCGATCATCTTCGTCCTGGGTGGCGCCCGTTCCGGCAAGAGCCGTTTTGCCGAAGAGCGAACGCGCGCCTTCGCGGCACGTCAGACCGTCTACATTGCCACCGCCGAGTGCCGCGACGCGGAGATGGAAAGCCGCATCACCCTCCATCGCGCCCGACGCGGCGACGATTGGCGAACGATCGAGGCGCCGCACCGCCTCGCCGAGACGCTTTCCGTCGAGTCGCACGGCGACCGGGCCATCCTCGTCGACTGCCTAACGCTCTGGCTCACCAACCGCCTGCTGGCCGACGCCGACCTCGAGGCCGAAGGCAACGGTCTGGCCTCGAGCCTTGCCACAGCCACCGGACCGGTGGTGCTGGTGTCGAACGAGGTGGGGCTGTCCATCGTTCCCGACAACGCGCTGGCCCGCCGTTTCCGCGACGAAGCCGGGCGACTCAACCAGAAAATCGCCGCCATTGCCGACGAGGCCTGGTTCATCGCCGCCGGCCTGCCGCTCCGGTTGAAATGAGCCGCTGGAGCGTCACGGACGACGGGTAAAGGCTGTCGCGCAAACATGTGCAGCGGTTTTGCGCTCGAGACATGCGCCCGAACAAAGACCCAGAGCGGACCGAGCGAATCTGAAAGATCGCGACACGCGGTCGGTGACGCCTACCGAAAGAGCATGTCTCGCTGTCAGACCAAGGATTCGGTTTGAACACGGGCAGGTGTGGTGTAAATTTAGCCAAAATTAATCATGTGGTGGTGCAAGAGCCCGAGAGAGTGACTGCTGACGTGTACGATTCCGGCACGAGATCGCGGATTTTTCGTGGCACGGCGATTGCACGTCACGAGCTGTCGGCTAACAAGGTAGGCCAAGCATTGCATTAAGTGCATAGGCCCTCTGATTTTCCAACCACCGTTCGGCTTGCGGGTTTAAGGGAAATCCACTAGTTTGGTAAACGTTTTGTTACTCAGGTAATCGTTGCGGCGGCACTCGCCGGATTGAGCCTCACGGGGTTTTCCCGGTTTTATTTTTTAGTTTCGGGGGATGTAATGCGTCTTACGGATCTTACCCATGACTTTTCCAAGGGCGGTGCCGAAAGTTCGTCTGTATTGCACGATCTGGCATCGACCGAAGACGGGCCTTCCGCCCGCTATGTAACGTCCCACAATGTTCGCGCGATGTCGGCGCCCGCCTTTTCGGCTGGACAGTCACTGGCGCTGGCGCCCTACGGCGGGGCCGTTCTCGGCGATGGCGGTTCCGAGGTCGGCGTCAACTGGCGGCCCGTCCATCTGGCGGCCAAACGATTGGTCGACATCGTTGGAGCGGCCATAGGCCTTCTCCTGCTGTCGCCACTGCTCATCGCCGTTGCCGCCATCATCAAGTTCACCAGCGCCGGGCCGGTATTTTTCAGGCAAGAGCGCACGGGATTGGACAACACGCCGTTCGAGATCCTCAAATTCCGGTCAATGTATACCGACCGGTGCGATCTCTCGGGCGTCACTCAGACGATTGCCGACGATCCACGGATCACGCCGATTGGCCGCATCATTCGCAAGACGAATATCGACGAGTTGCCGCAGCTTCTCAACGTGCTGTGGGGCGACATGTCGCTGGTCGGCCCCCGGCCGCACGTACCGGGCATGCTGGCCGCCGGGGTTCGTTACGAAGACCTGGTCATTGGCTACGAGCACCGTCACGCCATGCGGCCGGGCATCACCGGCCTGGCCCAAGCCAGCGGCCTGCGCGGTCCGACCACCGAAGTTGAACCGTCGGTCATGCGGGTCGTGCGCGACATCGAGTATATCCGCGACTTCTCGATCTGGCTGGACATCCGCATCCTCTTCCGCACCGTGGTCAGCGAGATTGCCGGCGGCAAAGGCTTCTGAACCGAGCAGCCCTGATAAACGAAAGACCCTGTCGCCCAATAGCGGCAAGGTCCTTCATTGAGGGGAAAAGATTGGTCTTGCAGCTGCTTACAAGCGAACCCACATGCGGGGATTGTCCGGCGACTGCATCGACGTGAACCGATAACCGGTGGCGCTCCAAGGCTTGACCAGCGGGCTGAGGTTGTCCAGCACGAAGTCGCCTCGATCAGTGCGCACCATCAGAACGGCATGCAATTCGCCACGCCGGGTAACGACACTCGTCATCAGCAGCGAGGAGCTCGGAAAGCCTTTGCGCAGCAACGCCGCTCGCTTGGCCAACGCATAGTCTTCGCAGTCACCGGTCGAGCCACCGATTTTCCAGACGTCGGTGCCGCCGGTCTCGGCCTTCGGACGGATCGCCCCGTTGACGTCGCGGTTGATGCGGTCGATCACTCCGAGCGTATCAACCGTCAGCCGCAGATTGCCGGCCGATGTCCCCACGTTGCGAGCCCGCTGCACCTTGCAGGCCGATGGCATGGTCGAGCACATCACGTAAAAGCCGCTTGGCGCAAGCGTATAGCCCTTTGTATTGACCTTACCCGCCGTTGGCAGATCGAGACTCTGCTTGGGAACATTGAGAAAACCGGCTGATGCCACCTGAGGAATGACGGCGACAGCAACGGAAACGACCAGCATACGGATCAACTTGTTCATGGCGGCAAACTCCCGTCGAACCCTGTGTAGACGCAGTTGACCAGATTTTCTTTGAGATTCGGTTAGTTCACAGAGACAACGAACCGTCTTTAGTGGGCGACGGAATTGAGGCAAATACGCTTCAAATTTTCAGTAATTCCAACCGGCCCCCGTTAACCATTTTGGGACAACGATCGCGATCCAAAGGTGTGGATGAAACGGGAAGAACGACAGAGTGGACCTCGCAACGGCGTATCAAGTTCGCCGGATAGCAAAAGGATTTTGGCGGAATTCGGCGCTTCTGCCGGCCAAGACAAGCCGGAGACCGAAGGGCGACGCCATAATTAGGGAAATTACGCAGAACGCCGAAAACTTCCCTTGCGCCGAGACAACTACTTAATGTAAAATAAAACGAAATGTGGCGACAGGCAGGGCTTCAGACTCCAGTTTGATCCAAACTCTATAGGAGACAATCGATATGGCTAAAATTTTCCTTTCTGCTTCCCTTGGCGTTGCCTTGGCTTTGTCGTCAGTGTCAACTGGTTTTGCGGCGACGACGACGGGTGGCCTCGCTAACACGCTGAGCGGCCAGCCGGGCGTAACGTCCCAGCTCATGCAGGCGGTAAGCAATGTTCAGTTGCAATGCGAAACGTCCGGCATTTTTTCGGGGTGCCGGGCCGCTCTGGATGCGCTGTTGGCTGCCACTCCGCAGGGCCTTTCGCCGACGCTCGTCAACGAGATCAACGAATTGGTTACCACCGTATCTGCCGGCTTGCCGACGGAAGGTCAGACGGGCGCCGTGCCAGGCGCAGCGCCGGGTGGGGCTGGCGCAGACCCGGCGGGTGGCGGCACCACCGCTCCGAATAACTACCTCGATAGCCCTGGCGATGGGGCGGCCAGCCCTGGCGCTTGATCTGTCGCGCATCTAGGACTATGGCCGCGGTCTTCATATATAGACCGCGGCCTTTTCGTATGCCGATCCTGTCTTCCCGCCCTTGATGACGGCCATTGTCGGCGTCCACGTGGAGATTCGGTTCGGCTCGGCAGCAGTTGCGACCGCTATTCGGGCTTTTCATCCCGGCATGGTTAACCAAATATCTCATTTCCCGGAGTTCACGCGTCAGCCGACCGTTTTGGGCGTCT
>Ga0316604_10002317_pt1 | contig 14771 bp, 10 predicted proteins | sample OWC_soil_day20_C_FD_207650 | JGI IMG/M metagenome (GOLD analysis project Ga0316604, IMG submission 207650) | Wetland soil microbial communities from Old Woman Creek delta, Ohio, United States - OWC_soil_day20_CT | ecosystem: Environmental > Terrestrial > Soil > Wetlands | place: USA: Ohio... | reverse complement strand
TCAAGTCCGACAGTGGTCACTGCCGATGCATCGGTGCCTGTTTCTGCAAAGGCATCGATGGCATACCCGGTAATCGGTACGGGGGTATACGTTTGCCCATAGGATTTGCATAGGCAGAGTAGTAAGAGAAGAGAGGCGAAGTAGATTCGTGTCATGGAAATATATTATTATAATTATGGACTAACATCAACGAAGCAGGGTCACCCATCCTGAATAGGTCTTTTCCCCGGGGGCTGGTTTTATGATATAGTAATACGTACCAAATGGCATCAACTGTCCTTTCCAGGTACCGTCCCATTGTGAGTAACCAATACCTTTGAATACAATCTGGCCATAGCGGTTAAAGATTTCGGTTGTCGCATTCGGGCGGGCTTTGAGCCCATCTACTTCCCAGCGGTCATTGATGCCATCGCCGTTCGGACTGAAAGCATTGGGGATCTCAAGCACCAGGTCGGGGATCACTTTGTAGTAAGCGCGGCTGATGCTGTCTGTACAGCCGATATCATTGGTCACATAGAGGGTAACACGAAAGTCGCCGGTCATTTCATATTTATGTTCAGGTGAAAAATCAGTTGAACCGGTTCCATCTCCAAAGTCCCATTCATAACTGCCGCCATTCTGAGAATTGTTTGTGAAGAAGAAATCCGCATCCTTGAATTCGACCGTGATGTTTTGCCCCGGTGCTGAGCTAAACAATGCAATGGGCATGGGAACAATGCTGATGAGCGATGTCTTTGTAATGGTGATCGGGCATTGGCCCTGTGCGGTAGCAGTGAGTGTGACAGTATATACGCCTGTATTATTATAAGTATGCGAAGGATCTTCCATCACAGAGGTCGCACCATCACCGAATGTCCACTGGTAACTATCTGCATTGCTAGATGTGTTGTTAAAGGTAATGGCAGCAGGTGCACAGCCTTGTGTGATGTCAGGTGTGAATGCAGGCACGGGTAGTTGAATCACCTTGACAGTATCAGGTATGGCGGTCGCTGTACACGCACCATCCACAACGGTCAGGTTGATAAAACCTGTGTTCGCATATTTTACATCATAAGGCCCAAAGCCTGTACCTGTTTGTACAGTTCCACCTCCCCAGTCCCATGTGGGTACAGCATCAGCAGAAGCAGTACCAGTAAAGGAAATGGTCGTCGTTTCTCCTGCGCAGATGGGTGATTTACTTACAGTGATATTTAATTGTGGTGGGGCAGATACGGTCACCGGTTGTGTAGTAACGGTAGATACACAACCATCATCTGTGACCTGTAATTGCAGATTGAAATCACCTGCACCTGGAAAAGAGATCTGGTAAGGCCCGCTATCTGCACCGCTTTGTACAGTGGCGCCGGCAAAGTTATTCCAGTTGTAGGTTGCCGCTGTAGTCGCCGTGCCATCGAATGTTACTGTGTTTGTACCACCCAGACAAATAATAGCAGGTGTGACTGTAAACGATGATGTAGGCGTCGGCTTTACCACTACATCTACCGTATCTTTTATGATACAGCCAAAAGCATCTTTTGCCGATACAATATAAGAGGTGGTATCCGTTGGATTGTCCGTAACTGTTTGTCCGGTGAGGGTTCCAGGCGACCAGGAATAATCGGTGACCGTGCCGCTGACAGGTGTGGCAGTCAATGTAACAGGATCTCCTGCACAAATAGCCGCTGCACTGGCACTCGCTGTAATAGTGGCGGAGGAAATTAATGCCACTGTATCATTCACCGTGAATACACAACCATTCGCATCGGTCAGTGTGCCTATGTATGCGCCTGCGGGTACATTTGTAGCTGTCGCTGTAGTTTGTGCAGGCGTGGTATTCCACCTGAATGTATAAGGGGTAGAACCATTCGTTGCCGTCAGGGTAAGCGTACCATTGGCACCACCACAGATGGCATTTGTATGCGTGCTGCTGTAAACAATAGGTGTGTATTGCACACCTGCCAATGCGAGGATGAGCGCTCTCGAAGTACCACCAGTGGCGGCTGACTGCGTAAACGTAACGGATGCCAGTGACTTACCCAATACCGCACAGGGGATGTTGAAATCAAAACCATAAAAGCGTGGATTGGTTGTCAATCCATCCACGGTCATAGGGGCATTGGTACGTGTGATGCGCCCATAGCCGGTCACTACAGCGGGTGTACCATTGAACCAGTCTTTGATAGTGATGGTGCCTGCATTGGAAGTAGTACCATCCGTAAAGGTGAGCAATACAGATACCGTAGCGGTACCTTCTGTAGCAAATGCGAGCAGACTTAATTTACTGTAGATGGCTGGTGTAGTGAGTGTTAGTGTTCCTGTTCCAACAGTATTAGGTACAGCATTCGAGGGTACCGCCATATACAAAGCATTGTTTGCATTGAAGGCGGCCATCTGCCATGTTTTGGTACCACTTACAAAATTCCCGGTAGGTGTAATCCCTCCGGATACGCCGTTAGCTGTAGCGAAAGCTGTAGTATGAATCACGTGATTGCTACCATCAATGACTGTAGACGTTGCAGCCAGTGCGCTGTTCCCGGCTTCTGCTACAATGTCTGCATTAAAGCCGGAGACAGGAATGGGGACAAAGGTCTGGGCAAATAGGGACTGCCAACCGGTTAACGCGGTCAACAGTATCAGGGTAAAGAAGTGCTTCATGAATGGTCATTATAGGTTAGCTATAAATGAAAATATGCGACGGCATAGGCCGTAGCAGGAAATAGATATAGTGCGTCTAAATAAATACTGTGCGAGAAGGAAAAAGGGTGGGGAGGCTTAAATATATTTTTTATTCTAATGATTAACTACGGTTATATCGAGTTGTTTGGTATTGAGGGGTGGGTTCATTTTTTCCCATATTCTTTTTTGTTCGAATAAGATGGTGGTCTGACCGGGTGCTTTGGAGTGGATCATGAATACAACGTCGAGACTATTACCAGCTTCCATGCGCATGGTATCGATGGTATAGTTGTAGCGCACGACTTCTACACAGTCAGGATTGGAGACTGTAACAAACCATTGAAAGCCGGCAGTGCCGAGGCCTGGAAGCACAACAGGGAGGGAAGTACCAAGGGTGAGTTCTTTGATTTCAGCGTTCATCGGATATAATTTAGGAAAAAATCGCTTCCGCCCTGAGGCAGAAGCGATTTATGGGGAGGTATTTTATACATACCATTTGTGGTACATCTGCGAGTCGGTGCCTTCCACAAAGCAGTCCAATCTGCCAGCGGCCCAGGAGGAAACGCCCACATCGGAGGAGAGCACACCACCAAGGTTCTCGTCGCCACTCCAGTTGTGACCATCCCACCATTTGTGCATCATATTGTAGGTTTGGCCAGGGTAGAATACGTCTATGCGGTTTGGACCCCATGATACGGCAGGCAGCTGAGAGACGGTGGTTTCTCTTGCCTGCCACTGGGTGCTGGATTTTTGTAAATCAGCTACCAGATCTGAAATCTTAATGTTAGACATTTCCTGTGGTGATTTTTTGGGAGTGAACGAAAAATATGCGTCTTAATATTCAGGGTGAATTCAATTGGGACAGCAAGGTATCGCGGCATTGATCGGAACCGCTGTCAGGAAACGAAAAGATATGGAAGTGAATAATGCCTTAGCTAGTGGATCAGTGTTTGGGGTGATGTATAATTAGTGCCATTCACAGTGACAAAATTGGTATTGCATGCATGCAATTTAAAGGTATAAATATGTTGGTAATCAACAAAATAAATTGTGAACGCAATTGATTGCAAGGGGAAAAAAAGGTATTTGTACGTATAATATGTTAATTTTGAATGGGCTGGTTTGAATCGAATTTGGCCTGCGGCAGCAAGGGGAAAAATCTTTTATATTTTTTTTATAATCAGATAAAAAAAATACAATCATAAAAATCTGCTCAGTTTGTCAGGAGAACAATCATTATGGGATGGCATTCGTGAAAGTCATGTAAACAGTCTTGAAGCGTTATACCTTCAATATAACGATGAGTTGTACAGTTATGGCAGGAAATTTACCAGTGATATGCACCTGGTAGAAGACGCTGTGCAGGAGACTTTCATCTCCCTGTGGAAATACAGGCAGTCTTTGCAGGTAAAAAGCGGTTATAGCTTCTACCTTCTTAAATCATTCAGAAACCACCTCTTCCGCTTACTTAAATCCAGAGCGAATACAACTTATACGGATGAACAGCCGGAATTTCATTTCGAAATCGGCGTAGACACTCACCTGATCGCCGGAGAAGAACAGGCCATCCTGCAAAAGAAAGTACAGGAAGCCCTCCTCCAACTCACCAGCAAGCAAAGGGAAATCATCTACCTCCGCTTTTTTGAAAACCTCTCCTTCGAGGAAATCGCGGATCTGATGAACATGCAGGTAAGAGGTACCTACAAGCTTACCGCCCGTGCACTGGCTGCGCTGAAAGAGCTGATGGGTGGGGCCGCAGGCACCGCACTGCTGCTGACTATCCTGAAAGGATAAAAAAAATTTAAAAAAAAGTTAAAGAACGTGGGGCACAATTGACCCTTTTTTGTCTTTATATATTCAAAGGGCCTTAAAACAGAACGAACGGATGCACCATTCCATATATAGTTATCGTAATTATACCAGCCACCAACTGGCTACATCACCTTACTTCCTGGAGTGGGTTAAGTTCCCTGACGCAGCTAATACCGCATTCTGGCAATCATTCGTGACTGCCTACCCGGACAAAGCTGCCGATGTGGATGCCGCCGTGTCTATCGCCCGTAGCCTGTACGTTGTGCATGAGCGCCCAACGCCGCTGCAACAACGTGAAATGTGGGATGAGATCTATAATAATATAGGTAATAATAAGATCTATGTGCGCAAAAGTCCGCTGGTATACATTGCCCGTGCCGCTGTCGCCGTAGGCGTTATTGCCGCCGCTTCCTGGCTGATCTTCCGCCCGGGAAACAAAGAGGTGAACATAGCCTCCAACTTTGGAGAAATTAAAACCATATACCTGCCAGATAGTACTGAAGTGACATTGAATGGGCACTCTGCTATCACTTACAAAAAAGAATGGACCAACCGGGAAGTGTGGATTGAAGGAGAAGCTTTTTTCAATGTCAGAAAGAGTGTACACCAGCAGTTTGACGTACACAGCAATGGCGTGGACGTACATGTACTGGGAACATCTTTCAACATTCGCAACCGTAGAGGGGTTACCGCTGTTGTATTAAATACAGGCAAAATAATGGTAGCTGCTTCTGCTGAGAAAAAGCTGATCCTGTCCCAACCGGGTGATATGGCCCGCTATGACAGTGAACAAAAGGATTTAGTACAAAAGAAAGTACCCGTGTCCAAAGTAACGGGCTGGCAGCAGCACAAACTGCAACTGGACCAGACCCCTGTAGCCGACTTTTTTGGTGTACTGGAAGACGACTGGGGATACCAGATTCAGGCAACTGATTCTTCGCTCTTAAAAAAGACCATCAGCGGAGAAATCGAAATGACCGACAAAGAAGTTCTTATGAACGCGCTTGCTGTAATATTAGATGCAAAAGTGACACAGCAGGGATCAACCATCATAGTAACACCCAACTAATTTTAAGGACAAGGGACAGCCGAACTGAAGTTTCGAAACAGGTACGCTACCATTTTATTTTTTGTAAATCAAAATTGCTTACAGGCATGATCAATCTGAAAAAGGTTGCGGCCTTCTGTTGTCTGATGCTTGCCATCAGCCTGCAGATGTTTGCTGCCGTAGCCAGCCAAAATCAACCAACACTCACATTGAAAGAAGCGTTGAACAAAGCTTCAAGGCAATTTCATGTTTCCTTTATCTATGAAGATGAACTGATCAGTAATAAGCAGGTGGATAACCCTGCCGATGACAGTTTTAAGAAGGTAGAAGATTACCTATCTGTTGTATTGAAGCCATACAATCTGAAGTTCAGGAAACTGGGCGGCTCACAGTATGCTATTTACGGCACTTCTGATAAAACTAAAGAAAAGGATAAAACCAACCATGTGGCTCCTGAAGAAGCTGTCTCTGAACAGGCAGCTTCCCAGAAGCCTGCTGTACAAATGATTCAGGTGCAGATTAACAGATCTGTTGATACCAGTGGTGCTGATTTGAGAGTGCTGGTAGGTGTAGTGACCGATGAATCTATGGCCCCTGTTTCTTCTGCAACTATTATGGTGCCTGGTACAAAGTACATGACCGTAACAGGCCGTGGTGGGGAGTTTACCATCAAGGTGCCAGTGAACGCTACTAAGATCCAGGTATCCTGCATTGCATATGAGAGCCAGGTGCTGCCAGTGAACAATGCAGTGTATTACAGAGTGGCATTGAAAGATAAAACGGGTTACCTGAAGCCGGTTGAAGTAGTATCTACAGGTTATGTAAACCTGCCTAAAGAGCGTGCAACAGGTTCCTTCGGGGTAGTCACTGCGAAGGAGCTTGAAAAAATTCCTTCAGCAAATGTGATTAACCGCCTGGAAGGGATGGTACCTGGTTTGCAGATGCAGCTCACCGCGGGGGATAACTCCTTTGTGTACGACAACGTCACCCCTGCTCCTGCAAGTAATACCCGTACCATCGGCGCAAATAACTACAATTTTAATATCCGTGGTACAACTACCCTGCAGAGTGAAACCTCTCCACTGGTAGTTGTAGACGGTTTCCCAACTGAGTTCGATCTAAAGACCCTGAATCCTAACGATATTGAGCAGATCACTTTCCTGCGCGATGCTGCTGCCGCTTCTATCTGGGGTGCACGTGCTGCCAATGGTGTGATCGTGATTCAAACCAAAAAAGGCCGTTTACGTACACCGGTTGTGAACTTCGGTGTAGCCTACAGTACCCAGGCACGCCCTGATATTGGTTACCTTAAACTGATGAACAGTGCACAGGCGCTGGCATTCGACAAGGAGCTGGTCGATAAAGGTATCGTGACTGCGGCGTCTTATAATCCCTATACTTCCGGTCTTAAATATTATGTAGACAAAGGTGTGGACCTGGCGTTTCAGCTGAAGTCCGGTCGTATTACACAGAGTGAATATGATACAAAGGTCGCTGAGCTGAGCAAAAGAAATAACTATAGCCAGCTGAGTGATTACCTCATGCAGTCTGCCAATGCACAAAACTATAACCTGTCAGTAAGCGGTGGTACAGATGTACATACCTATTATTTATCAGGCGCATATTCCAAAGAAAATACAAGCACGATTGGTAACTATGGCGAACGTATTAACGTGGTAGCAAACCAGGAATTTAAAATCCTGAAGAAAATTACACTGGGTGTAAGTCTGAAGGGTGCGTTCTTTAACTATGCAAATAATGGTATTGGTCTGACTCCACTGCTGAATGGCTCGAACACCTTTATGCCATACGATGATATTCACGACAACTTCTATTATACCATCGGTGAGCATTATGCCGATTCACTGGAAAACCTGGGTTACAGAAACTGGTCTACCAACTACCTCGATGAACTGAAGATGAATAGAAAGTATACCCGCGATAATAACTACTCAGGTACATTGACGCTGGACATTCCCATCTACAAAGGGTTGAACTTTAGCGGCGCTTATATGCAGGAGCGTGACTTCTTCACTTTCCGTAACATGCAGAATAAGAACAGCGCTTATGTAAGAAATCTGTACAATAAGGGTACTGTGATGTCTGGCACGACACTGACACATAACTTCCCTGACGGTGGTGTAATGCAGGCGACCAACAACAATATGAACAACTATAGTGTACGTGGCCAGCTAACGTTTAACAGATCTATAAAAGAAGATCACCAGGTCAGTGCACTGGCAGGTATGGAAGCCAGACAGACATTGAACTCTGCCAACGGCTATACCATTTATGGTTATAATCCGGAGACGGGTATCGGTACCACTACCGCATATGGTACCTATTATGCGACGATGGATTATTCCGGTGGTTACCTGGGTGGTTCTCCTTACCAGACCGATTACCTGAAGCGCTATTTATCTTACTATGGCAATGCTGCCTATACTTATAAGGGTAAATATTCATTGTCTGGTAGCGTACGTTATGATGATTACAACAACTTTGGGCTGGATAAGAAATACCGTGCAAAACCATTCTGGTCTACTGGCCTGGCGTGGAATGTAATCAAAGAAAGCTTTATGCAGGATGTGACCTGGGTGAATTCACTGCGTGTGCGTGGAACATTTGGTATCAATGGTAATATCAACCAGGACCTGCGTCCGTTTACAAATATATCGCTCGGAAGTTCCGATTCTCAAACAGGTTTACCAACTGCTTCAATTATTTCTCCTGCCAACCCTGCATTGAAATGGGAGAACACCTATGTAACCAACTTCGGTATCGATTACGGTGTGCTGAATGGCCGCCTGAGTGGTACGATCGATTTGTATAACAAGAAAGGAACAGACATTATATACTATCTGGAAGTGGACCCTACCTTACTGGGTGCCAGCAACTCCATCTACCGCAATGGTGTAACCATGAGCAACAGAGGTGTCGATCTGGGTATCAATGGTGCGATTGTGGATTCAAAGAGTTTTGGCTGGAACATGGGGCTGAACTTCTCCTATAATACAAACAAGGTAACCAGCAGTCTGCTGAAACCAACCAGCTCCTTCTATTCCAGTTTTACTGGTGTAGTAGATGGGTATGCATCTGATGCGGTGTTTGCTTATAGAAATGCAGGTCTTGACAGTTTAGGCTGGACCATGATCTACGATCAGGATGGCAATAAAGTACGTTCGAACAAGACGGTGACAGATATGGGCGCGGTAAAATATGCCGGTCGCAGAACGGCTCCTGTATATGGTTCATGGCAGAATACTTTCCGGTATAAAAACTGGTCCATGTTTGTAATGGCTACATATAGTTTTGGTTCAGTATTCCGTGCACCGGTTGCCACACAATATCCTACTTCCAGGAAGCTGTACTACAATACCTCTGCAGATATAGCTGACAGATGGCAGAATGCGGGTGATGAAGCAAAAACCATCGTACCGGGTGTTGCGGGTTCTTATGCATCCGTTTCAGTATTTCGCTATGCGTATTCCGATGTGAATATTCAGCCGGGTGATTATATACGTCTGCGTGAGATCTCATTGTCTTACCAGTTGCCTTCAGAGATGGCAGGAAAGGTGTTCGCAAAGAATATCAAGATCAGTGGTGCCGTGCGTAACCTGGGATTGATCTGGAAGAAAAACAAATTAGGTATTGATCCTGATTATGTACCGGTACTGGCCAGCACCGTGCTGCACCTGCCGGCTACACCGCAGTACAACCTGATGTTGAATGTAGGCTTCTAACCAAAACTTAAAATTACAATGAACAATAAATATCTCTCAATGCTGTTGTTAGGTGGTCTTGCACTGACCAGCAGCTGTAGTAAATATACAGATATAAAAACACAGGGTAGCCTGATACCAAGTGCAATTGACAATTACCGTTATATACTGAACAATACTTCCACCTTTGAGTATGGTGGTAAAATGACGGACCTGGCTGCTGCGGATGTCGCCATCGTGGATAGTGCACAACAGGCGACGGTAGAAGGGTACAGCGACTATTTCTTTATCCGGAATGTGTATACCTGGAAGTCGCCGATCATTGAACTATCTACAAGTCATGACCCGGACTGGGATAATTATTACGGCCGTATTTATAATTGCAATATTATTATGAATGAGGTGCCCACCAGTACAGGGGGAACTGATTCTGCAAAGGCAGAGTTGATGGCAGAAGCTTTGACACACAGGGCAGACGCTTATCTGAACCTGGTAAATGAATATGCAAAGCCTTACAATAGCGGGACAGCATCTTCAGACCTGGGAGTGCCGCTGGTGCTGACACAGGACCTGAACCAGAAACCAAGTCGTTCTTCAGTAGCTACTATATACAAAAAGATAGAGACAGACCTGAAAGAGGCCTTGCTCTCTTTACCTAAGGCGAGTGATTTCAATACCCTGCCTGATAAGGCGGCGGCCTACTCTCTGTTGGCGCGTTTCTATTTATTGAAAAGTGATTATGTAAATGCAGGGTTGTATGCAGATAGTACACTGGCATTGCAAAGTACATTGAATGACCTGGGTACTATTACGACCATGCCATACCGGAAGAGTGATCCGGAGATCATATTCGGGAAAGTGGCTGGTAGCAGCTTTACCTATTCTCCTTATATATTAAGATTAAGCGACGATATTCTGAACCTGTTAGGAACAAAGGATATGCGTTACCAGCTGTTTACAAAAAGTGCTGCCAGCTACTTTGGAAGCAACTATACAGGCCGGTATTTCTGTCGTGAGCAGATCAACTATGAGAGCAGGAACATTGGTACATCTGTACCTGAGATGATCCTGATCAAAGCAGAAAGTCTGGCACGTGCCGGTGATGCAGGAGGCGCGATGGATCAGGTAAATGTGCTGAGACAAAAGCGTTTCAAAGCAGCTGATTATGTAGCAATGACAGCTACAGATAAAAACGATGCGATTGTAAAAGTGGTAGAAGAGCGCAGACGTGAATTCATGTGCCGCCTGCTGCCATGGATGGATCAGCGCCGTTTGAAAGATGATCCTTTGTTTACAAAGACATATACACGTACCTGGCAGGGGCAGACTTATACACTGGACCCATCCAGCAACAGGTATGTATTCCCGATTGCGACTTATGTGATTGGACTGAATCCTGAGATAGAACAAAATCCGTGATTATATAATGAAAGGAATGAAATTTAGTGGCCTTGTTCTGCTTGCCCTGTGTGCTATTACCAGCACACAGGCGCAGAAGAGGTTGAAGATGACACCAGAACGACCTTACATTGGAGATACCGTTCACCTGTTGTATCATCCTGATGCTGACATGTTGAAAACAGGCAAGTCTGTACTCGGTGCTGTATATATTTATGATACTACCTATCACTGGACAGCACTGGACTTACCATTGACAAAAACAGACAGCGGATATACAGCTACAGTACCCCTGACCCGCGATAAAGGGCTGTGGGCATTTAAGTTCAGAGCGGGTGATGCAACTGATAATAATAATGACACCGGTTACATCATAATGGGGTCAGAGCCGGGCAGGCAGGCGAAAGGTGCATATGCCGGTTATGGTTCACTTCGTGCACGTGATTACCAGATGGGAATACCAGGTTATTACAAAGATTTTAGTATCGGCGATTCTGCCATGTTCTTTTGGATGGGGCAGGAGATCGGTTACTGGAAAGCGGGCAGAACATTGATCTGGCCTTATGTAAAAGCAAGGGCAGCTATGGAGCGGCAGGCCGGTATGAACCCGGAAACTTCTTCTTCCATCAATAATGCAGCGGCTTATATGCTGCATGCCCCCAATCTTTCTCAGAAGGATTTATTTACACTGGCCCTGATTAACGAGCGCTATCTTCTCAGGAAAGAAAGAAGCGATTCTATCCGTGCGGCTATCAGTGTACAATATCCAAATGGGATAATAAAGAAACTGAGTGATTACAAAGGCATGGTGAATGAGCGGGATGCAGATAAAAAACTGGCACTGTCTGAGCAGTTCCTGAAAAATTATACACCTGATAAAGAACTGGATGACCTGGCAGGGATCGATTATGACAGGGGCGTGTGGAGAAACATCTTTGCTATTTCAATCGCAAAAGGTGATACGGCTGTACTGGCAAAATATATTGATGCCACTAACCTGAATCAACTGGCATTTGCCTATTACAAGATGGTAGAAATCCCTTATACAGATTGGAAGACTATGCCGGCAAAACAGGCGTATCCATTTTCACAGCGCATTATGAATAAACTGGCTTACCTGAAAGCACATAAACCAGCCGAATATTATTACTATACACCATTAGAATTTGAAGCTTATATAGATGGTCTTTTCAAGCATGACTATATCACCCATACAGCCATCCTGAAAGAGACCGGCAGAGAAAAGGAAGCTTTGCCACTGGCATTAAAACTTCAGGATGATCTGCAATATAGCAATGCTACCCTGAATCAGCTGGAAGCAGCTTTGCTGGAAAAAGCCGGCAGGAAAAAAGAACTGACGGAAGTACTGCACAACAGCGTGCGCATGAACCAGGCTTCTGCACAGATGCTGGACATGATGAAAAAGGAATACCTGCAAACGCATAAGGATACAGAAGGATTTGATGATTACCTGAATTCCATGAAAGACGCACATACAATGGAGTTACTGCGTGCGCATGTACTGGAAGGTAAAATGGATAGAGCAGCAGTACCATTTGAGATGAAAGACCTGGAAGGGAAAACGGTTTCATTAGAGGCTCAGAAAGGCAAGATAGTAGTGATGGATTTCTGGGCTACCTGGTGTGCACCCTGCAAGGCGGCAATGCCTGGTATGCAGCTGGCACAGGAGCATTTTAAGAATGACAGTAATGTGGTATTCTTTTACATAGATACGCAGGAGCGCGATCCGGAGTATAAAAAGAAGGTAGCGCAATTTATAAAAGAGAAGAAATATCCATTTAAAGTGTTGTTTGATAATGGAGATGAATTTTACAGCAAGTATGCAAAACTGATCCAGACATCCGGTATTCCTTTTAAGGTGGTGATAGATGGAAAAGGACAGGTACGATTTGCACAGACAGGATATATGGGTAGTCCAAGCGGTCTGGCAGATGAAATTGAAACCATGGTTTCTCTGGCAAAATGATAATTGATAATTGATAACAAAGAGTGATGAACCCCGGTTGCAGGCGCTTCTTCTTAACCGGGGGAGCGCTGCTTCTGTTTAAAGATAAATGACATGAGATTATTATTGATATTACTTTTGATCAGTATACAGGGAATGGGGCAATACATTTCCAAAGCCGTAGATTATTACAATGCAGATAGCAGTATACATTTTGGGGGTACGTTAACAATACCATCGGGGATGGAATCATTTCCGGCGGTGGTCATTGTATCAGGCACGGGCAGGCAGGATCGCGACGGTACCATGGCGGGGCACAAAATGTTCAAAGTGATCGCTGAATACCTGAGTACCAATGGAATAGCGGTATTAAGGGTAGATGACAGGGGGACGGGTACTACTACAGGCGACTATGAAAAAGCGACAACGGCAGATTTTGCGGCAGATGCAGTGACGGCAGCCGCATTTTTAAAGGCGATTACGGGCGTGAATGGCGTTGGTCTGATTGGACATAGTGAAGGGGGAGCAGCGGCTTATATGGCGGCTGTAAATAGCAAAGACGTAAGGTTTGTAATTAGTCTGGCAGGTTTGGCTACGACCGGGTTAAAGGCATTGCAGGCACAGAACAGGGCGATCGTGGCAAGTGCTGGGATTCCTGTATTGATGCAGCAGCGGTTCAATGCCATTAATGATATTATGTTTGATACGGCGTATGCGTATGCTGCATCGCCGGACGTGGAGCATCATTTGAGGGGTGCTTTTGCAGCATGGAATTCGGCTGATCTGGCAAAGGGAGCGCAGGATTCGGTATATGCCAGGAGCCGGGATCACTTCTTTTTCCCTTTGGAGTCTTATATCAGGCAGGCGACAGGGCCGTGGTACAGGTATCATATCCGTTTTGACCCGGTTCCCTGGTTGAAACAGGTAAAAGTGCCTGTATTGGCTTTTAATGGGGATAAAGATATCATGGTGGACGCAGATGAGAATTTAGGAAATTATAAAAAATATGTTCACCGGGCAAAGGTGATTAAGGAGCCGGGATTGAACCATTTGTTCCAGCATTGTGTAACCTGTACCATGCAGGAACCAGCGTCATTGAAAGAAGATTTTGCCCCGGAAGTACTAAAAGAGATGGTTTTATGGATAAATGGAATGAAAATTGATGTAAACGGCGTTCAGGTTATAAAGTGATCATCAATATGAAAAAATTATTAATACTGGCGGCCATGGTGGGCCTGTCAGCCTGTTCAAACCCAACCCCGGAGAATTATTTTGATACAGCTGTACTGAATACTAACATTATTAATGATTTTGGGAGCGATGCATTGACGAAAATGCTGATTGCCCAGAATGTGAAATACAATGGTACTTTGCCAAATGGTCCGAATGCGGCGGCGAAGATGATAGATGGGAAGGTACAGTATATAGAGAAGACGCTGGTGAAAGTAAAGGATCTGAAGGAGACGGAGGAAACGAAGACGATGCTGAAAACGTCTGAGGCTTTGTTTGAGTATGTGCTGCCGGTATATAAGAATGAGTACAAGGCGCTGGCGAAGATGAGTGATGATGGTGGTACGCAGGAAGACGTGTTATCGTTGGGGAAGGAGATAAATGAGAAGTATGGGGAGCGGTTTGATTCTTTGTTTGATGTGTTGACGGCGGAGGGGAAGAAGTATGCGGCGGCGCATGATATAAAGGTGAACTGGGGGAATTAGTGAGGTGTTAGATTTTTATGAGCGATTTAGTTATTTAAATTGGCAATTTTTTGATTTTAATATTAGCGGGCAGGGAGTTTTTCCTGCCCGCTTTTGTTTTACAAAAGAAACTATTGAAGTATTGAAAGTTACCTTATGAGGGAATTGATGAGAGGGAGAGTGATTATTGAATAGAATATAAAGGGATTTTTGGTATTAATTTGTTTTGTTAATTGATGAGAAAGTATTATATTTATTATAGCCATAGCATAACAATTGTTTTTAATTTAAAAACCTTATTCAATGCTGGCTATTGGCCCGGATTGGGCAATAGAATCAGTGGAGGTGCACATCATCTCCCAATTGTTTAACCTAACCCTTCGTGAAGCAAAAGAATGGATAGATTCCTTACATGTTATTCTCGGAAAAGAAAGAGGAGAACAAGTTAACCTATGCGAATTCTGTACCTACCATGG
>Ga0316604_10002316_pt1 | contig 14775 bp, 14 predicted proteins | sample OWC_soil_day20_C_FD_207650 | JGI IMG/M metagenome (GOLD analysis project Ga0316604, IMG submission 207650) | Wetland soil microbial communities from Old Woman Creek delta, Ohio, United States - OWC_soil_day20_CT | ecosystem: Environmental > Terrestrial > Soil > Wetlands | place: USA: Ohio... | reverse complement strand
CTTGCCGGTCAGCGCCTTTATCGGTTTGGAAGACGGCTCCTATCCCATGGGAACGGCTGCCTACGAAAAACGTGGTATTGCGATAGATGTGCCCGAGTGGCAGGCTGAGGCGTGCATTCAGTGCAATCAGTGTTCCTTTGTGTGCCCGCATGCTGCCATCAGACCGGTACTAGTTACTGAAAAAGAAAAACAACAGGCTCCGGCCGGCTTGACAGCAAAACCAGTCAAGGGCCAGGACGACATGCATTTTGCCATGGCCGTTTCGCCGTATGATTGCACTGGCTGTGGCAACTGTGCCCAGATTTGCCCGGCAAAAGAAAAGGCGCTGATAATGAAACCATTGGCAACACAACTGGAACAGGCGGCGGTTTGGGATTATGCGATGACCATCGCGCCGAAAGCCAATCCGCTCAATCCATTCACGGTCAAAGGCAGCCAGTTTGAACAACCCCTCTTAGAATTCTCCGGTGCTTGTGCCGGTTGCGGCGAAACTCCCTATGCCAAGCTAGTAACCCAATTATTCGGCGAGCGGATGATGGTGGCCAATGCCACAGGCTGCTCCTCAGTGTGGGCGGATAGTGTTCCTTCTATGCCGTATACCACCAACCATCGCGGTCATGGCCCGGCATGGGGCAACTCCTTGTTTGAAGATAATGCCGAATACGGCTTAGGAATGTTGATGGCCGGCAAGCAGCTCAGAAAACAAATCGCCCAAGCAATTGAAAAAGCGGCTAAACTCGATTTAGGAAATGAATTTAAAACTGCTTGTGGAACATGGCTGGCCAACAAAGATAAGGGTGAAAACACCAGAAAATATGCCGATAACTTAATTGCGCTGTTAGAACAAGTTAAAGGTAATGACGTGTTGCTCAATGAAATCTATAATAACAAAGATTTCTTAGTGAAACGCTCACAATGGATTTTTGGCGGTGACGGTTGGGCTTATGATATTGGATTTGGCGGGTTAGATCATGTGTTGGCCTCCGGTGAAGACGTCAATGTGCTGGTATTTGATACTGAGGTATATTCCAACACAGGCGGCCAGTCCTCCAAAGCTACGCCAACCGCCGCCATTGCTAAATTCGCGGCTAGCGGCAAGAAGACTAAAAAGAAAGACCTTGGTATGATAGCCATGAGCTATGGTTATGTGTATGTGGCGCAAATTGCCATGGGGGCAGATAAGAGCCAAACCCTCAAAGCCATTGCCGAAGCCGAAGCGTACCCAGGTCCGTCCCTCGTTATTGCCTATGCTCCCTGTATCAATCATGGGATGAAAGTGGGCATGGGTTGTAGCCAACTGGAAGCAAAACGTGCTGTTGACAGTGGTTATTGGGCTATGTATCGGTACAATCCTGAGCTCAAGGCCGCCGGAGAAAATCCATTCAAATTGGATTCTAAGGAACCAACCATGAACTTTAAAGAGTTTTTGCTGGGGGAAGTGCGTTATTCAGCCCTGCAACAGCAATTCCCTGATGCGGCGGAAGCTCTATTTGAAAAAACCGAGCAAGATGCCAAAGAAAGATTGGAAAAGTATAAGATATTGGCTAAACAATAAAGGAGGAAATTTTTCATGAAAAGTGTTGTTAATACCGATAAAGCTCCTGCGGCGATAGGACCATACTCTCAGGCAATAAAAGCAGGAAACTTTATGTTTGTTTCCGGTCAAATACCTGTTGATCCTGCAACTGGAGAGGTAGTAGATGGAGACGTTGCGGCCCAGACAAAACAGGTGTTAGAAAATATAAAAGCTATTTTGGAAAGCGAAAATCTAAAACTGGGAAATGTTGTAAAGACATCGGTGTTCCTTGCGGATATGAATGATTTCCAAACAGTAAACCGAGTTTATGGAGAATATTTTTCACAGGATGCCCCGGCTAGGGGTTGTGTCCAGGTAGCCAGGCTGCCCAAAGACGTTTCTGTTGAAATTGAAGCAATTGCTTATCTATAAGTTTAAGGATGCTTGTTTAATGACAGCAACTATTTTGTAAGATAACCATAGTATTCAATATTACAAGCGGGTGAAAGTTGGTTGCCACTTCACCCGCAACCCTAAGACGTAAGATATCGGTCAAGGGGATTACGCTTGGGACTCCCAGGTGAGGAGGTTAGTAGTGGATAAAGTTATTGCCAACAAGATTATGAATTTTATTCATCATGAAACAGGACTAAGTGCGGTTATCTGTGATCATGAAGGGATAATTGTTGCAGCCCAAGATCCTTCAAGAATAGGAACTGTTCACAGTGGATCTAAAAAGATACTTACCGAGAAAATTGAGCATCGAATTGTGACTGCCGAAGATGAGGAACGTTCTGGCGGGACTCTTAAAATGGGTGTGCATCTGCCTATTGTGTACAAAAACCAATGGATCGGCAGCTTTGGTATAGGCGGAGATCCTATCTATTCAAAACCTATCGCTAAAATTGCCACAGGTATTATTCAGTGGGAAATACAAGTGGCGGAACATAAAGAAATGTTGCTTGAACAAGCGCGGGGACTCAATGACTCGATTACCAATATTGCAGCTGCTGTCGAGGAAATGAATGCTTCGCAGGAGGATCTGGCTGCTACGATGCAGGATGTTGCCGATTTATCTGATCGTGTGTCAACAAATCTCAGCAATACCGATACGGTTATCTCAACCATTCAACAGATTGCCAGTCAGACCAATTTGCTTGGCCTTAATGCAGCAATTGAAGCTGCCAGAGTTGGTGAGCATGGCAGAGGTTTTGCTGTCGTAGCTGAGGAAGTTCGCAAACTTTCTGATCAGAGTCAGCATTCGGCCAAAGATATTAGGGCTATACTTCAGGATTTAAAGTCATCCATGGAAATGGTTATTAACAACACGCAGCAAACAGCAGGTATTAGCAAAGAACAAGCTATGGCCACTCAGTCGATTACCGAAAGGGTAATAACTTTAAAGAATGTTGGGGAAAGATTGCTTTACATGGCAGAAGATGAATAAGAACACGTAACAGGACTGCGCTTAGCCGAAAAAGTTTGGAGTGAAGATATGAATACTCAAAAAGAACTTGCTTGCCAATTTATTGACACACACCGGGATGAAATGTTGGCGTTGTGGCAGGAGTTTGTCAACATGGAAAGCGGGTCACAAAATAAGCCGGGAATTGATGCTGTCGCCAATAAAATTCAGGAAATATTGGTAGCCGAAGGGGCTGCTACGCAAATAATTACTATGGAACATGCCGGAAATATGATGACCGGTGAGCTTGGCTCTGACAGAAAAAAACCGAAGGTTTTATTTTTGGGTCATATGGACACGGTTTTTCCAATGGGCACTGTTGCTAGCCGGCCATTTACGATTCGGGACGGTGTTGCCTATGGGCCGGGTGTGCTTGATATGAAAGGCGGAATTGTGGTTGCATTGTATGCCATGAAGGCATTGCAGGCTGCTGGCTATAATACACGGCCACTAAAGATGATATTGGCCGGTGATGAAGAAGTAGCCCACGCAAAATCCAATGCGGCTGATGTGTTTATGGCAGAAGCAGAGGGTGCAGCAGCAGCGTTTAACTGTGAAACCGGGTTTACGGATAACGCGATCGTTGTTGGACGAAAGGGGACGGCTTTATTTGAACTCGAGGTCAAGGGGGTTGCCGTACACGCTGGCAACGAGCCGGAAAACGGGCGGAGTGCCATTTGGGAAATAGCCTACAAAGTAATTGATATTCAACATTTAACAAATTGGGAAACCGGCACAACCTTTAATGTCGGTACAATTCAGGGTGGGATAGTCCCCAATGCAGTACCAGGCCAGGCGAAGATCGTTGTGGATGTGCGGTATCTTGATCCTGCCTTATTGCCGGAGATTCGGCAACAGATACAAGCAGTTGCCGGTAAAACATATATCCAGGGAACGACTACTACGGTTACTGAGCTTCCTGGTATAGGGCCTATGAAAAGAACTGCAGGTGTGGAGGAGCTTTTTTCGATTGTTGAAAAGACCTACGGGGAAATGGGGCTGGGTACTCCCTATGCAAAATTGGTTGGCGGCGGATCAGATTCGGCGTACAGCGTAATGGCCGGCGTTCCCACCGTTTGCGCCATGGGGATTAAGGGCGGCAGAAACCATAGCCCGGAAGAGTTCGCCATTGTAGAGAGCCTGTTTGAGCGAGCCAAGTTACTAGCTGCCTGTATAATTAACCTGGATGCTGAATAAGAAAAATTTAATTAATATATGTGTTTTAGTAAACAAATTCATAATAATCGAGTAGTATTCTTCTATGTAAAAGTAAAATTTTAAGGAGAAGAATATTGATAATAAAAAAATCATTTTTGGTATTGGCAGCGGCATTAGTGTTAACAGGCATATTTAGTAGTACTACTGAAGCTTATAAACAGGCAGATGTTAATAAACTGCTTAAAACAAAAGTATGTCCTAAAGGCGATTTATCTTATGCGAATTTAAAAGACGTTAATTTGCAAGGGGCAAACTTAAAAAGTGCGAATTTAAAGGGAGCCAATTTGCAAGGTGCTAACTTAAAGGGAGCTAATTTGAAGGGCGCAAATCTGAGTGGAGCGAATTTTAAAGGCGCAACTCTTAAGGATGCAATCATGCCTGATGGTACAAAACACAAGTGATACAAAAACTAAGGCTCTAGAATACCTAGAGCCTTAGTTTTTGCCTATTTGATGCGATTTAGCCGATGATTACCGCCAAGGAGAATTAAGTCGGTCAATGTAGACGATAACCAGGCCGATGATAACAAGAACAATAACGATTGCCAGCATGACTGCCTCCTAAGTAGCTACTCTGATAATGAGTCATAAACATTTTGGTTTGATTTGACGGCAGGTTCGTCACGTAAGTGATTTTTTAACTTATTTTCATTAATTAGAGTATTCATAGACTTGCTGGCGGTGTTTAGTGCTATAGATGATTTGATATCAGTCTTGAATTTTAGGTAGGAGCCATTTGTTCTATAAGTCATAATTATCGCCTCTGTGTTTAGTTTTTACTGATAGTTTCAAATGTAGTTTATGCGAGTCAGGATTGTTTATCCTAGCCATAAATTCGGACGGCATAAAAAAATACCATTTGCATTTTAGTCTCTATCTTCATGTAGACAAAAACGATTAATCGGCATAATGTAAGAATGCTAATCATAGAATGTACAAGCAGTGACTGGATGACGCTGTTGATACATTATGGTTGGAGGTTAGCAATTATGCAAAAGTGTAAATGGCTAGTTGTTGTCCTGGCATTAGTATTTATGGTGAGCTACGGCGAGGGTAGTGAGCATGCTGATTCTCTGGTATCAGAAACCTATACCGTAAAATCCGGCGATACGCTTTGGGGTATTGCGCAGCAGTACATAACCAAGAATACCTATGGACCCCGTGAAATCCGAGAATTTTATCATGGGATTATTGAACTGAATTATGATTTGTTTGCAGATAGAGTGCCTGGCGAAATCCATCCTGGGGACAAGATCAAAATCAATTATTTTGTGAAAGAGTGATAGAGCGCCAGTGGTATTCTCCTGTCAGGTATGTTCTGCAATACTGCCGTTGCTTACAATAAACAGAAAAAGAGTGGAGTATTCCGCTCTTTTTTTGCTGCTTGGATAGTGTTTTGGGGGTGTGTGTTAGTGCGTTTTGTAGGCAATGCTTTTATTGGAAGTTTTCAGGTTTTTCTATAGACAAATCTTGTTCAAAGGTAGAGTTTGTAGAGGCTTGAATAGTAAGATTGTCAGCAGGAAAGTCGGAACGGGCATCGTTTACGACTTCTTGTATTTGAATAGTGTCTTTGTATGTAAGGGGAAGCGTAGCAGAAATATCAAAATAAGCATCTTGCGGACTTGAGGCAGTGACAAAATCTCCAGTAGCTTTTTCATTGACGAATACTTGGTAAACCGGCATGCTTACCAGCCCCCTAAAGAGAGTTTTTATCCGATGACTAAAATTCAGGTGGGGTTAAAACCCCATCTTAATCAAGTCTCATTTATATTGCGGGCGGCTACTCTGCCGCTTTGTCCTTTAGTACCTGTGTTAATTCAGTTTTGTTTTGGCCTTGTTTTTGCCGGCGACAGCAGTATTCAACCCGGTTGTCTTGGTTTGCGCAGACGATTGTAGGCGTTGGGCCATATCGGCTTCGCTTGGGGCTGCCTAATCATTCATGGAACCACTGCGCGCGTTTGTATTATTGTCACTCAAAAGTATCACCTCGAAAATAGTGTTTCTAATGAAGGAGATTTTAATACCCCCATAAAGTGAACGCAGTTTTCTGGGAAATATACTTCAAATATCAGATAGTCATTAAGAAGATAGAAGAATCTCAGTACAAATAATTACTAGACAGGAATTGTTATCTGCTATAAAATATAATTAAAAGAGTAAGGGGCTGGTTGTATGAAATACAGTCTTATGATGGAAGAGTGTCCTAAATGTAAAAAGACAGCAGTCATTACGTATCGCGAAGGCTTAGATGGATTTAAGAAATGTAAGGAATGCGATTATCAGGAAAAATTATCGCCAGAAGCTGATAAGGGTTGTTGCAACTGTTGCTAATTAAATATAACTAAGGCCGTCCGCTACCGGGCGGCCATTTAATTTATAAATCATACTAGCCTGGGCTTAGTGCCCAGGCCTAAAGAGGTTTAGTCCCGATGATAGATTTGATAGTGATGAAAGGCTTTTAAGCCAACATACACTACAGCGCCTACAGCGAGGACTTTTAATAATGGTGATTCGCCACAACTACAGCCGCGATGCGAATGATGATGACACACTATTAATCACCTCCTGTTTTAGCTTGCCACGTATGATAATTATTTATTTCTGGTATTGTCTGATTCAGTATTTATGGCTATAGTAACAAGAGAAGCTATTAGGTAGTGAGGTTAGAAGAACATGAAAAAAAAGATAGCCTTTCTTGCGCCAAGTAATTTGAAATTAGAACAAATTAAGGATTTCCTGCAGGACTATCATAATGAAATCATCTTTGACATTGGGTCACTGGACGATGGATTAGTTAAGGCAAAAGAGTTAATTGACAAAGGTATCGAAATTATCATTGCCCGGGGCGAGACGGCATTTAATATTCGTGACGCACATCCGGAAATTGTAGTTATTGACGTCCCAATCAGCGGCTTTGACTTGGTCGTGACTTTGGAACAAGCCCGCGAATTCGGGAAAAATATTGCGGTTATTTCCTTTCCCTCGATGATTAAACAGATAGAGTCTCTGGAAGCTGCCTTAGGCGTGCGAATCATGAAATACAATCTGACATCCAGGGATGACGTCAATGTTGCCATTGACAATGCTGTGCGAGACCGCGCTGAAGTTTTGCTGGGGGGATATACAACAGTAACTGCAGCAAGAGCACGAGGCATACCCTGTGTGGGGATTGTAACCGGCAAGCAAGCCTATGTGGAAACTTTCTTGCGCGCGCGCGATTTTTTGTCGACAATTGCAATTGAAAAAAGAAAATCTGGAATGATCCAGACAGTGCTGAACCATTCCTATGAAGGAATAGTATCCATTGATGAAAAGGGCTTTATCACTACCATCAATCCTGTTGCCAGAAAGATTCTGGGATTTACCGGTCACACACAGCAAAAGATTGCGGATGTTTGGCCTGAACTGCAGTTGGACAAGCTTTTGGCAGGTGGCAAAGAAGAATTAAATCAGTTATATACTATCAATAACGTCCAGGTTCTTTGCAACAAGGTTCCCATAAAAGACCGAAAAGGGATAATCGGTGCGGTTGCCACCTTTCAGGATGTAACCAAAATCCAGTTGATGGAGTCGCGGATTCGCAAGGAAATATACTCTAAGGGGCATATTGCGTCTTATACATTTCAAGATGTACAGACCTATGACCAGAAGATTAAAGCTGCCATTGAAATGGCGAAAAGCTTTGCTGCTTCTGACGCCAGTGTGCTGATCAACGGTGAAACCGGCACCGGCAAGGAAGTATTTGCTCAGAGCATTCATAATCATAGCAAACGCGCAAAGGGGCCGTTTGTCGCGATTAACTGCGCCGCTTTGCCTGCCCAACTCCTGGAAAGCGAGCTGTTTGGCTATGTGGGCGGAGCCTTTACCGGCGCCAATAAAGAAGGCAAACCCGGACTGTTTGAAGTTGCCCATACCGGCACTATCTTTCTCGATGAAATCGGCGAAATGGACTATATTAACCAAGGGCGTTTGCTTAGGGTTTTGCAGGAAAGGGTAGTAGTCCGCCTGGGGAGTGATAAAGTTGTGCCTGTTTCGGTCAGGATTATTGCGGCAACAAATAAGAAATTGCCTGACTTAATTGCTGACGGTAAATTTCGCGAGGACTTGTACTACCGGATCAATGTCTTAAACTTGATTATTCCGCCGCTGCGCAAACGCAGAAAAGATATCATCCCTTATGCGAAGTCTTTCCTGGCTGACATGTCGCGGGAAGCTGGTAAGAGCATTACCTTAAGCCAGGGCGCGCTTAAGGTGCTGGAGGAGTATGACTGGCCAGGCAATATAAGAGAGCTGAAAAATGTAATCGAAAGGCTTACTGTTATTGCTAAACGGGGAAAAATAAGCGCTGCCTTTATCGGCCGAATAATTAAGCCTGGGAACGACTTAGAAGAGCAAGAATTTGAATCAGAAGACGCAATAATAATTAAGCAGGCATTAGCTGCCTGCCGTGGCAATATCTCCGAAACCGCTACTATGCTGAATTTGAATCGGACAACACTTTGGCGCAAAATGAACAAATTTAATATAAAGAAATAGAACAACTGCAAGAAGATCTGAGTAAACATAAAATAAGGAGGTGATAACTTGTCACAATATATATTTCAACATCTAATCATGATATTGATTGTGGTATTAGGTTGCGTATTTTTTCTTACGAAAGCACGAAGTTTTCGTAATTTAATACTTAAACGGCAGTTATCAACGCAGGAAAAGATAGCATACTCCATTGTTTTTGGGATACTTGGCATTGTGGGAACCCATACCGGTATTCAAACAACCTACGCTATCGCCAATACGCGACCAGTTGCTATTATAACAGCTGGTTTGATAGGTGGGCCATGGGTGGGACTTGGAGCCGGAGTTATCGCCGGAGTGGAACGCTACTTTCTGGGGGGCATTACGGTATTATCTAGTCCCGGGTCGACCATTTTACAAGGTGTGCTGGCTGGTTTTTACCACTACCGGTTTAATACATTAAATGTTCGTTGGCCGTCAGCGTTAGCTATGGGTTTTTTTCTAGAAGCCGTTCATATGATCGTCTTATTGCTTTTTTCCCGGCCATATGACCAAGCTTGGCAGATAGTACAGGCAATTAGCCCGGCTATGCTGTTGATTAACCCATTAGGTATTGCTATATTTATTGCAATATTGGACAGCATTTATGAAGAAAAGGAAAAAGTTGAAGGGAAAGCGGCACAACTCACGTTGCAAATTGCTGGAAAGACGTTAGATTATTTAAGGAAAGGGTTAAACGAAGAGAATGCGTATCAAACCGCCAATACGATTTTTCGGTCTGTAGGCAATATCGATGCAGTGGTTATAACCTCGCTGGATAATGTATTGGCGTTTATAGGAACAGGGGCCGATCATCATCGGGGAGTAATCCAAACTACAAGTACGATGGAAGTGCTTGCTAGTGGCAACTACATATTGGCGAAAAGCAAAGAAGAGATTGGTTGTAAAAACCCAAATTGTCCATTACAATCCAAAATTGTAGTAGCGCTGAAAGATCAGGGTGCGATTATCGGTTCGCTTGGGTTTTATAAAATAAAGCCAGATAGTATAACCCCTTTTGAAATTGAATTGATCAAGGGTTTGTCTCAGTTAATTTCTACGCAATTGGAAGTAAGTAAGGTGGAGCAGTATTCAGCCCTGCGGGCTGCAGCGGAAATTAAGGCATTGCAGGCTCAAATTAATCCTCATTTTCTTTTTAATGCTATCAACACGATTGTGTATTATTGTCGGAGTAAGCCTGAAACAGCCCGAAGCCTGTTGCTGAATTTAGCTGATTTCTATCGGAATAACCTATTACAAGCTGGTGAATGGGTAGATTTGCAGACTGAAATCGACCATGTTGATTCTTATGTTCAGATTGAAGCAGCACGATTTCAAGGGAAATTACATGTCAGTTATAATTTTGCGGAACCTTATTATAAGAAGATTCCTGCACTGATATTGCAACCCATTGTTGAAAATGCAATCAAGCATGGATTATATCCGAAAAAGTCAGGAGGCAAGATTGCTATTTCCGGATGCAATGTCTCAGGTAAATATGTCGTTACTATTATTGATAACGGCGTCGGTATTCCCGAAGATAAACTGACCACGTTACTGGAAGAAAATCTGGGTTATAGAGAAGTTGGCGCGCGAATTGGACTTCGAAACGTGCATGAAAGGTTAAAAACCATTTATGGTCCAGATTATGGACTGACAATAACAAGTGAATTAGGAAAGGGTACTTGTGTATCTCTTACCTTCCCGGTATGAGGAGAATTGCGATGAAAATAACAGCGATTATTGTGGACGATGAATTTCCCGCCAGGGCGGAACTGAAGTCAATACTTGAAGAAATCGGTGATATTGATATTGTCGGGGAATGCGAGGATGGCGACGAAGTTCTCGATATGATTAATGAAAAGCAGCCGGATGTGGTATTTCTGGACATCCAAATGCGGAATAAAGACGGTTTAGTAACTGCCGGCGAAATCATGGAATTAACATTTCCGCCTAATGTCATATTTACTACAGGCTATAATCATTTTGCGGCGCAGGCATTCGAACTTAATGCAGTTGATTATATTCTAAAACCCTATTCCTATGAACGCGTAGCGAAAAGTGCAGCCAAACTAATAAAAATGAAAGCCGGATCATTAAGCCAGACACCTGTAGCTGAGCCAACTAAAACCAGTAAGGTGTTACCGCCGAATCTATGCGTATGGTCCAAGGATCGGATGATCATTGTGCGGCCATCTGAGATTTTTTTCGCCAAGGCTGATGAACACCGGCAGACTTTGCTGCAAACAGAACAAGGAGCCATGTATACCAAGCTGGCATTGAAAGATCTTGAGAGCACGCTTAATGAACAAGGTTTTTTACGAACCCATAAAAGTTATTTGGTCAATTTAACCAAAATACGGGAAGTGATTCCCTGGTTTAATAATACCTATGTATTAGTATTAGAGAACTGCCGCGAGACCAATATTCCGGTTGCCCGCCATTATATAAAAGAGTTCAATAAAATTATGGGAATTTCATAATGAAGCTTAAGCACAAAAACAGGGCGTTTACGCCCTGTTTTTGTTATGTTATGCAGAATTTCATCAAAATTGAAGAATATTCGCTACAATTAAGGCGAAATGTCAAATAGCAGGAGGGGAAACAATGAAGTCATTAGAGAATGTCGTAGTGCTTGATTTAACCAGAGTACTGGCTGGTCCTTATGCATCCATGATGTTTGCTGATTTTGGAGCAAATGTTATCAAAATTGAAACTCCAAACGGCGGAGATGACTCACGGGCATTTGGCCCATTTGTTGGCAAAGAGAGCGCTTACTTTATGAGTTTGAACCGTGGCAAGCGTTCTATGACCTTGAATCTGAAGGAAGCCAAGGCCAAAGAACTCTTTAAGGAAATGGTCAAAAAAGCCGACGTTGTGCTGGAAAACTATCGTCCCGGCACGATGGAAAAACTCGGCTTAGGATATGATGTACTCAAAGAAATCAATCCGAAGATTATCTACACAGCCTGTTCAGGTTTTGGTCATACAGGGCCATATAGCTCCAAACCGGCTTATGATGTAATTGTTCAAGGTATGGGTGGCATTATGGGTATTACTGGCCAGGAGGGTGGTGAGCCGACCCGTGTTGGTGCCTCTGTAGGTGATGTTACCGCAGGTCTGTTTGCGGTAATTGGTACGTTGACGGCTTTGTATACCCGGGAAGTAACCGGAATTGGCCAGAAGGTTGATGTTGCCATGCTGGACTGTCAAGTGGCTATTTTAGAAAACGCCATTGCGCGCTATGCAACCTCAGGCGTTTCGCCGCAGCCAATCGGCAACAGACATCCTTCGATTACTCCGTTTGAAGCATTTAAGGCGAAAGACGGTTATATTATCATCGCTGTTGGCAATGACCGGCTGTGGAGTGAGTTTTGCAATTTAATCGGCAAACCGGAAATGATCCAGGATGAACGGTTTGCGACAAATCCGAAACGCACAGACAATCAAAAGGCTTTAAAGGCCATTCTCGATACCGTATTCCCTGACAAAACGGTAGATGAATGGATTGCAGCTCTTGACAAGGCTGGTATTCCTTGTGGGCCTATCAATTCGATCGAGCGAGTTGTAAATAACGAGCAGGTGAAAGCACGTGACATGATTGTGGAAACCGACCATCCGGTTGCCGGCAAAATTAAAATGGCGGGAATACCGATTAAACTGTCAGAAACACCTGGTTCTGTGGAAAGGCCGGCACCACTCTTAGGACAGCATACCGAAGAGATTCTTTCCGAGATATTAGGTATTTCCAGTGAGGAAGTTGCTCAGCTTAAGACCCAGAATGTATTGTAGGTAGATCAGCTGGAGATAAATCAGAAAACAGTATGGATTCTTACTTTTTCGTGGCGATATCTTCGGCGCAAAAAAGCAGGGATTCGCATAAGAGAGGTGCACAATGGCAACTGTTCAGGAAAAAACACAGGAACTCGTACAAAAACAGCAAAAAATAATGCTCGGTGGCGGTACGAATAAGATTGAAAAGCAACACAAAAGCGGTAAGTTAACCGCGCGTGAGCGAATCGAAAGATTACTGGACCCTGGTACCTTTACCGAAATAGACCAGTTTGTTAAGCATCGCTGTGTTAATTTTGGCATGGAAAAAGAAGAGGCACCGGGAGAAGGTGTTGTTACTGGTTATGGAACTGTTAATGGCCGGCTAATTTATGTATTTGCCCAGGATTTTACCGTAGTGGGTGGTTCCTTGGGGGAAATGCATGCTGCTAAAATTACAAAAGTTCAGGATCTAGCCTTAAAAATGGGAGTGCCGATTGTTGGTCTTAATGACTCCGGCGGTGCCCGTATTCAGGAAGGTATTGACGCATTATCCGGATTTGGCGATATTTTTTATCGCAACACTCTTGCATCAGGGGTTATTCCTCAGATTTCGGTTATTATGGGACCCTGTGCCGGCGGGGCTGTATATTCTCCTGCTATTACCGATTTTGTCTATATGGTTAAAAATACAAGTCAAATGTTTATTACCGGCCCTGCTGTTATCAAATCCGTTACGGCAGAGGAAGTAACTGCAGAAGACCTGGGCGGTGCAATGACTCATAGCTCGGTGTCCGGTGTAGCTCATTTTGCAGCAGAAAATGAAGAGGATTGTATCAGTCAAATTCGTTATCTCCTGAGCTTTTTGCCAAGCAACAACCTGGAGGAAGCTCCTCTATTCGATAATGGTGATGATGCAAACCGGATGGATGAAGGCTTAACTACTGTCGTACCTGATAATCCCAATATGCCTTATAACATGAAAGATGTAATTACAATGCTTGTTGATAAAGGCGAATACTACGAGGTTCAGCCTCACTTTGCACAAAATATCATTACTGCCTTTGCCCGTTTTGATGGCAAAACGGTAGGTATTATTGCCAACCAACCAGCTGTTATGGCTGGCTGCCTTGACATCAATGCATCTGATAAAGCGGCAAGGTTTATTCGCTTCTGTGATGCCTTTAACATTCCGTTGTTAAGTCTTGTTGATGTGCCGGGCTTCTTACCTGGTACTAGCCAAGAACATGGTGGAATTATCCGGCATGGTGCAAAAATGTTATATGCCTACTCAGAAGCGACTGTACCTAAAGTTACCGTAATTACCCGAAAGGCTTACGGTGGTGCCTATATTGCTATGTGTTCACAACATCTTGGTGCTGACCAGGTATTTGCATGGCCAACCTCTGAAATTGCGGTAATGGGACCTGCTGGGGCAGCAAACATTATTTTCAAGAAAGATCCTGATGCTGTCGCCAAAACGGAACAGTATGTCAAAGAATTTGCAACCCCTTACAAAGCTGCAGAGCGTGGTTATGTTGATAGCGTTATTGAGCCGAGAGAAACAAGACCGCGTATTATCACTGCGTTAAATATGCTAGCTTCAAAACGTGAATCTCGTCCGGCGAAAAAACACGGTAATATTCCGTTATAGTTGTCGGAGAAAGGAGATTAAATATGGGTTTTTTTGACTCGCTTTTTGGTGGTGGCAAAAAGCCAACTTCCAAGAAAAAGAAAGCGGCTGCTTCGCTGGAGCCCGCGCAAACGACAGCTGTGGCTACGGGTTTGTCGCCTGAGGTAATTGCCGTTATTGCTGCCAGTGTTAATATGGTGCTTGGTGATGAAGCCGATGCAGCTGTTATTGCTGCTGTAACTGCAGCTATTATACATGCTAGAAATAATGGAGTAATGGCTGTGGAGATTAAACGAGCTGGCAATGCCTGGGGCGAAACAGGGCGGCAAAAAATAATGGATGCCCGTCTATAAAACGAATGGAGGAATTAAGTAATGAAAAAATTTAAAGTGACCGTGAATGGTACAACGTATGAGGTGGAGGTACAAGAGGATGGCGGTGTTGCTTCAGCAGCGCCTGCTGTTACCCCTGCAGCAACTCCTGCTGCCGCACCTGCTGCTGCACCTGCTGCTGCACCTGCTCCTAAAGCCGCTGCTCCTGCACCGGCAGCTGTTGCCGCTGGTGATACCCCGATAACTGCTCCAATGCCTGGCAAAGTAAGCAAAGTTGTAGCTAAAGC
>Ga0316604_10002315_pt1 | contig 14779 bp, 16 predicted proteins | sample OWC_soil_day20_C_FD_207650 | JGI IMG/M metagenome (GOLD analysis project Ga0316604, IMG submission 207650) | Wetland soil microbial communities from Old Woman Creek delta, Ohio, United States - OWC_soil_day20_CT | ecosystem: Environmental > Terrestrial > Soil > Wetlands | place: USA: Ohio... | reverse complement strand
CCCGCTCGCCCTGGCTTCGGAAGGCACCTGCCAGATCGGCGGCAACCTGTCGACCAATGCCGGCGGCGTGCAGGTGTTGCGCTACGGCAATACCCGCGAACTGACGCTCGGCCTCGAAGTGGTGCTAGCCAACGGCGAAATCTGGGACGGCCGGCGCGGCCTGCGCAAGGACAATACCGGTTACGACCTGAAGCAACTGTTCATCGGCGCCGAAGGCACGCTCGGCATCATCACCGGCGCCGTGCTCAAGCTCTTTCCGCTGCCCAGAACCCAGACCACCTGCTGGCTGAACGTCGCGTCGCCGAGTGCTGCGGTCGACCTGCTGAATTTGGCAAAAACCGTTTTCGACGCGCAACTGACCGCTTTCGAGCTGATTTCCGAAACCGCGCTCGGCCTGGTCCTGAAGAACATCCCGGACAGCATGCGGCCGGCAGCAGCTAGCCCGTGGTACGTGCTGGCCGAGTTTTCCGAGGCGGCGCCGGCTGCGGTCGAAAGCTGGCTGGCGGTGCAACTGGAAAGTGGTGCGGTGGTCGATGGCGTGATTGCCCAGTCGGCGGCCCAGGCGAAAAAGCTGTGGGCCTTGCGCGAGAACATCTCGGAAGCGCAGAAGATCGAAGGGATCAGCATCAAGCACGATGTCGCGGTGCCGGTCTCGCGCATCCCGGCTTTTCTCGAACGGGCCGATGCGGCGCTGGCCAGCGCCTTCCCCGGCATTCGCGTCGTCGCCTTCGGCCATGTCGGCGACGGCAACCTGCACTACAACCTGTCGAAGCCGGATGCCCTGCAGAACACCGCTTTCATCGACAGCCAGCCGGCGGTCAACGAGATCGTCCATGACGCGGTGCACGCGCTGAACGGCTCGATTTCCGCCGAACATGGTATCGGCCAGTTGAAGCGCGAGGAATTGCTGCGCTACAAGAGCCCGGTGGAAATGGCGCTGATGCGCTCGGTCAAGCAGGCGCTCGACCCGCGGGGTTTGCTGAATCCCGGCAAGATTCTCTGATTTTTCCTGCGTCAGACATGAACGGGAGCCGCGGCTCCCGTTTTCGTTCAGTCCTGCTTGCCCTGAAAGTAGGGCAGCAGCGCCTTGGCCGCTTTGATCCGCTGGCCGGCCGAGGCCGACGGATCGTTCATCACCGCCAGCAAAAAGCTTTGCGGGTCGCGGTAATTGTTGCCGACATTCAGCGTTGACCGCCGGTGTGCGCTTTCGCCCGCCTCGTGCGCCGCTGCCGGCGACGGGCTGGGCTCGTCCGCGGCGAGTTTGGCCAGGCCGTGCCGGAATGCTGCCGCATCGATCGATTTCAGGCCGGCCAGAAGATCCGCCTGGCGGTCCATATTTGGCGCCATTTCCAGGCCCGACTCATCGCTGAACATGCTGCCCAGGCTGGGATCGATGAAGGCCGACCATTTGCCGGTGACTGCATTAAGTTCTGGCACCAGGTTGATGCTCGCCGGCTCGGTGTCGGGAACGAGTTCGAGACTGGCCGGTGGCTGATCGGCCAGGTAGCAGCGCCGGAGTGCCGCCAGGAAGTGCCGGGCCTGCGCAACGGGGACCGGTTGGGCGAGCGACAGCCAGAGTCGAAAGCCCTTGTCCCCCGACACCGAGATGGCCGGAGCCGGTAAATCAAGCTCCTCCTGCAGCGCTTGATAGAGCAGGGCCAGTGCTTCCCAATCGGCGGGTCGGGCGAAGTTGATGACCAGGGTCCGCACCGTGCCTTCGGCGCTGACCGGCTGGAAGGCCTGGTTGGCCTCGTCACCCTCCGCGGGTTGGTCGGGCAGAAAATATAGTCGCTGAAGCTGGGTAGTCAGTTTGTTCATGAGTTGGTTTTCAATGCAGCGCGGTCCGCTCCGGCTGACTGCTGCGGGCGCGCTTGATCTGGTACATCCGCTGGTCGGCAATTTCGAGAAGATTCTCGATCTGCTCGCCATCGCCCGGAAACTGCGCGGCGCCGATACTGGCCCGCAGGCAGAACTTCGTGTCGTCGAACGAGAAGGGTGGCGCGATCGCCACCTGCAGGCGTTGTACCGCCTTTTCCACGCCATCGGGCGCATCGACCGGCGCCAGCACCACAGCAAATTCATCGCCGCCCAGCCGGGCGACCAGGTCGGACTGGCGGGATTCGCGCTGGATGCGCTGGGCCAGTTCCTTCAGTGCCGCGTCGCCGGCGCGATGCCCGTAGGTGTCGTTGATCTGCTTCAGGCCATCCATGTCGATCATCAGCAGCCCGGCCGCGCGATGTTCACGCGTGCTGCGCAGCAGCACGTTGCGCAAGCGATCCATGAACAGCGAACGGTTGGCCAGATTGGTCAGGCTGTCATGCGTTGCCTGATGGAAGAGGTCGTTGTCGGCATACTTGGTCGCAAAGTACATCGAGGCACCAACCACCTCGGTCAGCAGGGAGAGGAGTTCTTCGTCCGCTTTCTTGAACCCGTTCGGGATCGCCGAGACTGCCTTGAGGACGCCAACCGTCGCCCCCTGATGCTTCAACGGCCAGACGCTCATCGAGCGCAAGCCGACCCGGCGGCAGGCCTCCCGGTCCACGCGGGGATCGGTCTCGGAATCGTCGCAGCGCAGGAATTTTCCGGTACGTATGCACTCGCCGGACAGGCTGTTTTCCTGCTTGAGGCGCAGGCCGAGATGCGGCTTGGCCAGGCCGGAGGCGGCGCGATAGACCATCTCGTCCCCCTCGGCCAGTTCGATGATGGCGCCGTCCACACCGATCAGCGTCAAGGTACGCTCGACCACCAGGGCCATGACCTCCCCCAGGTCGAAGCCGAGTTTGCTGATCTCGGTCTGAATTTCTATGATCTTGAGAAGCTGGTTCTTGCTCGGCATGGCATCCCCCCGATGCGTTAGCGGCTTATATGAGTAATCGTTTCTATTTTAGCCTTTGGCTATGCCTTTAGTAATAATTCGTGCTTCGATGCGGCTTTTGCAGCAATCCAGTCGCCGGTGGCTGCCAGAAGGTCTGGGGCCATTGGCAATTCCGGGCAACATCCGCTTACAACTGGCAGTCAGTCCCCGCTGGTGTTCGGGCGTTATTCAGCTATCGACACCTTGTGATCGGAACTGCCATGAAAAAGACCTTCACCGCCATCCTGCTCGCCCTGACCGTGGTCAGTCTGAGTGGCTGCTTCCCGGTTTTCATTCCGGTCGGGGATCATCACCGTCACCACGACCGGGGCCACCACCGGGGTTGGTGAAGAGGGCGTCGATCTTTGGCTAGAATGGCGGGCATGATCGAATCAGAACTCGTGCCCAAGCCCAAAGAGCGGGGGAAGTTCGCCCTGCCTCGCCGGGGCGGCCAGGAATTGGATGAGCGGGGCGATGTCGGATAAGCGCTGCAACCGCTGCCAGCATTACTGGATCACCTTCGACCCGATCTTCCGCTACGGTTGCCGGGCGCTGGATTTCAAGAGCCGGCGGCTGCCGGAGCGCGATGTCATCGAATCATCCGGGCAGCCCTGCCATTTCTTCCTGCCGAAAATAAAGTCGCCGGCCGGGCGTTAGCGGACGGGCATCGTCCGCAGGCAGGTGACATAGGATTTGTCGCTGACGCCGATGTGCTCAACCAGCCATTTCTCGATGAGCTGGATGATCGTCAGGCTGACATCCTGGCGCACCGCCTGTTCTTCCAGTTGCTTCAGGTGAGCGGAGAAGGCGCGATGCTCGGCGATATGCTGCTCCAGATCGGGGTAGCCGTGCAGCCGCATCAGGGCTTCTTCGACGACGAAATGGGTGCGCGTGAAATGGCTGAGTTCGTTCAGCGCAAAGTAGACGACGGACCAGTTGTCGCCCCCTTTGACGACGCCCTGGAGCTTTTCGAGGATTTCGAACAGGGTTTCGTGCTGTTCATCGATTTCCTGAATTCCCGTCAGAAGTTCTGCAGTCAGGCCCATGGCGCGCGATCCAAGCGAAAACGCGATTGTAGCGTGCGTTGTCGAGCGCTTTGTCGGTCAGTCGCGAATATGCCGGCTCAAGGCTTGCGTAGCGCCAGCCCCGAACTGCCCACGGCTTTCCAGAACTGCTCCAGCGTCGCCAGCAGCAGCGGCGAACTGGCAGCCGGGTAGCTGCCGTAAAGGGCAATCACCAGCCGGCGGTCGAAGTCGATGTACAGACTGGTGCCGTGCGGCCCGATCAGGGCAGCGCGGTTGCTTTCGCCGCCGAGGTGGATGAAGCCGTAGCGCGCCTCGCTGCCTTTGGCGAGGCCGGGGATTTCCGGCGTGCGCAGGCCGGCCGAGGCGGTCAGGGTTTCGGTGAACCAGCCGGGGATGCGGCTGCGCTGGCGCGTGTTGCGGGCTTCGAGCAGCACGTTGCCGAGGCGGCCGAAATCGCGCAGCGACAGGGCCAGGCCGTCGGCCAGTTCGATCCCTTGCGGGTCGGTCAGCCAGAGGACCGGATGTTCCGGTTTCAGGCGCATCTGCAGCTGTTCGCAAAAGAGGCGGGAGAGCGGTGTCGCGTTGCTCTCGGCGAGCAGCCAGCCGAGCAGGTCATCGTCCGGGCTGGCGGTGCCGGGGAGATCGATCTTGTCCGGCAGTGCGTTCCAGCGGCCGGGCTGGCTCAGCCAGGCGCGCATGCCGTCACCGCCATGGTTGCCGGTCCAGCCGCCAGCCTGGCGCCAGCTGGCGATCTCCTCGGTGCTCCAGTTGTGGCCTTCCTCGTTTTCCAGCAGGCGCTGGACGGACAGTTTGCGGATGCCGGGCTGGCTGCTCAGGGTCGGCAGGTAGCGATTGAGCGGGCGGTCGGCGGCGAGCTTGCCCTGGCCGATGGCGATGGCGCCGAGCAGATTGAGCAGCGGTCGCGTCGCCTGCTGCAGCAGGCGTGGCGCTTCGGGGCGCAGGCCGTTGCGGTAGCGCTCGGCAAGGATGCGGCCGTTTTGCAGGATCAGCACGCCGTCGGCCTGCAGCCGACTGTCGAGCAGGAAGGCGAGGTCGCGTTCGCGGCCGTCGCTCGGGTCGGTGGCCTTGGCGGCGGCAAGGTCGAGCTGGCGGCTGGCCGGGCGCAGCGCTTCGCCGTCGGCTTCCGGCGGGCGGCGCAGGGCGGGCATGAAGAGGTCGGCGGCAGGCAGCGTCAGGCGCAGGTGCTCATCGTTCAGCCAGTTGCTTTTGTTGATCCATCGGCCGAGTTTTTGCGGGCCACTCGCCACTTTCTCGAACTGGCAGGCCGCTGTCGCCGCATCGGCGGCCGGCAGGGCGAAAAACAGCGTCAGGGCAATCAGCCGGCGCATCATCGAATCTTCTCCCAGGCTTTTTCGGGCGAGCGTGGCATCAGCCGTTCGCAGGCGTCGCGCACCACGTCGTTCAGGTTGTTGTGCTGGCGTTGCCGGGCACGCAGCCAGGCGGCGTCGCCGGCCTCGTCGCTGACGATCGGGCGCAGCGCGTTGAGCCAGTGTTCGCAGCCGAGCTGGCGGGCATCCTCGTCCAGCGCATCAAGCAGGTCGAGCAGGCTTTGCCGCAACGGCACCTGGCGCGGACCGGCCGGGTCGGCCAGCAGCGCATCCATGCCGTAGCGGCAGGCCTGGAACTTGTTGGCGCGGGCGACGTACACCTGTTTTGCCGCCTGCAGTTCGGGCCGGGTGCGCAGCAGCCAGCGGCTCAGCGACTGGGCCAGCGCGGCGAGCGAAGCGGCCTGTTCGATAGCGAGCGGCGTGTCGCAGACGCGGATTTCGACGGTGCCGAACTCCGGTTTCGGTCGGACGTCCCAGTACAGGTCCTTGATGCTGCTGGCGATGCCGCAGGCCTGCAGGAAGCTGAAGTGCTCGATGAAGGCGGCCCAGTCGGCCAGCGGCGGGCACTGACCGCTCAATGGAAAGGCCGAGACGGCGTTGAGGCGGGCCGACTGGAAGAAGCTGTCGACGCCATCGACGAAGGGCGAGGCGGCGGAGAGGGCGATGAAGGCCGGGACGTACACGCCGAGCGCCTGGGTCAGCCAGATGGCGTCGTCGGCCGAGGTGACGCCGACGTGGATGTGCTGGCCGAAAACCGTGAATTGCTTGGCCAGGTAGCCGTAGCGCTGGTACAGCGCCTCGAAGCGGTCGCCCGGGCAGATGCGGCGCTCCGGCCAGTGATGGAAGGGATGGGTGCCGCCGCCGCAGATGCCGATGTTGTTGCGCTCGGCGTGCTGGCGCAGGGTGTCGCGCAGGCCGGCCAGGTCGGCGGCGATGCCATCGACGGTGGCCTGCGGCTGGGTGCTGACCTCGATCATGCTTTCGGTGATTTCCAGCTTGATCTCGCCGTAGCGGCCATCGTAGTCGAGGCTGTCGATCAGGTCGGTGGCGCCGCGCACCAGGTTGAAGTCGCGCCGGGAAACCAGTTGCAGTTCCAGCTCGACACCGAGGGTCAGCGGCTCGCTGTGCTTGAATTGGCCGATGGCCTGCGTCATGCGATACCTCCTGCTCTGGGTTTTGCCGTCTCGCATTCGCCGGAACGGCGCAGCGCCATCTGGCACAGGGCCGGGCCGGCCAGTTCCATGATGGCGGCGGCGAATAGCGGCAGGGCCAGCGCCGAGCGTCCGATCTCCGGGTAGAGGGCGAGGATTTCGTAGGCCATGAAGACGGCGGTGGCCGACAGCGGCTGGATGCCGAGGCCGACCAGCAGCCGCTTGGGCAGGGGCAGGCTGCCGCCCGACCAGGCCAGCGCCGCGCTCTTGGCGGCGGCGCGGACGATGAGCAGGCCGAGCGCCTGGAGACCGGTCAGCCAGGTGAATTCCGGCCAGGGCAACGAGGCGCCGACGATGACGAAGAGAATGATGGCGAGCAGCCAGTGGCCTTCCGGCAGGCTGGTGTAGCGCAGCACCTGCTGGCGGTCGCCAGCGGCGAGCAGGAGGCCCATCAGGAACAGGCCGAGGAAGACCGGCACGGCCAGCATGCGGGCAAGGCCGACGGCGAGCAGGGCGCTGGCGACCAGCACGAAGACCTGGGCCAGCGAGCCCTTGGGCAGGCGGCGGGCAATGACGATGGCCGTCCGGGCGCCCAGCCAGCCGATCAGCAGGCCGCCGCCGGCCACCCACAGCGGATGGGCGGCCGCATTCAGCCAGTCGGTGCTGTGCTCGGCATGGACGATGCCGAGGACCAGCGTGAAGGCGACGAAGGAGGCGGCCGAACTGAGCGCAGTGTGCAGCATGATGCGGTCGCTGACCAGGCCCTGGGCCTTGCTGTCCTCGATGGCGAGCAGCACGACGCTGGGCGCCGAGGCCATGGTCACCGCCGCCGTCGCCGCCGCCCAGCCCGGGCTCATGTCGATCAGCCAGAAAGCGAAGGCGAAGATCAGCGCAAAGGACAGGCCGATGTCGCTCAAGGTGCTGCGCAGCAGTTCCCGGTTGCGGAACAGCCAGCCGAGATCGAGCCGGCGGCCGACTTCCATCATCAGCAGGCCGAGCGCCGCGTCGGCCAGCGGCCGGGCCTGGGCCAGCGCCTCGAAGCTGATCCAGCCGAGTAGGGCCGGGCCGAACAAGGTACCAGCCAGCACGTAGCCAACCACCTTCGGCCAGCCGGCGCGGGCGTGCAGCCATTCGCCGAGCAGCAGGCCGACGACCAGCAGCAGGCTGAACAGGGCCAGCGAATCGAGCTGCTCGGGGAAGGGCGGCAGGAAAATCAGCCGCTCGAGCAGGGCTTCCCACGGGGCGCGCAGCGCCTCAAGCATTTTTGCCCTTTTTCAGCGGTCGACCGCCGGAATGGGTTTGGCCGGCCCTCACCATCGGCGACCTCGGGCAGCCTGCAGGAATTCGTCGAGGATCGGCGTGCAGTCGAGCAATTGCGGGCTGCCCGGCGGGTGGAATTCCGGGTGCCATTGCAGGCCGAGGACGTAGGGCTTGCCGTCGAGGCGAATGGCTTCGATGAGCCCGTCGCCGACGCTGCGCGCCTCGACCCGCAGGCCCCGACCGAGGCTGCGGATGGCCTGGTGGTGGATGGAAACGACACCGCCGCCGGTCTGCTCCGGGTAGAGCTTGCTGAAGCCGGAGGCGGCATCCCATTCGATGGCGTGGACGTGCTTGTCGTAGTCGGCATGCAGGTGCACCGCCGGCTTGTCGTACTGGGTCGGGATGTCCTGGTACAGCGTGCCGCCCAGCGCCACGTTGATCAGCTGCAGGCCGCGGCAGATGCCGAGCACCGGCTTGCCGGCCTCCATGAATTCGTGCAGCAGTTCCATCTCGTAGGCATCGCGCAGGCGGTCGCCCTTCCATTCGGCGTCGAGCGGTTCCTCGCCGTAGCTCTGCGGGCTGATGTCGGCGCCGCCCTGCAGCACCAGGCCGTCGAGATACTGTGGGTAGTCGGAAAGGCGGATGCTGCTGCGGTGGACGATGCCGTCGCCGCTGACCGAGGGAATCATCAGCACCATGACCTCGCGCGACATTACCCAGTGGGCGACCGACTGCTCCAGGTAGTGCAGCGATTTCGACTGCAGGCCGGTGGCGCCCGGTTGCGGGTGGTAGATGCGGGCCGAGAGGCCGATGCGCAGCGGTCGTCGACTCATGATGGCGTGTCTCCTTGGGGGGCGCTTGCTGCCGGTGGCGGCATCAGCCGGCTGGCTTCGCCGAATCCCTTGATCGCTGTCTGAGTGGTCAGCGGGCCGAAGAGTTGCATGAGCAGGATGGCGGCGAGCAGGATGCCGGTCAGCTTCGGGTCGAGCCCGGCGTAGAGCATTTGGGTATTGGCCAGCAGGACCAGCGCGACGCTCGACATCGGTTGCAGGCCGATGCCCATGAACAGCGCTTCGCGCTGGGTCAGGCCGATCTGACTGGCGGCGGCCGAGCACGGCAGCCATTGCGCCAGGAAGCGGCAGAGCGCGATGCCCAGCGCCGCCGGCCAGTAGTCGCGCAGGTAGGCGATGTCGAGCGCGGCACCGGCCAGCACGAAGGTGATGACGAGAAAAACCCGGGCATCGCTGGCGATGCGGATGGCGACGACTTTCTGCTGACGGTCGAGGGCGCGGACGAGAAAGCCGAAGATCAGCATCGGCAGGAAGACCGAGGTGTCGAGATAAATCGCCGTGCCGACACCGAAAACAATGCCGCCGAGAATCAGCAGATGCTGGTGTTCCGGCTGTTTTTCCAGGCGGCGGGCGCCGAGCAGGACGAGCGCGGCACAGCCGACGCCAATGGTGAGCGACCCGGCAATGCTGCCCAGTGCCCCGGCCAGCCGCAGCAGCGGGCCGGCCTGAATGGTTTCGTCGAGAAAAGGCGTCATCAGCGCGATGGTGGCAAAGGCGATGCAACCGTTGATGGCGACCAGCGTATAGAGCAGGCCGCTCTTCTCGCCCCGGGCACCGACATCGCTGCAGGTGGCGATGGTGATGGCCGGCGAAGTGGCGAGCAAGAGGGCGGCGGCAAACAAGGCGTCGCCGGCGGTGAACCCCCAGTAAAGCAGCAAAAGCAGCACGCTCAGGCCGGTGCTCAGCGCCACCAGCGTGCCGGCCGCCAGGCGCTTGAGGCCGACCTGGAGCGGCGTGCGCGGCACCAGGTAACCGAGTTCGAAGAGAATCAGGCCGAGCGCCAGGTCGATGAACAACTGGGCGGACTCGATATGTAGCGGGTCGATCCAGCCGAGGCCGCTTTGTCCGGTCAGCAGCCCGAACAGCACGTAGCCGGTGGTCCGGGGCAGGGCGGCGACCCGGCGCGCCAGTTCGCCGGCCGCCAGGCCGCCGAGCAGAACCATGCCGAACAGTTGGATCGAATTGAGCATGCTTGAACGGGGCAGTGGCCCCGCGCCTCTCCTCTGTGAGAATGTCTCGATTGTAAAAATCTGAAATTTAGTTTGATAAACAATATAATTTACGCCCCAAGGTTCGTGCAAGCCCAGTCTGGATATTCTCGTGAATTCACCCGCCGATGCCCCGTCTTCCACCGTTGCGCTGGAAGTGCTGCAGCAGTTTCGTTTGATCTACGGCTCGATGCGCCAGTATTTCCGGCTGGTCGAGGAGCGTTGCGGCATGCCCGGTTCGCAGATGTGGGTGTTGCAGGAAGTGGCGCGCACGGCCGAGATCGGCATCGGCGAGCTGGCCCAGCGCATGGGCGTGCACCAGTCCACCTGCAGCCTGCTGGTGGACAAGCTGGTGGCTGGCGGCTTCCTGTCCAAGGCGCGGCGCCTGGGCGATCAGCGCCGGGTCGGCCTCAGTCTGACCGCCCAGGGGCAGGGGGCGCTGGCCGCCTTGCCGGGCTCGGCCGAAGGCATCCTGCCGGAGGCCCTGGCGGCCTTGCCGGAAGTGGTGCTGAAAACATTGCATATCAACTTAAATGAGTTGATCCAACATTTGCCCGGCAAGGACGACGCCTGTGCCGGCACACCGCTGGCCGACTTGCTCGGTCGGGCGGCCAACGAGGATGACTGAGATGTCCGTTCAAGGATTTTGCCGCGCGCTGCCGCTAGTGTTCCTGCTGGCGGCCTGCGCCAGCCAGCCGCCGGCTGCCCCGTCGACGCCGGAAAAGAAAGTGAAGCGGCCGGTCGCCGGGCCGGTCGACGATGGCAAGCCGCTCAGCGAGGCGCAGGTGATTGCTGCGGTCGACGACGAAAAAAGCATCTTTTTCGCCAGCGGCCAGACCATGGTCGATGATTTGGGCAAGCAGAAGCTGCAACTGCATGCCGCTCGCCTCAAGGAGAACCCCAAGCTGCAGGTCCGCCTGGTCGGCTATACCGATGATCGGGGCAGCAGTTCGTACAACCTGCTGGTTGCCGAGCAGCGGGTCGATGCGGTGTTTCGCTTGCTGCGCAGCTACGGCGTGCCGACCCGCCAGTTGCAGCGCTATGCGCTGGGCGGCGAGAAGAACAGCAATACCTGTACCTCGCCGGCCTGCCAGGCCAAGATGCGGCGCGTCGAACTGATCGACAAGGAGTAGGCGGCGCGGCCTCAGGCCTGGTCGAGAATGGCCTGCATCGCCTTCTGCCAGCCTGCGGCGGCCTCGTTGCCGGCGGCGGCGAAGGCGGCCGTCAGATGCTGGGTCTGGACACTGGTCAGTTCGTCTTCCAGGGCCTGACCGGCGGCGGTCAGCGACAACTGCTTGACGCGCCGGTCGTGGGCGGCGACTTCGACGGCGACCAGCTGCATTTCCACCAACTGGCGCAAGGGCGCGTTCAGCGCCTGTTTCGACACGCCCAAAATGCCGAGCAGGGCATTGACCGCGAGCTGCGGGTGGCGGCCGACAAAATAGAGAATCCGGTGATGGACGCGGCCGAGGCCGCGCTCGGCGAGCAGACGGTCGGGGCGCGAGGTGAAGGCGCGGTAGGTGAAGAAAAACAGTTCGGCCGCAGCGCGCAGGGCTTGGGAATCATTTTGGTCAATCATGTTGACATAATAGGTCGGGCTGCTTAGGCTGTCGATTGGTCAACAACATTGACGCATATCCATGACTAGCGAAACCTGTGCTCCCCGTTTCTCCAGCCGCCTCGCCGGCCTTGAAGCTTCGCCCATCCGCGAGATGCTGGCGATCATCGATCGGCCGGGCATGATCTCCTTCGCCGGCGGCCTGCCGGCGCCGGAAACCTTTCCCGACATGCAGCGCCTCGATGTGCCGCCGGCGGCCCTGCAGTACGGTGCCAGCGAAGGCGATCCCGAACTGCGGCAGGCGGTGGCGGCCGAGCTCAACGCCCAGGGGCTGGCCTGCACGCCGGCACAGGTGCTGATTCTCTCCGGTTCGCAGCAGGGCATCGATCTGGTCGGCAAGCTGTTCATCGACGCCGGCACGCCGGTCGCTGTTGAAGCGCCGACCTATCTTGCCGCGCTGCAGGTTTTTCGCTATTTCGGCGCCCGCTTCACGACGCTCGATCCCGACTTGCCGGCCGCCGGCCTGGCCAGCGACGCGCGGCCGGCCTTCGCCTACGCCATTCCGACCTTCCAGAACCCGACCGGGCATTGCTACGACGCCGGGCAGCGGGCGGCACTGGCCCAGGCCTGCGACGACCTGCAGGTGCCGCTGTTCGAGGACGATCCCTATCGCGACCTGGCTTACGATGCCTGCGAACGGACGCCGGTCTGCGCCCGCCTGCAGCGTGCGTCCTGGGTCTATCAGGGCTCCTTCTCGAAAAGTCTGGCGCCCGGCCTGCGGCTCGGCTATCTGGTCGCCTCGCCGGATCTGCTGACGCCGCTAACTCGCCTGAAACAGGCGGCCGACCTGCACAGCAACCGGCTCAGCCAGTGGTATGTGCTCGGCCAGTTGCGCGATGCCGGGCGGCCGGCGCGGATTGCCGGGCTGGTCGACACCTACCGGCGCAAGCGCGATCATTTCGTGCAGGGACTGGAGCGTTATTTCAGCGGCCTGGCCGACTGGCAGGTGCCGCCGGGCGGGCTGTTCGTCTGGCTCAAACTGAAGGTGGCGCTCGATACGCGACAACTGCTGCCGGCGGCGATTGAGCGCGGCGTCGCCTTCATGCCCGGCGAGCCGTTCTTTCCCGAGCGTCCGGCAGCTTGCGGCGCGCTGCGCCTCAATTTCAGCCACGCCAGCGTCGAGCAGATCGAGCGCGGCCTGGCGATCCTTGCCGAACTGGTCGCTCAGGCCGGCAGCGGCGCCGGCGTGAAGGGCACCTTGCCGGTGGCGAGGTAGGCCTCGCAGCGTTCGATGTATTCGCGGGTGCTTTTCGGCATCGGCGTCCGGGCGCGGGTGATGTAGAAGACCAAGTCGCGGCCGTTGCGCAGCAGCAGCAGGCCGTCCGAGGTGCGGTGGGAGATCTGGTCGGGGCTGGTCTTGGCCAGGTCGAGCGGCGCTTTCGGGGTGAAATTGGCCAGCCGTTCGCCGGCGGTGACCAGTTGCGACCAGACGTCGAAAATGGTCGGGTCGGTGCGCAGGGTCTCGGTTTTCAGCTTGGCGGCTGCGGCAAAGTCGGCAATCGGCGCCTCGATGCCTTCGAACATCGGGATCTGCGTGAAATTGGCGCGCATCGCTTCGGCGATGCGGTCGATATCGCGCATGCTCTGGCCGATCTTGATGTAGCGGCTTTCGTAGAAATCCTCGACCGGAATCGAGAAGGCGCGGAACGGCTCGCCCCACAGTTCGTCGATTCCTTCCTCGCCGCTGCGGTGCAGCACGAAGCGGCCGAGTTCCATGGCGTCGAGCAGGCACTGGCCGCATTCGCGCATCAGCGCGTTGTCGCTCTGGATCTCGATGCCGTCGGCCTGCAGGTCGACCAGCTTGCGGAAAATGTCGGTCGCCCGGTTGAACATGGCGCCGGCCAGCATGGCGCCCTTGACGCGGCGGCGGCCGGGGTCGGTTTCTGCCTCGTAGGTGGCGCGGGCCTCGGCCAGCCGGGTGCCGGGAATGTTCAGGCCGTGCTCGGTATGGTTGAACAGGCGCCGGGTCAGGGCTTCGATCAGCTGCTTCTTGGCGAGCAGCGAATCGGCCGGCACCGGGTAGGTCTTGACCCAGTAGCCGTCGTAATACACCCGCTCCTGCTGCTCGATGATGCGTCGAGTCCCTTCGGGCGGCGTCGCGTCGTGGTCTGGCGTAGGTTCCAGTCGGATGACTGTGTTCATCGCGGAGAGTTTCAAGAAAGAGGTATCAGTTTACCAAGCAAAAGTCGTGCATTCCGGCTTGCTTTGCCAAGTGACTGATTTTGCGTTGAATGGTTTCAGCCGGCCGACAATCGGGGCGCCCGGTGGCACCATCATGGTGCAATTGCGGCGCGCCGGAAGCCCTTGGCCGTGCTAGGCGCGCATCATAGGCCTCTTTCAGGCGAGCAGGGCAACTGCCTTGATCTGGGCGCGCAGGGCGAGGCCGGGGCGAATCTCTAGGCGCTCGGCCGAACGCCGGGTAATCCGCGCCAGCAGTGGCTCGCCGGCGACATCGAGCTTGACCAGGACATGGCCCGGGGTGGCGGTCGGCGCCAGGTCGACGACGACGGCGCTGACGCAGTTCAGGATGCTGGTATGGACTTGCGGCACCAGCGCCAGGCTGACGTCGCGGGCATGGATGCGGCAGCGCAGGAAGGTGCCGGCCGGCTCGTCGTGGCGCGAAACGAAAATGGCGCCGCCGGGGAATTCGAGGCGGGTCAGGTCGTCCGCCTCGTGGGCGGCAATGCGGGCTTCGATGACGACGCCGGCATCGTCGGCGAAGGCGCTCGGCAGGTCGATGCGGCTCAGCACCTCGTTGAGGCGGCCGCTGGCGACCACCTTGCCGTCGTCGAGCAGGACCAAGTGGTCGGCCAGACGGGCGACTTCGTCCGGGGCATGGCTGACGTAGATGATCGGAATGGCCAGTTCGCGGTGCAGGCGTTCCAGGTAAGGCAGGATTTCCAGCTTGCGCTTGAGGTCGAGCGCCGCCAGCGGCTCGTCCATCAGCAGGATCTGCGGCCCGGCGAGCAGGGCGCGGGCGATGGCGACGCGCTGGCGCTCGCCGCCGGACAGTTGGGCCGGGTTGCGGCCGAGCAGGTGGTCGATACCGAGCAACTCGGCAATCTCGGGCAGTGCGAAACGCAGGCCGGCGGTGGACGCCCTTTTTTGGCCAAATTCCATATTGCCGCGCACCGACAGGTGCGGGAACAGGCTGGCTTCCTGAAAGACGACGCCGAGCGTGCGCTGGTGGGTCGGCACGAAACGGCCGGCTGCCTCGTCCTGCCAGACTTCGTCGCCGATGGCGAAGTAGCCGTCCGCCGCCCGTTCGAGACCGGCCATCGCCCGCAGGCAGGTCGTCTTGCCGGAACCGGAATGGCCGAACAGGGCGGTGATGCCACGCCCGGGCAGGGTCAGGTCGACGGCGAGGCTGAAATCGCGGCGCTCGATGCGGAAGCGGGCCTGGATGGCTGAACTCATAGGGCTTTGCGGCGGGCCGGGTTGAAGGTGTACAGGCCGAGCAGCA
>Ga0316604_10002313_pt1 | contig 14782 bp, 14 predicted proteins | sample OWC_soil_day20_C_FD_207650 | JGI IMG/M metagenome (GOLD analysis project Ga0316604, IMG submission 207650) | Wetland soil microbial communities from Old Woman Creek delta, Ohio, United States - OWC_soil_day20_CT | ecosystem: Environmental > Terrestrial > Soil > Wetlands | place: USA: Ohio... | reverse complement strand
GGTCAATGCGATGCGCCCGTACAACGTCAAGCCCGAGCCGATGGCCGAGAAGCGCAAGTGCAACGACGACATCGGCGGCTCCGACACGCATTCCAACGTTCCGCAGGGCTGGGCGGTGGCCTCGAACACGCCGCTGCGCCGCTACAAGCAGAACCCGCATGGCGGCGGCATCCGCGACCCGCTGGACATCAGCTGGCCGCGGGGCATTGCCGTGCGCGGCGAGGTGCGGCCGCAGTTCTGCCATGCGGTGGACGCCGTGCCGACGTTGCTGGACATGCTGAAGGTGCAGCCGCCGGCCGCAGTGCAGGGCGTGCCGCAGATGCCCATCGAAGGCGAGAGCTTCGCCGCCAGCCTGCACGATGCCGCTGCGCCGCAAGCCGCAGTACGTCGAGATGTTTGGCCACCGTGGCCTCTGGCACGAGGGCTGGAAGGCGGTGGGCTTCCACCCGTCCGGCACGCCCTGCGACGGCGACCGCTGGGAGCGGTTTCATCGGGACCGCGACTTCTCGGAGTCCGAGGACCTGGCCGCGCAGCAGCCCGAGCACGTGAAGGCGCTGGTCGGGCTGTGCTTGCGCATGCAGGTGGGGCCGCTGGTGCCGGTGCCGCCGCCTGCGCCGATGCATGCGATGGTGCCGGCCTGGCGCCAGGGCACGCTGCTGATCGATGGCCAAGCCGCGGGCAGCATCAAGTCGCAGGCCGGCTTCAACGACTTCGTCTCGTGGGAGCGGGTTGGAGATCGGCCGCGACCGCGCCAGCGCCGTTTCGACGCTGTACGAGGCGCCTTTCGAATTCACCGGTAAGCTCAAGCGCGTTTCGGTGACACTGGACGCAGTGCAAGGCCTGGACGGCGAGGCCGTTGGCCAGGCCGAGATAGCGCGGCAGTAGTGTGTGGCCCCCTAACCAAGGAGACGAGGATGCAAGCGAATCGACGTCGGCAACTGCTGGTGGTGCTGAGCACTGCCGCACTGGCCAGTTCGCCACTGACCCAGGCGCAGAGCTATCCCGACCATCCCATCCGCTTCGTGGTGCCCTATCCACCGGGCGGCGGCACCGATGTCATCGCGCGCATCGTGCAGGGCAAGCTGCAGGCCACGCTGGGCCAGAACATCGTCATCGACAACAAGGGCGGGGCCGGAGGCTCGGTGGGCACCGATGTCGTTGCGAAGGCGCCGCCCGACGGCTACACGGTGCTGTTCACGCTGAACTCGCACACCGTCAACCCGGCCATCTACGCCAAGCTGCCCTTCGACACGCTGAAGGACTTCGAGCCGGTGGGCACGGTGGCCTCGCTGCCGCAGATCCTGGTGGCCAACCCGCAGTTTCCGGCCAACAACGTGGCCGAGCTGATCGCCATGGCCAAGGCCCAGCCCGGCGCGCTGGCGTATGCGTCGGTGGGCGTGGGCTCGCCGGGCCACCTGGCGGGCGAATTGTTCAAGCTGCGCACCGGCACGCAGATGACGCACGTGCCCTATCGCGGCGGTGGTCCGGCCGTGACCGACGTCATCGGCGGGCAGGTGCCGCTGCTGTGGGTGTCGATCCCCGCGGCGGCACAGCACGTCAAGAGCGGCAAGCTCAAGGCGCTGGGCGTGTCGACGCTCAAGCGCAGCGCCGCCTTCCCCGATGTGCCCACGCTGCAGGAGGCCGGCGTATCCGATTTCGAGGTCGATTCCTGGTATGCAATGTTCGTGCCGGCGAAGACGCCCCGGGCCGTGATCGAGAAGCTCAATCGCGCGCTCAACACCACGCTGCAGGACCCGGAGATCCGCGAGAAGCTGCTGCAGCAGGGCAGCGAGGCCGTGGGCGGTACGCCCGAGGCGCTGGGCCAGGCGGTCAGCACCGAGTTGGTCAAGTGGGCCAAGCTGGCCAAGGACGCCAACATCAAGGCGGAGTGAATGGCTCACCCCCTACGCGCTTCGCGCGCCCCCTCAAGAGGGCACCGCTGGCGGACTGGCGCAGCCGGATCCGCGGCGGTCGCTCGATGGACCCATCTGTACGTCGCCGACGGTGCGACCAGCACCGGAGCAATAACATGGGCAATGTGAGCGAGACCGTGGCAACGCTGGTGCAGCGTGCCCGCGCTGCACAGCGCATCGCCGACGGCTACGACCAGGCACGTGTCGACGAGCTGGTCACGGCCGCCGGCTGGGCGATCATCGAACCGACGCGTAACCGCGAGCTGGCCGAGCTGGCCGTGGCCGACACCGGCATCGGCGACATGGCCGACAAGATCCGCAAGAACCAGCGCAAGACTTTCGGCCTGCTGCGTGACCTGCAGGGTGCCAAGTCGGTGGGCGTGATCGCCGACGACCCGGCCACCGGCATCACCGAGATTGCGCGGCCGGTGGGCGTGGTCTGCGCCATCACGCCCAGCACCAACCCGGCGGCCACGCCGGCCAACAAGATCATCAACGCGCTGAAGGGCCGCAACGCGGTCATCGTCGCGCCGTCGCCCAAGGGCTGGAGCACCTGCGCGCGGCTGATCGAGTTCATCCACGCGCAGTTCGAGCGCATCGGCGCGCCGCGCGACCTGGTGCAGTTGCTGCCGGCGCCGGTGGACAAGGCCAGTACCGCCGAGCTGATGCGCCAGTGCGACCTGGTGGTGGCCACCGGCTCGCAGGCCAACGTGCGCGCGGCCTATGCCAGCGGCACGCCGGCCTTCGGCGTGGGCGCCGGCAACGTGGCGGTGATCGTGGACGAGAGTGCCGACATCGCGCGCGCGGCCGATCGGATCGTCGCGTCGAAGACCTTCGACCATGCCACCAGCTGCTCGTCGGAGAACTCGCTGGTGCTGGTCGGTGCGGCGCGCGAGCCGATGCTGGCGGCGCTGCGCGAGCGCGGCGCGGTGCTGCTGGATGCGGCGCAGAAGAGCAAGCTGCAAGCGCTGATGTGGCCCGACGGCAAGCTGTCGTCGGCGGTGATCGGCCAGTCGGCCGAAAAGATCGCGCGATTGGCCGGCTTCGATGCCGTGGCCGACCTGCGGCCGCGCGTGCTGCTGGTCGAGGAAGACGGCGTCGGCCTCGACCACCCTTGCTCCGGCGAGAAGCTGAGCCCGGTGCTGGCACTCTATGCGGCGCACGATTTCGACGCGGCGATGAGCTTGGTCGAACGCCTCTATGCCTTTCAGGGCGCCGGCCATTCGGTGGGGCTGCACAGCGCGCAGCCCGAGCATGCCCTGCAACTGGGCCTGAAGCTGCCGGTGTCGCGAGTCATCGTCGACCAAGCGCACTGCTTTGCCACGGGTGGCAGCTTCGACAACGGCCTGCCGTTTTCGCTGTCGATGGGATGTGGCACCTGGGGGCGCAACAATTTTTCCGACAACATGAACTATCGGCACTACTTGAACATCACGCGCGTGTCGCGGCCCATCGCCGAGGTGGTGCCGAGCGAGGCGCAGATCTTCGGCGCCTTCTTCGCACGGCACGGCCGGCAGTGACCATCCGCGAGCTGATCGTCCAGCAGGCCGCGGCGCGGCCGGATGCGGTGTATGCGCTGTCCACCGAAGGCACCGCGAGCATCAGCTTCGCCGAGCTGGACGCCGGCAGCCGGCGCCTCGGCGCGCTGCTGCGCCGGCGCGGCCTGGGCCCGGGCGACACCGTGTCGCTGGTCATGCCCAACGGGTTGCAGACCCTGCGCATCTTGCTTGGCGCCATGTCCCAGGGGCTGATCGTCAACCCGGTGAACCTGGTGTCGCAGACCGAGCAGATGCGCTACGTGCTCGATCACTCGGACTGCAAGCTGGTCTTCGTCGCACCCGAGTGGGAAGCGCCGGTGCGCGCACTGCTGTCCGGCCTGGATCGCGAGGTGGTGTTGACCGTCGCCGACCCCGAGGGCCTGCGCCTACCCGGCGAGGACGAAGACGAGTTCAGCGCCGCCGCGGTGCCGGCCAGCGCCGTGGCGCTGCTGATGTACACCTCGGGCACGACCGGCGTGCCCAAAGGAGTGATGCTGACGCAGGCCAATCTGGTGGCCAACGCGCGCTCGATCAGCGCCGAGCATGCGCTGGGCCCGCAGGACCGCGTGCTCGGCGTGCTGCCGCTGTACCACATCAACGCCTTTGCCGTGACCATGCTGGCGCCGCTGGCGCATGGCGGCAGCGTGGCCGTGGCGCCGCGCTTCTCGGCGGCGCGCTTCTGGTCCCAGGCCTTCGACGCGCACTGCACCTGGATCAACGTGGTGCCGACGATCATCTCCTTCCTGCTCGAAGGAGAGGTGCCGCAGGCCGAAGTGCTGGCACGCATCCGCTTCTGCCGTTCGGCATCGGCCGCGTTGCCGCCGGAGCACCTGCTGGCCTTCGAGCGCAAGTTCGGCATCGGCATCGTCGAGACCATGGGGCTGACCGAATGCGTGGCGCCGTGTTTCTCGAACCCGCTGGAGCCGGCGCAGCGCAAGCTCGGCTCGGTGGGCAGGCCTTCGGGCTGCGAGGCGCGCGTCATCGACACCGCCTGCATGACGTTGCCCGACGGCCAGCGTGGCGAGATTGCCATCCGCGGGCCGAACGTGATGCGCGGCTACTACAAGAACGAAAGCGCCACCACCGCGGCCTTCACGCCCGATGGTTGGCTGCGCACCGGCGACCTGGGGCACCGTGACAGCGACGGCTTCTTCTACGTCACCGGCCGCCTGAAGGAGCTGATCATCAAGGGCGGCGAGAACATCGCACCGCGTGAGATCGACGAGGCGCTGCTGGCCCATCCTGCGGTGCTGGATGCCGCCGCGGTGGGCGTGCCCGATCGCCACTACGGCCAGGAGATCCTGGCCGCGGTGGTGTTGCGAGAGGGCATGGCCTGTACCGATGACGAACTGCGCGAGTTCTGTCTGCAGCGCCTGGGCCGCTACAAGACGCCGAAGATCATCCGCTTCGTTGGCGAACTGCCGCGCGGCCCTTCGGGCAAGGTGCAGCGGTTGAAGCTGCTCGACAGCTGATTTCGGCCCGTGGGCTGCAGGGTCGAAGTCGACTGCTACAGCACGCGCCCCGGGTTGAGGCGGCCTTGCGGGTCGAGCGCCTGCTTGATCGCGCGCATCATCTGCAGCGCCACCGGCGACTTGCGTTGCGCCAGCTCTTCGCGCTTCAGTGCGCCCACGCCATGTTCCGCGGAGATCGAGCCGCCCAGCGCGCACACCGCGTCGTAGACCAGCATGTTGACCGCATGTTCGTGCCGGTCCATGAACTGCTGCGCCGGCATGCCCTCGGGCGCCTGCACGTTGTAGTGCAGGTTGCCGTCACCCAGGTGGCCGAAGTTCACCAGCCGCATTCCGGGGAAGGCCTGCGCCAGCGCGGCATCGGTGCGGGCGACGAACTCCGGTATCGCCGACACCGGCAGCGCGATGTCGTGCTTGATGTTCGGACCTTCCTGGCTCTGCGCCAGCGGGATCGATTCGCGCAGGTGCCACAACGCATGCGACTGCGTCAGGCTCTCGGCCACCACTGCGTCGTCGAGGTGGCCGGCCTCGAGCGCGGCTTCGAGCAGCGACTCGAAGCGCGCGCGTGCCTGGGCTTCGCCTTCGTTGTCCGATTGCTCCAGCAGCACCGTCCAGGCCGCCTGGGGCAGCGGCTGGGGCAGGGCGGGGAAGTGCTTTGCCACCAGGTCCAGCGAGAAGCGGTTCATGACCTCGAAGCCGGTGAGCCCGGCACCCAGCCGCGCCTGGGCCAGGCCGAGCAGCGCCACGCACTGTTCCAGCGAGCCGGTGGCAGCCAGCGCGGTGCCCGACGCCGCCGGCCGCGGCTGCAGCTTCAGCGTGGCCGCGGTGATGATGCCCAAGGTGCCTTCGCTGCCGATGAACAGGTCGCGCAGGTCGTAGCCGGTGTTGTCCTTGCGCAGGCCGGACAGACCGTCCCACACCTGGCCGTCGGCCGTCACCACCTCCAGTCCCAGGCACTGCTCGCGCGCATTGCCGAAGCGCAGCACCTGCGTGCCGCCGGCATTGGTGGCCAGGTTGCCGCCGATGGTGCAGCTGCCTTCGGCCGCCAGGCTCAACGGGAACACCAGTCCGGCGTCGGCCGCGGCCTGCTGCACCGCCTGCAGCACGCAGCCGGCCTCGGCCGTCAAGGTGAGGTTGGCGCGGTCGATGGCGCGCACGCGGTTCATGCGGCCCAGGCTGAGCAGCACCTGGGTGCCGCTGGCATCGGGCACGCCGCCGCCGACCAGTCCGGTATTGCCGCCCTGCGGCACCACGCTCGCGCCGTGGGCGGCACAGGCACGCAGCACGGCCGCCACCTGGGCGGTATCGGCCGGCCGCACCACGGCCAATGCGCGGCCGTGGAAGCGCTTGCGCCAGTCCAGTTCGTAGGCCGACAGGTCGCCTTCGCTCAGCACCTGCTCGGCGCCGACTGTGGCGCGCAGCGCCGTCAGCAGCGGTGTCATGCCACGGCCTCACGCGCCGCGCGGTGCAGCCGCCAACGCACATGCAGCGCGCAGGCGACGAACAGCACCAGGCAAAGCACCACTTCGACGCCGGCCAGCACGGCCGACAGCCCCTTGTCGGTGGTGGCGCGCACCACGCCTTCGGCAAAGTAGATCCACACCAGCAGGCTGACCCAGCGGTAGGTGTACATGCGCGCACGCCACAGCCCCGGCAGCGGCAGCAGCAGCGGCAGCACCTTGATGGCCAGCGTGCCGCTGCCGGTGGGTGCCAGCCACAGCTCCCAGGCCAGGCCCAGCACGATCAGCCCGATCAGGCTACCCAGCGCCAGCCCGCGCGACCAGCGCACGACGGCATCCATGCCCGGCGCGGTGGGGGCGTTCTGTGCTTCGACCATGCTGGCATCATAGCCAGCATGACGACGCGCGACGGCCTGTGGCAGATGGGCACCGACCAGTTATCGACGCTGCTGCAGACGCTGCGCACCTGGCCCTGGTTCGAGACCGCGCGCACCCTGCGCCAGCGCTTCCGCGAAGACCGGCTGGGCGTCACCGCCAGCAGCCTGACCTTCACCACGCTGATCGCGCTGGTGCCGCTGCTTACGGTGATGCTGGCGCTGTTCGCGGCCTTCCCGATGTTCGCCAAGTTCCAGGGCGCGCTTCAGCAGTACTTCCTGCAAAGCCTGGTGCCCGACGGCATCGCCAAGCCGGTGCTGGGCACGCTGACGCAATTTGCGTCCAAGGCCAACCGCCTGGGCAGCGCTGGCCTGGTGTTCCTGCTGGTCAGCGCGCTGGCGTTGATGCTCACCATCGACCGCACGCTCAACGCCATCTGGCGCGTGCGCAAGCCGCGGCCGATTGCGCAGCGAGTGTTGATGTACTGGGCCGCCATCACGCTCGGCCCGCTGATCCTGGGCATGAGCCTGACGCTCAGCTCCTATGCGCTGACCGCCTCGCGCGGCATCGTCAACGCGCTGCCCGGCGGGCTCGCGCTGGCGCTGCAGACGCTGGAGTTCGCGCTGCTGTGGCTGGGCATGTCGGCGCTGTACCGCTATGTGCCCAATACCGAGGTGCGCTGGCGCCATGCGCTGGCCGGCGGCCTGTTCGTGGCCGTCGGCTTCGAGGTGGCCAAGCGCGCGCTGGCCTGGTACGTGGGCGCCATGCCCGGCATCTCGATGATCTACGGCGCCTTCGCCACGCTGCCGATCCTGCTGCTGTGGATCTACCTGTCGTGGCTGATCGTGCTGTTCGGCGCCGTCATCGCCGCCTATGCGCCGAGCCTGCAGATGAAGCTGGTGCCGCAGGGCGACGCACCCGGTCAGCGCTTCGCGCTGGCGGTGGCGCTGCTGCGCGAACTGCAGCGCGCACGCGCGGTGCCGCCGCACGGCCTGAGTCTGGCCCAGCTGGCCGCCAGCCAGCGCACCGACACGCTGCAGGTCGAGCCGCTGGTCGAGCAGCTGATGCGCCTGGGCTGGGTGGCGCGCGTCGATGAAGAGCCCGCCAAGCGCCACGTGCTGCTGTGTGACGCCGCCAACACCAGCGCCGAGCCGCTGATCGACCAGCTGCTGCTGGCGCCGGACTCGCGCACCCAGCCTTTCAGGCAGCGCACCGGGCTGGGCCGGGTGACGGTGGCCGAGCTGATCGGCCGCTGAATCGACAGCCACCATCGCAGGCGGCCCGGATATGCCGAACTGCGATATCTGCTAGTGCCGAGCTGCGGTTGTACGCACACCTGGGGCTGCCCATAATCTGTCCCACTTCAGCCCTGCACCACCCATGCCCACCCCGCGCCTGACCGGCATTTCCTCGATGGCCACCCGCTTGCTGCTGGCCGATCTGGCCGCGGCCTGGCAGGGGCAGGGCGGTGCCGAAGTGAGCTTCGAATCGGTGGGCGGCGTCGATGCCGCCAAGCGCGTCGCCGCCGGCGAGGGCTTCGACCTGGTGGTGCTGGCCTCCGACGCCATCGACAAGCTGCTGGCCTCGGGCCATGCAGTGGCCGGCAGCCGGGCCGACCTGGTGCGCTCTGCGGTGGCCGTGGCCGTGCGCGCGGGCTCACCTCGGCCCGACATCGGCAGCGAGGCCGCCTTGCGCCAGTCGCTGCTGGCCGCGCGCAGCATCGGTTATTCCACCGGGCCCAGCGGCGTGGCGTTGCTCGAGCTGTTCGCGCGCTGGGGCCTGGCCGAGGCCCTGCGCGCGCGCACCGTGCAGGCGCCGCCCGGCGTGCCGGTGGGTGCGCTGGTGGCGCGCGGCGAGGTCGAACTCGGCTTCCAGCAGCGCAGCGAGTTGATGCACCTGCAGGGCATCGAGCTGCTCGGCGAAATGCCGGCCGGCACGCAGATCCTCACCACCTTCTCGGCGGCGCTGTGCACGGCCTCGGTGCAGCCCGGCGCGGTACGCGAGCTGCTGGCCTTCCTGCGCTCGCCGGCCACGGCGCAAATCAAGCGGCGGCACGGCTTCGAGCCGGCCTGAAGCCGCATTCCAGGAGACCCGACATGATCATCGACTGCCACGGCCACTACACCACGGCGCCCAAGGCGCTGGAGGACTGGCGCAACCGCCAGATCGCCGGCATCAAGGACCCGGCGTCGATGCCGAAGGTGTCGGAGCTGAAGATCAGCGACGACGAGCTGCGCGAGTCGATCGAGAAGAACCAGCTGCGGCTGATGAAGGAGCGCGGCAGCGACCTGACCATCTTCAGCCCGCGCGCCAGCTTCATGGCGCACCACATCGGCGACTTCCAGGTGTCCAGCACCTGGGCGGCGATCTGCAACGAGCTGTGCTATCGCGTCAGCCAGCTGTTTCCCGACCACTTCATCCCGGCAGCGATGCTGCCGCAATCGCCGGGCGTGGACCCGGCCACCTGCATCCCCGAGCTGGTGAAGTGCGTCGAGCAGTACGGCAACGTCGGCATCAACCTGAACCCGGATCCGTCGGGCGGCCACTGGACCAGCCCGCCGCTGACCGACCGCCACTGGTACCCCATCTACGAGAAGATGGTCGAGTACGACATCCCGGCGATGGTGCATGTCAGCACCAGTTGCAACGCCTGCTTCCACACCACCGGCGCGCACTACCTGAATGCCGACACCACGGCCTTCATGCAGTGCCTGACCGGCGACCTGTTCAAGGACTTCCCGACGCTGAAGTTGATCATCCCGCACGGCGGCGGCGCGGTGCCTTACCACTGGGGGCGTTTCCGTGGCCTGGCGCAGGAGCTGAAGAAGCCGCTGCTCAAGGACCACTTGCTGAACAACATCTTCTTCGACACCTGCGTGTACCACCAGCCCGGCATCGACCTGCTGATCAAAGTGATTCCGGTGGACAACATCCTGTTCGCCAGCGAGATGATCGGCGCGGTGCGCGGCATCGACCCCGAGACCGGCCACTACTACGACGACACCAAGCGCTACATCGAGGCCAGCACCATCGTCGTCGGCGACGACCGCCACAAGGTCTACGAAGGCAACGCGCGGCGCGTCTATTCGCGCCTGGACGCCGCGCTCAAGGCTCGCGGCCGCTGAACCGCCCTCCAAGGAGACAACCCATGTACCAGCTCGGCATTGTCAAACGCAACATCCAGCGTGCCGACCCGTCCGCGGTCGAGAAGCTTTCGGCCTTCGGCGTGGCCACCGTGCACGAGGCCATGGGCCGCCTCGGACTGATGAAGCCCTACATGCGGCCCATCTATACCGGCGCGCACCTGTGCGGACCGGCCGTCACCGTGCTGCTGCACCCCGGCGACAACTGGATGATGCATGTGGCGGCCGAGCAGCTGCAGCCCGGCGACGTGGTCGTTGCGGCCTGCACGGCGGACAACGCCGATGGCTTCTTCGGCGATCTGCTGGCCACCAGCTTCCGCGCCCGCGGCGCGATGGGCCTGGTCATCGACGGCGGCTGCCGTGACGTCAAGGACCTGACCTCGATGGGCTTCCCGGTGTGGAGCAAGGCCATCAGCGCCAAGGGCACGATCAAGGCCACGTTGGGTTCGGTGAACGTGCGCGTGGTCTGCGCCGGCGCCGAGGTCAACCCCGGCGACGTGGTGGTGGCCGACGACGACGGCGTGGTCGTCGTGCCGGCTGCGATGGCTGCACAGGTGGCCGAGGCCGCCGCGGCGCGCGAGGCCAACGAGGGCGAGAAGCGCGCCAAGCTCGCTGCCGGCGTGCTCGGCCTGGACATGTACAGCATGCGCGGCCCGCTCGAAAAGGCCGGCCTGAAGTACATCGAGTGAGCACGGCCATGAACGTCGCGCTCATCGGCTACGGCGAAGTCGGCCGCATCCTGGCCGAGGACCTGCGCGCGCGCGGCGTGGCCGTGTCGGCCTACGACCTCAAGCTGGACAGCGAGCACGGCCAGCCGCTGCGCGAGCATGCCGCCGCGCAGGGCGTGGTGCTCGGCGCCGCGCATGCGCAGGCGGTGCATGGTGCCGACCTGGTGGTCTCGGCGGTCACCGCCAGCCAGGCGGTGGCGGTGGCCGAGGCCTGTGCGCCGGGGTTGAAGCCTGGCGCCTTCTTCCTCGACTTCAATTCCGCCTCGCCGGGAGCCAAGTGCCGCGCCGCCGCGGTCGTCGACGGCGCCGGCGGGTGTTACGTCGAAGGCGCGGTCATGACCAGCATGCCGCCGTACCGCATCAAGGTACCTCTGCTGCTGGGCGGGCCGCACGCGGCGGCCTTGCTGCCGCGGCTGGCCGAGCTGGGCTTCGCTGCCCAGGTGGCGAGCGACAATCTGGGCGTGGCCAGCGCCACCAAGATGTGCCGCAGCGTGATGATCAAGGGCCTGGAGGCGATGGTCATCGAGAGCTTCACCACGGCGCGGGCCTACGGCGTCGAGGACGCGGTGCTGGCCTCGCTGAAGGAAACCTTCCCCGGCATCGACTGGGAGCAGCAGGCGAGCTACTTCTTCCAGCGCGTCATCGAGCATGGCCGCCGCCGCAGCGAGGAGCTGCGCGAGGTGGCCGAAACGGTGCGCGAGATCGGCCTGGTGCCGTGGTCGGCGCAAGGCACGGCCGAGCGCCAGGCCTGGGTGGCCGATCTGGCCGACGCCGGCCTGTTCGGCCAGCGTGGCAGCCCCGCCTTCGCGCGCAGCGCCGACTGGCGCACCGAGGCCGACCGCATCCTGAGCAGCGTGCTGCCCAACCCCTGACGAGACCAGACCATGGAATTCACCAAAACCCCCGGCTGGCTGGACTGGTACGCCGGCCCGAGCAAGCCGCAGTTCAAGCTGCCGCCGGGCAGCGTCGATGCGCATTGCCACGTGTTCGGACCTGGCGCCGAGTTTCCCTTCGCGCCCGAGCGCAAGTACACGCCCTGCGACGCGAGCAAGGCGCAGCTGTTCGCGCTGCGCGACCACCTTGGCTTTTCTCGCAACGTCATCGTGCAGGCCACCTGCCACGGCGCTGACAATCGCGCGATGGTCGATGCCTTGCTGCATTCCAAGGGCATGGCGCGCGGCGTGGCCACGGTCAAGCGCAGCGTCAGCGACGAAGAGCTGAAGACCATGCATGCCGCCGGCGTGCGCGGCGTGCGCTTTAACTTCGTCAAGCGGCTGGTTGACTTCACGCCCAGGGACGAGCTGATGGAAATCGCCGCGCGCATCGCTCCTTTGGGTTGGCACGTGGTGATCTACTTCGAGGCGGTGGACCTGCCCGAGCTTTGGGACTTCTTCACCGCCTTGCCCACGACCATCGTCGTCGACCACATGGGCCGCCCCGACGTGAGCCTGCCCGTCGATGGGCCGCAGTTCGAGCTGTTCGTCAAGTTCATGCGCGACTATCCCAATGTGTGGAGCAAGGTCAGCTGCCCGGAGCGGCTGAGCGTCACCGGGCCGAAGGCGCTGAACGGCGAGCAGGCCGCGTACCGCGATGTCGTGCCCTTTGCGAAGCGCATCGTCGACTCCTTCCCCGATCGCGTGCTGTGGGGCACTGACTGGCCGCACCCGAACCTCAAGGACCACATGCCCGACGATGGGCTGCTGGTCGACTTCATCCCGCACATCGCGGCGACGGCCGAGCTGCAGCGCAAGCTGCTGGTGGACAACCCGATGCGCCTGTACTGGAGCTGATGTGCTGAAAGCGAAGACCCTGACCCTGTTCGCGGCTCTGGCTGTTCTGGCCGGCTGCGCCGCGCGCGGCCCGCTGCAGACCGCCGACCCGCAGGCTGCCTGCGCCGCGCTGGCTTCGCCCATCGCCGCGGCGAAGATCGGCTTGCCGAATGGTGGCGCGATCATCGATTCGGCCACGCTGGTCGCCGCCACGCCGCTGCGCGTGGCCGAACGCGGGCCGACGCCGGCCTCGCTGATCGCCCCGGCCTTGCCGCAGCACTGCAAGGTGCTGGGCCGCATCGCGCCGGTGGACCCGAAGGCGCCGCCGATCCTGTTCCAGTTGAACCTGCCGACGCAGTGGAATGGCCGCTCGGTGCAGTACGGAGGGGGCGGCTTCAACGGCGTGCTGATCACCGGCCTGGCGCTGCCGCCGGCCTCGCGCTTCGACACACCGGCGCCGCTGGCGCAGGGTTATGTCACCGTGGGCACGGATTCAGGCCACCAGAACCAGCCGGGCACGCCGCCGCAGGCCTTTGCGCTGAACGACGAGGCCTTGCTGAACTTCGCGCACGCCTCCTACAAGAAGGTGCGCGACGTCTCCGTGGAGCTGATGCAGCGCGCCTATGCCCGCGGTCCCGAGAAGCTGTACTTCGTCGGCAGCAGCGAAGGCGGCCGCGAGGGGCTGACCATGGCACAACGCTACCCGGCCGATTTCGACGGTATCTTCAGCCGCGTGCCCGTGATCAACTGGACCGCGCTGCAGTTTGCCGGCACGCGCAACGGCCTGGCCAGCATGGGCGACGCCTGGATCCGCCCGCCGCTGGTCAAGCGGGTGGGCGACGAGGTGCTGGCCGCCTGCGACCTGGTCGACGGCCTGGGCGACGGCATCGTCTCCGACCCCAAGGACTGCCTGCGCCGCTTCGACGTGAGCAAGCTGCGTTGTGCCGGCGCGCCCAATGACGGTTGTCTGAGCGATGCGCAGATCAAGGCCATCAGGACGCTGCATTCGCCGTACCGCTTCGACTTCGACCTGGCCAATGGTGTGCGTGAGTACCCGGGCTACGGTGTCTCGGGCGAGGCCACCCTGGCCAACGGCCCCACCGGGGGCTGGATGGCCTGGTGGTCGGGTCGAGCCGCGCCGGTGATCCCGCCGGTGCCGGCCAACGGCATCGCCTGGTTCTACGGCAGCGGCGCGATCCAATACTTCTATGCCCGCGATCCGAACTTCGACGTGCGCAAGACCGACCCCAACGCGATGAAGGCGCGTGTGCTGGAGGTGTCGGCACTGATGGATTCGACCAACCCGGACTTGAGCGCCTTCCACGCGCGCGGCGGCAAGCTGATCGTGTTGGAGAACATGGCCGACTTTGCGCAGACCCCGTATGCAGGCATTGCCTATGTCGACAGCGTGGTCCAGCGCCTGGGCGCGGCGCGCACCAATCAGTTCCTGCGACTGTATGTCGCGCCAGGTGTCGACCATGTGGGCAGCGGCGCGCCGGGCAACGTGGACATGCTGGCCGCTCTGGCCGACTGGGTGGAGCGCGACCGCTCGCCCAGCGGGCTGCAGCTGGTGGAGCAGGAGACGAAGGAGCCGTTTGCGGTGAAGCGCGCGCGCCCGCTGTGCGAATGGCCCAAGTACACGCAGTACAAGGGCGGCGACGTCAACGCCGCGTCCAGTTTCGAATGCAAGGTGGACTGATCATGGCCCTGAGCAAACCCTATCTCGACGTGCCCGGCACGACCATCTTCGACGCGGAGCAGTCGCGCAAGGGCTACCACCTGAACCAGTTCTGCATGTCGCTGATGAAGGCGGCGAACCGCGCGCGCTTCAAGGCCGACGAGCGCGCCTACCTGGACGAATGGCCGATGAGCGAGGAGCAGAAACAGGCCGTGCTGGCGCGCGACCTGAACCGTTGCATCGCACTCGGCGGCAACATCTACTTCCTGGCCAAGATCGGGGCCACCGATGGCAAGAGCTTTCAGCAGATGGCCGGCAGCATGACCGGTATGAGCGAAGAGGAGTACCGCAGCATGATGATCAAGGGCGGTCGCTCGATCGAAGGCAACCGCGTGGTCGGCGAGGACGGCGACGCCCAGGCGCACCGGCAGCCTCAAGGCCAGGCTGGCAAGGCGGGGAGGGCCTGACCATGGCACGCATCACGGCTTCCGTCTACACCAGCCACGTGCCGGCCATCGGCGCGGCCATCGACCAGGGCAAGACCACCGAACCTTACTGGGTGCCGCTGTTCAAGGGCTACGAATACTCCAAGCAGTGGATGAAGGAGAACAAGCCCGACGTGATCTTCCTGGTCTACAACGACCATGCCACGGCCTTCAGCCTGGAGATGATCCCCACCTTCGCCATCGGCACCGCGGCCGAGTTCACG
>Ga0316604_10002311_pt1 | contig 14784 bp, 13 predicted proteins | sample OWC_soil_day20_C_FD_207650 | JGI IMG/M metagenome (GOLD analysis project Ga0316604, IMG submission 207650) | Wetland soil microbial communities from Old Woman Creek delta, Ohio, United States - OWC_soil_day20_CT | ecosystem: Environmental > Terrestrial > Soil > Wetlands | place: USA: Ohio... | reverse complement strand
CTACCCTAATAATAGAGGATGTTTCTTGACATACTATATAAAATATTATATATTTTATTATGAAATATATTTCATAATTTGAAGGGAGCACTATGAGTCGCCCACATAAAGAACGTCGCGTTGAACAACTCCCCCCTGTTACCCACTACAAGCCTGCCGGAGTTCCTTTACGCAATCTAGAGGAAGTTACCTTAACAATTGAAGAAATGGAGGCTATCCGTTTAGCTGATATCGAACAACTTGATCAAGCAGCAGCAGCTACACGTATGGAAGTCTCCCGCCCCACCTTTCACCGGATTGTCAATATGGCACATCAAAAAATAGCTGCCGCTTTATGGGGAGGCCACGCACTGCGGGTTTACGGTGGAACTTTTCGTATCGACCACCAATGCCAAACCGGTCTACGGCATTTTGTCTGCCAAACCTGCGGTCACAAATGGACATTGCCGCGCGGCAACGGACAACGTTGCCATGATCTGATATGTCCTGCATGCCAAGCAATGACTGTCAGTCGCGATGATGAATAAATTTTCATCCAAATCATGAAATATGCTTCATAATTTACAAAGGAGATGGATTCTAAATGGGCTGTAACAGCAGCAATCAAGAATTACAAGCACAGGATCAAAAAATCAACAATTTTTTACAAAATGTCAATCACAAAATCCTAGTCATGAGCGGTAAAGGTGGCGTCGGTAAAAGTACGGTTGCCACTAACCTAGCAGTCTTCTTAAGTAATCAGGGCTATAAAGTTGGCCTGCTTGATGTCGACGTGCATGGTCCCAGTATCGCCGGCCTTTTAGGACTTACCGGTCTAAGACTCAATACCATTGGCGACCAATTTCAACCATATCATTATAATGAGAATTTAAAAGTAGTATCTATTCAAGGCTTATTGAATCAGCCTGATGATCCGCTTATCTGGCGCGGTCCAGTAAAAATTGGCATTATACGTCAATTCTTAGCAGATGTAAACTGGGGGTCACTTGACTTTCTGATTATTGACAGCCCTCCCGGAACAGGGGACGAACCGCTGACCGTAGCCCAAACAGTAACCGGTTGCCAAGCTGTCATCGTAACAACCCCGCAAGAAATTGCCTTAGCGGATGTACGCAAATCTATCCAATTTTGCAAGAAAGTCAATATGCCCGTTTTAGGCATTATCGAAAACATGAGCGGCTTTGTTTGTCCCTCCTGCGGCAATATGCATGCCATCTTCAAAAGCGGTGGCGGCGAAAAAACTGCAGCTGATTATAACCTCCCCTTCTTGGGACAACTGCCGATTGACCCTAGCGTAGTCACTGCCGGTGATGCTGGTCGAAGTATCGACACTTTAACTAGCCATACCAAAGAGAATATGCAACATATCGTTGAACAGTTTCTGCAAAAACTTCCTAATAAACAGAAGGGTGTTGAAAAAACTATGAAAATTGCTATTCCCGTAGTTCAAGGAAAACTTTGTACCCATTTTGGTCATTGTGAACAATTCGCTATCATCACTATAGCTGATGGCAAAATTGTCAAACAAGAAACTCTAACTCCGCCTCCCCATGCACCTGGTGTCATTCCCAACTGGGTAGCCGATCATGGCTGTACCGACATCATAGTCGGCGGCATGGGCGAAGCCGCACAGGCTATTTTACAACAACGCGGCGTAAAAGTCTCGTGCGGTGCCCCTTCAGATACGCCTGAGAACCTGGTTGCTGTGTACCTACGCGGCGAACTTGTCGACTCCGGCAACACCTGCGACCACGAACACGGCGACCACGAACACGGTCATGACTGCGGCGGTCATTAAGTAATTCATTCACTAAGGCCGGGCGCAACTAGCTTATTCTAGTTGCGCCTTAATTTATCCAGGTGGAGAATAAATAAGAAAATAGAGGAGTGTATGTTATGACACTATTGGAAGAGGCCAGAACAAAACTTACTCAACTAGTGGCAACCCACAAATGGAATGAAAACGAAAAAATTCATATTGTGTCCGCACACGATCTCACGCCAACAGAAGCGATTGGAACGCCAGACCGGGACGATTATCCTCTCCTCACAGGAAAGGAAGTCATGATGGAAGCCCGGTTTCACGATGGAGTCGGGCAAGCCTTTACCGACCAGCCGGGGCGTTTTGATGGCACGCTTGGTGAGGTATTACAGTTGCCGCTAGATACCAATTTTCGCAGAGCAGTATTTGTAGCGACCCTGAACGCTATCCTGCGCAATTTACAACAGATCGAAGCTACTATCCACTGTAAAGACAAAGAACCTGCCCTTTGCGCGCAGGAACTGCCAGGCTACATTCAGAAACAATATGGCAAACCTAAAATTGCATTTATCGGCCTGCAGCCTGCCTTAATTCAAGCTTTACATGATGCCTCGTTCGACCTGCGTGTTACAGATCTAAATCCTGATAACATCGGCCAAGTTCGTTGCGGTGTTCCAATTGACAATGCGGCGCTGAATGCAAAGCACGCGCGCTGGGCTGATATTATTCTTTCTACCGGTAGTATCCTAGTCAATGATACCTACCACGAACTGCAGCAGGGAAAACCAATAATTTATTATGGCGTAACAGCAGCCGGACTGGCAAAATTATTTAATTTACCGAGAATTTGTTTCTGCGGCCGCTAAAACGCATAGACATAATTGCCCTTCAAAAAGAGCAAGCACATTTCAGGCAAATCAAAACTGTCTAAAATGTGCTTGTTTTTTATCCAGATGTCTTATCTTATAACCCTTTTTTCTCTAACCATCGAAACAAAAGAACAGTTACTATTAAAAAGGGTACAATAACCAGCCAATGATTAACGCCTAATACTTGAGGAACGGTAATCTTGCCATAATTACCCCAGGTCAGAACGGTCTTTTGTAAATAGGGATACACTTCAGCATACATCCCAGCCCCTACCAACATGCCTAGAATACCCCAAACCGAATCCCATCGACCTTCACCCAACGCTCCCAGTGAAGTGCCTGGACAATAACCAAGCAACCCCCAACCCAAGCCAAACAGTACTCCGCCAATGATTACGCCGCCTAAAATTGTTGGTTTTAGCGAGAGTTTTACTAGCCCCATATCATAGAGGAAGTAAACACCAACCATGGCTACAGCAATATGTGACAGCATAAATTTCACAATAGTCATATCCTGCAAACGCAGCGCCGCAATCTGTTTATCATAGCGAAGTACATGTCCCTTTTGCAGCAAAAAGCCGAACAGAATCCCGGTGATTAGCCCATACAACAGATCCATCATTGTTTGCCACCACCTTTATATAGCAAATTTGCCGTAATCAAACCGCCGATAAAGAAACAGGCTAATGCAATAAATCCACTCACTGCAAGCTGCAGCGAGCCGCTAAGCCCATGACCACTCGGACAGCCATCTGCCAGGCGTGCACCAAACATTGCTATAATACCGCCAATAAAGGCCACCATCGCTCTAGATGCAAGGGCTGGTCCAAACCGTGCCTGCCACATAGTAGGCACAGCTTGGAGATGGAAACTTCCAGAAGAGATTGCAGCCAAAAAAGCTCCAATAGCAATACCGATAACAAACATCCATTGCCAGTCAATCAGCGGGACTTCTTTTAAAAAATACGGCATACTGACCACTCGCTCAGGAGAAAACAGCTTCTCCAACATACCAGTAGTACGAACAAAGGTTGTAGATGCGCCTAAGTATTTTCCGACAAACCAAATTGAGCCAATGGATACCAACCCACTGAGTGCCCCCGCTAAGTAAGGACTCCATCCCCGGTCTTCTCTCATACTCATCTCATCTCCCAACTTCAGTTTCAACTCATTCGCCTGATAACTTATTATTTTTTGCAGGAAAATGGCCAGGAAATAATCCCGCCTTCCATGACCTTAACATTCTCAAAACCTGCACCTTCCAAGATTCCTTCGGCATCATAGCCCCGTAGGCTGATTTTGCAAAAAGCTACAACTTCATCTTGTTTGTTTAATTCCGCCACACGGTTGCGCAGTTGTCCTAATGGAATATATTTAATATTGGGGCTATCTGACAGAAGTATCTGCTTACATTCATCCGGTGTGCGAACATCAAGGAAAACTGTTTTACCGGCTTCCAGCTTTTCCTTGGCTACCACCGGCGAAATACCTTTAAATTTTCCTGCCAGTTTGTTCATGACGGCATTGGCAGCCACCGCTACATTATCAATAGGAGAATTATAGGGTGGGGCATACGACAGATCAATATCAAATAAATCATCAATAGTTCCACCTAAAGTCAGCACTGCAGCCACCACATCCACACGTTTAGCAACTTCGCCTTCGCCTACTGCCTGCATCCCGAGAACTTTTCCTGTTTGGGCCTCGGCAATTAATTTTACAGTGATCGGTTTGGCACCAGGCATATAATGGGGCTTGTCATGACCTGCAACCATCGCTGTTATGTAATCATAACCAAGCTGTTTAGCATCACGTTCGCTTAAACCGGTTTTGCCAACAGTAAGATTATGAAGTTTAGCCACAACCGTGTTAAGTACACCTTTAAACTTGACATGACCACCGCACAAATTTTCACCGATAACGCGGCCATGCTTATTGGCCGTTGAACCCATGGGAGCAAATATCTTTTGTCCAGATAAACGGTTGATATTTTCTACGCAATCGCCACCAGCATAGATATCAGGATCGTTAGTGCGCATTTCCTCATCTACCACAATGGCACCAGTTACACCAATAATCAAGCCTGCGGTTTTAGCCAACTCCACATTAGGCCGCGCACCAATTGCCAATATGACAAGGTCGGCAGGAATAGTGCGTTTATCAGTCTCAACCGCCGTGACCTTTGTTTCACCAGTAAATCGCTCGACCTTTTCTTCTGTCAGTAGGGTAATTCCCTTTGCAACTGCATACTTAGAGGCTATTCCAGCTATTTCGGCATCAAGAAACGCCGGGAATATTTGCTCCTTCATTTCTACTACCGTTACCTGCAACTGCCGTTTCGTTAATGCTTCCGCCATTTCCATACCTACTAGTCCGGCACCAATAATTACTGCCTGCTTAAAATTTCCGGCCTCTATTCCTTGCCGAATCACTTTAGCATCATCAGGGTGCCAGAGCGAAAAAATGTTATCCAAAGCCACTCCTGGCAGTGGTGGTTTTAGAGGCGAAGCACCTGTGGCAATAACTAATTTATCATAAGGTATAGTATCTGTTTCACCAGTAGCCAGTTTCTGCACGGTTACTACCTTGGCTTGCCGGTCAATGGCAGTTGCTTCTGTTTGAATTAAGACATCAAGGTCCTTAACATTTTTGAAAAAAGCTGAACTGCGTACAATACCTACCGGTGTCTTCATCAAATCTTCAATGTCATTAACGTCTCCTCCGACATAATACGGCATGCCACATGCGCCATAAGAAATGATTTTTCCTCTTTCCAGCACGGTAATACTTGCCTGCGGGTCACCCCGTCGCGCTTTAGCGGCAGCTTTAAGTCCAGCTGCCACCCCACCGATCACAACAATTTTTTTCATACAAATCCCTCCTATTTATATTGATATTGCAACACCTAATTGTTCTACACCGACTGCATTTCAGACAATCGCTGTAAACCTGTATTCACATGTTCTTATCAGGCTTTCTTGACCATGGCAAGCATTGTTTTGGTTAAATTCTCAATTCGCTGACGTACGTCGGCCTCAATACTAACGTCATTCAAACAGGCTTCGGTATACCCTTCAAGAATATGCGCACTGAGCTTGTTGACTGCCCCCATTACAGCACTCAATTGAAAGAGTATATCCTCACATTGCTTGTCGTCTTCAACCATTTTTTCAATACCTGCAATATGACCTTTGATCGTACCTAATCTTCGAAGTACGCTTTTTTTCATCTGCTCACTAGCCATAACTCATACTCCTAACTTTAATAATGCTCCACATAGTATTATCCATCCCCTATGGGAGGGGTGGTTATAATAATAATATAATCTATAAAATAGTTAAAATCAACCAAAATATAATTAACCCCAGACTATACCAATTCTGAGGTAACTAAAATTTATTGGTGACCCACCCGCGACTCGAACGCGGGACACCCTGATTAACAGTCTAATTCCGGCGTTTTTTTCGTTTCCAAAACAGCGGTAACCACTTATCATCAGCTTTTTGTCATAACCGGCCATCATCAACATGGCGTGCAATAACAGTAACAATTTTTATGCAGTTGGTATGCTCATTACTGAAATAATCGCGGTCGCCATATACGACAGCAACGTAAAACAAACGGCCAAAGAGGCGACAAATTTGCATTCTTTCATAATCCCCCCTTTTTTACTAAAAAAAAACAGATGAAGTCCGTTGTGCAAGACTCCACCTGTTTTAAAACAATATACAACTTGTAGTTATAGTATATCAACTTTGAGAATATGGGTCAAGGGTAGCTGCCTCCCTCTCTGTACGCTTTACTGCAACTATAAAAGATGATATAGGTCGCCGTCAGGCGGGCCCACTCTTACCCCGGAGCACGGTGAAAACATCCGCGCTCCGGGGTTTTCTTCGTTCGCATTGTTGTACGGTTGTTGTAAAAAGCAAAAAGCCTCCCGGAACCGCGCCCGGAGAGGCTTGAATTTTCTGGTGACCCACCCGCGACTCGAACGCGGGACACCCTGATTAAAAGTCAGGTGCTCTACCGACTGAGCTAGTAGGTCAGAAATAAATAATGAGGTGCTTGCTGGTGTTAGCGCAGATTCCCACTTCTAACATCCCGCATCTCACATCTCAATTGGCAGGGGCGGCTGGACTCGAACCAACGCATAACGGAGTCAAAGTCCGTTGCCTTACCGACTTGGCTACGCCCCTATTCATATGGGGTGACTGGAGGGTCTCGAACCCTCGAATACCGGAGCCACAATCCGGCGTGTTAACCACTTCACCACAGCCACCATATTAGTGTCGCTTACGACAGAATTTATTCTATCATACCAATATCCTTATGTCAAGCACCCTATTATAACCAATATTTGGATGACAGTATCCACTCATAGTAATCTACAAGGAACAGCTGCAGTAGTATGATACGGCATCATTTGAGACGAACACGGTTAGTTGGAGTTGCAGCTAAAGGATTGTCAGGCCAAAAATGTTTGGGATACCTACCCATTAAATCTTTTTTTACTTCAAAATAGGTAGTACGCCAAAAACTGGCCAAATCTTGCGTCACCTGCACTGGTCGCCGCGCTGGCGATAGTAGCTTTAGGGTTAACCGAACTTTCCCGCGTGCCACACATGGTGTTTCCTGGAGACCAAACATTTCTTGGAGTCTTACTGCCAACATCGGGCAATCAGGCTTGCTGTAATCTATAGATATGTGTTGTTTACTAGGCACAATAAGGTGAGTCGGAGCATATTCAGCAAGTTCCTGCCGTTGCTCCCAGGTAAGCATATTTTCTAAAATAGCAGCAAGATTCAATTGCGCCAATTCTGCCTGGCTTGTTAAACCGTAGGCATAGGGCCCGAGCCAGGTATCCAGAGTGGAAAGAAGTACCTCATCGGTAACATCCGGCCAACCTGCTTGCCAATGGTGAATGAATAGCAGACGCTCACGCAATTGCCGTGCCGCTCGCGTCCAAGGCAATATCGCTAATCCTTCCTGGACAATCCCACTAAGCAAAGCCCCCAAAATGTCTGCTGGCTTGGGCTTAAGGCAAGGGCTAACCTTTACGATTAACGAACCTAGTCGTTCATACACTCTGGCCCGCACTGCCTGCGCAGCCCCATCCCAGGAAATTGTGGTTTCATTTACTATCTGCTGAGCAAAATGGGTTCTAATTTGTTCTATTTCAATAGGTGCAGCAAGAAAAATCCGACTCTCAGTGCCCTGTCCCTCAAGACTAGCGGCAACAATATAATCAGCATTCGCTACCAGTTGTTTGCCAACTACTATTGCGCCACGTCCACTTTCCAGTAGGAATTTTCCCCCACCCCGCTGTTGCCCAATCCTATCAGGATAAGCAAAAGCCAATAACAAGCCACAATACACAATGTCCGCAGAACAACTTGCCAAATTACCAAATTCCTGTTTCAGGCGGTCACTTTCCTGTTTAATACGCAAGCATACTGCTTTATCACTATCTTGTGTTACCATCCGTTTAGGGCTAACTTTGGCAGCAGCTAGATTATGAATAGTTTCAAGCCGCAGACGCAAATCACTATCTGAACTTCGCAAGCAATCCCGTTCACTAAGAATAGCGGCAAGCTCACAGGCTATTCCGCCCAAACCGAGTTCTGCTGACATAAGTACCATGTGAGCCAGACGCGGGTGTAAACCGGTCTGCAGCATTTGCCGTCCATGTTTGGTAATAGCGCCACCTTCTTCTAACGCCGCCAGCTTACCAAGCAGCTGCCTTGCCTGCAAAAATGCCGGTTCAGGTGGCAAATCAAGCCAACGTAATTGCGTAGGGCTGGCAACTCCCCAAGCAGCCAGTTCTAGTACAAGCGGCGTCAAATCTGATGACAGGACTTCGGGGGTAGTATTGGATTCAAGGTAATGATCCTCTTGTTTTGTCCAAAGCCGGTAACACATTCCCGGCCCCAGTCGCCCTGCCCGACCACGCCGCTGATCGGCGGCAGACCTTGATACCCGTATGGTTTCGAGAGAAGTAAGTCCAGTACGTGGTGAGTAACGCGGAACACGCATTAACCCGCTATCAACCACAGTCCTGATACCCTCAACAGTTAGACTGGTCTCAGCTATCGACGTAGCGAGAACCACCTTACGCTCACCGGCTGGGCTAGGCAAAATAGCTGCATCTTGCGCAGCTATCGACAAAGCCCCATATAGTGGCGCAACTTGTGCATACCTGGCGATACCGCTTGCAGTCAGTCCCGCCTGAACCCGGCGGATTTCACCCGCTCCTGGCAGAAATACCAGTATATCGCCACTACTGTTGGTTAGTGCGCTTAAAATGGTTCGCACAATACTAGCCTCTACCCCTTCTTCACTATGTCTTTCAAGATAATGCGTCGCTACCGGAAAGACTTGTCCCTTACCATAAATAAGCGGTGCATTTCTTAGCATAGCTGCTACCGGCTCAGCAGCAAGAGTTGCTGACATAACTAACAACCTTAAATCTTCCCGCAAAATGGCTTGTGTTTCCAAGGTCAGAGCTAACCCTAGATCGGCATGAATACTGCGTTCGTGAAATTCGTCAAAAATAATCAGACCTATTCCATTCAGCCCTTGATCAGCCTGAAGCATACGGGTAAGCACACCTTCTGTGATTACTTCAATCCGGGTCTTAGAACCGATACAAGTATCCAGCCTAACTCGGTATCCTACCGTTTGTCCTACTTTTTCTCCCAGCAGCTGTGCCATATAACGGGCCGCAGTACGGGCCGCCAAACGCCGGGGTTCCAGCACAATGATGCGCTGCCCTTTGAGCCACTCCTCCTCCAAAAGCGCCAGCGGAATACGTGTTGTCTTACCAGAACCGGGTGGTGCTACTAACACAGCGTTTACCTGTGAACCCAGCGTCGCCTTAAGCTCAGGCAGTATTTCATCAATAGGCAGACTATCCATTTTCACGCTAGTCCGCAACCTCTCCTGCCAAATAATCAATAAACTGTTTTGCAATCCGGCCCGAACGGCCTGAATGTGACATCTCCCACCGTAAAGCTTCTGCTCTAAGCTCAGCAACCGACATGGGTATGCCGCTCCGTCGCGCAATTTCCTCAACAATCCGGAAATACTCTTCCTGATTAGGTAAAGTAAAGAATAGCGTAATGCCAAACCGATCAGCCAGCGATATCTTTTCATTGATCGTATCCTGACGGTGCAGTTCGTTGCCACTGCGGTCATCCCAGGTTTCTTTAATCAAATTCCGCCGATTGGAGGTAGCATAAATCAGAACATTATCAGGCCGCACCTCTATGCCGCCATCAATCAGCGACTTTAAAATTTTGTACTCTGCTTCAAATTCCTCAAACGACAAATCATCAATAAATAGAATGAATTTCTTGCCCCACTGCCGCAATGCTGTCATAATTTCGGGTATGTGCTTAAAATCAGTTTTGGATATTTCAATAAGTCTAATACCTTTATCAAAATAGCGATTGGCTATCGCCTTAACTGATGATGATTTTCCGGTACCTCTGGCCCCAACCAATAGCACGTTGTTAGCCGGTTTGCTACTAATAAAAGCTTCGGTATTGCGGACAAGCTCAGCCTTCTGATATTCATAGCCCACAATATCCTTTAGCTGTACCGGATCAGTATATTCAATACCAACAAGTTCCCGCCGCTCTGAATCCCATTTGAACGCGCCATAACCTGCTAACCTGCCGCAGCCATAACGATCGTAATAACGGCCAAGAGTCAGCACAACCTCTTCCGGCGTATAGTTTTTGGTCACATCAAAAAACAAATCCCTCAGCGTGGACAAGTCCTGGAATTTACCCGGTTTTTTACTTTGGCTCGCTTGGATAGGATGATAGTCATTAATAACTGCTTGGAGTTCCTCACAGAATTGCTCGGTCAACCCCTTGTTTAATAGCGTCTTCAATATTGCTATATCATGGACAACTGCCTTAGACAAACTCCATCCTGGCTGACCACCAGTTTTCCCGGCAGTACTGCTGAATATATTTTCATCACAACCGAGCTGGAACAACAAATAATTCTCTGCAATATTACCTGCCATACCAGTTTCTTCAGCCCAACAAATAAGACTGGCCGCAAGTGCATATTCATCACACTTTGCAGCCCCCAGTACCCCCAGAGTTTGTAGTTCTCTAACTAAACTATCGTTTAATAAATTGCGATAAACCAGCAATTTGCTAAGGTCAAAGCAAGTATCTGTCACAACAATACCTCCTGCAAAAAATCAAAATCTGTTACATGGTAAACCACATTCTACTCCACAGCTATTACCCGGATGACGGCCAGGTAAAGCCAGCTTCTTTCTGATTTCGTATAAGGTTTCAATTTGAGTGGTGGATAATTCATGCGCTCCGCCTAGTTGTATTGACAAAAACGTCAGCTTAGCATAAAACTCCACCGATTCCAGCTTATGATAGGCAGTGAGTAAATCTTGCCCCCAGGCTAATGCGCCATGATTTGCTAACAATACTGCATCAAAGTGTTCCAGGTAACGTGCCACCGCATCAGGAACCTCATTAGTGGAGGGAGTGCCATACTCTGCTACAGGCACGCAGCCAAGGCTTACAACAGCCTCAGCAATGAGCGGTTTATTGAGGGGAGTATGGGCAACCGCAAACGTAGTGGCATACGGCGGGTGAGCATGAACAACGGCTTGAACATCAGGACGTTCCTGATATACTCGTAGATGCATCTTTAATTCTGATGATGGACGCCAGCTGTCGGCAGCAGCCAATACCTGGCCTTCAATATCCACCTTCACTAGCATCTCCGGTGTCATAAACCCTTTACTTACCCCTGTTGGAGTGGTAAGAACTTCATTCGAACTTAGCTTAACACTGATATTTCCGTCATTGGCGGCAACGAATCCACTGTCGTACATACGCTTGCCGATTTGACATATTTGCTGTTTAAGTTCATCTTCTGTCATTTCTTTACTGCGGCCTCACTTTGCCAGTCATATGTTCGATAGTAATTTTTATTACGGTTGTCTTGTCCTCACTGTTTTCAATATATGCTTTTCCTTTTTCCAGATAAGCAGGCGAATATTTAGCCAGTAACGCCAGTAACGCAGCCTTTTTTTCTTCTCCGGTTACTTGACTTGCCTGCCCAAAGACGACAACGCTTTCATAGCTTGTCGTAAATTTTTCTGGCAGTGACTGTTTCTCACCAACAACACAAAAAGAAACATTGCGGTTAGCGGCTATATTATCTAGTTTGTGTCCTACAACAGCGCTATGGAAGTAGATACCGGCGTCCTTATAGATATAGCTCAATGGAACTCCATAGGGATATCCGTCCTGGCTAACTGTGGCTAATACGCCATACTCACATTTTTCCAGTATAGCAACTGCGCATTCCTCCGTACTCTGCCGCTCCTTGCGCCTCATATTTTTAAACATGGTGGTATTCCCCCTTAATGTTGTCAGAAGCCATACCTATATTATTTTGACATTATTTATAAAACACCTACTACTATGACGAAAAATCTTATAGCGATGTTTTATTACTTTTACTTGCCGTTTGCGTTTTATGTGGCATTGCCCTGCTTGTTTCTTTACGTTTTTCCGCTGCTGGGCGAAACATCAGGTAATAGGCAGCATCTCTATTAAACCCAAGCTGCTCTAAAGCGGCTTGTTTAGTGGGATCATCACTATAAATGGTGATACTTATTACCCCTTGTTTATGGCTGGTTTCAATCAAATGAATGGCCTTTTTTAGGAGCACAGGACGCAGATATTCATACGAACGGTGAATGATAAGACTGATTATATGATTTTTGGTTTTAACATAGCTATTGATTGTTACTAGAGCTACTATTTTTTCAGACTGCTCGACAACGTAATCAGTTTTCTGTTTGCGCATCAAATAGTTTTTTGCCCAGTCCAAATGTCTAACCAGCATACTGGGATTAAACTCCCGATAGCTGCGTTTAATGACTCGCCGCAAACTAGTTGGTACTGAGGCCTTATATAATCGGTATAATTGGCCTCGATCCTTCGCCACAAGTTCCCGAAATCCGGGCAATTCATCATCAGGTAACGGTAATAAGCTAGTAGTACCGCCTAAGATCATTTCATAATGCAGTATTTCCGTTATCGACCTAAATCCCAACCGTTGATACAATTTATACGCCGGATTGTCCACCCGAACTTCAAGTACAACATCTTGATTATTGGCATCAGCAACAGTCTCCAACAACTTAGTTAGAACCCATTTGCCCAAACCCTGCCCGCGATATTGCTTACTAAATGCAATGTAATCAATATGCAATTGGGACGCGTTAAGAACCGATAGCTGAATAAATCCCACCACCTGTCCGGCGATTTTTACAGCATATACATCAAAATGGTTTTTTATCCAGCCAGAAAATTTACTTAAAGGCTGCAGAATATAATAAAATTGCCGCGCCCGATGGATGCGGCGCTTAATTTGCTGAATATCAATTTCTTCGGCAAAGGCAGTAGCAAATAATTTTTCCAGTTGGTCTAAATCAAAACGCTGCACCTTTTCGATTGTCAAATTATTGAATGGTTTTTTCGACATAGCATTCTCCCTAATAACAGTTTTAGTACACTTAAAATTATTATTAGTTAGAGCCAGCTTTTTTACCCTAACAGAAAGATTAACTTTCTGTTAGGATAAAAAAAGATTGCTAAACTATTGCTGGCAATGACAAATAAGTTACCCGGAGTCATCGCGCATAACAGAATAAGCAATCTTTGCTGTTCATGTTCTATTATTTTCCGTACAATACCGCTAGCTGCTTTTTCACGTCAGCATTATCCAGATATTCATCATAAGGCATCTGGCGATCAACCACACCGTTAGGGGTTATTTCGATAATGCGGTTGGCAATTGTTTGAATAAACTGATGGTCATGAGAAACAAACAAGAGGGTCCCCTCAAAGTTAATTAGTCCGTTATTCAGCGAGGTAATTGACTCTAAGTCCAAGTGATTTGTTGGCTCATCCAGCAGCAACACATTGGCGCCGCTTAACATCATTCTTGACAACATACACCGAACTTTTTCGCCACCAGATAAGACATTCGCTTCTTTTAAGCTTTCTTCACCTGAAAATAACATTCTTCCTAGAAAACCTCTAATAAATGACTCTTCCTGATCGCGGGAGAACTGCCGTAACCAGTCAATAAGATTAAGATCTACACCGTCAAAATACTCGGCATTATCTTTAGGAAAGTATGCCTGGCTTGTAGTTACCCCCCATTTGAAAGAACCACCATCAGCTTCCGTCTCTCCCATCAGAATCTTAAAGAGCGCCGTTTTAGCAAAGCCATCTGGACCGACAAATGCAATCTTATCACCCTTATTTACGGTAAAACTGACATCATTGAGTACCTGCTCCTCATCCACTCTTTTACTGATACTATCCACAGTGAGCAGCTGTGCACCGGCTTCACGGTCAGGCTTGAACGCTACATAAGGATACTTACGGGAGGATGGTCTAATATCATCGATCGTTATTTTTTCTAACATTTTTTTACGGGAAGTAGCCTGCTTGGACTTAGATGCGTTAGCACTAAACCGCTGGATAAAGCTTTGTAAGTCCTTAATCTTTTCTTCCTTCTTTTTGTTAGCCTCTTTAGCCAATTGCAAGGCAAGCTGGCTTGATTCCAGCCAGAAGTCATAGTTACCGACATATAACTGGATATTTTGGAAGTCGATATCAGCAATATGAGTACATACTTGGTTCAAAAAATGCCGGTCATGGGATACCACAATAACCGTGTTGGGAAAGTCGGCCAAAAAATCTTCCAGCCAAGTAATCGAGTCAATATCCAAATGGTTCGTTGGTTCGTCCAGCAGCAGAATGTCCGGACTTCCGAACAGAGCTTGCGCCAACAACACCCTTACCTTTTCGTTACCACTAATATCTCCCATCTTAAGTTGATGGAGTTCTTCTTTTATTCCCAAGCCGTTTAAGAGTTTAGCGGCCTCGGTTTCGGCATCCCAGCCATTTAATTCGGCAAAATCGCACTCCAGCTCTGATACCCGAATACCATCTGCGTCAGAGAACTCCGGTTTGGCGTAAAGAGCGTCTTTTTCTTCCATGATGGCATACAAACGGGCATGACCCATAATAACTGTTTGTAAAACCTCAAACTCGTCAAACTCATAATGGTTTTGTTTGAGCACAG
>Ga0316604_10002310_pt1 | contig 14790 bp, 12 predicted proteins | sample OWC_soil_day20_C_FD_207650 | JGI IMG/M metagenome (GOLD analysis project Ga0316604, IMG submission 207650) | Wetland soil microbial communities from Old Woman Creek delta, Ohio, United States - OWC_soil_day20_CT | ecosystem: Environmental > Terrestrial > Soil > Wetlands | place: USA: Ohio... | reverse complement strand
TCGGTTTTGCATAGTTTCACCATTTGTATGCGTTTATCTGCGACGGCTTCAATCTGAAACAGGATGCCCTCGTATTCGATGATTGGAGTTTCCGCCGCAGAGGGGATTCGTCCCAGCTGGCCAATTAAAAAACCATTTAATGTATCATATTCTTCTTGCGGAAACGAAACCTGAGTCAGATCACTCACCTTTTCAAGATGAATATTTCCTTTCACCAAAAATGTATTGCTGTCGATGGGTTCAATCTCTTTTTCTTCATCGTCATATTCATCATTGAGGTCACCAACAATTTCTTCCAGAATATCCTCAACTGTAACCATACCGGCGGTTCCTCCGTATTCATCAATTACAACCGCGATATTTTTCTGTTCCTTTTGAAATTTTTTGAGCATAGCATGAATGGGCATACTGTCTGGAACTGATAAGATCGTGCGGACGATGGTGTCAAAATCACTCTGCCTGTGATTAATTTGCTGCTCATACAAATCTCTCACATGAATAAAACCAACCACATGATCCTTACTGCCGTCGCAAACCGGGTATCTGGTATACTTTTCTCTAATGGCAGTTTCCAAAATTTCTTCGAACGAACTATCTTTAAAAATACAGATCATTTCTGTACGCGGCACCATAACATCTCTTACGTTCTTGTCGGTGAATTCAAAAATATTATCCACGTAAGTATATTCCGCTTTATCGATCAAGCCGTGCTGATAGCTTTCTTCCACCAGCAGCTTGATTTCCTGATCCGTATGCGCTGCCTCGTGCTCAGAAACCATAGAATATCCCATCAGCTTTAAAACTCCGCCTGTCGCGTGATTAAACAGCCACATAATGGGGTAGGTCGCTTTAAAAAAGAACATTAACGGCATGGCGGTGCCTGTGGCGAATTTTTCAGCATTAATAATTGCCAATGATTTTGGGACAAGCTCTCCGAAGATAATATGCAGCGCTGTGATCAGAAAGAAACCCATAAAAACCGAAATGGAATAGATGGCGCTCTCCGAAAAGCCCAGGCCCAGCAACAGCGGGGAGATCAATTCCGATACGGTAGGTTCTCCGATCCACCCCAGCGCCAAAGAGGCCAATGTAATTCCTAGTTGGCACGCGGATAAATAAGTATTTAAATCATTTACCACTTTATAGGCCTGTTTTGCAGATGTGCTGCCGGTGGAGGCCAAAACCTCAATTCTTGATTTTCTTACTTTTACCATTGCAAATTCAGCGACTACAAAGAACGCGTTCATCAGTACGAAGAAGACAATCAGAAGAATATTCAATAAAATTAACAAAAAAGTTCTATCCTTTCTTTACGATCCGAAGCAATTAAAAACACGCACAAACTGCCAATGATAATACATCATCGACCTAGTGCGTGTTTAACATAATAATGTCATATGTTTTAATTGTAGTTTGGATAAATAGCGAAGTATAATTAGTTTAAATTGAGCAAATCGCAATCGTTCGGGAACAGGCGATGCTTCCACATGACCACACCTTCCTTTCAGAATAGTATATTATTTTGTCGTTCAAATGTCAATACCCTGGATATTCCCCATGGATAAAATCGGAAATTTTACATAGATGCTGGACACGTCATTACGAAACGGTATCAGAATTTTTTGGGGAAAGCTGACGAATATCCTCTGCTTACAGCGGTGAATGCTTTGGATGAGCCGGATCGTGAAATCTTAATCTGTTGATATTACTACAATCAGAAGCCGAGGGAAATTGCCTTTGCGTTGAACATGAGCGTGAAGCAAGTGGACAATCACCGTTTCGCACAAAACTAAAATTGCGCGAAACAGTTGCCAATGAAACGTGGAGGTGCAATATGGAATCTTTCGATAGTTCCAATTTATAGAAATAAGGTGCATAACTCACGCAATAATTCATGAGTTATGCACCTGTTTTCGGACTGGCCGTGGCTTATTCATTTAGAACACAGTTTGAATCTAAGCAGAGTGGTAAAACATAGCACTCAACCGCTGACGCGGTGTCTCCGAAACATAAGAAATGCATTATTTTACAAATCTGCTGCAATGAACCGCAGGTTTTCTCTTTCTCCACTGCTTAATAAAATAATTGTCTAACTTTTTAGGGCACTTCACAAGCTGTGTCCCGTTTCACGCACCATAAAGAGTCCACATGTGGCCCCAATGCTCATTATAACACCTTGGAAAGAAACAAACGGGTGCGCTCCTCCCGCGGATGATCAAAGAAGGCACACGGCTCATTCTGCTCCAGCACATGGCCGCCGTCCATAAATAGTACGCGGGTACCCACTTCACGGGCAAAGCCCATTTCATGCGTAACCACCACCATCGTCATGCCCTCCCGCGCTAGCTCTTTTATCACCTCCAGCACCTCGCCAACCATTTCTGGGTCCAGTGCAGAGGTCGGCTCGTCAAACAGCATTACCTTCGGTCGCATCGCCATGGCGCGCACGATGGCAATACGCTGCTTCTGTCCGCCGGAAAGCTGTGCCGGATATGCGTCAATGCGCTCGCGCAGCCCCACTCGCTCAAGCAGCTTTTCGGCAGTGGCATCCGCTTCGTCCTGCGTCATCATACCTGTTTTCACGGGAGCTAGCGTAATATTGCCCCGAACCGTCATATGCGGAAACAAATTAAAGTGCTGAAACACCATACCCATTTGCTGTCGCACGGCATTAATATTGGTTTTCACATCAGTAATCACGGTGCCGTCAAATGTAATTTCGCCCTTTGTCGGAGTTTCCAGCAAATTCAGGCAGCGCAAAAAGGTAGACTTGCCCGAGCCGGAAGGCCCGATCACGACCACATTTTCCCCCGGTCGAATCTCCTCGTTCAGATCGTCCAGAACCAGACGAGAGCCAAAGGCCTTGGATAGATGCTTAACGCTGATCACTTTTCCTTAGCCTCCTTTCCAATATTCCCAGCAGCCACGTAAACAGCAGCACCATCGCCAGATATACCACTGCCACCCCAAACAAAGACATAAAGCCGCCATAGGTTTTTCCCTGAATCAGCATCGCCACTTTGGTGATATCCCGACCGCCAATGACTGTTACAATGGAGGTTTCCTTCAGCAGTGTAATAAACTCATTGCCCAACGCAGGCAGAATATTCTTAATGGCCTGCGGAACCACTATGTACTGCATCGTTTTACGATAGTTCAGCCCCAAAGACCGTCCGGCCTCCATTTGACCGGGATCGACGGACATCAGCCCGCCCCGAATGATTTCCGCTGTATACGCGCCAGAATTAATACTAAAGCAAACGGCAGCAATCATGGTAATATTGCGGCTGCTTTTAAAGATCACAAAACCCATAATCAGCAGCTGTACCATGACGGGTGTGCCGCGTATAATGGTCACATACACCTTACACAGCGCATTTAAAATGCCAAGCACCAGGTTGCGTGTGCCCAGACGCTGCTGGTCGTGCATGGAGCGGATCACCGCAACCACCACGCCCAGCGCCACACCCATAATCAGCGCTAATATGGTGATTTGCAGTGTTGTACCCAAGCCCTGCAAGTAGAGCTTCCAACGATCACCATCTAAAAAGCTTTGATAAAACTCATATAAAAATCCATCCCAGACGCCCAGCGCTTGTCCATCCAGCAAACGCTGTCCCATCTGCTCATACCACTGAGCCAAGCTCAAGTCATTCACGCTCCTTTTATACAACAAAGAGGCGGCCGGTTGGCCGCCTCTTTGCAGATGGAATCAGTCGGCTTTAATATAGCTCTCCACAATGCTCTGCACCGTACCATCGGAGATCAATTCCTCCAGCGCGCCATTGATGGCGTCGAGCAGCTCTGTGTTTCCCTTTTTCACCGCAATCGCATAATCCTCTGTGACAAATTCCGTATCCAGAATCTTCAGGCCTGGATTGGCCGCCACATACTCCTGCGCAGGAGCGCTGTCGATGACCACACAGTCCACCTGACCGGACAGCAACGCCTGTACCGCCGTTGCGCCGTTGGTATAGGCAATCACATTCTCTTCGCCGTAGCCGCCGTCTTCAGTTGAAGCCGAGCAATACAAATAACCGGTGGTGCCCTCTTGGGTGCCAATCAGCTTGCCTTCCAAATCATCAATAGTGGTAATATCCGAGTCCTCTGGCACAATAACAACCTGTACGCCTGTGGCATAAGAGGTGGTAAAGTCCAAATTCTTTTGACGCTCTTCGCTCACGGTCAGACCAGCCATGCAAATATCACTCTTACCCTGTGCCGGGGCATTGACTGCGGCGGTAAAGTCCATATCGTCAATTACCAACTCGAGACCAAGCTTTTCTGCAATTTTGGTGGCAATTTCAACGTCAATTCCCTCAAATCCACCATCGTCTGTCACCATTTCATACGGAGGGAAGGACGCATTGGTCGACATAATCAGCTTGCCGTCCTCGATCGTGGACACTGCTCCGTCTCCAGCAGCGGTGCTTTGCTGTGTCGAATCCCCCGTGCCGGTCGCCGCGTCATTGCCGGTTGAATTGCTGGTTGAACTGCCGCAGGCAGTCAATGTGCCCACGCAGAGCGCCCCCGTCAGAAGAAGAGACCATACCTTGTTACGCATGTTCATGTGTCATATTCCTTTCACTCTTTGTTTGTGGCACACGTGCTGAACGCCGATCCGGCACGCCGGCTTGTGCGGCGGATACCCCGCCCACATCATGGCGCTGCCGTTACAAATGCGTCGCGGCGTTGCGCCGAACCGTACTGCATGGCACGCAAAAAGAGAGCACCCATGCCCAGGATGCTGCCTCCTACCCCTGTTTCATACCACATCAGTGTAATGTTGTCGAACTAGTATACCATGGTCCGGCGGCTACGTCAATAAAAGACCGGCCTTGTGACAGATTCCGTAACCCTCAGCAATCTTTGCGGACATGCCTTCAGTTTTACCAGTACCACAGCAACGCGTTTCTGCCGGATGATACTGATATTCACAATAAAAAACCTGTGTTGCATGAATTTATATGAGTTCAACCAGACAATCCTATTTTTGAAATTGTCCACGAGTAATCTTGATACACAATCGTCCAGAACACTGGTGCAACGACCCACTTATCACCTAAATACGAAACCATCTGAATTGCTTTTTGATTAGAACCTGCTATATCTACAATGGAATATTCACTCGCTCGATAGTCCTCCAAAGCTGGTTCGTCCGAAATATTGAAATGCTCCATCTCATCCCAACCAGTTTCTTCATCATAATCCGGATAGATCGTCGTTTCAAAGCCAGTGTCAGGCTGATTAAGTATAATTTGGTGGTCGTCAGCTTTGGTTAACATAAGGGGCAAATACAATTCCATACCATCGGTTAAGTTCTTTTCTGCGTCGTCGCTGTGACAAAACGGAATTTCCATCTGCACCCACTCATCTTTTATCTGTTGAAAAATAGACAATGTCATGTACAGACCACCGGTACTCATTGATTCTTGGCAGAATACAATTTCATTAACACCATCTCCGGTGACATCACAAGAGGTTGTATGAAACCAAACCCCCCAGGCAGATGAAGTCAGTAATAGCTCTTTGCCATTATAAAAATGTACATACAGAGAGGTTCCGTCCTCTTCATCATATTGCTTATATACTCGATCTAACTGACCATCCCCGTCAAAATCCTGTCTGGGATTTTCTTCTGCATACACAGGGTGAATGTCAAGATAACCGGTGTATGTGAGGTCAAACCCCGCTCCATCGGCTTCATATGCAACCATTTCTTCCGTGTCATCCCAATTTCGATTGATGGTTGATTCGCTGTTACCTGTACATCCCACCATTGTTATGAGGAATACAATTTCAACGAAGAAGAACCATGGAATATATTTATTTTTAAATTTGGACGCAATCATATTCATTAACTCCATATCAGTACCATTCCGTTTGGTCATGTACTTTGATAGCCAAGTCCGTCGCGAACAATAGACATCCATTGATTAAATCTACTTTGATTGGAAACATCGTCCGGTTCATCTGCAACTGTGAGAAGACCAGACATAAAAACGAATAAATCCATGATGTCAATATCTTCCCGTACAGCCTTTGCATGTTGGGCTTGGGTAAGGAGGTCGGCACATGCTAGCTGAAAATCCAGCCACACACCAGAGGTCGCCTTTCGTAAACGGATCGCGCCGATCCTGAAAGAATCCCTTAACGCCCTGTTCGTAAAGCACTCTTCCATGACATGAAAAAAGAAGTCAAAAAAGGCTTTGCCGGGATCAGCAGCATTGATAAGAGCTCTGGCCTCCTCTATGAACTTTTGTTTATAACCGACATTAATTGCATTAAACAATGCTTCTTTGGTTGGAAAATGGCGATATACCGTACCAACGCCGATTCCGGCTTCGCGGGCAATGGTACTGATTGGAACGACCAGCCCCTTTTCAGCAAAGAGCTTACAGGCTGTTTGTAGTATCTGCTCTCTGTTTTCTTGTGCATCTGCCCGCAATACCTTCTCAGGATCAAGATGATCGGGAAGTTTATTCGCACCTTCGTTCATATGATATGATTCGCCCGAAGGGCTTTTTTTCTTTGCCATCAGGACAACCTCCTCTTTCCTCTCTATCTTACCTGAAAACATTGATATTGACAACGAAATAGTAATTCCGTATAATACGGGCTATAAACGGAATATATATTCCGTTTATGTGTTTTAGTTATTAAGAGACTATTTTTTGTAAAGATACACACGATACAAAGCCAAAGAGGAAAGGCGGTAATATGAATATGAAAAAGAACATCATTTTTGTCTTTTCGGGAACAGGAAACAGCTTATGGGCAGCAAAGAAAATTTCAGAGGAACTGGAAAACTGCAAAATTATATCCATGGGCCTCCACAAAAAATACACCCTGATGGATGAATACGATTCCATTGGTTTTGTCTATCCCACTTATTATCGGGGAATACCGGCAAAGGTCGAGGATTTTGTTGTGCAGACTGATTTTCAAAAGAATCAGAACGCCTACTTTTTTGCCGTTGCTACCTGTGGAAGTATTGATACCGCTTGCAATGCGACGGTTCAAATGCAGAATTTGCTCAAGCGAAAAGGGAATTCACTCAGTTATGCTGAAAAACTTGATATGTTTTCCAACTATATCATTTTCTACGATATGCGAAATACTGTCGAAGAAGAAGCGAGACAATCCGCCCGGGATTTAGAACCAATCATTGCTAACATTAAAAAAAGAACAGTCAACCTGGCAAAATCGAGAATAAAACCGTTTGAGCATTTGATATATAAGGGATTTGTCCACTTTGCACCTCACATGGATAAGAATTTCAATGTTTCCGATGCGTGTATTCATTGCGGTATCTGCCAAAAAGTCTGTCCGGTAAATAATATTGATTTTGGTCGGGACAAAAAGCCATATTTTAAGCACCACTGCGAACAATGCTTAGCCTGTATTCATACTTGCCCGGTGAAAGCCATCAATTATAAGAACAAAACACAGAGCAGGAAGCGGTACACACACCCTGATGTCTCATGGAAAGAATTGGCGCAGATGAACGGCTTTCAATCATAGGAGGAGGGGAGGGTGTCATCCTGTAAAACTAAAAATAATACAAAGGCGGCTCACATTCTGTGAGCCGCCTTTGTATTGGTATAGCAGGTCGCTCTGCTTATCCATACGTTTGGGCCTCACTCCGTTCTGGAAGGCAGATGGACGTGATCAATTCCGCCCATTCCTCTGGGTGGCAGACCAGCAGCTCCTCATGCCGGGAGTTCAGCTCGTGAAGGACAGGATGGGCAAAGTGCCGGAGGTACCGCTCCCGGTATTTTCCACCCATCTTCAGCGCGTACAGGATATGAATTTCCGTCCACGGCGGATCGATTTTGCTCGGCAGCGGAGTAATAAGATCGGAGTAAAACTGGTTGGCCACACTGCGGCGGGTCACGTAGGGCCTTGCGGCACCAAACATTTTTATAAAAGCGTCCACATAGCCGCCCGCTTCGGCCCGGCTTTTTTCCAGCTGATTTCTCAAAAGGCCGGAGCGAAGCTCGCCCGTGGCAATCAGCGGGTAAACGAGGCGGAGTATCAGCTTTGTTTTCAGCCGCGCGGCGAACCTGCCCGATTGGTCGAGGTCGGAGCCACCGAGGATGCCATAGTCCATGCGGATATTCCCACGTGCGGCGATAAGACCCACAAAGGAACCACCTAGCGAGCAGCCATAAATGCCACAGACATGCCCGCCAAAATGTTTTCGGATGTACCTCTCAATTTTTTCAGTTTCCTCGATCATCGTTGGAAATTCAGTTTCCTCACTCTCATCGAAGCCGTCGTAGGAGACGGCGGCCACCCGGAAGTTCTGTTCCAGCAGTGGGATAACCTGCCCAAAATTTTCCTTCCAGTGGCAGCAGGTGCCGGGCAGCAGAAGCAGCACAGGCTTTTCCCCACTGCCGGATTCATAGACCTTCATCAGACGCCCACCGGCTTTCCCTTCTCATTTTTCATTCATCCCATGCCCCAAACACGATCCACTCAACGCTGGTAAAGTATTCGTTTGTTTCCGAGATGTGATTACCTCCGCGTACATATCCCAGCCCATGCAGGGTCATGAAATACGACGAGAATATCGGAGTTGGCTGTTCCGAATGCATGAACGTTCAATAGTACAGCTAGTATTACAGGAATATTATGTACTCCTTTATTTAACTTGTCAATATTTTGAACAAGATGGCCGATGATATGAGGTGGGGAAGGTCCATACTTGACCAGACAAAAAGAAGATAGCCGCAAGGTGTACGAATGCAAGAAAAGAGGTCGCCAGCTTTTCATAACGAGTGGCAACACGTCAAAAATTCTTCACTTTAAGGAAAAAGCATTCGACCAGATGACGCTCTTTGCAAACCCACCAGTCACAACGCCACGGATTCGTTGCATTGCTTTTGGGCGCAATGGTGTATTCGCCATCCCTAATTTTGAATATAGTCCAAAATCTCTTTCGTACCGTAGGCCTTATCAGCAAGCACGTTTCCGGCCGAGAGCTGAAAATAAATCGGATTGCCCAGACCGTCTGCGACCGTATGAATTTTGGTCGTCTTTCCACCGCGGCTCATGCGGCTTTGACCGCATGGCATCTATTACTACCTAAATTTTGGCGGAGCATGGCATTAAGTATACGAACCCCAAATTTGTTTTTGTTAGTGGGCTATTCGGTTGTGCGTTCTATCCGGAAACTTAATTATCGGTCTAGCGGATTAAATGGTAGAGAAATTAAAGGCTCAAAATATGAAGCTTAAATTAGCCTGTCAAAAAGCTACGCTATCACAGCGTGGCTTTTTACATTTTAATCTTCCGGCAGGGATATTCTGCATTACAGCAAAGCTTGCAATATTAACCATAATGCAATATAATTGAAAATAATTCAATATTCGAGAAATTGATTGCGATCTTAGTACTAGTATAGCCGCGCTAACGACACATCATAGCAATAATGAGTAATTGGTGTGAGGATTGGTTATGGCTATAATGTGTTGTTCAAATGTATGAATTGAGGTTAATTTAAAATCAATGAAATAATGGATTGTGAGGGGGAAATAATTTGGCATTAGAACTATTCCAAACCACGGTTAGAGAATATAAGCGTTTCATAATACAACTTCCGTTGGATTATTCAAAGGAATTGGAAGGCGATCTCTCCGACTTTACTTATGTTGCCGTACATACTAGACTGATGCTGCTTCGTAAGTAGATCAAAGGCTAGGTAAGTGGAGCGTTTTCGCTTTCGGAGGGCGTCTCGACCCGCATATCCGCAACTGATTATAATGTACCTTCTTCAGTAAATTATTGATAGGCTGGAAAGCTTTTGAGGCTCATAAAATGAATTCTTTGACAAAAACGGAACAAGTGAATCTAAACTTAATCAAGGATGATATGCTATTTTTACTTACAGTCACCAAAAATAGATTAAGGTCAGGCTCAAGTTATCATGTTGCTTTTTTGCCCTATATGGGCATGATTATTGATGGTTGCGAAACATGGAGCAATAAAGTTTCAGCATTAAAAACACAGGCGCTAAAATTTTCAAAAGAAGAGAAACAATATTATTCTGAGTTGAGGAGTTCAATTAAACTTTGGGAAACGCCTTTTTCTGATTTGTTTGATCTGTTAGAGCAAAAATACCATGAAAGCGACCACCATTTTTCAAGTGTCTGTAAGCCCATTGCAAAAACACTAAGACTTTATGATATATTTGGTTCCTATGTAATTGATGATGCGTTCTGTGACAATACCATTCTAGATATGCTGTTTATTCCAAGATTTGAATATAATCATATTGATGGGGAGTACATAAGGAGGATGGCAGAGCTTTCTGGTAAAATAATTCAATCGTTTGGAATGGCACAAGCGTCCTCATTGAAAACCGATAATTCTATCTGTTTCAGGACAAAAGATTTCGGTGGTTTTGTTAAGTCCCCAATCGGCAACAACTATAGTGCTAAATTTGTGCTGTTTTCAATGCTCTGCGCTATTAATTTCGTTCTTTATGGCATTGATAGATATATTATCCCCGAAATAACAACAAAGCTTAGGTTAGTATATATTCAATATTACTATATACTTCAACAATTGCCACAAGTTAACTCAATATTTAACACGCAATTCTATTTAAATAATCAGTGGACAGATTCTAAGGGGGTATTTAGAAACTGTATGGCTCATTATGCAATTGGTGTAACAATGACTCAAGACGAAGTTGTTGAGTCAGATGCTTTTGGAGGATTAACAGAGAAGCTATTTGGGATAGATTGGCTGTCTGTGAAAAACTCCATTGTAAAAGAACTACATCAATTATCAAAGCAAATTGAATATTACTTGGGATTTTAGCGACTCCCATTATCCATATAATCCAACCTCATGGTGGAGTTTTGAATTGCCCATTATGTTTACAATCTAGCAATACAAAAGAGCATTTATATTCTTATTATTTATATAATAGGGGATAAAACGGCAATAGCCTGAGGCCATTGCCGTTTCTTGAGATCAAAAAATTATTGTTTTTTTACTCTAATATACTCGATTGCTTCCTTACCAGTGATGTGCTCAACATCAATGGCAACAATGTAAGCCTGTGTGCATCCGGAAATCTCCTTGTGTTGGGCATCCTCTGGTTGATCACCCGAATACTTTTTCACCAAAGCCTCAAATGCCGCAAGCCTTTCATCGCCTTCCACGATTCTGGCTTTTCCAAAGGCAATCACACTGCGGAAGTAGGAAGTATACTCATGGCTTACAATCGTATCCTCATCAATGAGCGAAAAAGACACCTTCGGATATTTGATTATGGCGTCCATCTTATGACCAGCTTTTGCTGAATGGAAATAGATTTTACTGTCAAAATATACAAAACTTAGCGGAACGGCATAAGGGTAATCATCGTCGCCCAAACACGCCAGAACGCCATTTGTACACCTTTCCATTACCGCTGTGGTATCCTCATGTGATAACAATTGTTTGTTTCTTCTCATTTCTCTAAACATTTCGCAGTCCTCCCTAATGTACAGAAGTAACCTTTAATCCAATAATTCCGACCAGGATGCAGCAGAGAAATACGATGCGCAAAACGCTGACAGGCTCCTTGAAAAGGAAGATTCCCAGCAGCACTGCACCCAAAGCGCCAATTCCAGTCCAGATCGCATACGCTGTCCCGATGGGGAGCGTTTTAGTTGCAAGGGACAAGAGGTAAAAGCTGACTACCATGCCGCCCAAGGTAACAAGTGAAGGGGGCAGCTTCGTAAATCCATGAGAGTATTTCAACCCCGTTGCCCAAACAATTTCAAAAATGCCCGCAATCATCAAATATAACCAAGCCATGTTCTCACCTCCGGATAAAAAAATAAACCCGAAAGATATTATCTGAATATCTCCCAGGCTTTTATCCTTCCGTGACACAGTCACTAAACTGTGCGCTATCTCTCGGTCGCAAACCAGCAAAGCTGTGGAACCCTAGATAGCTTGACTATTTACTTGATAACACGCTTTCGAGTTAAATAGAATTCTACACTAGATATCGTAACAAGTCAACTTTTTTCCTTACAGCAGATTACGTAAATCGATATATGATTCTTATGAGGACAATCCGTACATATTAGAGGTTTCATCGCTCTATTTTAAACTTATTGAGTTAGTGAAGAATAAGGGTATCAATACAATCATCAACTATAATTATGATGACACGTTTTATCATGTCATGCATTGAAAAAAGCTGGTATAATATTAAATAACTGTTATGACAACATATCGGCAAAGAGTAATGCTTGTATCTATACCCCCATGGTTATATTCCCATGAAGGGCGGGGTTACTACAGATATTGTGATTTGTGAAGATGATTACCACAATCAAATTTATCCACAGAATCTATGGGCCAATAATATTCAAATAGCCACTTTATCTTCACACTCGTGCATTTAGCAACATACATTAATTGCCCATTATGTTTAAACCGTGTGAAAAGAATGAATTTAGATTATTTATAAAGCAGAAAATGGAGACATAAGAATGAATTTGACCTTTAGATATGCAAAAGAATCCGATACCGCGTTGATTCTTCAATTTATTAAAGATTTAGCCGAATATGAAAAAATGCCTCATGAAGTGGTTGCCACTGAGAATTTGTTGAGAGAATGGCTGTTTGAAAAGAAAAAGGCCGAGGTAATATTTGCGATATCAGATGGAACCGAGATCGGATTTGCTCTGTTCTTTCATAACTTTTCCACATTTTTAGGGAAGTCTGGTATATACCTTGAGGATTTGTATGTAAAACCGGAATATAGGGGCTACGGACATGGGAAATCAATTCTAAGAAAGCTTGCACAAATTGCTATCGAACGCGGGTGTGGTAGGTTGGAATGGTGGTGTCTGGATTGGAATAAGCCAAGCATTGATTTTTATTTATCGCTGGGAGCTGAGCCAATGAAAGATTGGACAGTGTACAGAATTGCAGGAAACACATTAAAGAACATGGCAGACGAATAATAGATTGACCTTATTTTGAGCAAACTGACCCATTTAGGAGATAAGTTTTCTCATTATGTTTATTATTCATGCTTAACGGTCAAGGAAAACTTCTCAAGCAATAAAATGGTTCTGATACAATGAGGAAATCACATATGGAAAAAGAACTTAACGTCATTATCTGCTCCCTGAATTCACAATACATCCATTCGTCACTTGCTCCGTGGTGCCTGTTGGCGGGACTGGAGGAATACGTACATGGCGGGATAAACGCCGTTGTGATTGAGGGAACCATCAACGAAGCACCACGGGACGTCCTAGACCGAATCCTTTCCCACCGCCCAACGTTGATGGGATTTTGCTGTTATATTTGGAACATAACCGAACTATTTGAGCTTGTGAAACAAATAAAGCAAGAGCTATGCGACTGTGTCATCGTTCTGGGTGGGCCGGAAGTAAGCTATCAAGCAGGAGAGGTTCTTCGAAACACACCTTCTGTTGATTATGTGATCTCTGGCGAAGGCGAAAAACCTTTCGCCGAGCTAATCCAAGCAATTCACAGCGGTACAGAGGTTGCGGGGATTCCGGGCCTTTGTTACCGCAAAGACGGTGAAATCATAATTGCAGAACCCTATACGCCGTGTGAGATTCCACCCAGTCCTTATACCAAACGGTATTTTGACGCCTTAAACGGGCGTATCGCCTATTTGGAAACCAGCCGTGGATGCCCTTATTCCTGCGCATTTTGCCTGTCGGGGCGCTGCGGCGGGGTGCGGTATTACGACCTGGAACGAGTGAAAAACGAGCTCTTGCTCCTTGCCAATAGCGGAACGCAGACTGTCAAGCTGGTAGACCGTACGTTCAACGCACACCGCAGTAGGGCAAAGGAACTGTTCCGCTTTATCATGAAACGGTATGGAAAAGAAATCCCACAAGGGGTGTGCTTTCATTTCGAAATTGCCGGAGATCTGCTGGATGAGGAAACGATTGAACTGCTCGGAACGGCTCCCGTCGGTTCCATGCAATTCGAAATCGGATTGCAGAGCTTTAATCCGAAAACACTTGCCGAAGTCAGCCGCAGAACTGACGCGGAACGACTGAAACAAAACGTATCCGCACTTCTCTTAAAAGGTAACTCTCACATCCACATTGACCTGATCGCCGGGCTGCCTTATGAGGATATGAGCAGTTTCATAGAAAGCTTCAACACTGCCTTCGCCCTGCGTCCACACATGCTTCAGCTTGGCTTTTTAAAGCTTCTTCACGGCTCGCCAATGCGTGAAAACCCGAAACGGTTCCCCTGTGAATACAATCAAAATCCACCCTATGAGGTAACCAAAACCCCGTGGCTATCTGAAAAAGAACTCGAACAGCTTCATCACACCGAGCACGCGCTGAACAAGTTATACAACCGCGGGCGGTTTTGCCGCACGCTTGCTTACCTGTTCAGCCGGATGAATCAAAATGCTTTTGAGCTTTTCAGTGAGTTCGGGTTATTCCTGTCCCAAGCAGATCAGAACCAGAAATCTCTGGACGATTTCACCGCTTTGGTGTTTTCCTATTTTTCCGGGCAATCAAACGTCGAGCAATCCCGCCTCCGAGACTTCATGGTATGCGACCGCCTTGCCACAAATGCTTCGGGAAGAATTCCAAAAGCACTCCAGATCCATGATCCAAGGCTTAAATCAGCGATTAGGGCTTTGGAGCGTGAGTATAGACCCAAGAAGGCGGTGAAGCGAGGTTATGCCTTGCTTTACAGTGAGAACTGCCTAGCCTATACTGATTATGAAGATAAAAACCCCGTAACAGGGGAGTATCTCATAAACAAATA
>Ga0316604_10002309_pt1 | contig 14792 bp, 12 predicted proteins | sample OWC_soil_day20_C_FD_207650 | JGI IMG/M metagenome (GOLD analysis project Ga0316604, IMG submission 207650) | Wetland soil microbial communities from Old Woman Creek delta, Ohio, United States - OWC_soil_day20_CT | ecosystem: Environmental > Terrestrial > Soil > Wetlands | place: USA: Ohio... | reverse complement strand
CTTGTAGCCGGATTTGTGCAGCATAGATTTATCAAGCATGCTGAAAACAGACAGCAGCAGTAGAAAAGAAAAAAGCCAACTCAAAGAGTTGGCTTTTTCCCCGAATTTGGTGCCCAGGAGAGGACTCGAACCTCCACACCTTGCGGCACTAGTACCTGAAACTAGCGCGTCTACCAATTTCGCCACCTGGGCAACGGAAGCCGCGCATTATAAAGAAGAACAGTCATGAGTCAAGTTCCTGAACAGAAGAACAGCAAAAAAAGAATTTCCCGCATTCGCAGGGCCGATCCATTTTTCGAGCGCGAGGCGCTGAAATACGAGAGCCCGCTGCCTTCGCGCGAGTACATCCAGAGCATTCTTGAAAAGGCAGGATGCCCGCTGAGAGGGGAAGATCTGGCCAGCGAGCTGGATATCCGCGCCGAGGAATGGGAGCACTTCGAGCGCCGGCTCGGCGCCATGGAGCGCGCGGGCCAGCTCATGCGCAACCGGCGTGGCGCTTACATCCTGCCGGACAAGGCCGATCTGATCGGCGGGCGTGTCGAGGGGCATCCGGATGGATTCGGCTTTCTGGTGCCGGATGATGGGTCGGAAGACCTGTTCCTCGGCCCGCGAGCGATGCGGGAAGTCCTGCACGGGGATCGCGCCTTGGTGAGGACGGTTGGCGTCGATCAGCGGGGGCGTCGCGAAGCCAAGATCATCGAGGTGCTGGAGCGGGGCAATACGCGTGTGGTTGGACGCGTCACGATCGAGGCTGGCGTCGCCATGGTGCTGCCGGAAAACCGGCGGATCAGCCAGGGAATCCTGTTGGCGCCCGGTGGCAAGCTCAAACCGAAGGCCGGGCAGGTGGTGACGGTCGAATTGCTGCAGCAACCCACTCAGCATAGTCAGCCGATTGGCCAGATTGTCGAGACCCTGGGCAACTATGCCGATGACGGCATGGAAATCGAAATAGCGCTGCGCAAGCATGATCTGCCTTTCGAGTTTTCGGACAAGGTGAAAGCCGAAGCCAGGAAGCTGCCGGATGTAGTACTCAAGAAAGACTGGACGCCAGGGCGCGAAGATATCCGCCAGCTACCGCTGGTGACCATCGATGGCGAGACTGCCAAGGATTTCGACGACGCCGTCTTTTGTGAAAAGCAGGGCAAGGGTTATCGCTTGCTTGTGGCGATTGCCGACGTCAGTCACTACGTCACACCGGGAAGCGCACTGGATGCCGAAGGGCTTACGCGTGGCAATTCGGTTTATTTCCCGCGCAGGGTGATTCCGATGTTGCCGGAAAAGCTCTCCAATGGTTTGTGTTCGCTGAACCCGCAAGTCGAGCGGTTGTGCATGGTCTGCGACATGTCGATCAATGTCTCGGGTGAAATCAAGGCCTATCGCTTCTATCCCGGAGTCATGTTCTCGCATGCGCGCCTGACGTACAACAAAGTGGCGGCGATGCTTTATGGCAACGAGGAGGGCGTGCGCGATGAAGCGCTGCGCGCTGAGCATGCAGCGCTCTTGCCGCACCTGGAAGCGCTGGATGTGCTGTTCCGGATCCTGCTCAAGGCGCGTGCCAAACGCGGCGCGATCGAGTTCGAGACGGTAGAGACCAGGATGGTCTTCGGCGCTGATGGCAAGATCGAGCGGATCGTGCCAGAGCATCGCAATGATGCACATCGTCTGATCGAGGAATGCATGCTGGCCGCCAATGTGTGTGCCTCGGAATTCCTGCGCAAGAACAAGCAGCCCTCGTTGTACCGCGTGCATGAAGCCCCCTCGGTCGAAAAGCTTGGCAAGCTCCGCGAGTTCCTCGCCGAGTTCGGCCTAGGGTTGGGGGGCGGCGATTCTCCGCGTGCGGCCGATTTCGCCAAGGTCGTTGAAAAGATCAAGGACAGGCCGGACACCCAGCTGATCCAGACGGTGATGCTGCGCACCATGCAGCAGGCCATGTACAGCCCCGAGAACGTCGGTCACTTTGGCCTGGCGTACGAGGCGTATACTCACTTCACTTCACCGATCCGGCGTTACCCGGATCTGCTGGTGCATCGTGCGATCAAGGCGGTGCTCACCAAAACGCGCTATGAGCCCAGCGTCGGACCTGTCGAGCTGCTCAAGGACACGCGCCGGCGCAAAGGCGGCAAGAAGCCTGACGAAGCGTTTGCGCGGGCAGCACGCGAGGCCAGTGCCAAGCATGCTGCCTCGGCCATCAAGAACGGCATCTGGGAAGATATCGGGGTGCACTGCTCGCAAACCGAACGGCGTGCCGACGAAGCCAGCCGTGATGTGGAAACCTGGCTCAAGTGTTTCTACATGCAGGATCGCGTGGGCGAGCAATACACTGGGATCGTCACCTCGGTGACCTCTTTTGGTATCTTCGTGACCCTGGATGAACTTTTCGTCGAGGGCTTGGTGCACATCTCCGATCTGGGAGCGGACTATTTCCATTACGATGAGGCGCGCCATGCGCTGGTCGGCGAAAGGAGTGGCCAGCAGTTCAGGCTTTCGGATCGGGTCAGTGTTGAGTTGGTCCGGGTAGATCTGGAGTCGCGCAAGATTGATTTCCGGCTGCTGGCGGGCGTGGCGCGCGTGACCGAACGGGCTGGCAAAACCGAACGCGAGCGGGTACAGAAACCGAAGCGTGAAAGTCCGCGCGAGAACAAGCGTCCGGCAGCTAGTTTTGGAGAGGACGAGCCGGTGAGCTGGCGTGATCTGGCGGGCGTGCCGGCAGTGGGGGCACCACGTGAAACCGTCAAGGCGGCTTTGCTGGGCGGAACCGGCGCGCGTTCGAAGCGTGTTCCGACGCGTGATGAGGAAGCGGCCGCGCCAAGCCGGCCAGCGGGCAAGGCGCGTGTCGTCGCTGCCAAAGAAAAATCCGATACCGGTGCCGCGCGCGGCACCATTTCCGTAGCAAAGAAGAAAGGAAGCCCACGTGGCTGAAACCCGTTTCATTCATGGCTTTCACGCCGTTGCCGCCAAGCTGCGTCACGATCCGGAAGCCATTCTCGAATTGCATGTCGCGGCCCAGCGGGGTGATGCGCGTGCCCGTGATCTGCTGGCCAAGGCAGAAGCGGCCAATGTACGCATTGTGCCGACCGATTCCGCCCGGCTGGATGGCATGGCGGGAACGCACCGCCATCAAGGCGTGGTGGCCAAGATCGATCCGCGCCACAAGGTGCTGCACCTCGAAGATGTGCTTGAAGATCTCAGCGAGAACGCGCTGATCCTGGTGCTGGACGGTATTCAGGATCCGCACAATCTGGGCGCCTGCCTGCGTGTGGCGGACGCGGCTGGCGCGCATGCCGTGATTGCACCGAAGGACCGGGCGGTCGGTTTGAATGCAACGGCCATCAAGGTCGCCAGCGGGGCGGCTGATACGGTGCCTTACATTGTTGTGACCAATCTTGCCCGGACCTTGCGCGAGCTTCAGGACGCCGGTGTGTGGTGCATTGGTGCGGCGGGCGAAGCGACCAAGTCTGTCTATGAAATCGATCTGAAAGGCCCGGTTGCGCTGGTGCTGGGGGCGGAAGGCGATGGTTTGCGGCGCCTCACCCGCGACACCTGCGATGAACTGGCAAAAATACCCATGCACGGCAGCGTCGAGAGCCTGAATGTTTCTGTCGCAACCGGGATCTGCCTGTTCGAAGCCCGGCGTCAGAGGACCTGAGCGCGCGGCAGTGCGTCTGCGGGATGCTGTGGGGGTCAGCGCCGGCTTTGCCGGCGCTACGTTTCAGGCTTTGGGTGGATATTTTTTGGCGTTCAGCGCGATCTTGCTCTGCACTGCTGCGTCCAGGTCGATGCCGAGGACCATGGCCAGGCGCATCAGGTAGAGGAAGACATCGGCGACTTCCTGGCGGACATGCTCGGCCTTGTCGCTGGACATGATGGTCTCCGCTTCGCCATCGGTGAGCCACTGGAAGATCTCTGTCAGCTCACCGACTTCACCGGTCAGGGCAAGGAGCAGGTTGCGCGGGGTATGGAAGCGATCCCAGTCGCGCTCGCGCGCGAATTCGGCGAGCCGCTCTTCCAGCCGGGTGGTTTCCAGCAGACGCATTTCAGAAGGTGTAGCCAATTTGGACCTCTTCGGGATCTAGCCGGTCGAGTAGCTTCAAGAGCGGGCGCAGTTCGCGGTAGCGCTGGCAGGTGCGGCGCAGGTAATGCAGCACCAGCGGCATGTCCTTCAGGTAGCCATCCTTGCCATCACGGTGGTAGAGACGGGCAAAGATGCCGAGCACCTTGAGGTGGCGTTGCGCGCCCATGAACTCATAGTCGCGATGGAGCTCGCTGAAATCTGCGCGTACCGGCAGGCCGATATGACGAGCGGCTTCCCAGTAGCGGACCAGCCAGTCCAGGGTTTGCTCCTCGGGCCAGTGGATGTAGGCGTCCTTGAAAAGCGAGGCCAGGTCATAGGTGAGCGGACCGTAAACCGCGTCCTGGAAATCCAGTACGCCGGGGTTGGGGGCGCTGAGCATCAGGTTGCGGCTGTGATAGTCGCGATGCACGAAAACTTTGGGCTCTGCCAGGTTCACGCTCAGGATGTGCTCGAAGACCTGTAGCAAGTCGGCCATTTCCGCGTTGCTGAGGGTGGCTTCTTTGTGCCGGGCGACATACCAGTCGGGGAACAGCATCATCTCGCGCAGCAGGTGCGCCCGGTCATATTCGGGCAATGCACCGGGGCGGCTGGTTTGCTGGATGGCAGCCAGGGTGCCGAGCGCATCGGCGTACAACGTGCTGGCGTTGTCGGGTGTCAGGGCGGAGAGATAAGTCGTGTTGCCCAGATCGGAGAGGAGCAGGAAGCCCTGGTCAAGATCTTGCGCAAAGACTTGCGGGACGTGTGCACCTGCCGCCCGGAACAGCTCGGCAACGTGCAGGAAAGGGCGGCAATCCTCGTGGCTGGGCGGTGCATCCATGATGATGCGGGTTGTGCCATCTTCGAAGCTGGCGCGGAAGTAACGGCGGAAACTGGCGTCGGCGGATGCCGGAGCGAGTGCGAACGGCTGACTTGGCAGAATATTTTCCAACCAAGCATGAATTAGTTGCTGACGATCCAAGAGAGGCTCCGGTTGTGGCACAAGGCTCATGTAAAATGCCCGCTAATCTTACCAAACCCGGCTGACGCGTTTGCGTTGCCGTTTTTTGAGCTGATCAGCAAGGCTTTCATGAACAGATCCTGCCTCCTGCGTCACGAGTTACCTGGCTGGGGCGCACGCCCACGGCTACTGGTCCTGGCTGTTTTGGCCGCATTGCCGGGCGCCTTGCAGGCGCAAGCCTTGCCGCCCTTACAAGTCGATCCCCGCTTGCTGGGCGTGCCTGTCGCCAGCCAGAGTCAGGCTGCAGCGAATCAGAGCCAGCCCGCGGCAGCGGACAAGCCACGGACTGTTCAAGCCCCTCCAGCGCCCGTTGTCAGCAAACCCGTTGTGGCTACGCCAAGCACGCCGCCTGCGACCAAGGCCAAACCCGTGCAGGCCGGAAGCAAGGCCCATACGACCACCACTCCGGCCGCTCCTGCGAGCGTGCCGCGTGCGCCAGGCGCGACGGTGATTGAAGCGGGCCGGATTGACGGGCGCGAGCAGGTCGACATGACCGCAGTGAACAATGTGCGCCTGGAACGCGACGGCATGGTGCTGACCGGAGATCGTCTCTACTACGATCAGGTCGCGAACGACGTTCAGGTTCAGGGCAATGTCAAACTGAAGCGCGGAACGGACTCCATCGAAGGCCCGAGTGCCCGGATCAATCTGGATACCTGGTTTGGTGAGTTTGATTCGCCGAGCTACCAGTTGCAGCGTGAACGCAAGGTGAATACAGGAAACCGGTCGAGTTCGAGCCTTCCCGCACAGCAGGTCACCCAGCTGATTTCCGGTTCAGGCCAGGCAGATCTGCTCCAGCTTGAAGGGGAGAACCACTACCGCCTGAGCAATTCGACCTATACGACCTGTCCGGCGCCGAACCCTTCCTGGTACCTGCGCATGAGTGATCTGGCGCTCGATTTCGATCGGGACAAGGGCGTGGCGAAGAACAGCCGGCTGGTCTTCAAAGGCGTACCTATCCTCTATACCCCCTGGGCAGAATTTCCTTTGAGTGAGGGGCGGCAGTCCGGGGTTTTGCCGCCGACCGTTGGTGGAACAACCAGCACCGGCTTTGAAATGACGTTGCCGTACTACTTCAATCTTGCGCCGAATTATGACGCTACGCTGGCTCCGCGCTGGATGAGTGCCCGGGGGCTGCAATTGGGGGGAGAGGGACGTTATCTCACCTCCACGCTCAACGGAACCCTGCGCGGTGAATACCTGCCGGAAGACAAGGTGACCCAGACTTCCCGCTCCCTGGTTTCCTGGAAGCACAACCAGAACTTCGGTTACGGCCTGAGCGGTGCGGTTGATCTGTCGCAAGTCTCCGACAAAACGTATTTTGCCGACTTGAGTTCGAAAATCGCCTCGACGTCGACTTCCACGTTGAACCAGCAGGGCACGCTGGATTACAACAGTGGATCCTGGTTGTCGGGGAGTTTCCTCATGCAGCGCTATCAGGTCATCACGGGTGATACGCCTTATTCGCGCAAGCCGCAGATTTCGATGTTGGCCAAACAGGCGGATTTCCATGGCTTGTCGCTGGCACTACCGGTCTCCTATACCGACTTCGGGCATCCGACCCAGGTTGAGGGGCGGCGCACCACGATGAATCCTCAGATGTCTTTCCCCATGCAGAGTTCCGCGTTCTATCTGACGCCCAAACTCGGGGTGCATCTGTCCCAGTACAGCCTGGATCGGCGAGGCGCTGCTGGAGATACGGAGATCGGGCGCAGCGTGCCCATGGCTTCGCTTGATTCCGGTGTCGTATTCGAGCGTAGTCTGGATATTGGCGGCAAGGAGCAGACTCAGACGCTGGAGCCCCGTGTCTATTATGTGCGCACGGCGTATCGGGACCAGAGCCAGATCCCGGTGTTTGATACCGCGCTGGCCGATTTCAACTTTGCGCAGATATTTTCCGAAAACCGCTACTCCGGGCAGGACCGGATTGCTGATGCCAATCAGGTGACGGCAGGTGTCCAGTCGCGCATGATCGATACTGCTTCGGGCGAAGAGTGGCTGCGCCTGGCTTTGGCCCAGCGCTACTACTACGAGGACCAACGCGTCCTCCTGCCGGGTGAAACCCAGCGGACCGGGAGTGTGGCCAATATGCTGGGGGCCGTGTCAGGCCGGGTTCGGCGGGATCTGTGGATGGACAATGCGCTGCAGTACGACCCGCGCGTGGGGTTGTGGCAACGTGCCACGACCGGTCTGCGCTACCAGCCGGATTTCAGCAAGGTGGCTTCGATCAGTTATCGCTACCAGCGCGATGAGTTCCGCGATCTCGATGTGTCCGTGCAGTGGCCGCTATGGGGAAACTGGTATGGTGTTGGGCGGTATGACCGCAACCTGCGTGACCATCGCTTGACCGAGGGGATTATCGGCCTCGAGTTCAAGGGTGACTGCTGGGTTTTCCGCGGCGTGTGGCAGACCCTTGTGACGACGCCACAAACCGCCTCCCAGACCACGACCCAGACACGCAGCAATTCGGTGTTTCTGCAGCTTGAATTCAATGGCTTGGCCTCAATCGGCTCCAATCCGGTGAATCTGCTCAAGCGCAGCGTCAACGGATATGGCAAGATCAACGATCCTGGCGTAGGCGACCCGATGTTCGGGAACTCCGCCCAACCTTGATTCCCTCTCCGCATTCTGATTCAAACAATGCCTGCCTCTACCATGATGATGCGTTTGACCCGTGGCCTGTTGGCCCTTCTGCTCTTGCCGGTGTGTGTACATGCGGCCGAACTTGATCGTGTTGTGGCGGTGGTGAACGACGAGGTCATTACCTCGTCCGAGTTGGCTTCCCGGGTGACTCAAGCGGTACAGCAACTCTCCTCACAGGGAACCCCGGCGCCTGCAAACAGCCAGTTGCGCCATCAGGTGCTGGAACGCATGATCATTGAAAAGGTCCAGCTACAGTACGCCAAGACGCGGGGCATCAGCGCGGATGATGCCATGCTGGACCGTGCCATCCAGCGCATTGCGGAGCAGAACAAGTTGACCGCCGCGGAGATGCCGGCTGCGGTAGCCAAGGCAGGTATCGAGTGGAAGCAATTCCGCGACAACATCCGTAACGAAATCATCATGGCCCGCTTGCGTGAGCGTGAAGTGGATTCGCGCATCACCGTGAGCCAGGCAGAGGTGGATGCCCTGCTTACTGCGGGGGCTGCTGCGCCGAAATCCCGCGAGTATCTGGTCTCGCACATTCTGCTGAGGGCGCCCGAGGGGGCCACGCCGGATCAACTGAAGGCACTCGATCTGCGTGCCGAGGAAGTGATGCGCCAGATCCGTCAGGGTGAGGATTTTGCCAAACTGGCGGCAGAGTACTCGGCGGCTCAGGACGCCATGCAAGGCGGCTCTCTGGATTGGCGGCCGCTTGATCGCTTGCCCGCCCTGTTTGTCGATGAAGTACAGGGCATGCGCAAGGGTGAGGTCAGCAAGATCACCCGCAGTGCCGCCGGCTTGCACATCTTCAAGCTTGTCGATGTACGGGATGCGGTCGAGGCCAAGGTTGAGGTGGAGCAGACCCGGGCGCGCCATATCCTGATCCGCAAGAACGAGTCGGGCAGTAATGCGGACCAGGCCATTCGGCGTCTTGAAGACATTGCGGCGCGGATCCGCAACGGTGTCGATTTTGCGGAAATGGCCCGGGTCCACTCTTCCGACATCACTGCCGCCAAAGGGGGGGATCTGGGCTGGTTGTCGCCGGGTGAAACGGTGCCCGAGTTCGAGCGTGCGATGAATGCCCTCAAGCCCGGAGAAGTGAGCGGTGTGATTGAGACGCCGTTTGGCTGGCACATCATCCAGGTGCTTGAACGGAAGAAGGTCGACGTGAGCGCAGACCGACGCAAGATGGAAGTCCGTCAGGCATTGCGGGAGCGCAAGTCTGATGAGGCCTATGAAGACTGGCTGCGTCAGATCCGCGATACCGCCTGGGTCGAAATCAAACCGGAGTGAATGGTCGGCGGGCAGACCGCCCGCTGACGCCTATCCATGCAGCCTGTTCTGGCAATAACTTCTGGAGAGCCTGCCGGCATCGGCCCCGAGCTGTGTGCTGCGCTGGCCCGTCGCCGCTGGCCTGCGCGTGTCGTGCTGGTGGGGGATCGTGAGCTGCTTGCTGCGCGTGCCCGACAGACCGGGCAGACGGTTGTCCTGCAAGATTACACGGGCGCACAAGGGACTGCTGCGGCCGGCGTGCTGGAAGTCTTTCATGTGCCGCTTGCCAGACCGGCAGTGGCGGGCCAGCTCGACATGGCCAATGCTGGCTATGTATTGCAGACACTGGACCATGCCATTGATGGCTGTCTCCGCGGCGAATTTGCCGCGATGATTACTGCGCCTGTCCAGAAAAGCATCATCAATGATGCAGGCATTCCCTTCACGGGGCATACCGAGTATCTCGCCGAACGCACGGGGACGTCTCGCGTGGTGATGATGCTGGCGGGAGAATACGGACCTGTCGCACAGCGGCAATGGCTGCGTGTGGCGTTGGCCACCACCCACCTGCCGTTGCAGGATGTTTCGAAAGCCATTACGCCCGTCGAGCTGGAACGCATCCTGCGCATCCTGCACGCTGATTTGCGTGACAAGTTCGGCTTTGCTTCCCCGCGCATCCTGGTGGCGGGCCTCAACCCGCATGCGGGCGAGGCTGGTCATATGGGACACGAGGAAATCGATGTCATCGAACCGGTGCTGGTTAAATTGCGGGCAGAAGGCCTGCAACTGATTGGTCCGCTGCCTGCCGATACCTTGTTTACGCCGCACCAGCTGGCGCGCGGGGATGCGGTGCTGGCGATGTACCACGATCAAGGCTTGCCGGTGCTCAAGTTTGCAACCTTTGGCGGCGGGATCAACGTCACGCTGGGTCTTCCCATTATCCGTACCTCGGTTGACCATGGTACGGCGCTGGATCTGGCGGGAACCGGGCGGGCCGATCCTGGCAGCCTGTATGCCGCAATGGCGTGCGCTTTGGGCATGCTGGCTGCACGCTCTTGATCTGGATTCGTCATGTCTGCCTTGAAACGTCTGCTTTGTCTTGTCTTCCTGCTGCTGGCTGCTTGTGGTGGGATAAGTAACAAACCTGTTCCTGAAACGCCCAAGCCGGCTGTTGTTGCTTCCGGGGTGCAAGCGGTCCAGAAACCCCGTCCGAAAATTGCCCTGGCTTTAGGCGGTGGTGCGGCGCGCGGGTTTGCCCATATCGGGGTGATCAAGGCGCTGGAGACCAACGGCATCATTCCGGACATCATCGTGGGGACCAGTGCCGGCAGCGTGGTGGGGGCTTTGTATGCCAGCGGCACGGATGCGTTTGCCTTGCAGAAGCTGGCTTTCCAGCTTGACGAGAGTGCGTTGACGGATTGGGCGATCTTCGATCGTGGCTTCCTGAAGGGCGAGGCGCTCGAAAGATTCGTCAACCAGCAGGTGGGGGGGAAGCCGATTGAAGCGCTCAAACGGAAGTTTGCCGTGGTTGCCACGGATCTTGCGGATGGTCAGCCGGCTGTGTTCACTTCCGGCAATGTCGGAACGGCCGTGCGTGCTTCTTCCGCAGTGCCCGGCGTGTTTTCTCCAGTCCTGATTCGGGGGCGCGAGTATGTCGATGGTGGCCTGGTCAGTCCGATTCCGGTGCACGCCGCGCGTCAATTGGGGGCGGACATCGTGATTGCCGTGGATATCTCCGCTCGCCCCTCCGGCAAGCGTAACCAGGGCAGTATCGATCTGATGCTCGACACCATAGCAATCATGGGCACGACAATCGGTGCCTACGAATTGCGCGACGCGGACATCATCATCCATCCGGAGACCAATGGCCTGTCTGCCGCAAATTTCCAGCAGCGTCATGAGGCCATCATGCGTGGTGAGCAAGCAGGTTTTGCTGCCATTCCCCGCATCCGCGAAAAGATCGCGGCGCGCAGCCAATAGGTAATCCGGTTATGCCCCAGGGACACATTGCCCGCAAGCGTTTTGGCCAGAACTTCCTGTCCGATCCGAACATCATCCGCAAAATCATCGAGGCGATTGCGCCCAAACCTGGCGAACACATTGTCGAAATCGGGCCGGGCCTGGGGGCGCTGACGGTGCCGCTGCTGGCTGCATGCGGGCATTTGCAGGTGGTCGAAATCGATCGGGACCTGATCGCCCGTCTCAAGGAAACCTATCGTCCTGAGCAACTCACGATCAATGAGGGCGATGCGCTCAAGTTTGATTTCGCCAGCCTGCCCGCGCCCTTGCGCGTGGTCGGGAACCTGCCCTACAACATTTCTACCCCCTTGCTGTTCCACCTGGCCGCCTATGCTGATCGTGTGCGGGACATGACTTTCATGCTCCAGAAGGAAGTCGTGCAACGCATGGTGGCTGAGCCGGATAGTGAAGAGTACGGGCGCTTGTCGGTGATGTTGCAATACCGTTTCAACATGGCGCGTCTGTTCGATGTTCCGCCAGGCGCCTTCAAGCCTGCACCCAAAGTGACTTCGGCCATCGTGTACATGCAGCCCAAGCCGGCCAGCGAATGCGCCTGTCGTGACGAAGCGCTGCTGGGCAAGCTTGTCACCGCAGCCTTCGGCCAGCGCCGCAAGACCCTGCGCAACACCTTGCGTGAATGGTTGAGTGATGCGGACTTCGTGACACTGGGCATCAACCCGCAAGCACGGGGTGAAACATTGAGCCTGCAAGATTACGTGCAGATCGCGGATTATCTGGCACTGCGCAGTTGATTACTTGCAGGGCTGTGATGGAGTTGGTGTCACGCGGGTCGTGCTTGCAGGCACAATGACAAACAACAGACTGACGGAGAAAGACTGATGGCAAAGGCAATGATTCTGGCTGCGGGGCAGGGAACCCGGGTGCGTCCACTGACCAAGGACATCCCGAAACCGATGATCCCGATTCTGGGCAAGCCGGTCCTTGAATACATCATCGAGCATCTGGCACGGCATGGTGTGCGCGAAATCATGCTCAACGTAGCCTTCATGCACCGCAAGATCGAAGAGTATTTCGGTGACGGCCATCGCTGGGGTGTGGAAATCGGTTATTCCTACGAAGGCGCCTACGAACATGGCGACATCCTGCCCAAGCCCATCGGCTCTGCAGGTGGCATGAAGCGGATCCAGGACAACAGTGGGTTCTTCGATGAAACCACACTGGTGTTGTGCGGCGATGCGATTATCGACCTGGATATCGGAGCTGCGCTTTACGAGCACAAGATCAAGGGGGCGATTGCCAGCGTGGTGACGCTGGATGTGCCGCTGTCCGAAGTGAAAAACTACGGCATCGTTGTGGCTGACGAAGAGGGCAAGATCATTTCCTTCCAGGAAAAGCCTGCTCCGGAAGAGGCCAAGAGCACCCTAGCCTCGACAGGGATCTACATCTTCGAGCCGGCCGCGCTGGATCTGGTGCCGTCCGGCAAGGTCTATGACATTGGCAGCGAACTGTTTCCCTCATTGGTGGAGCAGGGCTTGCCTTTCTATGCGCAGAACCGTTTCTTCAACTGGATCGACATCGGGCGGGTGACGGACTACTGGACCGTCCTGCAGCGCGTGCTGCGTGGCGAAATTGCGCAGATGGACATGCCGGGCAAGGAAGTGAAGCCGAACGTCTGGGTGGGTCTGAATACCCGTATCGACTGGGACAAGGTGCATATCGAAGGCCCGGTGTATATCGGTTCCAGCGTGAAGATCGAAGAAGGCGCGACGATCATCGGACCCTCCTGGATCGGCCATGGCAGCCATATCCGCAAGGGGGCCACGGTTGTGCGCAGTGTCCTGTTCGATTACACCCGCATCGGCGCCAGCATGACGTTTGCCGAAATGATCGTGTCTTCACGGTATTGCGTGGATCGCACCGGTCATACTGTATATGTTGGTGATGATCGCTGCCCGCTGCGCTGGGGGGACGCGCGCGGTTGATGACCAACGGCGCCCATCCCTTTGCAACCCTGACGCCGGATGGCGTGCTCAATGCCATTGATGCGACCGGCTTGCGTACGGATGGACGTCTGCTGACGCTCAACAGCTACGAGAACCGGGTGTATCAGGCTGGGCTTGAAGAGGCGGGCTTCATCGTGGCGAAATTCTATCGCCCCGAGCGCTGGAGCGATGCGGCGATTCACGAGGAGCATGCCTTCACGCTGCGCCTGGCCGAGCAGGAGATTCCGGCCGTGCCGCCGATGCGCCTCGCCGATGGCGACACGCTGGCGCATGCCGGTGGTTTCCGGGTCGCCGTGTTCGAGCGACGCGGCGGGCGTACCCCCGAGCTGGATGACGCTGGCGTGCTTGAGTGGCTGGGGCGTTTCATAGGCAGGATTCACGCCGTGGGCGCCACGCTGAGTTATGAACACCGGCTGACGCTGGATGTGCCCACTTATGGCGAGCTGCCGGGCGGATTTGTCCTGGCCAGTCCGCATCTGCCAGACGATTTGCGCGAGGCATATCGCGAAGCCCTGCTCGCTGCCCTGGCAGGCGTGCGCGAAAGTTTCGAGCGGGCTGGTGCACTTCACCGGATCTGCCTGCATGGCGATTGCCATCCCGGTAATGTGCTGTGGACGGATCTGGGGCCGCATTTCGTTGACTTCGACGATAGCTGCATGGGCCCGGCAATACAGGATCTGTGGATGCTGCTCAGTGGCGAACGCAGGGAGATGACGCGTAAACTGTGCGATCTGCTTGCGGGTTACGAGGAGTTTGCCGAGTTCAATCCGCGTGAGGTACAGGTGATCGAGGCCTTGCGTACCCTGCGCCTGATCCATTATGCCGCCTGGCTGGCGCGGCGCTGGGCTGACCCGGCATTTCCGGTAGCCTTCCCATGGTTCAACACGCGGACCTGGTGGGAAGAGCATATCGGCAATCTGCGTGATCAGGTGCCACGGATGGCGGAAGTCTGGTCGTTTTGATTTTGAGGGAATGAAAACATGAATGTGATTCAGGGGGAATTGCCCGGGGTGTTGATCCTCGAGCCCAAGGTGTTTGGTGATGCGCGCGGCTTTTTCATGGAGAGCTACAACGAAAAGACTTTCACCGAAGCGACGGGCTTGAAACTCAATTTTGTACAGGACAACCACTCGCGCTCCCAGCGCGGCGTGTTGCGCGGGCTGCATTATCAGATGCTGCAGCCTCAGGGCAAGCTGGTTCGCGTGGTCAGTGGCCGGGTATGGGATGTGGCTGTGGATATGCGCCGGAGTTCCCCCACTTTCGGGAAGTGGCAGGGCGTCGAGCTGACAGCCGAAAACAATCGCCAGTTCTGGGTGCCTGCCGGTTTTGCGCATGGGTTCGTGGTGCTCTCGGACTCTGCCGACTTCCTCTACAAGACTACTGATTATTACGCCCCCGAGCATGAGCGCTGCCTGGCCTGGAATGATCCCGTTGTTGGGGTGCAGTGGCCACTCGAAGGCATCACACCGCAACTCTCGGCCAAGGATCAGGTCGGGCAGCGGTTTGTGCAGTGTGAAACCTATCCCTGAGAGAGGAATTGGAATCGTGACGACCATTCTGGTTACCGGTGGGGCGGGCTATATCGGCTCGCATACCTGCGTCGAGTTGCTTGCAGGCGGCTATGACGTGGTGGTGGTGGATAACTTCTGCAACAGCAAGGCCGAGTCGCTGCGGCGTGTCGAGGCGCTGGCCGGGCGCAAGCTGGCCGGATTCCACCAGACCGATGTGCGTGATCGTGTGGCAATGCGCGAAGTTTTCAAGGCGCATGCCATCGATGCGGTGATCCACTTTGCCGCACTCAAGGCGGTCGGCGAGTCCGTGGCCA
>Ga0316604_10002307_pt1 | contig 14818 bp, 16 predicted proteins | sample OWC_soil_day20_C_FD_207650 | JGI IMG/M metagenome (GOLD analysis project Ga0316604, IMG submission 207650) | Wetland soil microbial communities from Old Woman Creek delta, Ohio, United States - OWC_soil_day20_CT | ecosystem: Environmental > Terrestrial > Soil > Wetlands | place: USA: Ohio... | reverse complement strand
AGGGAGTGGTTATTGTGAAGAAAATGATGAAAAAAGTAATTGCTTATTCGATGTTAGTAAGTGCTCTGCAGTTTGGTATAGGTACCGCTTCGCTTGAAGCTTCCCCGAGAAATGACCAATGGCAGGATCAAAAGCAAGAACAAAGGCACGATCAATGGCAGCACAAAAAAGACGATCAAAGACACGAACAAAAAATGCGTGAACAACAGCGGCACGAACGACAGGAAAATGAGCGGATATATCGTGAAAGATTGGAAAACGAACGACATGAGAGGGAATTACAGCGGCGCGACTGGGAGGCAGAAGAAGAGTGGCGGGAACGTTGCCACCAGGAAAATGACTATCACGACCAGCTTGTTGCACAAATTGCCCGCGACGTAGTTTTGTTGTTCTTAGAAAATTAGAATTAGTCAAACCGCCCTCCGGGGCGGTTTTTTTAGTACACCAGATAGTATAATTTTTTTCCTAATATTCATGCAGTATATGCGTAATTTATTTTATTTTTTGATGTTTTTCGACGAAGAGAATGGTTACAAGAGAAAAAATGTTTTATAGTATAGATAGAAAGAAATATAGTTTTAATAATCGGAAAATTCCGTTGATTTGAACAGGAAAGCAAATCCGAGATACTTTTCAATTCAACTGATATTTATACTGCAAGTTTTGTTGTTTTTTCTGAAATCGTTCCTCTGGGATAGTATTAAAAAATATTCCAATACAGCGGTGAATGAGTATGACCGGGATGTTTCCAAAGTGGAATTGGAAATTGCGGGGAGGCGGAGAAACTATGAATCGAAATATAGTGATCGTTGTTTTGGTTTTAGTTGTGCTGGTTGCCGCTGTCAGTTATAAACTGTTTTTTAACCAGGAAGAGGCCATCACTGCTACTGGAACGATAGAAATACGGCATGCCGATGTCATGCCGAGAATTAATGGATATTTGGCTGAACTTACTATTGAAGCAGGCGATCGAGTACAAAAAGGACAAATTATTGCGCGTATTGAGCGATTGGACATGAGGGAACAGTTAGTTGTGGATGAAGCTGCTGCTGCAAAAGCAAAGTCAATACTGGATGATCTGGAAAAAGGTCCACGGCAGCAGGAAATCGACCAGGCGGCGGCAAATTTGGCGGCGGCAAAGTCGGTGTACGAAAAAGCAGATGTTGATTTTGTCCGCTACCAGACACTGTACCAAAATGGGGCAATCGCTGCCCAACAAATGGATCTCGCCCGCTCGGCCAATGAGGTGGCATACAATGCGCTGTCAGCAGCCAAGTCCCAATATGATTTGCTTTTATCCGGGTACCGTGAGGATTTAATTATTGCGCAACGGAGAGAAGTGGAACGCACGGATGCAGCGGTGGCGGTTACAAAAGCAAATTTAGCGGATACCATCGTATATAGTCCGTTGGCAGGAATCGTACTGACGAAAAACTATGAACAGGGTGAATATGTCAGTCCCGGGTCGGCAATTACTACGGTTGGTGATACAAATGATTGCTGGGTGAAAGTATATGTTTCATCAAACCAGTTGGGGCTTATCAGGGTAGAACAATCGGTTGACGTAAAAGTTGATGCTTACCCGGAACGGGTGTTTTCCGGCAAAATTAAAGAGATAAGCCAGAATGCAGAGTTTACCCCCCGCCAAAGCATCACAAAAACAGAACGGGCAAATCTGGTTTATTATGTGAAAGTTAAGTTGGAAAACAGCGAAGGCATTTTAAAACCGGGCATGCCAGCGGATGTGGTTTTTCGATGATCCAGATCAGTAATTTGACGAAATTCTATGGACGTCGCAAAGCCTTAGATGACATATCGTTATCCATAGAGCAAGGAGAAATTTTTGGGTTGGTAGGTCCTGATAGTGCAGGGAAGACATCAATGATTCGTATTTTGGCAGGCCTTTTGACACCGTCATCCGGACAGGTAACCGTGTTAGGCGCCAGCGATTTAGAGAGTATAAAAGAGTCGATTGGCTATGTGCCACAAAAATTTAGTTTGTATGGCGACTTAACAGTGATGGAAAATATCCGTCTAATGGGGTCTTTATATGGCCAGAATGAACAAAGCATTATGCAACGTGCAACCGAAACGCTCGGTTTTACTGACTTGCTGCCGTTCAAAGACCGGTTGACGGAACAACTGTCTGGAGGCATGAAACAAAAATTAGCGCTTGCAGCCGGATTGATGCATCAGCCCAAAATATTTTTTCTGGATGAACCTACTGCAGGGGTTGACCCGGTATCGCGTCGGGAATTTTGGCAGATTTTATTCCAAATTAATCGAGCAGGAACTACCGTTTTTGTATCCACTTCGTATATGGATGAAGCAGAATTATGCAATCGGATTGCTTTTCTGCACCACGGAAGAATTGTCGCTTGTGATGCACCCGACAGACTCAAAGAAAATTATCCGTACAAAGTTCTAGAGATGGCTGTTACTACCCGTGGGGTCAAAAAATATCTGACCCAATGCGGATTAATTGATATCAATGCATTTGGCGATAAATATCATTTGATTGTTAAAAATATCAGTCAAAGTAGTAAACTGGTAAATGATTGTTTGCTGTCTGCGGGAATACCGATTGTTTCATTGACGGAGGTTGCTCCGTCCCTGGAAGATGTGTTTGTTGCCATGGCCGGTGAGGTGAAATGAAATGTATGCTGTAGAGTTGCGGAACTTGACCCGTAAATTTGGTGATTTTATTGCTGTCGATAACGTATCACTACATGTGAAGCCAGGGATGATTTATGGATTTTTAGGGCCAAATGGTTCGGGAAAATCGACAACAATCAGAATGATTTGTGGTTTATTGGAACCAACGGAGGGCAGCGGCAGCGTACTAGGTTTGGATATTGTTCGGGACAGTGAAGCGATAAAACATAAAATTGGTTATATGTCGCAAAAATTTAGTTTGTACGATGATTTAACTGTAATGGAAAATCTTAAATTTTATGCGGGAATGTACAGTTTATCGAATAAAGAAATGAAAAACAGGATAGAAGAAGTTTTGCAAATGGCCGGACTCGGGCGGTGTAAGGAGGAATTTGCAAGATATCTTTCCGGCGGCTGGAAGCAACGACTAGCTTTAGGTTGTGCGATTTTACATAAACCGCCGATTTTGTTTCTCGATGAACCGACTGGCGGCGTTGACCCTAAATCCCGCCGACTATTTTGGGACATTATTTATGACATGGCCTTGCAAGGGGTAACCATAATGGTCACGACTCATTTTATGGATGAGGCGGAGCACTGTGATGAAATTGGCTTTATTTTTGAAGGGCGGCTGATTGCCAGTGATACCCCGAGTATTCTAAAAGCAAGCCTTCCCGGCAGTTTACTAAAAATTCCGACAAACCGACCGATGGAATTAATGGAACAATTACTCGGTTCTCAAACGCCTTATATCGACGTATACGCGGCTGGCAATAGTGTACATGTGTTGGTGGATAAAAGAAAAGTACCGGAGTTCTCTTCTTATAACTTCCAAATCATTATGCCATCCTTGGAGGACGTGTTTGTCTATCTAGTCAAATTGCAGCGAAAGGAGTTGCTGTTATGAGACGTTTGAAGGCATTATTGATTAAAGAATTTCTGCAAGTAAGCAGAGATCGGCTGACCGCGTCAATGATGATGATTATGCCTATTATTCAATTGATCTTATACGGCTTTGCAATCAATACGGAAGTAAAGCATTTGTCCACAATTGTTTTTGATCAATCGTTGCAGGAAGAAAGCCGCGATTTATTGAACTCCCTGACGGCCAGCGAGTATTTTGAGATAAAGTACATCGCAAAAAATTTTAACGAAGTAAACAAAGCGATTGATGCTGGAAAAGCAAAGGTAGGGGTTATTATACCGCCAGATTTTGCAGAAAATTTGCGGCATGGCCGCACGGCATCCGTACAAGTTATTGTTGATGCGTCCGATTCTATGGCGGCTTCCTCGGCGATTGGAGCGGCACAGTTAGTAGGACAAATAAAATCACAGCAAATTGTTATGTTACGATTAGCCGGATATTCCGGTCATACGGTTGAACCGCCTTACGATATCCGCATTCGTTCATGGTATAACCAAGATTTTATCTCTGCATACTATATGGTTCCCGGCATAATGGGAATGCTGCTTACAATGACGTTGGTAACAATTACTGCGATGGCAATTGTGCGGGAAAGGGAACGGGGGACACTTGAGCAATTAATTGTGACACCTATGAAAAAATGGGAATTAATGTTAGGCAAGATTATTCCTTATAGTATTATCGGTTACGTTCAAATGACAGTCGCCTTGTTTGTCGGCATTTTAATATTTGATTTGCCAATCCGTGGCAGTTTGGGGCTTTTGTATGGGCTGACTTCGTTCTTTATTATCGCGCAATTATCGGTTGGAATTTTGGTGTCCACTGTGACGAAAACACAAATGCAGGCCATGCAATTGTCTGTTTTTGTTTTTTTACCCAGTACATTGCTTTCGGGATTTATGTTTCCACGGGAAGCAATGCCCTTGTTTTTTAACTTGTTAGGCAATTTGCTGCCTATTACGTTCCAGTTGCAGATTTTGCGAGGCATTATTTTAAAGGGCGTGGGATTCAGCATCTTATGGCCGCAAGTTGCCGCATTGTTAGTATTTATTATCGTAGTATTGACGATTAGTATCATAAAGTTTCAAAAAAAGATTGGATAACTCGATGAATATCGTAAAAAAAATTGGAGTACAGCAATAATAAACAAAAAACACCCGCATATGCGGGTGAAGTAACTATTCTTTAATGTTTTATCGAATGAAATAATGATAGAACGCGATAAGTTCTAAAATAATGGCTAAATATAAAAGCCATTTTAACCCAAACAATTTGTTAATAATAAGGAGAACGATCCCGGCTGACAATAGCAAAAAAAAGAAATCCGTAGTTTGTCCTAAAACATCTTCAAAAAAGTGCGTAAAAGGATTCATTTTTGTCACTCCTCATCATTTGGACGATAAATTGAATTTTATATAAAAAATTACACATAAAATATCTTTTTCCTGCAGCTAACACTCGATCAGATAAACATTATTATTAAAAGTGCAAAGCTGCTAATATTCAAAACTTTGTTCTCAAATCTCCAGGTATTGCTGTATAATTAAGTTAAAAACAGCAGGAGGCTGTTAATATGCTTAGAACAATAAAGCAATTAGCCGAATTTACTGGTGTTTCTGATACCGTTGTTAGATCATGGATCAAAAGATATAAATTGCCGATTTTAAAAATTGAGGGACGGATTTACATTCAGGATGAAGAGTATGCAAAATGGCTGGAAGAACATAAGGCTGTTGTGGATCAAATAAAAAGAGGGTAGGACAACGATACAAGATATCGAACAATTAATTTTAGATAATATAGAAGTAACGCGGAGGGGGATAATATGGCTATTATTGAAGTTACCATTGCGCCTTTGGGAACAGGGTCTCCAAGTGTGAGTCGTTATGTGGCGGAGTGCCATAAGGTGTTAACGCAAGAAGAAGGAATAAAATATCAGTTAACGCCAATGTCAACGATCATAGAAGGGGACTTGGACCGTATTTTAGCGGTTGTTCGTAAAATGCATGAAGTGCCGTTTCATGCCGGGGCTGTACGGGTGTCAACAAGTATTAAGATTGATGATCGCCGGGATAAAGAAATGACGATGGAGGGTAAGATCCGATCGGTAAACGAGAAGTTATAACCTCTAAGAACATTTGAAATGAGTTCATAAGGCAACTTATTATTGGCAGGAAATTGGTTTTTTTTGCCGAAATTAGTATACAAAATTTGAAAAGGAAGTGGCTGTATTGTATCAGGATTTCATAAAAGCGATCCAGGAAAAATTCTTAGTTCGGGTTGTCGTTAATTCACCGGAAAAAGGAATGATGTTAAGGAAATGTATTCCTCTTGATTATGACGGTCCAAGACAATCATATCAAGATGGTTTGAATAAATACCATTTTTATGATTTGGAATGCAGCGATGGGAATCCTTATTTATCTGTCGACTCTGTCCGTGTGGTTGGCATCAAACTAATTGATGAACATTTTGATCCGGCTGAATATGTCACTGAAAAAACTGATTGGGTAATTCCCAGGGATTGGGGAATTTATTCTTAACTTATATGGATGGTACAGCGTAAAAGGGGTTATACCGAATTATGTTTCGGCATAACCCCTTTAAATTTGACCCGTTCTAGTCTTCTTTTTTGTCTTTGTGGAAGCACTCTGACCATTTTGAGAGGTGGTGTTGTGCCACTTCCCGTCCGCCCAAGCCAAAGGCCAGAGCGGCAGCGACGGCAATAGCTCCCAGCAGAAGCCCGAAGGCAAGATTGATAATGTCATTTGCAATTCCCATTTCCCGCAAAGCCATTGCGGCTGACAAGATGAGGATTGCAATTCGGGCGGTAATAGCCAGCAAGGATGCATTACCCGTTTGACTAGCCATGATGGTACGATGCGCCCAGTTTGCCAAGTAGAGGCCAATTGCGAAAACCAGTAGCCCCAATAAAATTTGCGCCGCAAAAACTGTGAATTTTGCCGATAGATCGGTCAATACGGCAAAGCCAAGAACTTCGGTTGTTTGCATGATTGCAAGGAGCATGATCCAGAAGAATACGAGCAAGCCAATGATTTGCGAAGGCTGCCGTTCTTTTTTCTCGCCAGAAATCAAACCTTCTCTTGCCAAAAATGCATCTAAACCGATACTTGCTAAAACGCTGGACACGAATTGGGTTAAGATCCGTCCGCAAATATATGCGACAAAGAGGATAACCACGGCTGCAAATAGATTTGGCATAAAAGCCAGAATTTTTTCAATCATTACGTTGATAGGAGCAAGGAGACCTTGCAAAGTCAGGGCATCCAAAACTGCGGGTAAGAACAATAATAAGGTTAACGCGTATAAAGCATCGCTGATTGTTTTTGCCAGTGAAACTTGGTTCATATAGGCTGATACTTTTTCATCAATTCCCGAGGAACGAAGCAAGTTGAAACTGAAGGAACGGATAAACCTTGCCAACAGCCAAGCTACCAGCAGAATTAACAACCCGGCTGCAAGATTAGGAAGAAAAGCCAGCAGTTTGCTAACCATACCGTTTACCGGCGCAAGTAAGCCGCCTAACGCCAGGGCGTCTAAAATTGCCGGGAGGAAGAAGAGGAAAACCAAACCGTAAACAATATTGCCGACGAGTTGACTTGCCGAACATTCTTCTTTGACGCAGCCCAGGAATTTGTTTAATTGGAAGGTATCAAGGGCGGCGACGACTATTTTGCGGAGTATTTCGGCAGTCAGCCAAGCAATAACAACCAGTATTCCCGCGCCGACCAGGTTGGGCAGAAAAGCTAAAATTTTGGTGATCAAAACGTTGACCGGACCCAACAGTCCTTGTAAAGCTAAGGCGTCCAAAATTGCCGGGAGGAAAAAGAGGAAAACCAAACCGAATACAATATCGCTTAGGTTTTTCGTCAGTGAAATATTGGGGAGCCGCTGGGAAAATTTCTCATCGATTTGCAAAGAGGTTAACAAGCCTTGGGTTGCCATACGTAATACTTTGGCAACCAGCCAAGCTACGAGCAATAACACGATGGCTCCAAAAAAACGGGAGCCATAAACAAGGATGCTGCCTAACAACAGTTTTATCGGATCAACCAGCATTGTTAAATGGAAAAACTCCAGCAGAGCCATGAGAACAAATAAAAGTACCAAATAATATACGAGACTTGCGAAAAATTCAGTGACGCGAGGAGGTTTTTCGGCAGGACGTTTGCTGAGTTTACCGATGTATTCATCGACTTTAGCCTTTTCCATCAAAGATTTTGCCAGGCTTTTTAAGGAAGATGCGAGGAAAAAACCAATAACGAGGATAACTATTGTGCCGACCACGGCTGGGAGAAGTTCACCAAATGGTCGAAAAATTTCATTCACGCAAACCACTCTCCTTATCTAATTTATTATCCTATTCTTATTTTAGTTGAATATTCAGGCAATTGCAAACATATCTGTTTTTCGTATAGTAGGAGTAAAATATAATTGTTCAGGGATGAAAATAAAAATGGTTAAAAATAAGTTTTTTTTTCAGAATAATGCTATAATTGTAAGAAAGCAACCTATTTTTGTGTATATCTTAACCGCTTCATGCTGGACTGACAGGTCTAAAAAGAACTGATAAAACAAAGGAGGGTTAACGATGTTCAAAAATATTTTGGTTCCTATCGATGGTTCAGACTCAGCTTGGAGTGCGCTTCGTTATGCACGGGAACTGGGTGAAAAATTCGAAAGCGTTATTACAATCATCCATGTAATTCCACCCGTATATGGAGTGCAGCCGTTGAATGATTCTGCCCTTTATGGTACGTACAACATAAAAGATGTAGAAGCCATCGGACAAAAATTGTTGGATACAGCAAAGGATAAATTAAGCGGGTATCCAAATCCGATAAAAACGATCCTTGATTTTGGCAGTCCGAGTAATCGTATCTTAACGATTGCCCATAAAGATCAATATGATACAATTGTGATTGGCAGTCGTGGTTTGAGTGGTGTCGGCGAATTCTTCCTTGGAAGTGTCAGTACGAATGTAGTTCAGCATGCTATGATTCCTGTTGTTGTTGTAAAATAGGGCGGAGATAATAAAAAACCACCTGTACTTCAATAATAAAATTGAAGTACAGGTGGTTTTTTATTTAATTTATTCTACGATAATTCGATGGTAACTTTTTTTGCCTTTGCGAATCAAGAGACTATTGTTATCCAACAGATCAGCAGTAAATAGAAAATCCGGGTCGGTTACTGTCGTATCACCGATGTAGAGTCCGCCTTGTTGGATCAGACGGCGGCCTTCGGATTTCGAAGCGACAATTTTGGAGGAAGCAAGGATATCGAGAAGTTTCGCGCCAATAACCGAAGCGTTCACCGTAACAGTCGGCACATTGTCCAGAGAACCGGTACCGCCGAATAGGGCCTCGGCGGCTTGTTGCGCTTTTGTCGCTTCGTCCGTACCGTGAATTAGTTGGGTAACTTCAAAAGCCAAAGTCTTTTTGGCAATGTTGATTTCTTTATCTTGCAACGCACCCAGCCGTTTTACCTCCTCCATTGGGAGGAAGGTCAGCAGCGCCAGGCATTTTTCAACATCAGCGTCATCGATATTTCGCCAATATTGATAAAAATCGTAAGGGGAAGTTTTTTCGGGATCCAACCAGAGGGCGCCTTTTTCAGTTTTTCCCATTTTTCTTCCGTCGCTGGTTGTCAGCAGGGTGAAGGTTAAGCCATACGCGGGTTTGCTTTCTTTGCGGCGAATAAGATCCGCGCCCGCTAATATATTGGACCATTGGTCATCGCCGCCCATTTGCATAATGCAGTCGCATTGACGGTTCAATTCCAAAAAGTCGTAGGCTTGCATCAGCATATAATTAAACTCTAAAAATGAGAGGCCTTTCTCTAAGCGTTGTTTGAAACATTCGGCAGTGAGCATGCGGTTTACTGAAAAATGTACGCCGATACCTCTTAAAAAATCGACATAATTCAATTTTAAAAGCCAATCGGCATTGTTTAGCATAAGCGCTTTACCTTCGCTAAAATCGATAAAACGCTGCATTTGTTTTTTAAATTGCTCTCCGTTATACGATATGGTTTCCAGCGTCATCATTTTTCTCATGTCCGTTTTGCCGGAAGGATCTCCAACCATTGCGGTTCCGCCGCCGATGAGGCAGACTGGACGGTGACCGGCCCGCTGCATATGAGCCATTACCATCATTCCTAAAAAATGGCCGACATGCAGACTGTCTGCGGTGGGGTCAAATCCAATATAAAATGTAATTTTTTCTTTTTCCAGAAGCTCGGCTATTTCATCTTCGTGAGTCATTTGTTGAACAAAGCCACGTTCTTTGAGTGTATCAAGGACTGTCATTTGTTTTACATCCTCCTTGTAGTTATTCTATTATTGTTGTGTGTGAAAAAAACAAAACCCGCCCTTTGATAAGGACGAGTGTAAACCCGTGGTACCACCCTTGTTGCTAAAAAAATAGCCGCTCAAGCGAAAGCGCATGCTTTCAAGCTGGTAACGGCAGCTAACCGGCCCGGCCTACTTGTAACATCTTTCAGCCTGCTGCTTATAGGTGTATTTCAGTCAGCCAACCTGCCGTGTTTCAGCACCCCCGGCTCTCTGAAAGGTTAAGCGGTCTTACTTGTCCTACTCATCGCAGTTTGTGTATAATATTATTTGTAATATAACAGGAACTGGCGTGCTTGTCAATGTGACAGGAAAATAGGGCGAGAGTAAAGTGAATATTCTTTCTGTTTTGGACAAAGAGGATTTTATTGCGATAAATAGAAATGAATTAGCAAAGCAGGTTGTGTAATATATGGAGGTGTGATGGTGGATAACAAACAAGCGGTTGAACAAACAATCGCTAAATATGAACAATATATTAATCCGTCTATGGCCCGGTTATTGCGTTTTATGGGTTTTTCGTCAGTTGAGTGGGAAGCGGAAGGCGCTATTATCCGTGATATGGATGGCAAGGAATTTATTGATTGCCTGGGCGGATATGGCGTTTTCAGCCTTGGCCACCGGCATCCAAAAGTGATTGCGGCGGTGAAGCAGCAACTAGAACGGCTGCCGATGTCCAGCAAAGTGTTGTTCAATATGCCGATGGCTGATTTGGCAGAACTGTTGGCCCAGATTACGCCTGGGGATTTGCAATATAGTTTTTTTGTCAATAGTGGGACGGAAGCGGTAGAAGGAGCCTTGAAACTGGCGCGCATTCATACGGGGAAAACAAAAGTTATTTCTACCGAAAATGCTTTCCATGGCAAAACGTTTGGATCACTGTCTGCTACGGGCCGTGATATGTTTAAAGATCCGTTTTCTCCATTATTGGATGGATTTGTACATGTTCCGTTTGGTGACATCGCGGCAATGGAGAAAGTGATGGATGGGGAAACGGCAGCAGTAATTGTTGAACCGATACAAGGTGAAGGCGGGATTATTGTACCGCCGGATGACTATTTGCCGTCCGTCCGGGCTTTATGCGACCAACATCACGCTTTGTTGATTTGCGATGAAGTTCAGACAGGATTGGGCCGAACCGGCAAGATGTTTGCGGTTGATCATTATGGCGTTGTGCCGGATATTCTGACCACTGCGAAAGCGCTTGGCGGTGGTGTGATGCCGTTAGGCGCCTATATTTCCCGGCCTGAAATTTATGAACAGTATATTACGAGTCCTTTTTTGCATACTTCAACGTTCGGCGGGAACCCGTTGGCTTGTGTGGCAGGGATAGCGACGATCCAAGCTCTTCAGGAGGAGGGGTTGATTCAGCAAGCCGCGATAACGGGGGAAAAAATTCTTGCTTCGCTGCGCAATATGGCGTCAGCCTATCCTGATGTCGTCCGGGAAGTCCGCGGTAAGGGATTGATGATTGGATTGGAGTTAACCAAAGAAGGCATTGGCGGATACTTAATGTCGGAATTGATAGCGGAAGGGATTTTAGTTGCCTATACATTGAATAATCCCAAGGTTATGCGTATTGAACCGCCGTTGGCTATAAAAGACGAGCTGGTTGACAAAGTGGTCGGCGCATACGCGCGGGCAATAGAAAAAGCGCAGGATATTGTTGAAGATCTATAGAGATGGAAAGGTGAGGAGAGATTTTTATGCCGTATGTAGAAGTGAGTTTGCATGTTGCCAGTACACCGGACAAGATATATCCAATTTTGAAAGATATGGAAAAATATCCTGAGTTTATGACCGATTTAAAGAGTGTCGAAGTTCTTGAACGAAAAGGGAACACGACGGTAAGCCGCTGGGTTTCCGATGTGGATGGACGGATTATAAAATGGACTGAATTGGATACATTTGATGATGAAAAAATGCACATTTCTTATCAGCAGATCGAAGGTGATTTAAAAAGGTTTGCCGGGGAATGGATCCTTACGCCTATGGATTGTGAAACGGAAATTAAATTGACGGTGGATTTTGAGTTCGGTATTCCGATGATAGCAGGTTTATTAAATCCGATCTTAAAGAAAAAAGTACGGATCAATAGCGAAAGCATGCTACAAGCAATAAAAGAGAGGATCGAAACGGCTCTGTAAGGAAGATATTGCAAATTTTTTTGTTTCGCTTATAATTAGTTATGTATAGCCTATCTATTTATGCGATAAAATGCTCTGGCAGGCTTAGATGACTAATTTTTGATTCGATTTTAAGAAGGGTGGCTGGTTATGAACGCTCTAAAAACAACAATACTATTAGCTGCATTGACTGGATTGCTGCTTGCTGTAGGCGCATTGTTTGGCGGCCGAAACGGAATGGCAATAATGCTTGTATTTTCGATCGTAATGAATTTTGCCAGCTATTGGTATAGTGATAAAATAGTCCTTAGCATGTATGGAGCGCGTGAAGTTTCGCCGCAGGAAGAACCTGAATTGATCAGGATGGTTTCCGGTTTGGCGCAGAAAGCGCGTCTGCCGATGCCCAAGGTATATGTTATGGAAACGGATGTTCCGAATGCGTTTGCCACCGGACGTGATCCTGAACATGCTGCAGTAGCCGTTACTGCCGGGATCCGGCGGGTATTGAATGAAAGTGAATTGGAAGGCGTTTTGGCGCACGAACTTTCACACGTCAAGAACCGGGATACCTTGATCAGCACGGTTGTGGCAACGGTCGCGGGCGTAATTACAATGATTGCCAACATTGCCCAATGGACTGCGATGTTTGGTTTTGGACGGGGAGAGGACGAAGAAGGAGGCGCAGCAGGGATTATTGAAACGATCTTCCTCGTGGTGCTTGCTCCATTGGCCGCAACGATTATTCAACTTGGCGTTTCACGGTCACGTGAGTATTTGGCCGATGAAACGGGCGGGATGATGTCTGGTAATCCTATGTCGTTGGCTACCGCTTTGCAAAAAATCGAGTATTATGCACAGCATCGGGTAATGTCAGATGCCACTCCTGCGACGTCACATATGTTCATTATTAATCCGTTGAGTGGAGCCGGAAGTTGGTTGAAGACGCTTTTCAGCACCCATCCTGCAACTGCTGACAGGGTGGCCAGGTTGGAAGAATTGGCAAGAAAAATGCGTTAGTATCATAGTAATTCTGATTAGTGCCTGTAATGCATCACAATTTGCGTTATAGGCACTTTCAAACATTATATTTTATGGTCAGGGTTTGAAGGGAATTTTTGTTTCGAGAGGCGTGATCATGATGCAAGAGACAACATTGGTTTTATTAAAACCTGATGCGGTGCAAAGGAAACTTTCCGGAGAAATCATTCGGCGTTTCGAACAAAGAAATTTGAAAGTAACTGGTTTGAAAATGTTGCAGCTAACTGAAGAACAAGCAGAAAAACATTACGCTGAACATTATGGGAAACCTTTTTTTTCCCAGTTAGTCGAATTCATTACCTCCGGCCCATTGATCGCTGTGGCGATATCCGGCGAAGGCGCCGTGCAGGTTGTCCGTAAAATGATGGGTGTAACGGATCCTTCTTCGGCGTCGCCGGGTACGATTCGCGGTGATTTTGCGTTGACAATGGATAAAAATATAATTCATGGGTCCGATGGTTTGGAAAGTGCCGCAAGAGAACTCCGGCTCTTCTTTGACGACGATGAGTTATTTCTGTAATGGAGGCATCGAATGAAAATTTATACAAAAACCGGTGACAAAGGGACCACTGGTTTGTTATCGGGAGAACGTGTTCCGAAAGATAGTTTGCGTGTGGAGGCCTATGGCTGTGTCGACGAGCTGAATTCGGCGCTTGGGATGGCTCGTGCGCTGTGTAATGATGCTGAAAGTAAGGGGACTATTTTGGAAGTGCAGAAACTTCTTATGTTGATTATGGCAGAATTGGCGCAGACGGGAGACAATAGTACCCCTTATATCACCAAGGATAGAGTTACACAATTAGAATCGGCGATGGATGCCATTGATGCCAAGCTGACGCCGTTACGCCAATTTATCGTTCCGGGGAATAGTCCTTGTTCTGCAGCCCTTGATATAGCCAGGACTGTTTGTCGGCGTGCAGAACGACAAATTTGGCGGTTAGCGCGGCAAGAACAGGTAGGAGAGCCTTTGCTGGTTGTGATGAACCGGATTTCCGATCTCTGTTTTCTGTTGTCTAGATATGTTGATGAAAACCGCTAAACCAGCGGTTTTTTCTTTTGTTGTTATTGACTGAAAAGAAGGAAAATTCATAGTTAACAGAGAACATTATCGTCATGTTCATATGCGGCAGATGTTGTGCTAGCATAAATTTTTAGATAGGGGGGATTGATTTTGAAAGAGTACAAAGGTGATAAACTGCGGAATGTTGGGATAGTCGCCCATGGGGGGGCGGGTAAGACCTCGCTGGCGGATGCGCTCTTGTTTAGTGCCGGAGCGATTAACCGTCTTGGCAAGGTCGATGATGGGTCAGCTACTACGGATTTCGAACCGGAAGAAGTGAAACGCAAGATCTCGATTAGTGCTGCTTTGGCGCCATGTGAATGGTTGGACTGTAAAATCAATTTTTTGGATACCCCTGGATATGCAGATTTTGTTTCGGAGGTTAAAGGTGGATTACGCGCAGTGGATGCTGCGTTAGTTGTTTTGTGCGCAGCGTCGGGCGTTGAAGTTGAAACGGAAAAAGTATGGCAATATGCGGGTGATTTAGGGTTGCCGCGTGTTGCCTTTATTAATAAAATGGATCGGGAAAATGCTGATTTTTCTGCTGTTCTTGCAAATATGAAAGAAAAATTTGGCGGCAATATCATTCCGCTTCAATTGCCGATCGGAGCGGAAGAGACGTTTAAAGGTATTATTGACTT
>Ga0316604_10002306_pt1 | contig 14821 bp, 10 predicted proteins | sample OWC_soil_day20_C_FD_207650 | JGI IMG/M metagenome (GOLD analysis project Ga0316604, IMG submission 207650) | Wetland soil microbial communities from Old Woman Creek delta, Ohio, United States - OWC_soil_day20_CT | ecosystem: Environmental > Terrestrial > Soil > Wetlands | place: USA: Ohio... | reverse complement strand
TTCCCCATATTTGATTTAATGTTAATGGGTCGGTGTGACTATCACCTCAGGAAAGGTAAACTGCGGCTTTGTATTAGCTTCATCGCTCATATATTAAACTCCTTCCAGCACTTCTCTTATTACACCAAAGTCCTGTAAATATGGTTTAGCTAACATCATATTTACAGGACTTTTCAGTTTGGTACTTATAAATCGTAATCTTTAGGAAAGGATTCCGTGTTATTAATTGCCTGTGCAAATTTCTATCATTTTCGCATCACTGGCGGATGGTTCCCGCGCATATAATCACCCCAATAAAAAATAGAGCCCCTTGGCTCTTACGATGCGATAGTCCCAGTTATTGTTGTTTCAGTGGTTGATGTAGTGGTTGTTATCCAATCGCCTCCATATATATTTTTTAAAATTAGTAGTTTACAGCGTTAATTTCATCCATCGTTTTGGCATCATTAATTATGTTGTAAGCTGCGCGCAGCGTTGACCGGAGGGCTTTAGTTTCGGAGTACTCTGCTACAGTTAGTTCACCGTCAACAAATTTAAGGCATTTATAGTCAGTTACCGATAGTTTTGCTTTTATTTCAGCGAGTTTAGCTGCCTTAGAGGAAACTATAGTTTCCTCTGTAGTAGGAACATAGTGACTATAGGCATGTACCCCATCAACAACCTTATAATTTCCCGTCATCGCTTCTTGATGTTGTTCCTCAGTTAACTCAATATTAGGTACTGGAATATCTGTGTATAAATCAAGCATGTCTGACGGATAGAACCCCATATATTTACCATCAGTGTCATACGCGGCTAAATAGTTCATATTTACCTCCCTTAATATCCAATTGCAGTCCAATAAATATTGTTATTTTGCCCACCTTCGCCCTCGTCATTCGCACCGATAACCATACCTGTTGTTGTAGCATTATACATAACAGACATACGGTTCCTACCTGAATCACCAACCGTAGCGGAGCCACTAAAAAATTCATTAGGAAACGCAATAGGGAAAGTAATTTGATAATGTCTGCCATATGCGGGAGTTGCATCACCAGGTATTCGCTTCCCCCATTGCAATATTAACCCATTTGCAAACTTTTGATAACCATTGGTATTAAAACTATGTCCACCATCAAAAGCACTGCTTACACCTAATTCAGACTTAACATTAGCAAGTGACTTTGGTCTTAAATACCCATCCCCACCTGTTTCTACCCAATAACTATTTGCTGTTGTTGTGGTGTCAGTCGCTGTAGAATTTATATAGCCACACATCATATATCCACTTGCATTAGTTCTTGCTATCTGGTTAGCTACATTATTAACGCCTGTACTGTTTATAGCCAAACCTCCTGCGGTTGTTGCATTTGCTGCAGAAGTTGCCGTAGTCGCTGTAGCGGCGTTTCCGGTAATACTAGTAGCTAATAAATTTGTACTAGGATTATATGTTAATGCGGTATCTAAATTTAATCTCTGATAACCAGCGGTGCTACTATCAGCAAAGGTCAAATACTTTGCGGCATTGGTTGTCATGTCTTGTTCAATATAGGGTTCAACTACAATATTGGCAGAACCATTAAAACTAACCCCGTTTATTGCTCTTGCGGTAGCTAATGTTGTTGCCGTTGCCGCATTGCCTGTACAGGCTGCTGCGGTAGTAGCCGATGCCACAGTACCAGTTACCCCTATTGTTACCTTATCATTGGTAGCATCACCCGTTAAGGCTATATTAGTACCTGCTGCTAACGTTAATGTGTCGCTCTCAACATCAGAGGCAATTGTAGTTGAACCGACAACAATATTACTAAAGGCGTTTTGATTTACTTCGGCTCCACTTGCTATCCCATTTAATTTTGTTACTGACGCAGGGCTCATAAATCCGCTTGCAGAAGTTGTAGCGTCAGTGTGCGTATGACCGTTAGCGGTAACGGCTATTGTAACAGCGTCATTTGTAGCATCGCCGGTGAGAGTAATTCCACTTCCTCCGATTAAGGTTAACGTATCACTCTCTAAGTCTGCCGCAACAGTAACCCCATTTGCTACGACATTACTAAATGCATTTTGGTTTACTTCTGCTGCAGTAGCTATACCATTTAACTTAGTAAGCGAAGCTGCCGACATAAAACCACTGGCGCTGGTAGTTGCATCAGTATGCGTATGACCATTAGCTATAATAGCTATAGTCACTGCGTCATTTGTTGCATCTGGAGTGAGAGTAATCCCGCTGCCAGCCGTTAATGTTAACGTGTCAGATTTTGCATCAGCAGCAATTGTTGTAGTACCAACTAGGATATTGCTATAAGCGTTTTGGTTTACTTCCGCTGCAGTAGCTATAGTATCCAATTTAGTTTTATCAGTATTTGACATTAAGCCGTTTGAACTTGTTGTAGCTGCAGTGTGAGTATGACCCGAAGTAGCAAAGGCTGAAGCTAAGTTTCCACCTAATTTTTCAGCATTTAAATTTGTGCACAGTGTTCCGTTTGCGATTGGAATATTCCCGGTTGCGTTTCCGGCTGTTAAATCAAGTAATTTTGCCGCATTGACTATTTTGTCTTCTTTAATTGCTCTGTCATTTTCGTTAGTAACAGACGGTATATTAGATATATATACGTCGTCTGACATTTTGCTATATGTCATATTTATAATCGCCCCTTTTTTTAATAAAGTAATTCTCACTCTATCAGTAAACTAATATCCAATTGCCTGCCATGAGATTTTACCGCCAACATCGACATTTGACATAGTACGCACCTGAACCACAAAACAATCCTTATTTACTGTGGTTATTTCAGCTCGTATTCCTGTTCCAATCGCATGAGCAATAACGGCAGGGTACTCCCAATAAGTATTATTGTAGGAAATAGTTAAACCGCCTACTGGTATTGTGGCGGTTCCTGTTTTGGTTGTGTCAGGCACATCAATATTAATATTGAGTTTATTTACTTCCGGCGTTTTGGTTACGTCCGTAGTAGTCAAAACTACCCTGAACATTACATACCTAAACGTAGCTAAAACTGGCTTAAAGTCTAACCAATCTGTATAGGTTATGCCATCCTGGCTGGTACAGTATTGTAGCTTTGCATTGCCCCCAACACCAACGCCATCAGCAACGGATAAATTGCTAGTTGGATAAAACACAGTAGCTATATTAGCGGTAATAACTTGTCCAACGTCTTTCGTTGTGCAGAGATAGGTCCCATTAGAACAATAAGTATACGTTCCGGTTTGTCCTGATTTCTTATAAATTTTTGCATACTCAACTTCTATTGTATCGCCACTAACAAATGAACCATACGCAAATAAAAACGTTTCGGGGACTGTGCCACTTCCCGAGGTAACAAACTCATGTTTTACCGTTATCCATTGTCCTGCGGTATACGTTATCGATCTTGATGTTGGGGTACATAAGCTTCCTGCATAGCCTCCACTAACACTAACAAAACCATTACTTAATATGGTTTGTTTACTTGCTTTAAACTTATATTCCACAATATAAGTCATAGACCGTTCTAATACGCTTGGCAATTTAAAGGTTATCCCTGTTGATATTGCTGTTGCATTAGTACAAGTAAACACCATATTTCCGTTTGTGTTCTTAGTAATTGTGTAAGGCCCTGAGTATGTATTCCATACAGTTAAATCTATATCGTTATCAAAATGGTAATCTGTTATAAGACTTGCAGGTTGTAATTTTAATACCGTTTGACCGCCAACCTCAGACGCTTTTGTATTCGGATAATTACTTGCTTTACCGCCTAAATTCGAAGCGTTTATCAAGCTTGTACCATATTCAGTGTTATTATGTGTTCCGCTTTGCAGCGAAATTTCGTCATAATACAGAATAACATTCTTTGGTGGCAGGTTTTTGACAGTGATACTCGCTGTGGTTGATGATTGGCTATACTTTCCACACCGATTAATTGCTTTAATATGGAATTTATATTCCCGTTCGGTATCGGTTTTTGTTTCGTAATTCGTTACCGTTGTACCGTCAGTAATTAGCGTCCCGCTGTCATAGCTCGCGCCCTCAATAATCCGATAACCTACTACGTCAGCGTCAGAAGATTTATCCCAGGCTAATGCAACATACTCCCCGTTTTGAATAACCTGGAAATCTGTTACGCTTGACGGTTCCAAAGTAACATAGAAATGAGTAAATAGTTCATCTGAGTAAAATCCTGCCGTATTCTTAGCTTTCAGCATAAACTTATAATCGCCGCTAGATGTAGGGTTAAAGGTAAGAGAGTTTTCTTTCGTTGTTTTTATAATCGAAGCAGTTTCCCAGGTGTTGCCAATCCGTAATTCATTTTCATAAAAGTCATATTCTCCATTATTTACCCAGCTAACAATTATATTGCTTCTCTCTGTTGCGTCCTGGGTAACAGTTAGGCCGCTAGGCGCTGTTGGATTAAGATTAAAAACTATAGCAGGAGTAGATACCGCATTTTTACTATAGTTACCTGCCAAATTAACGGCCTTAATCCAAAAAGTAACCTTACTCTCGGTATTGATAGTTGTGGTATACGTAGTACCTGTTAGCCTCGTTCCTACTATCGTGCCTGAATCCCACGTTGAACCCTGTCGCAGCTCTACATAGCTAACGTCCAATTCCGAAGGTTTGCCCCAAACTAGGTTTAACTTACTTCTATCTGCCAATGATTGGCTAACAGCAAAACCAGTAATATCCTGCGGTTCAACAGTTGCGGCAATCGTAAAGTAAGTCGCGGTTGAGTAATATCCACCTACCGTCTTGCTTCTGATAGCAATTGTATACGTCCCGCTACTAGCAACGGAATATTGATACTCGTTATTTTTAGTGGTTATTGTAGTAGAATTAATAACTAATTCATAAGTGTAGAAATCGCTATCCGCTGAAGCGTCCCAGGATATATCAAGCTTGGTTTTATCTTGGCTATTTGGGGTAGCTACTACGTTTGTCACTACCGACGGTTTCAGGGTAATTGTTGTGGTTACTTTTGCTTCCTCAACAGAGTACTTTCCCGCCTTATTCACTGCTTTTAGTAAATACGTTTCGGTTCCTTCCGCACTCGCTGTTACGCTATAGCTGTTTGTCGTGATGTTGCTTTGGACTAGCGTCGCGCTATCCCAATTCACGCCTTTTTTCAGCACATAATAGGCATGGTCGCTATCTGTTGCAGCATTCCAAACAAAGTTTACCATTCGCCTGTCCAGCGAACTTTGCGTAACCGCAAAACCTGTAACGTCACTCGGATTGATCGTTACAGTAGCAGTTACAACTAACGCACTCGAATAATACCCGCCAATGCTTTTTGTCTTAATCAAAAATGTGTACGTCCCATCAGACGGCGCAGTGTAAGTAACTTTAGACTCTTTGGTCGGGGGTAACGCAGTAGCTGTTGCCCAGTTAGTTCCCACTTTGACCTGATATTCCAGGAAATCAGCATCCGAAACAGGAGTCCAGGAAACAATTAAATTCGCCTTATTGGTAAAGTCCTGATAAGCCGAAGCACCTGAAGGAATTGAGGGGATTACTACAATGACAGCCTCAACGCAGGCATAACCCTGACTGTAAAAACCAGCGGTGTTTTTCGCCTTGATCATAAAGTTCAGAGTACCGGATATCGTTGTACTATAGTCAAAGTAGTTTGTCTGTATGTCTTTTCCTACCAATTCACTGTTTGTCCAATCAACGCCGCGACGAATCTCGTAGGTTGTGTTTGCTACAGCGTCCCAGTTAAATTTTAATACCCGCCTGTCAGTATCAAGCTGCTTAACGGTAAAGTTGGTAATATCTTTTGGTTCCACGGTAACAGAAACAGGAATATTTAGTACAGTAGAATAATACCCGGCAAAGTTCTTTGACCGGACCATAATTTTGTAATCCGTACTACCGGTAAACGTATACTTTACTGAGGTCTCTTTCGTGGTTTTATAATCCGTTCCAGTTGACCAGTCAGTTCCCATTTTAATCTCGTAAAATTCCAGATCTTTATCTGAAATTTTGTCCCAGGAAATTGTCAATAGGCTTGGATTCGTTGCGTTTGCTTCGTACTTACCGTTAGTGGGGGCATTAGGTTTTAGCGTAATCATATCACAGAAAGTGGCTGGATCAATTGAGTAGTTGCCGGCGTTATTTACCGCTTTAATCATAAACGTCTGGCTGCCTTCTGTTGTTAGCTGGTACAAATAACTGATCGCCTTGAGCTGGGTAGCAATCACTGTTCCTGTAGCCCAGCCATCGTTTCCTGTACGAATCTCATAATAGGCAATATCCATTTCCCTGTTTGCCGCCCATGACAACAGTAATTTGCTCCGGTCCGTCTCTTGAATGGCACCAGAAGAACTCGCCACCTGTGCCGGTTCTATGGTAATACGTATGGATTTTGTCGCCGATATCTCTGATGGATTGCCGCTATTGTCTATGGCCCGGACGCTGAAATTATGATCGCGGCTTTGCGTCGCGGTATAGGTATACTGCGTGTCTGATATCGGCGTGGGCGTTAGGACTGTGCTTCCTTCCATGAGTTGGTAACCACGAAGGTCGATATCGTCTATAGCAGGCCACGTGAGGGTTATTTTTGTGCAGTCGCTCGGGCTTATAGCAGCAGACAGACCGGCCACGTCAGCGGGAGGAGCGTCTTTGCCGGTAACATATACCGAAGAGGATACAACCCCGTTTGAGACAACGCCAACATTATTAATGGTGCAAACCTTTACTACATAGGCAGTTTGGGTTTTAACGCCGCTGATTTCAGTACTGAGTGCTGTTATGCCGGTTACCCATTCGCTCCAGGTCTGCCCGTTATCACTGCTGTACAAAACTTTATAACCGCTAACCAGCTTGTCACGCGGAATGTTCCAGGCTACATTCAGATTGGAAACCACCGTGCCGTCTTTTTGCCGATAGGTTTCTTCCGCCGCGCTCACGCTGACGACTTCGGTAGGGGTTACATCAAGCGCGCTGTAGTTGACCTCCGGTATATCTGTTGCCTCTGTGTAGACTTCTTCCATATATTCGATACAGGAAATTTTGCGCCGCAAATCTTCGTCCCGGCTGATGCTGAGCACCCGGAACGGCTTAACAACTTTGTTGGTTTCACCAAAACTGTATAGGTCCCCGTTCTGCGGCACACTGGCCAGTGAACTGGTAAGTGTCACAGTATCGGTACTGATTTCGTTCATCACCCCCTGTACGCTTACGGTGACAATGCTTTGGGCCTCCTCGGCAGTTGTTGCCGCCGGGTTGGTAATCTGCACCGAGACCGCATAGGATTTGCTTGGCTTTAAGGTTACCTTGCGGTCCAGCTGAAGCGTTGTGGTTGTAGCGGCTAGCAGCCGTCCGGAATACCCCCACTGCGGCACATCATGCGCCAGCAAAACCACATCGTTAATCTGACAGGCAATCGCATCAATATCCGCGCTGTGCTCTACCGTCCGCTGCAGGTATTGGTTGAGTCGCAGCCGGTATTTGGCTTCCCGGTAAGCCTGATCAATGGTGGTGGCACCGTCAAGGGTGATTTGGGTGATGTTCGGCTCGGTCGTACTGTCATAGTCGTCGGCGTAAGCCGTGATCACTTCCTTCTGATAGGCTTTGTCCTTGTTGGCAAAGGTAACTTCTATTGCGTTGGCCCGGTCCTTCATGCCCACAAAGCTTTCTTTGAATTTATCGGTGAGAATATTGCCGACTGTAAATAGCTGCACTGGTTCGCCAGGAGCATCACAGACACACCCGTACCGGGTTCCCCGCATGATCACCTTACCGCGTCCGACACCCTCCGGCTTTTGCAGTGAGGTCCACAGATCGGTCGCCGTATTGAAGATATAGTTGAAGGTCAGGCTGCGGCTGTCACAAAATGCCGCCCAGCGGACAAAATCCTGATAGACTGCCCGTGAAACCGGCGTACCCTTGACAACAAATTCCAGATTGCCGGTATGGATGTTTTTGATTTGCCGGCAGCGATGGATCATGTCGTAGGCCACCCACGCCGGATTGGTAGCCGACTTTTGTTCGTACTGACCGGAATCGACATTCCATACCCAAACCTTGTTTCTGGTTTGCAGCCAGGTTATGTTGGGCATGCCCCCGCTGAGCTGGTTGGTTGCCAGTGCCTTGATGCCGATAAGCACCTTGCCCGGACGGGCAAAATCGTCATAGATAATGTTTGACAGCTGTGTCCAGAAAACGCGGGTGGAGTAGCGGTTATTTGTCCCGCTTTTGGCGATGCACTTAACGCGCACCTCATATTGGGCAGCAGGGAGACTGTCCACGCGGTACGTGCGGAAGAAGGAAGTATTCTTCGCAGCCGAAGTTTGCAAGTTACTATTGGGAGTTACATTAATGGTAAAGGTATCGCCAGACACAAAATTCGAACCGAACTCCATAATGGTAAAGGCTATTAACCCGTTATTGTACTTTCTATAAGTTTGGGCATTTGCTTTCACACCAGATACAGACCCGGATACGGTAAAATACCCATGGTCAACATAGGTAATGGTCCATGTTTCTGTCGGCGCGCCTGAGTTAACCGATGTCATCATTAATCGCCCTTTAGCGTTCTGCGTTACCGCCCACGACACTCCGTCGGTGAAATTACTCCAATTGGCGTCCCCTACCTTATGGTACTGCGCTTGCAGGGTAACCGACGCGTTCCCCAAGCGGCCGTTATCTTTGGCATAGTACAAGCCGTAGGGAAACTCCAGGGTGATTTCCAGGCCTTCCACTGCGTTTCCCTCAGTTTGCTGGGTGGTCCAGGTGTTGTCAGTGTTTATTTCATAGGCCAAGGCCTGATCAACATAGGTGTCATTAAAATTGGCAATAACCGTCTGATCATTGGTACCTAGCCGGGTTTCGACAACAATGTCTTTGTAGTAGGATATCGGGTTATCATTTATCCGGATATCGCTGATATTGTCAAGCGGTCCTTCACCGCCGCACAACAGAAGATTCATGTACTGATTGTCGCCATCGCTCGACACATGCTGGGCGAGTACCTGTCCGGCCGTCCGCATGGTGCCGTAGGTTACAGCCAGGGCATTGCCTTGATCGGTCAGGGACTGGGCATTGCTCCAATTGTAGGACGGATTGACTTCGTACCGGTCTGCCTTAGCCGCCGGGAACCAGTGATTGATGAGGGTGCCGCCAACCACACCAACAGCGCCAGCGGCCATATGGCCCCAGAATTTTGCTCCCCATTTAATTGTCAAATCGCTAACAGCAAAACTCAGTGCCAGCATACCAATAGCTCTGAACCAATCTTTTCCGCTTTTGCCGACAACCGGGCAGACGGCGATCCAGTCCTCCTGATTGACAAGCTGCTCTTTTACATTTTCAATGACATTGCCGTCAATGCTGATAACATATTCATCCAGTCCCATGATATAAGGCTGAACATATTCATAGGCCGTTTTGCCGGGAATATGTTCGCAGGTATGGATTTCCTTATCAGTATGGTTGAACGGGTTTTTCAGTACAGTTATTGTGATCATTTTGTCACCTCCGGTACATAGAATCCTTCAATACGGTTTGCCCAGGCGGGATTGTCGATACGGTCGATATTGGCGCCGATTCGCTTGCGAGTGTGGATAAACCGGCCCTGGCCGAGGTATACCCCCGTATGGTCACAGTAGACGGTAAACCGGATTACGACAAGCGCAGGAACAGGGATTTCTTTTTCACACCGGCGCCAAAAGGGTCGCTGCTCCTTTACTTCGCTGTGAATCCGGCTGGCATCTTCACACGATATTTTGTAGTCTGGCAGGTTGATCCCATAGCGCCGGAAAACTTCCGTGGACAGTCCCCAGCAATCGAGTCCTACAGCAGGATCACGCCCGCCGTCAATAAAAGGCAGGCCAATCAGATCGGTAAGTTGTTTATTCATACTAACCTCCAAATAAAAAATCGCCCTGCGGCGATTATGTTATAACGACTTCGCTATTTATGCATACAGTTCAAGGTTACGCGTACAGGCCGCCTTCCGGTATGCTGGGCTCGCCTCCGTATCGTACCGAATTGCCACGATTGCGGCAGGACTGCAGTGTACCGTCGCACGCCGGCAATGATCCGGCGTACCCACACTCAATTCCTTTATATTGATCACGCCAGACGCAAAAGTTCTTCAGCACCCGCCGAAAAGGAAACCGGAGCTGGGTGGATATGTCGGAGCCCAGGTAAAAAGTTACCCACTTGCTATCACAGGTGGTTGACTGCACAGTAAAAATTTCTTCTACCTCAGGCAAGGTATTGTCAAGATGCTGGGAATGCACTACCCGCAAAGTTACGGCAGTTCCGGTCAGACCGTTGTTTTCTTCCACATAGCCCTGGACAATTTGCGTGATGTTGGAAACCTGCAACGGTATCGCCTGGGGTTTGCCTTTGTTGTCTTCGGTGATTTCGCCGAGCTTAAAGTTAAAGGCCGTCCAGGTATCGCCATTCCAGACGATGTCTTCATTATTGCGTACCAGCCGCAAGGGTTCTGCGGAATCGGGAAGGGCGACTTCCACCAGCAACAGCCACACGCCGTCACTGGCAAGCTTGCTTTTTTCAAGTACGCCGGCAACTGAAAGATTAAGCATATTACACCTCCTGGATTGTCAGGGTACCGGCATAGTATCCCGGCGCTGACAAGTCGAAACTAATGTCCCCGCCTGTAAACCGAACGGAAAACAGTTTTCCGGAATACGAGTCATTGGGAACAGTTGGATAGTACCAGTCAAAGGCCATACTGCCGCCGTAAACCGTGGTGCGATAGAAATCGCGCAAGGTTGCAAAATCGGCGGCAGGCAACGCCGTCCACTTCAGGACAAAGCTCTGCGGTATCCGGGTAAACTTAGCCCGGGAAATTACCAGCCCGTTTTCCATTTCGGACTGCAGTGAAGGGTCTTTGATTTTGGTGGTAAAGGGGTATACCGGTTGTTGGATATTAGGGAATTGTGCCATGTTTCTTTCCTCCTAGGTTTGTTTTTTTAATTTAACGATCTTGTATTTCCTGTCCATTGAGGGCACGGTATCAGGTCTTATGCTTGAGTTGCCTGAGACAGAGTCCATGTGACGGAAGTAGCAGCACCCGCGAAAGGTGCTGCTACTGTTTGAGGAATTTTGCTTGTTGTCGCACGGGAGTATCATTCCAACCTATGTAACTTTGACGCTTTGCTAAGGACAATGGGATACCGACTGCAGAATTTGAATCCTACACCCATTTTATCCAGCTCCCTTCTAAGAAGAGCCGTTGTAATTGCTGGTGAGTTGAGTTTGCAGCGCGAGAAGACTAGATCTCTATTATTTGTATTTGGATTTTGCAAAGTTTTCACCCTATCAACTAAGTCAGGCGTTTTTCACCAGGTACAGTTGACGTAGGTATTATTAATTGCTTATTTATGCCTCTGACCATTATATGATAATACCATCTTGATTATTTTTCATCAAGACGATACCTCCGTCCCCTTGTATTTTCTGAAGCCTGACAAAACTAAATTGCTGAATATTCAATCACGTAAGGCTGTTCTAGAGTTTGCCATTTTCACTATCCATTAGGCCAGCAAATATAATTTGTGCCCATTCTTTCACGGTTTTTATGCTTTCTACATTCATCGCACCTCGATACACCAAGTAATTTCCAATCATGCCGTCATATTCAATCTCGACATGCAGTCCAGATTTATCGAAATACCCTTGCATATCAGTTATTCCTTGAAAAGTAGAATGATCTGGTTTGATTTTTTCACGAACTATATCAATTATTTTAATAAAACTTTCTCCATCCTCGAATCCGTTAAAATGACAAACGACTACTTTATCTTGCCATTTATACCAGATTCGTGTTTGGTAACCACTCAAGGAGCGAGCGGAAGAAGTCTCTGTTAACTTGAAGAACTCCACCAGCTCTGGTATCGTTTTGCCCGGAATAGCCTCTTCCGTTGATAATAATAGCTTTTTTGCTAAATTCATATTCCCGCCAGAAAACTCTAATACCTTCTCAAAACTGACGGGAAGTTGCTTCAACTCATTTAGTTTAGAAAATTGTGCTAGTTCCTCAGCTTCACTCGACCCCTTAGGAGAAGAACTGTAGGTAGCTGGCAGTGACCGCCAACCTATCGAAGTACCCCTCTGCGCCGACAAGCTGGCGAGGTTCGCGGGCGTCGCGCCGGTGCGGTTCAGTTCGGCTGGCAAGGGCAAGGACCAGAAGAGCAAACAGGGTAACCGGGAGCTGCACAGCATCCTCTACTTCCTGGCCATCCAGCAGGTGCAGGTGGCCAAGGTATCGGAAAAACCCCGCAACCCTGTGTTCCACGACTACTACCAGCGGAAGATCACCGAAGGCAAGACCAAGAGGCAGGCCCTGGTGTGCGTCATGCGCCGCCTGGTCAACATCGTCTACGGAATGATGAAGCACCGGACGGCCTACGTGATGCCGGACCTGCCGGAGAAAGAGGCCGTTTGACGAGAGTGGCAGCATCCGCAAAAGATGCTGCCACCATGTTGGCCATTTGTGTTGTTGTCCGACGGGAGCGACAGTTGCGTCAGTTGCGACATTGACGCTTCGGACGGTACTGACGCTTCGCGAGGGGCACTGAGGGTGACTGACTGCAGAATTTAGATTCTGTAGTCAGTTTGGGGTTCTATGTTTGTCAGAAAGTTATGTGGTGCGTGTTTTCGGTGCTGCAGCTACCGGCGTCCATCGTTTTGCAGTGATTTTGGGCGAAGTTTTGCAGTGAGATGGAACTGCTACTTACCCCTTCCCAGATACTGCTCCACTTCGTCGCTGAGTCTCTTGACACTATCACTCATGAATAGGTATGCCTTTGTGAGTAACTGTTTGTCATCACCTAGCCGTTCTAGCACGGAAAAAGACAGTACCTCCTGTACTCCCTTATCCTCGCTAGATGCCATCTCTGCAAAAAATACAAATAACCGCCTGATCAATTCTTCGTTCTCACACTTGCCCAACAAGTCGAGAAGAAATGGTGTAACTACATCACCAAAAAAGTTGTGTGGTCCTGGATCTTTTCCATCCCACCACTCCACTTCTTTTTCATAGGGTTCCCGAAGTTCAGGAATCAAAGCGATTAACTCACTGGACAAAGCATCATAGGTCATGGCGTAACCCCCTTCAAAGCATCTTTCAAATCGCTAAGCATTTTTTGAGTGATCTCTCTCTCGGTCTGACTAAGATTTTCTTTCGCTAGTATGTTTTCCAAATTCTTCACTCTCTCAAAGCCCTTTTGAATATGAGATTTTCCACCTACTAGTTCTCCGGCAGTTAGTTCATGGCGGATCGCATCCGCTAGTCCACCATCCCCAACTTTAGCACCAGGACGATATATTTGATCTACTGCGTTTTTCAATTTCGGATTGGAAACTGATTCCATTATAACATCTCTGACAGGTTTACTCGACCCCTGAGTTACTCGCTCTGTTACCGTAAGCATCTTTGTGGCGATAGTTTTTACTGGAGGCACTAATCCTCCCGCTGAATATCCCGATCCTAAGAACTCCATTCCATGAGCCCATTCTTGCACTTTGGTTGCTAAACGAACTTTTTGTTCTTCACGGTCATCTACAATCCTAAAGCCATATCCCCCTATATTAAACTCAAATAAAGTATTGTCAGCATTACTCGACTCCTCCAATTTTTCTTTAACTTGTTCCTTCACCCTTTCTCGAGTTTTAAATTTTTCCGGTTCCCCATGCAGCGGCACTCCAGAGTAGGTAGTATACATACCTGTATCTTCATCATAATATACTCCGTCTCTCAACTCTTCTTCGGTGAAATATTCCCTATCTGTGAATGCCGCATTAAGAGGATCTAATAGATATTGCGGTTCTATACGGCTAGAGCCGATGCCTTGTACGCTTCCCAGGTATGCCAAATCATTATTCACATTGATGCCGAATGTGTCGATCAGTTTGACTCCGGTTAATTTTTCTTTGTTACTAGTTTGTGCTGGCACAACAGTGGCGTCTAGACCGGTAGAATAATCAATATCTGTTTGCGGTAAAGAAGCACCATCCCTGTCACTGCTAAATTGTACAGTGGCAATTCCATCAGCATTTGCTTGCTGTCTTGACAACCAATCTTCCTTTGTTCCTGCCGCAGTCGTATAATAATCCCGATAACCCCCAAACCAAGGAATGCGAACAAATAAATCTCCACTTTCATTGAAAACAATCTTACTATCTCCCAGAAAATCATATAACGAATTCCCAATAGTATCATCATCCATAATCCGTCACCTCCAATCATTGATCTACCTTAAAGCATTCTTAAAACATCGACCAGCTTACTGGCATTTGGGCATGAAAAAGCGCAAGCATGTACCACTTGCAGGTGGAATAGCTTGCGCCTTTTTCCTTCGAATACTACGGTTCACGGTTATAATTTGCTTTTGAGTTATCTTGATGCGGACTTCTTTTAACTACCTTTAGAATTTTTACGGCTAAACCGCTGCATAAGAAGCATAGCCATTCACCAAAGTTGCAACAATGGCACTGCCGCCTGTACCGCTATCATAAAATGCCTTAAAAGGCAAATTAATATAGATACCTTTTTCACTTTCAATACCAGGTGAGGTTTGCTGAAAAATGACTTCTTCCATAAAAAATTGCAAGCTATGTGTACCACTGGTAAACTTAAACTTTAATGAGGATTTCGTGTTATTAATCGCCTTATTCAATAGCACTGTGTCCTTAAACAGGGCCTTGATACTGCCGGAGACTTGGAGGATACCTTCAGGCAGGTCGGTTCGATAACCGTTGCCGCCAATGGTATAGGTAGTGCCGTCCAGACCGAAATCAGCGTTCAGGCTGGCTTCGGTCACAATGGCCAGTTGCGCTCCGCCTTCCTCAATTGTCCCTTGA
>Ga0316604_10002305_pt1 | contig 14823 bp, 12 predicted proteins | sample OWC_soil_day20_C_FD_207650 | JGI IMG/M metagenome (GOLD analysis project Ga0316604, IMG submission 207650) | Wetland soil microbial communities from Old Woman Creek delta, Ohio, United States - OWC_soil_day20_CT | ecosystem: Environmental > Terrestrial > Soil > Wetlands | place: USA: Ohio... | reverse complement strand
AAGTCCGCACCATGTCCGAGCCCCTTTACCTCGCCAAATCCGACGACGGCTACCCGGCGCTGCTGCCGCAGATGGCCAACCGCCACGGCCTGATCACCGGCGCCACCGGCACCGGCAAGACGGTGACCCTGCAGTCGATGGCCGAGCGCCTGTCCTACGCCGGGGTGCCGGTCTTCATGGCCGACGTCAAGGGCGACCTCTCCGGCATGGCGGCGGCCGGCGTCGTCACGCCGAAGCTGGAAACGCGCCTGAAGGATCTCGGCCTCGAAGGCTTCGTCCCCTACGCCAACCCGGTCGCCTTCTGGGACGTTTTCGGCCAGGGCGGCATTCCGGTCCGCGCCACCATCTCCGACATGGGGCCGCTGCTGCTCGCCCGCCTGCTCAACCTGAACGATACGCAAACCGGCGTCCTGCAACTGGTCTTCAAGATTGCCGACGACCAGGGCCTGCTGCTGCTCGACCTGAAAGACCTGCGCGCCTGCATCCAGTACGTCGGCGAAAACGCCAAGAACTTCACCACCGAATACGGCAACGTCTCGACCGCCTCGATCGGCGCCATCCAGCGCGGCCTGCTGACCCTGGAAGAGCAGGGCGGCGACCTCTTCTTCGGCGAGCCGATGCTCGACATCAACGACCTGATGAAAGTCGATGAAAATGGCCGCGGCGTCATCAACGTGCTGGCCGCCGAAAAGCTCATCCACTCGCCGGCCCTCTACTCGACTTTCCTGCTCTGGCTGCTCTCCGAACTGTTCGAGCAGCTGCCGGAAGCCGGCGACCTCGACAAGCCGAAGCTGGTCTTCTTCTTCGACGAAGCCCATCTGCTGTTCAGCGATGCGCCGCAGGCGCTGACCGACAAGGTCGAGCAGGTCGTCCGCCTGATCCGCTCGAAAGGGGTCGGCGTCTATTTCGTCACGCAGAACCCGTTGGATGTGCCGGAGAAGATCCTCGGCCAGCTCGGCAACCGCGTCCAGCACGCCTTGCGCGCCTTCACGCCGCGCGACCAGAAAGCCGTCCAGGCGGCGGCGCAGACCATGCGCGCCAATCCGAAATTCGACGCCGCCACGGTGATCACCGAACTCGGCGTCGGCGAGGCGCTGGTCTCCTTCCTCGACGAAAAAGGCCGGCCGACGGTGGTCGACCGCAGCACTATCTTCCCGCCCGCCTCCCGCCTCGGCCCGCTCAGCGCCGAAGAACGCCAGGCGATGATCCAGGCCTCGCCGCTGCTCGCCACCTATGGCCAGACCATCGACCGCGAATCAGCCTACGAAATCCTGCGCGGCAAACCGGCCACCAGCCAGCCGGCCCCCGGCGCCATCCCCGCCCCGCCGGCCGGCAGCGGCGCGCCCGACGTCAATGACTGGGGCAACCACAGCGCTGCCGAAGCCCGTCCCCGCCCGACAGCGCAGCCGCGCCAGCCCACCCCGGCTGCGCAGGAATCCGGCGGCATCTTTGGCACCATCGGCGACATGCTCGGCGGCACGACCGGCCCGCGCGGCGGCAAGCGCGAAGGGATGATCGAAGCCGCCGCCAAGAGCGCCGCCCGCGGCATGGCCGGCACCGTCGGCCGCGAACTGGGCAAGCAGATTTTGCGCGGGGTTTTGGGCTCAATCCTCGGCGGCCGCCGCTGAACCAAGCCCGGGAGCATTTTCGGCTTTTTTCTCCGGTCGACCGCAGGGCTGGCATAACGGCATCATGACGGACGCAGACAAGCCGGCGTAGAATAAGAATTCTCTTATACACGCTCGGAGTCCGCCATGAAAGCCTTTCTCCCGCTCAGCCTGCTGCTTGCCGCCTTGCCTGCTCTCGCCCAGGACATCGGCGCGCTGACTGCCGAAACCAAAAAAGCTGTCTTGCCGGTCGTGCCCAAAGTAGTCAGCGCGATGCAGGAAGCGGTGACCGAGAAGGGCGTGGCCGGGGCGATTCCGGTGTGCAAGGAACAGGCGCCGGCACTGATCAAGGCCAAGCGTCAGGAAACCGGCTGGGATATCCGACGGGTCAGCCTGAAGACCCGCAATGCCGAACGCGGCACGCCGGATCTGTGGGAAGCGCGCCAACTGGCCGAGTTCAATATTCGCGCCGCCAATGGCGAGAAGCCGGAGACGCTGGAAACGAGCGAGATTGTCAGCCTCGACGGCAAGCCGGTCTTCCGTTACATGAAGGCGCTGCCGGTCGGCGATGTCTGCCTGCAGTGCCACGGCCCGGCCGAGGGTCTGGAGGCCGGCCTGAAGGCGAAGCTGACCGAAAGCTACCCGCACGACCAGGCGACTGGCTACGGCAAGGGCCAGATTCGCGGCGCACTGACCGTCAAGCGGCCGCTGTAAGCACCAGCCGGCCCTTGCCGGCCAGATGGTCGAAGAGGGCGGCGGCGGCTGGACTGAGCGCCGCCCGCGCCCGAACACACAATTGCAGGTCGCGCGGCGCCCAAGAATCGTTGATTTTGACCGTTTTCAGACCGTCGACCGTAGGACTGGCCGTCGTCTCCAGGGTCGCCGCCGAGCGCGGCACCATGCCGATGCCGACCCCGGCCGCCACCATTCGGCATACCGCATTGAAGCTGCGGACCTGGATGCGCACGTCGAGACTGCGCCCAAGCTGGGCGGCGGCATTCATCATGAAGGTGTGAATGGCGCTGCCGGCATGCAGGCAGACGAAGGGCTGCTCGAGCACGTCGGCGAAATCGACCGCAACCCGGCCGGCCAGCGGATGCCCGGCCGGCACCACGAGGACCAGCCGGTCGCGCCGGTAGGGCTGGGTTTCCAGGCCGCTCGGGCTGCGTTCGGCGGCAACCACGCCGATTTCGACCTGGCCGGCCGCCACCGCCTGGATGATGCTCGGACTCGGCTGCTCCTCCAGGCTGACCCGGATACGCGGCTGTTCGCGCAGGAAATCACCGAGATCTTCCGGCAAAAAACAGTTGATCGCATTGGTATTGGCGAACACCGTAACCTGGCTGTTCAGGCCGCTGGCGTAAGGCGCCAGGTCGGCGTGCATCTGTTCGAGCTGGGCAAAGACCTGGCGGGCATGACGGAGCAGCGATTCGCCGGCCGCCGTCGGCGTCAGGCCGCGATGATGGCGGGCGAAGAGCGGCACGCCGAGCGCCGCCTCCAGCTGGGTCAGCCGGTGGCTGGCCGAGGAGGGCGCCAGATGGACGCGGCCGGCGGCGCGGGTCAGGCTGCCGCTGTCGGCAATGGCGGCAACCAGGCGCAAATCGGGAAGGTCGTAGTACATGGTTTCGTCCATAACGAACGCAGACTTTGAATATTACCAATTGCCAGGCGTTCAGGTGGCGTATTCAATGGCTACCTGCCACCCACCGACCGAGAATGACTTTGCAAAAATCGAATGCCTGGAAAGACAGTAGCGCCGCCGGGGCCGCCCTCGCCCTGCTCGCCGCCTTCGGTTTTTCGCTGAAAGCCATCTTCGTCAAGCTGGCCTACCCGTATGGCGTCGACGCCATCACGCTGCTCGCGCTGCGCATGGGCTTTTCGCTGCCGGTCTTCCTGTGGATCGGCCTGGCCGAGCAGCGGGCCGGCGGCAGCCTGTCCGGCGGCGATTGGGGCCGGCTGTTCCTGCTCGGCTGCTTCGGCTATTACGGCGCCAGCATTCTCGATTTCTGGGGCCTGGAATACATTTCGGCCGGGCTGGAACGGCTGATCCTGTTCACCTACCCGACGCTGACCATCCTGATCGGCGTCCTCTTCCAGGGCAAGGCGTTCACCAAACGCGAAGGCATCGCCGTCGTGCTGTGCTACTGCGGCATCGGCTTCGCCTTCATGCACGACCTCGGCCTCAACGAAGCCCGTGACGTCTGGCTCGGCGGCGCCCTGGTCTTCGGCTCCAGCGTCTCCTACGCCATCTACCTGTCGGGCAGCGCGCCGATGATCGGCCGCCTCGGCGCCATGCGCTTCACGGCGCTGGCGACGCTGATGTCGTCGGCGGTGACGCTGCTGCATTTTGCCGCCTCCCACCCGTTGACCGCCTTCATCCAGCCCTTGCCGGTTTACGGCTGGGGCATGGCGATGGCGCTGTTCGCCACCATCATCCCGGTCTTCGCCCAATCGGCGGCGATCCGCCGGCTCGGCGCCGGCCGTTCGTCGCTGTTCAGCATGGTCGGACCGCTGCTCACCATCGGCTTCGGCTGGTGGCTGCTCGACGAACATATTTCGCTGGCCCAGACGGCCGGCGCGGCGCTTGTCGTAGTCGGCATCCTGATCGTCAGCCGACGCTGAAAGGGCGGTAGAATCCGACGCATGATCGGAATTCTACTCATCACCCACGGCAGCTTTGGCGAGGCGCTCGTCCAGAATGCCTGTCACGTTCTCAACAAACGCCCGCCCCAGCTCAACCAGCTCGGCGTTGCGGCGCAGGACGACCCGCTCGACCTGTTGCCGCTGGCCCGTGAGATGCTCCGCCTGGTCGACAATGGCCGGGGCGTCCTCGTCCTCACCGACATTTTCGGCGCGACGCCAGCCAATCTCGCCACCAAACTGCTCGAACCGGGCCGCATCGAAGGCCTGACCGGCGTCAATCTGCCCATGCTGCTGCGCGCGCTGACTTACCGCGACAAGAGCATGGAAATTCTGCTCACCCGCGCCCGCGACGGCGGCCGTGACGGTGTCTTCAACATGCTGGATCACTAAAATGCTGACTCAGGAAGCCGAAATCATCAACAAGCTCGGGCTGCACGCTCGCGCCTCCGCCAAGCTGACCCAACTCGCCGGCAAGTACAAATGCGAGGTCTGGATGACCAAGGGGACACGCCGCATCAACGCCAAGAGCATCATGGGCGTCATGATGCTGGCCGCCGGCAAGGGCTCCAAAGTCAGCATCGAAACCGACGGCCCGGACGAGGCCGAGGCGATGGCGGCGCTGCTGGCACTGATTGCCGATTACTTCGGCGAGGGAGAGTAGGACGATATGAGCTTTACCCTGCACGGTCTCGGTGTCTCGGGCGGCATCGCCATCGGGCGGGCCATGCTGATGTCGCACGCGACGCTCGAAGTGTCGCACCTGACCATCGCGCCGCGCATGGTCGACAAGGAAATCGCCCGCTTCTCGGCGGCCATGCACGCCGTCAAGGGCGAGCTGATGACGATGAAGGAAACCACCGAGCACGCGCCGGCCGAGCTCGCTGCCTTCATCGACATCCACACCATGTTCCTGGAAGATCCGGAACTGGTCGACAAGCCGCGCGAGATCATCCGCGAGCGGCGCTGCAACGCCGAATGGGCGCTGGTCCAGCAGATGGAAACGCTGGTCGCCCAGTTCGAGCAGTTCGACGACCCCTACCTGCGCGAGCGCAAGTTCGACGTCGTCCAGGTCGTCGAGCGCGTCATCAAGGAACTGCTCGGCCACCCCGGCCGGGCCGTGATGAAGACCGCCAAGGGCGTCAAGGAAGAACAGCTGATCGTCGTCGCCCACGACCTGTCGCCGGCCGACGTCATCGCCTTCAAGGACCACCGCTTCGCCTCCTTCATCACCGATGTCGGCGGCGCCACCTCGCATACCGCGATCCTCGCCCGCAGCATGGCAATCCCGTCGATCGTCGGTCTCGAAACGGCGCGCTCGCTGATCCGTGACGGCGAGCAGATCATCGTCGATGGCAAGCGCGGCGTCGTCATCGTCAACCCCGATCCGCGGGTGCTCGAGGAATACCAGCTACGCAAGAACCAGATCGAGCTTGAACGCTCCAAGCTCAAGCGCCTGAAGACTGCCCGTTCGCAGACGATCGACGGCATTGACGTACAGTTGTTCGCCAATATCGAGCTGCCGGGCGACGTGCCGATCGCCCTCGAAGCCGGCGCCGAGGGCGTCGGCCTGTTCCGCACCGAGTTCCTCTTTCTCGACCGTGGCGACATGCCGGACGAGCGCGAGCAATACGAGGCCTACAAGAAGGTGGTCAAGGGCATGGCCGGCCGCCCGGTCACCATCCGCACCTTCGACCTCGGCAACGACAAGGACATCCGTCCCGACAGCATCGTCAACGACCGCGTCAAGACCAACCCGGCCCTCGGCCGCCGCGCCATCCGGCTGTCGCTGGCCGAGCCGCGGATGTTCCAGACCCAGTTGCGGGCCATCCTGCGCGCCTCGAAGTACGGGCCGATCAAGCTGCTGATTCCGATGCTGGCCCACGCCCACGAAATCGACCAGACGCTGGCCGCGCTCGAGCAGGCCAAATCCAGCCTGCGCGGCGAAAAGGTGACGTTCGACGAAAACATCCAGGTCGGCGGCATGATCGAGATCCCGGCCGCCGCGCTGGCCGTCGGCCTCTTCCTGCGCCGCCTCGATTTCCTGTCAATCGGCACCAACGACCTGATCCAGTACACGCTGGCCATCGACCGCTCCGACGAGCAGGTCGCCAATCTCTACGATCCGCTGCACCCGGCCGTGCTGATGCTGCTCGCCCACACGCTGTCGAGCGCCGAAAAGGTCGGCGTGCCGGTCTCGGTCTGCGGCGAAATGGCCGGCGACCCGAACCTGACCCGCCTGCTGCTCGGCATGGGGCTGCGCATTTTCTCGATGCACCCGTCGCAGGTGCTGGAAGTGAAAAACCGGGTGCTCAAATCCGACGTCAGCGAACTGACCCCGCACGTTCGCCGCATGCTGCGCCTGGATGAACCGGGCAAGCTGCGCGAGGCGCTCGACAAGCTGAACGGCTAGGCATCGCATGCTGGCCCGTCCGACCTTCGCCATCCTGCTTTGCCTCCTCACGCTGTTCGCCGGCCCGGCCCGGGCTCAGGACACCGCATTCAAACTGGGCGTCGCGCCGCACACCAGCGCCCGGGTCATTCTCGAAATGTATCAGCCGCTGCGCCAGTACCTGGAGAGTGCGCTGGGCATGCCGGTCGAGGTCCAGACGGCGCCGGATTTCACCGAATTCGGCCGCCGTGCGCTGAACCAGGAATACGACCTCGCCGTCACTACCGGGCATCAGGCCCGCCTCTATCAGACCGAGGCCGGCTATCTGCCGCTGCTCACCTACAAGGCCGACTTCAAGGCAGTGGCGCTGGTTGCCCGCTCCAGCAAGTACCGCAAGGCGGCCGACCTCCGGGGGACGACAGTGCTCGGCCTGTCGCGCAGCTCGCTGGTCACGCTGTGGGGCCAGCACTGGCTGAAGACCAACGATCTGAACGACGTCACGCTGCGCTACATCTCCGCCGCCGACAGCGTCAGCCGGCAGGTGCTGGCCGGCGATGCCGCCGTCGCCTTCACCTCGCTCGCCAACTACCAGAAGCTGCCGGCCGAGCAGCAGGCCGCGCTGCGCATTCTGGCCGAGAGCGAACCGATGGCCGGCCGTGTTTATGTGCTGAACCGGCAGCGCAGCAACCTGCAGGGCAAGGTCGACGCGGCGCTGTGGGCCTTTGCCGAGACGGCCGAAGGCAAGAAATACTTCGAAGATAACAAGCTCGGCGGCTACCGCAAGCTGCGCCCGAAAGAACTCGAGGCGATGGAACCTTACGCCGCGGAAACGCTGCTCCAGATCAAGGGCAAATGACCCCCGTCTCTCCCCTGCGTTCCGTTCGCGGTCGCCTGCTGCTTCTTGCCGTTGCCGTCGAAGCGCTGATGCTGACCCTGCTAGTCGCCAACAGCCTGCGCCTGCTGACCGATCACATGGGCACCCAGGCCAGGCGCCACGCCGAACAGATCGCCCCGGTGCTGATCGCCGCCATCCTGGCGCCGATGGCCCAGCACGACTACGCCACGGTCCAGGCGGTGCTCGACGAAAGCGCCGCGGTCAGCGGCATCGACTACCTGGCGGTCAGCGACAGCAGCGGCCGGCGGCTGGCCGGCAGCGGCTGGCCCGACAACAAACCCCTGCCCTTGCCGGACAAGGACTTTCACCTGTTCGAAGAGGAAGGCGACGCACCGCGCTACGACGTCGCGCTGCCGGTCGAGGCCTATGGCCAGAAGCTGGGCGTGCTGCAGTTCGGCCTCGACCTCAAGCAGATCATCGAAGCTCACGGCCAACTGTTCAAGCAGGGGGTCGGCATCGCGCTGCTCGAAATCATTTTCTCGGCCGGCCTGATGGGCCTGCTCGGCTATTTCCTGACCCGCCACCTGAGCGACCTGACCCGGGCCAGCGAAGCGGTGGCCGCCGGCAACCTGACGCCGCCGCCAGTGGCCGAGGGCGACGACGACGTCGGCCGGCTCGGCGCCGCCTTCAATGCGATGTCGCGCGCCGTCGGTGAACGGATCCGCGACCTGACCACCGCCCGCGACGAAGCCAAGGCCCTGGCCCTGGCCGCCGAGGCCGGTGCCCAGGCGAAGACCGATTTTCTGGCGACGATGAGCCATGAAATCCGGACGCCGATGAACGGCATTCTCGGCATGACCGATCTGGCCCTGGCCACCGAGTTGACCGCCGAACAGCGCGAATACCTGACCTGGGTGAAGCTCTCCGGCGAGAGCCTGATGCAGGTGCTGAACGACATTCTCGACTTTTCGAAGATCGACGCCGGCCATCTCGGCCTGGAAAAGATCCCGCTCTGCCTGCCCGAACTACTCGACAGCCTGGTCGGCATCTACGCCGTCCAGGCCCGGGAAAAGGGCTTGAGCCTGCGCTGGCAGGCCAGTGGCGACCTGCCACAACGAATTATTGGCGACCCGTTCCGGCTGCGCCAGATCCTGACCAACCTGCTGTCGAATGCGCTCAAATTCACCGAGCAGGGCGGCGTCGTGATCACCGTCCGGGCTGAAGCCAAAGCCGCGGCCGACGAGTTACGGCTGCAGTTTACGGTCAGCGACACCGGCATCGGCATCCCGCCCGACAAGCAGCAGATGATCTTTGCCCCCTTCTCGCAGGCCGAAAGCTCCACCACCCGCAAGTACGGCGGCACCGGCCTCGGCCTGGCCATCGTCCGCCGCCTGGTCGACCTGATGGGCGGTGAAATCCGTCTCGACAGCCAGCCGGGCCAGGGCAGCACCTTTACCTTTGCCATCGACTGCAAGCTGGCCAGCAGCGCCCTGCCGGCCGGTGGCCCGGGCGAGCCGTCACCGGCGCCCATCAGCCGGCTGCGCAACAAGCGCGTCCTGCTGGTTGAAGACACGCCGGTCAATCAGATGCTCGCCCAAAAGTTGCTCGTCAAGTTCGGCTGCCAGGTCGAACTGGCCGAAGACGGCCTGCAGGCGCTGAGCGCCATTGCCGGCACCAAAACGCCGTTCCATCTGGTCTTGATGGACATGCAGATGCCCCACATGGACGGCGTCGAAGCGACCCGCCACCTGCGCGCCCACGAAATCGAGCATGGCCTGCCGCGCCTGCCGGTCATCGCGCTGACCGCCAATGCGCTGAGCACCGACCGCGAGCACTGCCTGGCGGCCGGCATGGACGATTTCATCGCCAAGCCGTTCAGCGCCGATGAAATGCTTGAGGTTATCCAGCGTTTTTGCTGAGCCCTGCGGTCAACCGGCAAAACAGGCAAAAACCGCTACGGCAGGCGCCCCGCAGAAGCCAGCTTCGCCTTGGCTGCCGGCAGTTCAGCCAGCATGCCGGCTCGCCGTTGCAGATCGGCCAACACCTGCACTGATGACGAACGGGAGGCCGCCACCTGATCGCGGCGGTCGCGTTCCTCGATCAGGGCCAGCGCCTGCCGACGCCAGGCGACCAGCTGCGGATCATGCTCGTGGTGTAGATGCTGGCGGCGCTCCATCGTGTACCAGCGATGCGCCTCTTCCTGGTCGGCCGCGACGCCCTGGCCGGTCTGGTACATCAGGCCGAGCTGGATGCGGGAGGCCTTGTCGCCCTTTTCTGCGGCCACCTTGTACCAGTGCAACGCCTTGCCGTAATCGAGCGCGACGCCGTCGGCGTGCTGGTAAATGACCGCCAGATTGTAAGCGGCATCGACACTGCCCCGCTTCGCCCAATCCTGCCAGATCGCCAGCGCTGCCCCGGTTTCCCCGGCCTTGTGCAGCATGGCCGCCCGATACAGGGCAGGCTCAACATCGTCGGCCATCGCCTGCGGCGCGCCGGCAATCCAGAAAACAGTGCAGCAAAAAGAGGCCAGCAGTCGCTTCATGATGATCTTCCGGAAAAGGGCCACCGCCCCGGTCCGGCGAGCACCATGTTCGCGCCGGGAAAGGTGGCGAAATACCGGCCAAAGCCTAGTTCTTTCCCTAGCTCGCGGGAATTAGACAAATTGTCGCGCGGCAATTTGTCGCATTCCCGCCACCTCGGCAATTCCGGACAATCTCCCCGCGCAAAAACACCAATAATTCAGGGAGAGTTTCATGGGGTACCGCATTCGTCCGTTGACCGCCGCGCTGGCCGTCATTTTTTCCGCGCCTGTCGCCTACGCGCAGAGCACGCTGAACGAGGTTGTCGTCAACGCCAGCCGGATTCCCGAAGCGACTTCGCCACGCCAGGTCGGCTCGGCCGAGATCGCCGCCAAGCACGCAGTGACGCGGGATACCGCCAGTTTGCTGCAGGACGTGCCCGGGGTCAGCCTGTACGGCGCCGGTGGCATCTCCAGCCTGCCGTCCATCCACGGCCTGACCGATGACCGCCTGCGCATTTCGATCGATGGCATGGATTTCATCGCCACCTGCCCCAACCACATGAACCCGCCGCTGTCCTATCTCGACCCGAACGCCGTCACCAAAATCAAGGTCTATGCCGGAATCACGCCGGTCAGCGTCGGTGGCGACAGCATCGGCGGCAGCATCGTCGCCGAAACGGCCGCCCCGGCATTTGCCGCCCCCGGCCAGGGACTGCTCAGCAAGGGCGAAATCGGTGGCCTCTATCGCAGCAACAACAACGCCCTCGGCGGCAATCTCGGGGCCACGCTGGCCACCGAGAATTTCAGCGTCAGCTACACCGGCGCCACCACCAAGGCCGACAACTACAAAGCGGCCGGCGATTTCAAGAGCACCACCGCCACCGGCCGCACCGGCCACACGCTGCCGCTCGACGAAGTCGGCTCGACCGCCTACGAGACGCAAACGCACACCCTCGGCTTCGCCCTGCGCGGTGGCAACCACCTGCTTGAAGCGAAGTTCGGCTATCAGGACGTCCCCAAACAGCTCTACCCCAACCAGCGCATGGACATGCTGGGCAACGAGCAGAAGCGGGTCAATCTGCGCTACCTCGGCCAGTTCGACTGGGGCACGGCCGAAATCCGCGCCTACCACGAAGACGTCAAGCACTTCATGGAATTCGGACCGGACAAGAAATTCCAGTACACCACCGGCAATACGTCGCAAGGCATGCCGATGCGCTCGGAAAGCACGACCACCGGCGCCAGCGCCAGGTTCAATATCGACTTGACGGCGCAGGACCTGTTGCGCGTCGGCGCCGACTACCAGCACTACAAGCTCAACGACTGGTGGCCGGCCGTCGTTGGCAGCATGGGCATGGGTCCGAACGATTTCCTCAACATCAACAACGGCGAACGTGACCGCACCGCCCTGTTCGGCGAATGGGAATCCCGCCTGAGCACGCAATGGACGACCCAGATCGGCGCCCGTTACGAATACGTCCGGAACAGTGCCGACACCGTCCACGGCTACAACCTGGCGACCGCGCCGAGTTCCGGTTCGGGCGGCATGATGAGCCAGACCACCGATGCCGTGCGCTTCAACAATGGCAGCCGTAGCCAAGCTGACCATAACCTGGACCTGACGGCGCTGGCCCGTTATACGCCGAGCCAGACGACCGACATCGAATTCGGCGTCGCCCGCAAAGTCCGCTCGCCGAACCTTTACGAGCGCTACACCTGGTCGACCGCCGGCATGATGGCGATCATGAACAACTTCGTCGGCGACGGTAACGGTTATGTCGGCAATCCCGATCTCAAGCCGGAAACCGCCTACACCGCCTCGACCACCTTCGATCTGCATGCCGCCGACCGCAGCTGGGAATTCAAGGCGACACCGTACTACACGCATGTCGATAACTATATCGATGCCATCCGCTGCCCGTCCGGCGCCGCCTGCACCGCAGCCAACAGTACGACCACCAACAAGTACGTCGTACTGCAGTACGCCAACCAGTCGGCCCGCCTCTACGGTCTCGACCTTGCCGGCCGTATGCCGCTGGCCAGCACCGGCGTCGGCGCCTTCGGGCTGAACGGCCTGCTCGGCTACACCCGCGGTGAAAACCGCGATACCGGCGGCAACCTGTACAACATCATGCCGCTCAACGCCAAGCTGGCGCTGACCCATCAACTCGGCGGCTGGAACAACGCCGTCGAAGTGGTCGGCGTCACCGGCAAGCACGACACCTCGGCCGTGCGCAATGAAATCCAGACTTCCGGTTACGGCCTGACCAACCTGCGCGCCAGCTATACCTGGAACAAGATGGCACGGGTCGATTTCGGCGTCGAAAACCTCTTCGACAAGTTCTACTACCTGCCGCTGGGCGGCGCCTACACTGGCCAGGGCGCCACCATGAGCATCAACGGCATCCCCTGGGGGGTTGGCGTTCCCGGCATGGGCCGTTCGTTCTACGCCGGGTTCAACCTGAAGTTCTGATCGTCTCTGCCCCACGCCCCAACCAGCGCCCCGGGATCTCCCGGGGCGGCTGGCGTTTACGCCAGGAGTTTTCAAATTAGTCCGTTTTTTCCGGTTGACCGCACCCCGCAAGAAGCGCCCTCGGGGTGCAGCAAAGGCAGGAATTCGCGTCAGGCACGCAATTGCAGCGCCGGCACGGGGATCTATCAGGCCGGCGCCAACGGCCTCGCCTGGCGGATCAGCAGCGGGGTGGTCCGCCTCGACAACAGCACATCCGGCGTCGACACTTCGTTTGCCAGCCTCGCCATCCCCGGCGACATTGTGGGCTGTGAAACCCTGCTCTTTGGCTGCTATACGTTCTCGGCCACGGCACTCACCCAGTGCCAGCTTGCACCATGGCCGGAGGGCGCGGGCGCGCTGCTCGGCGAATCCCTGCTCGCCTCGCTGGCCCAGGCCCAGCAACGCGCCGCCGAAGTGGTCGCCTTGCGCGGCGGGCAAGCGGCGGACCGCGTGCTCGGCCTGATCCGGCTCTTCGCTGACAGTGCCGGCCAGGTCGTTCTGCCGACCCGGCAGGATATCGCCGACATCACCGATCTGCGCTTCGAGACCATCTCGCGCATCATCAAGGGCCTGGAGCGGGCTCGCGTGCTTCAACCGATCAAAGTCGAAGGCGTGCACGCCACACGCAGCTTCCGGGTCGACCTGGCGCTGGCGACCTAGACTCGGCCGGCCGGGCTGCCCACCAGCTCCCGCAACTGCGCATCTTCATGCACGATGTGCTTGACCAGCCAGCTGCGCAAATAGACCAGCACATCGAACTGCGCGGTCAGCGGATTGCTGTGCAGTTCGTTGTAGAAATCACGCAGGCGCTGCTCGAACTGGCCGTGTTGATGCTGCTGGTGCGGCAGCGCCCGGTAGCCGTAGTGATCCATCATTCTTTCCTCGGCCCGGAAATGGACCTGCACGTACTGGTCGAGCGCCTTCAGCACGCGGGCGACCTCGCGCGCGCCGCGCTTGTTGGAAACCACTTCGAACAGATCGTTGGTCAGATCGAACAGGTAGCGGTGGTGCTCGTCGATGACGTCGATACCGACGCTCAGACTGTCCTCCCAGCGCACCCAGTCGGCACTGCTGTAGACCGTTTCCGGGAAGTTGAGCACCTGGTTGGGATCGATGATGTCGTCCCGGTACAGTTCGCGGATACGCATGATTTCCGGCAAGGCCAGATCGAAGGCGGCGACTACGCCGGGATCGAAATGCGTGCCGGCATTCGCCCGCACCCAGGCCACCGCCTCGTCCAACGGCCACGGCCGCTTGTAGGGGCGCACCGAGGTCAGCGCGTCGAAGACATCGGACACCGCGCAAATGCGCGCCAGTAGCGGAATCGCTTCGCCGGCCAGGCCGTCCGGGTAACCGCTGCCGTCCCAGCGCTCGTGGTGGCTGGCGGCAATGTCGCGCGCCGCCTGGATCAGGCTGTCCTCGCCGGTCAGCAGGCGCTTGCCGATATCGGTGTGGCGCTTCATGACCTCGAACTCGTCGCTCGACAGCCGGCCGGGCTTGAGCAGGATGGCATCGGGAATGCCGATCTTGCCGACATCGTGCATCGGCGCGCAAATGCTCAGCAATTCGCGGGTCTCCGCCGGCAGGCCCATCGCCTTGGCGATTGCCGTCGCGAAATGCGTCATCCGCATGATGTGCATGCCGGTTTCGTTGTCGCGATACTCGGAGGCGGTACCGAGGCGGCGGATGGCGTCGGTCCGGGCATCCTCCAGTTCGACTTCGCGGACGCGCAGGGTTTCGTTGATGACGCAACGCGAGACGAGAACCGACAGCGCCTTGGCCAGGTCGCTCATGAATTCGAACTCGATGGCATCGGGCTGCCAGGCCGGGTCGATGAACAGCAATGCCCGCCCGGCGACCTGCGTTCCTTCGTTCAAGGGCAGCACGAAACAGGGCGCAGCGGCGTCCACTTCGGGCAGTGCCAGCGGCGGGTCGAGGCTAGCCGGCGTCGCCAGGTAAGCCGCCTCTTCATCGGGCGGACTGGGTACGGCAGGCGGAATCGCCAGCTCGGCCTTCGCCCAGACCGGCGCCAGACCATGCTGGGCGACCTGGATCAGCGCGCCGCGCGAATTGCGCAACAGGATCAGACTGCGCGGCTGAACCAGGATGCCGGGCAGGGTTTGCAGCAAATCGAACAGGCGGGCCAGCATCTTGTCCAGATCGGCATCGCCAATTTTGGTCAACTCGAACACCAGCCGGCTGATCGCCAGAATCTCCTGATCTTTGTCCATTGTCTTCTTGGGCTAGTACCAAAGTAAGACTCGAAGATTACACGGAAAGACCCGGCTCAGGTCGGCAAGATGCTTGTGCCAGAAG
>Ga0316604_10002303_pt1 | contig 14829 bp, 16 predicted proteins | sample OWC_soil_day20_C_FD_207650 | JGI IMG/M metagenome (GOLD analysis project Ga0316604, IMG submission 207650) | Wetland soil microbial communities from Old Woman Creek delta, Ohio, United States - OWC_soil_day20_CT | ecosystem: Environmental > Terrestrial > Soil > Wetlands | place: USA: Ohio... | reverse complement strand
GTGTTTACCCAGAATTTTGCTGACAAATAAAAAGCCGCGTTTCATATTTTTCCGCGCGGCCATAAGGAATACTGCATCTACGGGAATTTCATAAACATTACGATCAATAAGAATCTCCACTTTTAAGTCTGCCAAAATATCATAGGAATAACAATTAGGCAAGCAAACTGGTAAAATTCTGTTGTTCATTAAACACTCCATAAATTTTTGATTTGATTATTATTTTTTGTGCCCAGCGCATATGCGGCTTTACCTCATTCATCTTATTGGAGTATAAACTAGCAATAACCCCCACATCCCCATTAGCGCTAGCAAGAATACTAGTGGCATCCATATATTCTTCATGGGTAACTACACATAATGCTTGAACAGGTTTGATATGACTCGGATGAATAATCGTTTTACCAATCAAGCCATTGGCTTTATCTAAAATAATCTCATGAATCAAACCATCCATATAGCGGCAGATTAGATTCTCTCTCATCTGTCTGCCCCCAGTTTGTCCTAAGTGATCAATAAAAACACCTTGACGCAATTGAGGTTTTAGCACCCGCTCACTGGAATAAAACTCCCAGACAGGACCTGGCATTACATAATTACTATCTGGTCTGTTAAAAACATTAATAATATCAGTAATACAACTGTCAATAACCCTAATATCATAAATCGTCATATCCGGACTGCGTCTAAGACCGAATAAACCTGAAAAATCAGTTGCACCAATCCGAACATTTAATACTAGCTGACGATACTGATCCAGTAGTTTTTTTATTTCGAGCAAGTGTTTATGCCTACTTTCCATATAAATAACTTCTGGTGACTCTAATATGGGCATACCATAAAGAGGTTTTGCCTGATATTTATTAATCTCCGCGAGTGCCTTAAAATACGCAAATCCGTTAGCTACTGTAAATTTAGGGAAAATAAATCCTGTTAATAAAGATCCCTTTTCCGCTAAAACATCTGTAATCCGTCTCATTTGACCTACATCACGTACTCTCACAAAAATGAGAGGAATATCAGCACTGGAAATACCCCCTTGAGCTACCGCAAGTGCCAACTGCCGAATATGATTAACCAACAATCTTTCAGCCTTTATTACTTCATTATCACCAATCGCATCTTCCAAACATAAAACCATGGACATTAACCCTGTTAGCTTACCATCAATAATATCCTGTACAACAGTCTTCCGAGTTGCCGGCATATATAAGGTTGCTCCCAAGGCATATTCTAATAAATCCTTATTTGTAGCGGCAATAGACTGGGGTGGCAGGAAAAATATGGTTTGTTCTTCTGCAGCGGTAAGATAATTAAAATAACGCATTATGCTCGCCGCGGACGCAAATAATGAATAACAAAGGTGCTCAAGAATACAACAATCAAGGTGGAAAAGAAAACCGTATCACTGACATGAAGACCAAAGACTGATCCCATCATCTTTGCACCTATAATACCAATTAAAACATAAGCCGTTGTTTCTAATTCAGGATAACGTTCAATAAGTGTTAAGAAGATTTGTGCTACACCACGCATCATCATCACACCGAAAATACCACCCAAATACAATACCCATATTTGATCACTTACCCCAAAAGCCGCCAGCACACTATCAATACTAAAAGCAATATCCATAGTTTCAACAGCAAGTACCGTTCGCCAAAAACCAGCTGGTTTTGCAGCAACTTTCTCTTCATCATCCTGATTTTTATTTAAGAAAAATTGAAGAGCCATCCATAATAAGTAAAGGGCACCAGCGGCTTTTATCCACCAGATTTTTATTAAATACGTGCCTAAGCCAATTGCGATGAACCTGAACAGATAGGCACCTAATATACCATAAAATAATGCTTTTTTCTGCTGTTTTTTCGGCAAATGCTTAACCATAATTGCCAAAACCAAGGCATTATCTGCCGATAAAAGGCCTTCCAGCACAATCAAACTGCCGATAACTGCCCAATTCATTGGATTATAAATAACACTAATCAAGGCGTCCATACTAAAAAACTGTGAGTAGTTGTTTATAATCCCCATAATAAATTCATTCATCAATATTCCTCCGATAATAACAAACTTTTATATTTTTATCTATCTATTGTCAGGTAGAAGTCCTTTAATCCAACCCCCAAACCCTTGTGGATTTCGAGTCTGAATCAAGACTACCCCTGGTCCTTTAAAGCGACAAACAAGCATCTCCCCTGATGTAAAACTAGATATCCAGCCTGAGGTTGCTTTTTCAATTTTATAATCCATATAGTCAGGCCAAGCGACAAGATGACTATTATCAATAATCCGTTCTTCGCCAGCTTCCAGATTAATCGCATGAATACCGCCATAAGAATTCAGGAAGGCTGTGCCTCTGCCACTTATTTTCAGTGTAAAAAACCCTTCACCGGAAAATAGTCCCTGCATCAAATTTTGCATTTTACTTGATACTTCTATTCCCATAGAACCAGCTAAAAAACCATCTTTCTGTACTACTAAACCATAACTGCCATCTAAGTCTACATCCACAATATCTCCAGGTATAGCAGGTGCCAGCAGGACTTCACCCGGTCCACGGCGGGCATTAAGGGTTTGAAAAAAGAACTTTTCCCCTGCTAACATTCGTCCAATACCGCCCAATAACCCCCCTTCCATTTTGCCTTCCACATCAATCGTACTTGCCATCGATACCATAGCATCCGATTCCGCCTTAAGAGTCTCCCCTTTGCTTAACTGGACCTTTAACAACGGAAAAGCACCTGGGTATAAAATTTCGTAATCCATATAAACCTCCAGCAATTCATACTACTTTTTACCAGCAGTCCAATTAAATCCAAAACCAAACTCTCCGTCAAGTTCTTTATGTCCTGCAAAATATTTTTCCAGTTTAGTAATAACCAGCTTACCACCTTTATTTTCAATCTTTATGAGTCCACACATAATCTTACCCTTATCAGGACTATCAAGTTTTATAACAATATCCGCGCTCCCCTGTTGTTTGACAGTAACGACACCTTTGGCACTATCCCAGTTAGGTGCCCCTTCATAAATAAAGGCAAATACGACGACAACATCCAGCATTTCCAATCTTGCTAACCGAAGATTCTCGCCATCATTGCTTTGACCTGAACGATCATCTTTATCCAAGCTGATATAAGGATGATAGGATGCAGAACCAAAGGAATTTCCTAAAGCTTGAATAACCCCCTTGCTACCATCCTTCAAACGATACATACAACCTAAATCAAGGTCAAGAGTTGATTTGGACAAAAAGTCAAACATGCTCTTTTTTTCAATTGTTGAATTCCAATTCAAATTGACGAGAATTTCCTCCGTCCTTTTTGCCAGATCAATGGAGTGAGAATCACCGCTTTTGGCCAAATTTATCACTGATGGCGCTTTCACCTTTTTCGTCATGTCAACTTTATCGAAAAAGCTCATATGGACACCCCATTTACATAAGTTTTTAAGCCCTAGAGATGCAGCTAAAAGCAATTAAAACACAAAGAGCACAAAGATTTCACAAAGAAGACGCAAAAAACATCCTTTTATACCTTTGTGCCCGCAGTAGCGACTTCGTGCCTTTGTGTTTTCAGGTTCTAGTCTCTAACTTTTAATTTTTAGCCAGCAAAATATCTGTCAACAAAGCCTTGTAAACCAGAATTGTAGCCCTGTCCTACTGCTTGAAATCTCCACTGACCGTCTTTTTTGTATAACTTTCCAAACTCAATAGCAGTTTCTCTAGAGAAATCTTCATCAAGTTCATATTTAGCAACTTCTTTATTCGTATCCTGATCATACAGACGAATAAAAGCATTACGGACTTGTCCAAAGTTTTGTTTCCGCTTCTCGGCTTCATGAATAGTAACAACAAATACCAACTCGTTGATGGCAGTATCTACTTTGGCCAGTTCCACAAGAACAGTCTCATCATCCCCATCTCCAGCACCAGTCAGGTTATCCCCAGTATGCTTAATCGCACCATCAGGCGAGGTTAAATTATTATAAAAGATAAAGTTCTTCTCAGTCGGTATTTTCCCATTTGCCCCCAGCATAAATACTGAGGCATCCAAATCAAAATCAGTTCCTGTATCAGTGCTGTTCGTATCCCAGCCCAGGCCTACGCCCACTTTTTTTAGACTAGGCGCTTCTTTCGATAAATTGATTCTTTCACCTTTTCCTAAATTAATTCCCATTGTTAAAGCCTCCTATCATATATTAAAGTATTAAACTCAGGCCACACTTAGACCAAAATTAGCACATAGAGCACCCAATCCACCTTTAAAACCACTACCAATGGCGTTAAACTTCCATTCAGCACCATGACGATAAATTTCCGCAACAACAATGGCTGTCTCTACGGAAAAATCCTCACCTAAGTCATAGCGAATGAGCTCAACGCTACCTTCTTCATTGAAAACACGAACATAGGCATTGCCAACTTGTCCAAAACTTTGTTTGCGGCTTTCAGCATCATGAATGGTAATGGTAAAAGCTATTTTTTCAACATCAGCGGGAACAAGGGAGAGATCCAATTTAATTTGCTCATCATCACCATCACCAACTCCGCTGCGGTTGTCGCCAGTATGAACGACTGCACCTTGAGCACCTTTGGGGTTATTATAAAAGACAAAATCCTTCTCATCTTTCACTTTGCCTGAAGCCCCTAGAATAAAGGCAGAGGCATCAAGATCAAAATCATGACCACCATCATACTTATTGGTATCCCAACCAAGCCCAATAATAATTTTTTTGAGACCAGGATTCGTTTTTGTCAAATCTACCTTTTGACCTTTACTTAAACTTACAGCCATAATATTACCCTCCTAATTTTTTAATGCTGTTATCGTTTCACGCTAACTAAGGAAATCACTCGAATATTCTTGCTCACTATCTTCATGAATATTTGGTTCCCTGCTTATCAAGTATATCTTCTCACTAATTCACTAAGTGAAGTATCTTGCGTACTTTCACCAAGCGCGCCAAATTTCCACTCCCCTTGGTGGCGGTATACTTCACCGACAATGAGTGATGTCTTACCAGCATAACTGTCAGTCAGATTATATCTAGTTATTTCTTGCATATTGGCCTTATTAACCACTCGAATAAATGCATTTTTAATCATGCCAAAATCCTGTTTGCGTTTCTGGCAATCATAGATATTCACCACAAAAACTATTTTATGTACCTCACTAGGGATTTTATTTAACTGAATTAAAATTTGCTCATCATCACCATCTCCGCCACCAGTACGGTTATCCCCTAAATGAATGACACTGCCACAAGGACTCTCTAGGTTATTAAAAAAAATCAAATGTTCCTTGCGAGTAAATTTCCCATTGGCATCTAATAATAATACTGATGCATCACAATCAAACTCGGCTTTTTTACTACCAAATAAACCGCTAAGAAATCCACCGCCTGATTGTTCTACTGGATCCCAGCCTAAACCAATAATCAATTCTGAAAGCCCAGCATTGCCTTTGGTCAAATCAATCTTTTGTCCTTTTTGCAAACTTATCGCCATAACTGACTCCCTTCATAACTATATTTTTATATATTTGATTTTACATCAATAATCCATCTAAAATTACCTGCGTCTTTTCATAGCGCCTGATTCATTATAATTAAATCAAGGCTCGTACTATTATCACAAATCACATTATATGGTTTTTTTCACTTGTTCGTCTTATATCAGTATTATATCATGTAGTTTTCAAAACTACAATATTTGTTTTATAATATTTTCTTATATAGTTGGTATAATATTTTAGTTATGCCCATTTTTTACCTTTTTAAACATCTTTACGATTTTTATTTATTAACATTCCTAAATCTAGTAATTATATTTATAGAACACAATTATAACCATTTTGACATCTAGTGTTAAAAATATTATAATATGACCAGAGGTGTTTAATATGGAAATTACAAAAGCTATTTTAGAAAAATTCGCAATAAAATTACTTGATAATGAACTAAAAGCAGAGGATATCCCTTCTATAAAACAATATGCAGACCAAGTTACAGAATTATTAAATAGCAAGCTTAACCATCGCCGCAAAGGAGATGACACTAGTGTCGCCATAAGTAAAGCGATGATCAATAATTACACCAAAAATGGATTACTTAATCCTTCCGACAAAAAAAAATACGATAAGAACCACATTATCCTTCTAAGTCTGATATACCATCTCAAACAAGTTCTTTCTCTTGATGATATCAAAACAATTTTCAATCCAATTCTAAAGAACTTGGATCAATCAGAAGAAAAAGAATCCATTATATCTCTTGATGATATCTATAAAGCATTTTTGGAGTTTCAAAAAGAAGAGTTATTCGATACTTGTAATGACTTTGAGGATCGTTTTAATAGAGTATGTCAAAAAATAAATAATCCATTTGAAAACAATACTAATAAAGATATGGTTGAAAAATTTCTAACAGTATTACTATTAGTAGCTGAGGCTACCGCTGCCAAACAGCTTGCCGAAGAAATGATTGATACTTATTTTAAAACAGAAGAGTAATTCTTTTCTAATACGAAAAACACCTCCGATGCTTTCATCAGTGGAGGTGTTTTTGTTGCTTTTTATGGGATATTTACCATTTTTCTTCTTCACAGATAGATACTAATAAGGCGTTTTTGGCAAACCCAACCTAAACTTTCCCCGTGTCTCGATCCCGCCTACCCCTTCAATACCTGTGACTGTTGCCGTAATCGCATCGTTAACATCTAATGTTTTATTGATAGGCGTAAAGGCTACTTTTTCGGCAATAAATACCGGATCATAAGCATGAATAAACACTCGCATTGGTGCACTGGCAAAATTAGCTCCAGCTGCCAGAATCGCTTCAAAACAAGACTGGCAGGCCCCTGCAAAAATCACTAAGTCATCCCGAGCCGGTTCAAAGATCCTAGCTTGTTTTACTGCCTCGATAAAGTGTTTAGAATTACGATAATTATTAACATCCCCAAAATCTTTTTTCCCGCCACTGAGCAATGCATCATGACCAGTTAAAACCAGAATATCTGGACGATATTCATCAATTAAAGCAATAACCTGTTCAGCTTGCTGTGATTCATCAATACAACGACCGATAGCTTCAATGTTGAGCTGCTGATATGTTTTTAAACACATTTTAAGGTACTCTTCATCGCCATCAAGATGCAATACCTTGCCAGGTATATCAAAAAACTCGAATTTCTTCGATGCTTCAGAACGGTTCATTTCCGCTTTTTCCCGGTCCTGACCGCGGCGCATCATAATTCTTTTCAGACCGTCATTATGAATAAATTCAAGATCCACAATTTCCTTACACAATTTCGCCACACCCACTAGCTCCAAATCAGCCATTGGTGCATCTGCCATCAAACGCAAATACATGCCTTTAAGCACACACTGCAATTCTCCCATATCATCTTCAAATATCTCTGTTACCTTAAATACAATATCACCGCCATGAGATTTACGAATTACCAAGTCTCCCACTTCTACATTAGGCATTCCCAACCCCCCCCTTCACTCACTTACTACATACTATGTAATTTAGATAAAAACTGTCACATAAATAAAATTTCCCAAACCGTTAGATGTAGCAAAAAACACTACCTCCCAATATACTATACTAAACCTGTGACCACCGGAGGTCACACGCATCGCGCTCAAAACATTCGAGGTGATGGCATGATTACTGTGGTTGTTCCAGCAAAAAATGAGGCTGGTCGTATTGCAACCGTACTACAAAATCTGAGCACACTACCAATCGATCATATTATCGTAGTTAGTAACGGTTCCAATGACACCACAATGCACGAAGTTTTAAGGCTTGGCATACCAAAACTGCAAATCCTCTACTTCCACGAACGCTTAGGTATTGACATCCCCCGAGCGATAGGCGCTAAATTAGCGCTAGCCCTAGGTAGCGACGTAGTGGCCTTCGTTGATGGCGACATGGTAGGCACCTTTGCCGATAGCCTGTTACAACTTATCGACCAAATATTACTAAAGCATTCGGATATGGCCTTAACCAACTGCTATCCTTCGCCTCCACGCCACATCGAACGCTATAACCCTACCTTCCAATGGCGTTTAAACCTCAATAAAGAACTGGGCTTGGATAAAAAAATAAACCTATCCACACCTTCTCACGGCCCACACGCTGTCTCACGACATTTTTTAGAAACTATCCCGATTCGAGAACTAGCCATTCCACCTGTCTCAATGGCTCTGGCCAGAATGAACAAACTGAAAATTGATGTTGCTACCACCATTCCCCATTATCAATTAGGATCATCCCTCAAAACTCATATACACTGCACTAAAATCATTGATACCATCGTAGGCGACTGTTTAGAAGCAATCAGTGTTTTTCAAAATACCCCCCGCACCCGCCAATGGCAAAACAAAACATATATTGGCTATCATAGCGAGCGACGCTTTGATTTATTAGACAACTTTTTCAACGAAGAATAAAAATTAGAAATCAAAAAACCCTGCTCGACTAAGAGCAGGGTTTCTTAATGTAAATTATAAGTTTTTTGTAAAATAAATGGGCAAACCATATTTTGAAGCACAAAGATGCAAAGCCGCTACGCGGACACAAAGACCGCAAAGAAGATATTATAGATATTTTTTTCTTTGTGCCCTTTGTGCTTCTTTGTGACCTTTGTGTTTAACGTGGGTTTACTGTATCCAGGCATTCGCAAGAGCTGCAAACTCATCTAACGATAAAGTCTCACCCCGACGGGCACCATCAATGCCGGCTGCGTCCAAAATAATCTTTAATGTTTCTGCTGGCACACCTGTTGTTTTGAGAGTATTTGACAACGTCTTACGTCTTTGAGCAAAAGCCGCTTTCACTACTCTAAAAAATATTTTTTCGTTGACCTCTACAGGAGGTTTGTCCAAGACAGTACAGCGAATAACTGCCGACTCCACAGAGGGTGGCGGAATAAAGGAGTCAGGTTTTACGATAAACATAATCTCGGCCTTCGTATAATACTGAACTGCTACTGACAGCGCCCCATAATCTTTCGTGCCTGGGGTGGCTACCATTCGCTGGGCCACTTCTTTTTGCACCATTGTTACGAGTACTTCAATAGGCATCCGGGCTTCTAATAGCCCCATAATAATCGGTGTCGTAATATAATAGGGCAAATTGGCAACAACTTTGTACGGGGTAACCCCTACTGTCTCTGCAATATTAATACGCAAAATATCCCCGTGTACGACCCTAACATTATCATATCCTTCTAAAGTCTTACTGAGCACCTCTAATAGCCGTCGATCTATTTCCACGGCAGTAACATTAGCACCCGCTTCAGCCAAGCCTTGAGTCAATGTGCCAATACCTGGGCCGATTTCCAGCACAGTCTCACCAGACTTGATATCAGCAGCAGCTACGATACTATTTACTACATGTTCATCAATTAGAAAATTTTGTCCTAATTTTTTGCTCATGCGAATACCAAATCTTTTTAAAATATGTAAAGTGACCTCTTTTTGTGCGATAGTTGGCTGTGTCATTACATGGCCTCCAAATTTATTAAATTGAATGACTGATCTCTTGCAATGCCTGCTCAAATTCAGCCCGGGTAACGCCATAATTATTTAAACGTTGCAAAAAAGTTTTGGCATTCGCATAGCCGATACCGAGTTTAGCTCCTACCAAAGCCCGTCTAAATCCAGCATCATTGATACCATTTAATCCAGAGCACATTAGATCAGCCAAGCTAAACTCATTGCCAGGCTCAATGTCTTGGTAACGCACTTTAGACAAGGCCGTTCGAATAGCCTCTGCAGAAGCCTGTTCAATACCGATATCATTTTTCGCAGTTGCATCTTCTTTGGGAACAAATGCGTGTTTAGCCTCAGGAAAACGGTTACTTAAAAACCTTCGTATACGCTCACCAGCACAATCAGGATCAGTCAAAATAATGATACCCCGCTTGGCATAAGCCTTCTGAATTTTATCTACACTATAAGACGTAAGACCAAAGCCTCCTGTCGTAAGGCAGTCGGCTTCTACAGCTCTTTTTACAGCATGTACATCATTTTTGCCCTCAACAACAATTACTTCTTTGATCATGTTTCTATCACTCTCTATCTTAGTTCTACTACGAGAAAAGAACAGGGAGGCTACTCCCTGTTAATCAAGAACATATACTTTTACTGATCGCCTACCAAATCTTATGGCGTCACTATAATTTTCCATACATAAGTCAATCCTATGACCGACAATCGCTCCACCAACATCAGCAGCCAAAGCCACTCCATAGTCTTGTACATATACTTTGGTCCCCAGCGGAATTACACCAGGATCAACGGCTACAATACCGTGGCGGGCTGATATGCCTGTCGCAGTAATGCCTTCAGAAGAACCATCTGTTGGCAGATACGCACTAGCCTCCATCATTTCCACACGACTGAACCGCATAGAACCCCGGGAGGTTTCCACAGTATCCCGTGTACCTACATCAATAATTTGTGCCTTGGGCGCTTCTTTAATAGTTTCACCGATCTGCTCTGCACTTACTTCGACACCATCGGCAAAATTCAGGCGTACCGTAATTGTCTTAATACCATCTTGTCCCTCTTCTACGACTTTCTCCACGCCTTTTTCCAGGGTGGAATCAGGGCGCCTGATAATCCTAAAGGGTTCAGCTACTTCACGCTCGACTACTTGATCTGTGAGCATAATAACCTGAATGTGCATATCAGGTTCAATTTTAGTCTGCCCATTAGGTATAAGTTTGCTACCTACAGTTGCAACCCCTAAACTTTCAGCCAATTCCCCTACTGTAAGCTTGCCAGTGGTGAGCACCTGGGTTTTCCCCTGATAAGTAACAGTAACAGGTACAGCCCTCTGTACCGAAATGACAGTACCATCAACCAACTTAGTTGTTGATAGGCGATATTCATCCATAGAACCCAATTTTATCCCGGCTTGTGCTAAAACATCCTCAGGTTTGTTATGTAACGTGCTAACAATCACCGTAGCGCCGTCAGCGGTAATGTGTACTTTTTTGTTGGCGAACATAAAGCCTGTTGCCACTAGCAAAACAATGAATATCGCTAGAATTAGGGGTAGCAGTTTTTTTCGAAAAATCAGCTTATACAGCTCATTATTACGCATGCAATCCCTCCTTTTTAAACGTTTGCACATTATACCACAAGTATTAATAAATGTCTAATCATATTTTTACTTTTGTTTAATTATTTACCAATACCACCTACTTTATACATATAAAGAAAATGAGCAAATATCTTTTAACAAGATATTCACTCATTCCACAACTTATTCTCTTTATTTAATTTTAAACAGCCTTCTTACATTCACACTAGTAGCCTCAGCTAAAGCTGACAGCTCTAGTCCTCGCAAACTAGCCACCTGCTCAGCCACTATCCGAACATAAGCGGGCTCATTACGTTTGCCCCTGTGAGGATGGGGCGTTAAATAAGGGCAATCCGTTTCTACCAACAAGCGGTCTAGGGGTACACTAGCCACAACCTCTGGCAATTTGGCCGCATTTTTAAAAGTAACCGGTCCTGCTATGGAAATATAAAAACCTAACTTTATTACTTCCTTTGCCATCTCCAAGCTACCAGAAAAGCAATGTAACACACCACTAAGTCCCTTAGCCTCATTTTTAATAATATCCAAAACATCGCCATGAGCATCACGATCATGAATTATAAATGGCATATTCATCTGGCGGGCCACATCGATCTGCCGCACAAATACAGCGCGCTGAACATCCCGAGGTGATAAGTCATAATAATAATCTAACCCAATTTCACCAATAGCTACCACTTTATCCTGTTTGCTCCATGCTGCCAGCTGGTCATAGTCAGTCTCCAGGGCCCCCTTAGCATCATGAGGATGAATACCTACAGCTGCATAAATACATTCATATTGCTCAGAGAGCGCCACCGAGCGGGTTGAGGAGGCCATACAGGCCCCCACATTAATAATGCCTGTTACACCATGTTCTAATGCTCTATGAATCACTTGATCACGGTCAGAATCAAATTTTTCATCATCAATATGGGCATGAGAATCAAATAGCATTTTATTTAACCCTACTGCCGGGAACCATCTCTGCTGCAGTAACTAGGGCTAACTTTTCACCGCAAGAAGCTGCTAGGACCATCCCACGCGATTCAATGCCGCGGATTTTAGCTGGCTTCAGATTAATAATCATGACCACATCTTTGCCAACGAGTTCCTCAGGTGCATAATGTTTAGCTATACCTGAGATAATCGTCCGCTCTTCCGTACCTAAATCAACCGTCAGTTTAAGTAATTTATCCGCCTTGGCTACTTTTTCAGCTGCTAATACTTTAACGACTCGCAGATCCATTTTAGCAAAATCTTCAATGGTGACCTCCGGCATGTCAGATGCTGACTCCGCTGTTGATTGAGCTTTAGTTTTAACCGGTTCTATAACGGGGGCAACGGCTTCTACCGGTTTGTCTTCAACACGAGGAAAAAGAGGTTCCAGTGCGCCTACCTTAGTTCCCCCAGGCAACTTACCCCATCCTTTGGCATCAGTTAAGGATACTGCCCCAAAGTCACTATCGATACCCAATTGTGCCCAAATTTTTGGTGCGGTAACAGGCATTAATGGATAAATCAAAATGGATACAATCCTTAATGTCTCTGCCAAATTATAGAGTACAGTATTCAGGCGTCCTCTTTTGGCTTCATCCTTCGCCAAAGCCCACGGACCCGTTTCATCAATATATTTATTGGTACGGCCAATCAGTGTCCATACAGCCTTAATTGCAGCATTAATATCCATATCATCCATAAACTTTTCATACTGAATAACCGTATTTTGCGCCAACTCAGTCAATTCTTGATCAATACCCTCTACATCACCAGCTGCCTCAATAATACCGCCATTAAAACGACCAATCATGCTTAACGATCTGTGTAATAAATTACCCAAATCATTGGCAAGGTCGGCATTCATCCGATTAATAAGGGCTTCTCGTGAAAAATTACCATCCTGGCCTAAGGTGATTTCTCTCAGTAGGAAATACCGAATTGCATCTGGACCAAATTCTTCGATCAAAACAAGGGGATCAATGACATTCCCCTTGGACTTGGACATTTTGTCCCCTTCCATAATGAGCCAGCCATGACCATATACTTTTTTAGGCACCTCTATATCTAAGGCCATCAAAATGACCGGCCAAATAATGCTATGAAAGCGAACAATTTCCTTACCCACCAGATGAATATCTGCCGGCCAAAATTTGCTAAACTTATCCCTATCATCCAAATATCCAGCAGCTGTAATATAATTAGTCAGAGCATCAAACCAAACATATACTACATGTTTAGTATCAAAAGGTACAGGAATTCCCCAGTCAAAAGTGGTCCGAGAAACACATAAATCTTCCAACCCGCCTTTGATAAAGTTGATCATTTCATTACGCCGTGAGCTGGGTTGAATAAAATCAGGATTTTCCTCAATATATGAGAGCAATCGATCTTGATATTTTGACATTCGGAAAAAATAACTTTCTTCCTGGACCACTTCTACAGTGCGGCCACAATCAGGACATTTACCATCCACTAATTGACGTTCTACCCAAAAAGTTTCACAAGGCGTACAATAACGGCCCTCATATGCTGCTTTGTAAATATCACCTTGGTCATAAATTTTTTGGAATATAGCCTGTACAACTTCATGATGACGCTCTTCAGTTGTGCGAATAAAATCATCATGAGAGATGTTGAGTTTTTCCCATAAATGTTGAAAAGAAGCTACGATTTTATCAACATATTCAATTGGGGTAACATTCTGCTCAGCAGCCTTGCGTTGTATTTTTTGACCATGCTCATCAGACCCTGTCAGAAAAAGTACGTCATAACCAGCTATCCGCTTATACCTGGCCATGGCGTCAGCGATTGTTGTCGTATAAGCATGACCGATGTGCAGATTATCACTCGGATAGTAAATAGGTGTCGTAATATAAAATGATTTTTTTTCCATTATTTTGATGTGCCTCCTTATAGCCTCTAATATGATTAACAAATCTTCTCTAGACTTTTGTTATTTACCTCATTTTACCCAAAATATACACTTATGTCGAATGCATTCTAGATATTTTATTCCATTTAACCTAGTTTTATAAAGCATTCAATAATTGGTGCATTATATTACTGTTATGGTAAAAATAGGTTGACACGCTTAACAACATTTGGTATGATCTTGTTAGATAGTTTTTGTCGAATTATGTTGAATCAGCAGGAATCTTCTAGGCTTTTGTTATTATCCTATTTTACCTCCAATATGTACTTATGTCGAATTATTCCTGGATATTTTTGCGTCATTCGACCTATTTTCCCAATACATTCAATTAATGAAACATTTTATTACTCTTATGGAAAAAAATAGGTTGACAGCCTTTGCAAGATTTGGTATTATTTAGCTAAATAGTGTTGTCGAAAAATGTTGAAACAATAGGAGGATTTATAATTATGAAATCAACTGGTATTGTAAGAAAAGTGGACGAGCTGGGTCGGGTAGTTATTCCAATTGAACTCCGTCGTACGCTCTCGATTGCCGAAAAAGATGCTTTGGAAATTTATGTAGATAGTGATCGTATTATTTTACGCAAATACGAGCCTTCTTGTTCTTGCGTCTTCTGTGGTAATGCCGACGAAGTAACAGTCTTCAAAAATAAAAACATTTGCCAAGAATGTTTAGAGTCAATGACAGAAAAAGCGATTTAAGAGGCTGAAAAGCCTCTTTTTTTCAAAAAAAAATACAATATATCAGTCCAGTACGGCCTGATATACTTCCCGCTTAGGCAATCCCCTCTG
>Ga0316604_10002302_pt1 | contig 14840 bp, 11 predicted proteins | sample OWC_soil_day20_C_FD_207650 | JGI IMG/M metagenome (GOLD analysis project Ga0316604, IMG submission 207650) | Wetland soil microbial communities from Old Woman Creek delta, Ohio, United States - OWC_soil_day20_CT | ecosystem: Environmental > Terrestrial > Soil > Wetlands | place: USA: Ohio... | reverse complement strand
GGAAGTAAGAATAAACATGTATACCACATGCTCCCTTTACAAGACCGGCACTTTGATGCACGCTATGGTGGTACCATGGAAAAACGTAGCCTCTGGATCCTGGTATTTGCAGGTCTGTTCCTGATTGTTACCGCCTGTCTGAACTTTATCAATCTCTCAACCGCACAGGCACTGAGAAGATCCAAAGAAGTAGGTATCAGAAAAGCATTGGGTAGTTTCAGACTACAACTATTCTGGCAGTTCCTGATGGAGACCGGTCTCATTGTAATAGTGGCCACACTGGTAGCTATTGTACTCGGTGCATTGTTGTTACCAAATGTGAATTCATTGTTTAATGCGAAGATGAGTTTAGCAAGTGTGATTGATATAAAGCTGCTCGCTTTTATTGTAGGTATGATTCTGATAGTCACCTTTTTTGCAGGCAGTTACCCCGGTTTGATCCTGTCAGGATTCCGGCCGGTACTGGCATTGAAAGGAAAGGTATCTATGCAGCAGGTAGGGAGTTTCAATATAAGACGCACACTGATCGTGACCCAGTTTGCCATTACTTTAATATTGATCATTGGCATGCTGGTCATCACCAGACAAATGCAATATACCAGGCAGACGGATCTTGGGTTCAATAAAGATGCGATCCTCATGGTGCCTATGGGCGCTGATTCTTTAGATGCGAATGTGACAAGTCTGAAAAATGAGTTGATGCGGCAGACAGGTGTAAAGAACGTATCTGTTTGTTTTGAAGCGCCTTCTTCCTTGAGTAACTGGAACACAAATATTCGTATGGTTGGCGATGCAGAAGATGAACCATTTACCGTGGATGTGCGCGCTGCAGATGAGCAGTATGTATCGACCTTTGGATTGCAGCTGATCGCAGGCCGTGATTTATTTCCTGATTCTGCAGCAAGAGAATGTATCGTGAATGAGATGTTTATCCATAAGCTAAACCTGAAATCCCCGCAGGAACTGATAGGACGGCAGATAAACTTTAATGGTGACAATCAGGCCACCATTGCAGGTGTGGTGAAGAATTTTCATATACGCTCTTTGCATGCTGATATTGGCGCAGTAATGATTACACCATTCAGTAAATTCTACCAGAATTTCGCTGTGAAATTAAATATGGGACAATTGGCCACGACTATTCCGGCCATTGAAAAGCTGTGGTCAGCAAGGTTTCCAGATAAATTATTTACTTATAAATTCTTTGATAAACAGATCGCAGAATTCTATGAAACGGAAGAAACGATGTTGCAGTTAGTAAGTATCTTCTCTGTGATCGCCATCTTTATAGGTTGTTTGGGACTGTATGGGTTGGTGTCATTTATGGTGATGCAGAAAACAAAGGAAATCGGTATCAGGAAGGTATTGGGTAGTAGTATCGGGGAAATCCTTTGGATCTTTGGGAAAGAGTTTGCCGTACTGATCCTGGTCGCATTTTGTCTGGCGGCACCGGTAGCATGGTGGATGATGAGTACGTGGCTGGAAGACTTCAAATACCATGTCGCTTTAGGCCCGGGGATGTTTGTAAGCGCTGTCGGATTGACAATGATAGTGGCTGGACTAACGGTGAGTTTCCAGAGTGTAAAGGCGGCCATGATGAATCCGGTGAGGAGCCTGAAGATGGAGTGATTTCAGGCCCCTCCGAATGTTAGGTAACCAGTCATTTGATGGCTGATGATTATATTGTTACAACCAGGCGTTCGCCATTGGAGACATCTTTATCCCAAAGGGTAGAGATGTCTTTTAATTTTACGGTGGTGGTGGAAACAACCAGTTTGCCATTTGCAGCGAGTTCAAACATTTCAGGAAGGATCTCTGAGAAGAGTAATCCAACCTGGTGTTTAGGCCATGCGCCCAGACCAGAGCCGGAGAGCTGAAGGTCTACGCTGCGAAGGATAGCAGAAGATAATGTAATGGTATCTCCTGCCATGCTGCCAACAGATACGTAGCGGGTGCTGTGTGTAAATTTGCCTTTACCTTTTAGGGTGGAGAGGATCTTCTCGGCAGTATGCCCCCAGAGGTAGTCGATGACAATATCGAAAGGACCGTTTAATTGGGTGTGAAAATCATCAGAGAGTGGGATGATCTCATCTGCACCAAGTGTTAATAATTTATTTAGAGAAGCCAGATTCCTACCTGTCGCCACCACTTTTTTGGCACCATAATGCTTAGCGATCTGTACGGCTATGCGACCAGTAAAACCGGTGGCGCCGTTGATCAGGACGATATCTCCCTGTTGAATGTTAGCTTTGAAACGAAGTGCCATGGCTGCGCCAATGACTGCGTTGGGCAGTGCCGCTGCGGTGGCGTCGTCGAGTGAATCCGGAACGGGCACTATCATGTTTTTCTCAATAGTGGCCTTTTCAGCCAGCATACCACTGGTGCCTACTGCATATACCCTTGTGCCATCGGGTAGCAGGCAGATGCCATCTCCACCTATTACACGGCCGTTTTCTTTAGGTGCATCACTGGAATAGTGCTTGCCGGAGGCGACTGATTTATCGATGTGTTTTATGGCCACTGCTTTGACATCAACAGCTATTTCATTTTCGTTCTGAGGTGCTGGTGCAGGAAAATCTGTGTATTGAGGCAATTCTCCCGGTTGATATAATACTGCTGCTTTCATGTTATCTCGTTTTTGATAACACAAAATTAGGATAGGGGAAGTGCCTGCACGATAACATATGTTATCAACTGTCAGAAGTGAGATTTCCCTTTGGCCAGTTTGGCTTTGATACGGCTGAGGTGCACTTTGCTCACACCCAGGTAAGAGGCGATGTAGTGCTGCGGTACCCGTTGGATGATGTGTGGGCGGTCATTGATCAGGTTTTGGTAGCGCTGTTCAGGCGTATCCCTGATGAGGGAGACAAATTCATTGATATAGTGCGTCTGGCGCTGCACGGTCATCTGAAGGATCATGTTTACAAACCCCTTTTCGTGGCTGAGATCATCGAGGAGCTGGTTCACATGTTCCTTCGCAAGCAGGTAAACGACAGAAGGTTCTATGGTTTCGATGGTAATGGGACTGGGGGTATTGTTGATAAAGCTGTCGAACGAGGAAAGTCCTTCATTTTCAAAAAAGAACTGAACGGTAATATCCTCCCCGTTTTTATTGAAGTAGGTGCGGATAAGGCCCTTTTCGATGTAGATGTAGTGCTGCGACTTTTTACCTTCATCAAGAAGGACGGTTTTAGCAGGTACTTCAAGACGTTGCTGATAGGGAAGGTATTTGTCCCAATAGGCATTTAGCTGAGGAAATTGATGGCGGAAATGAAAAAGCATGCGTTAAGATAGGGAAATAATTAAGGCTGGCAATATTGCCAGCCTTAATTATTTTATAATGAATTAGTTACGAAGGGTTGTGTCACCTGTTGCAACTATTCTGATGTGATTAATTGTTGCTATTTGCTCCTAAAGGCATCGATTCTAGTGAATTCTCAATGAGGGTTTATGTGATAACAAATCCCATGTTTGGTAGTCCTATCAGACATAATTTTAGATTTCGCAGCTAACAGACAGTCCGGTAATCTTACCGGACTTACTACTAAGATATTTCATTATCCAAACAAATCTAAGATTGATAGGGAACAAGGTCTGGTATTCTTACCGGACTTTAATTTACTGAGGGTAGAATAGTACAGCATCTGCTACCACTTCACCATCCTTGCCTTCGTTGGTGATTTCTACAAATGCCTTACCGCCTTTGGTCAGTTTAATAGTGCCGAGGTCCACCCATTCACCGGAGGTCTGCCCTTCCACTTTAATGGAGGCAGGCGTGTAAGAGACCTGTTGGGTAGTTTTGCCATCGGCAGACAGGCGGATATGCGTGCTGGATGGCAGATCACTGCGCTTGGGTACATAGGTATACACTTTGTAAGTACCGGTGCGGGTTACTTCAGGTGTATAGCGAATGCTGCCGGCACTGTTTGAAATAAACATAGTGGGGCCATACGCACCTTTGGTTTCCTTTTGCCAGTCGCCTTTCATGATCACATGGGTAGCATCATCATTGTCTACCAGGATCTCAGGGGTGGCGTCTGTCGCCAACGGCTTTTGGCGCAGGAGGGCTTGTAGCTTTGAAACATCGACATCCTGTACAGACTGATGACTGTCTATCGCTATAGATGCGGCTACGGCAGCTGACTGGGCCAGTACCATGAACACTGGTTCCATTCTGATAGAGCCATAGGCAATGTGCGAAGCAGACATGCAAACAGGTACGAATACATTGCTGCAATCTTCCGGTTTTGGAATGATAGAACGATACGCAATCGGGTAGGGGCCGAAACCGCCAATCTGCACATCGCCTTCATTTTTGACCATGCCATTTTCTACAATACGCTGGCAGTTGTGAGAGTCCATGGTATATGCCGCCATACCGATACCATCCTTCACGACTTCCCTGCTTTCGCAATTGGCCTGTGTCATTACGTAGGCGCCAACCATTCTTCTGGCTTCGCGTACATACATTTGTGGCGACCAGTTGCCGGACGCTGGATATTCGTCTTTCGGATACCCCCATTGCAACATCTCTTTACGCAGATGTTCCGGCATGCGGGGATCATGACCGATGAAGTAAAGGAGTCCTTTGTTGTACAATTCATGATCCTTTGTGATCTTTTCCCGGGTAGCGTAGTCTGCTTCAGGGTAGTTATAGTTCATACCGATCATATCTGTGGAGAAAGGACCATTATTGTTGATATCTGTTTTGTGATTGGGCATGAGGTCTATTTTCAACATGCCGCTTAGATTCTTAGGTTGTAATTTCTGTACTACGCGAAGGAGGAGTTCATACCGCGCAGGATTGTAGTCTGCCGGTTGTGTAATGGGTATCAGGTTGTCAGGCTGATTGGTCAGGCAGATCCTGAAATTATACGCCTGTATCTTTTTATTACCGGCACCTTGTTTTTCCACCTGTTCCGGACTGATACCCCAGAGCAGGCCACTGGCTGGCTGGCCGGGTTCTTTATAAGGATCTATACCATCGGGGAACTGGTGTTTTTCGCGGAGCTGTACACCATTATAGGTCTCGCCATATTGCGCATTGTCTTCACGGCCTACGGTGTAAGAGATACCGGCTTTTGCCATCAGGTCTCCTTCGTAAGAGCAGTCAATGAACATCTTTGCACGAATGATGGTTGATCCCGTTTGTATTTCCGTGACACGGTTACCTGTTTTTTTAGCACCTGTGATGTGTTGTTGGTACAGGACTTCTACACCACCTTCTTTGATATATTGCTGGAAGGTGCGTTCTGCAACACCGGGTTCAAATATCCATTGTTCAAACCGGCCATAGTGCTTTCCGATACGCCTGTAGAAGTCCCGGGAAATGCCGGTAATGGCGTATTTGTTACCAATATCTGTATAACCAAGGCCACCGGATGTGAGGCCACCCAGTCTTGTGCCGGGTTCGATGATGAGTACGGATTTATTCATTTTTTTAGCTGTATAACCAGCTATTACGCCAGCGGAAGTACCGCCGTAAATACAAATGTCTACTTCCCGTATGTTTTGTGCGAAGAGCTTTCCGGTCATTAGCAGGCAAAGCAATACTATTATTTTTCTCATCAGTATCCAGGGTTTTGATCAGTAGTTGGGTTAATGGCAGTATTGTAGTTGTATTCCACAGTGGGAATAGGCCATAGCAGGTGACGTGCTGTAACGGTTTTGCCTTTTACAGCGGCTATCACCTGTTGGGCGATACCCAGGCGTTTCAGATCCAACCACCTTTTCCCTTCTCCACAATTCTCGTACCCTCTTTCCTGCACGACGCGGTCAATGAATGATTGTTGGTCCGTCAACTGAAAATCAATAGATGCATCGGCAGTGAGTGGATCTTTGCCATAAGCCCTGCGGTGTACCATGTTGAGCTTTTCCAGTGCATCAGCGGAGGGGGTACTTTCTGCCTGTGCGACCGCTTCGGCATAGAACAATAAGATATCTGCATAACGATACATGGGATAATCATTGCCGCCGGCGGTGACAGCGCTTTTATCACTGAACTTTTTCAACAGGATAGTCGTAGCGCCCAGTCCAAAGGTTTGTGCATACCAGTCATAAGCGTAACGAAGATCATTCTTGTCCCAGTTCTTTACAAAGCTGTTCTGTTCGGAGTCGCTGTAGAACGTATAATAACCGCCGGGCGGATAATAACCGGAGTTAGGATAATGCGCGTAGATAGGATAGGGGAAACCTTGTCCTGAAGGGGTACGCGCATATTTAAGATAAAAGATCTCTTCTGTGGAATTGGAGATGTCAGGACCAAATAACTTATCGAAATCAGCTGCTACATTTACTTTTACGAGGGAGTATTTGCCGGAGTTGATCACTTCCAGTGCTTTGTCTCTCGCCTTGTCGTACTGATGCAGGGTCATGTATACATCGGTCAGTACTGATTTAGCAGCCCATTTGGAAGGTGCGCCCACCAGACGTGGATTGTCAGGTAAGTTTTGTTCTGCCCATTCAAGGTCTGCTAAGAGATAGTTATACACATCTGTTGCAGTAGCCCTCGCGAGGTTGATGGAGTCCATATTATTTTCTGTACGCAATGGTACGCCATTCCAGTTACGCACCAGGTAGAAATAACATAGACCACGGAGGAAGCGGGCTTCGCCTACATATTTTTTCAGATCATCTTCTGTCAGTGACTTACCCAGCGGTGCTTTTTCTATCACGATATTAGCATCACGGATTGACTCATAGAAATCGGTCCACATACTATTGATACGGGTCATATTCGTATTGTCCAGACCATTATAGTCATTGAGTGGTGCGTGACTGCCACGGCCATAGAGGTATTCTGCATATATTTCCTGCTGGCAGAGATATAATGCACCAATAGTGCTGACTCTCCTGATAGGAATATAGATCGCGTCAAGCCCGGCTTCTACTTCGCTGGGGGTATTGTAGAATACTTCTGCCGCAATAGACTTTGGATGTTCTTCCAGTTTTTTTGAGCAGGAAGTGATCAGGAATATAATAAATAGATAGAGAATTGACTGTTTCATTGGTTGATATTTTAAATGATTTTAGAAGCCACACCTGATACCGAACGTTACAGATTTGAATGTCGGATAAACAGAGTAGTCGATGCCTTGCCGAATGGAGTTGGAACCACCGTAGGCATTCACTTCCGGATCATACCATGAATATTTTGTGAAAGTGATCAGGTTCTGGCCGCTGGCATATATCTGTGCAGATTTCAACCAGTTCCAGCCGAGTTGTTTGGCCGGTATGTTGTATGCGACCTGGATATTTTTAAAGCGCAGGTAGGAGCCGTCTTCAACAAACCTGTCAGAGATATTGGCAGAGAGTGTTCTGCTGATCTTTGGATATTTAGCCGTAGTATTTTCAGCAGTCCAATGACTTTCGTAGACTTCTGCCGGCAGGTTGAGACCCATACCGAGGTCAAGAGAAACGGCTTTGTTCAGGTTGAGGATTTTGTTACCCTGAGAGCCTTGTATGAAGATAGTGAGTTCAAAGCCTTTCCAGTTTAGTACGGAGTTCAGGCCGTATGTAAAGTCAGGATTAGGATTGCCGATGTAGGTTTTGTCAGCAGCAGTGATCGCTCCGTCTTTGTTCATATCTACATATTGTATATTGCCGGTGGCGGTGTAGCCATTTTCTTTGTATCCGTAGAAAATGCCTAGTGGCTGTCCTTCCCGGAGAATATTGACATAGTCGTTTAAGGAGCCGGTATAGATGGCATCACCATAGATATCCTGACCATTGTACAGTTTCAGCACTTTGTTGCGGTTCACGGCGATATTGGCATTTACATTCCAGCTCAGGGTACCTTTCAGGATGGCAGCGTCAATACCGAGTTCAACACCTTTGTTTTGTATTTCACCTACATTTTGCAGGGTGGTGGTATACCCCATGGAAGCCGGCAATTGCACGGTGTTCAGGAGGTTCACTGTTTTCTTTTTGTAATAGTCCAGTGTGATGAAGAGGTCATTGTGCAGGAAGCCGATATCTGCGCCGACGTCCAGCTGGTGCGTGATTTCCCACTTCAGGTCTCCGGGCAGTGTAGTGCCGGGTGCGTAGGCTACATAAGCGGCATCGCCAAAAATAGTATTGCCTACGCCAAGTTGGTTCAATGTCTGATATGGATTAATAGATGTATTGCCAGAGAGGCCATAGCTGGCTCTTAGTTTTAGATCAGCGATCACCTTAGACTGTTTCAGGAATTCTTCATTGGCCACCTTCCAGGCAATGGCGGCAGAAGGGAAGTTCGCCCACTGGTTATTCTTTGAATAGCGGGAAGAGCCATCACGGCGAATGCTGGCAGTGAACAGGTACTTGTCATTATAGCTGTAATTCGCTCTGCCAAGGTAAGAGAGCAATACCCATTTAGCATAACTACTATTTGGAATACCCGGTGTAGAAGCACTTTCAATATCGCCGGTACCAGATACGTCACTGAGAAAGCCGGTGCCGGAAGCATTCAGCGTAGTATTGGTATTATCCTGATAAGTGAAGCCACCCATGATGCTAAAGGAGTGTTTATTGAGCGCATGCTGGTAGGTGATCACGTTCTCATTCAGGAGGCCTGTCTGTTGGGTGGTTTCTATATTGGCATAGCCAACAGAATTGACGGTAGGTTCTATGTTGTTGTAGGCGTCAACGCGGTCATTCAGGTTATCGATGCCACCGGAGATCCTGATGGTGAGTCCTTTAACGGGCTTGATCGTTAATGCCGCATTTGATAACACACGATCTCCTTTGATCATGTCTGACTCTTCGTAAATATGTACTAACGGATTGACGATTACATTAGAAATAAAGGAATAAGCGGTATTCAATCTTCTATACGAGCCATCCGCCAGATAGGGCGTGAGTGAGGGCGGCGCCATTAACATACCTGATATCAGGTCGCTTCCTCTGTTGCCAAGGGAAGAGTTTTTGCGTGAGCTATTGAGTCTTGTCAGGATGGTGTTTAAAGAGACGCTGACCACCTTGCTGATATCATGTTCAATATTACCACGCACGTTATAACGTTTGTAGTCGCTGCCTTTGATGATGCCATCCTGTAAGTAGGCAGAGCTGGACAGTGAAAACCGGGTGTTGCTGGTGCCACCGTTCACCGTCGCGCTAATATTATACAGCGGTGCTTTGCGAAGTACGAGGTCCTGCCAGTCAGTGCCGGCATTCTGTCCGAGGCTGTCAATCTTTGCCTGCGTGAAGTAGGGGGATAAGCCATCGTTTGCAGCCTGCTCATTGTATAGTAATGCGTATTGCTGTGCATTCATGAGCTTCATTTTTTTAGATACACGTTGAATGGTGTAACCAGCATCTACTTCCACAGATGTGATATTGGTTTTTTTACCATTTTTGGTGGTGATCATCACTACGCCATTGGCGCCTCTGGAACCGTAGATAGCAGTGGAGGACGCGTCTTTCAGTACTTCAATGCTGGCAATGTCGGCGTTCTGGAGAAAGGTTGGATTGCCATTGTAGGGAAAGCCATCTATCACATAGAGGGGTTCATTGCCACCTAAAATGGAGTTCGTACCCCTGATACGCAGGCTTACGCTGGCACCTGGGGCACCGTTGTTTTGCATGACGCGTACACCGGCAGCTCTGCCGTTGAGCGCCTGCATGACATTGGTAGAGGGATATGCGGTAATGTCTTTAGATTTGACCTGGCTGAGTGAGCCGGTGAGATCGCTTTTCTTTACAGTGCCATAGCCGACTACCACAATTTCATCCGTGAGGGTGGCGGCTTCGGCGAGGCTAAAGTTTTGTGGCTGGTCGTTAGTGATCTCAGCTTCCTGGCTTTTGTAACCGATAAAAGAAACGACGATGGTGGTATTGCGTTTGACTTTAATCCTAAAGTTACCTTCTGCATCTGTGACCACGCCATTGTTGGTGCCTTTGGCCATTACAGTGGCGCCGGGCAGTGGTTGGCCTTTGTCGGTGAGCACCTTTCCTTTTATATTCAGGAGGGTATCTTGTGGCGGCGTTGGATTCACCGGTTGTGCAGGTGCTTGCCGTGGTTTGATAACGATGTTTTTATTTACGATAGACCATGATAACAACTGGTCTTTCAGACAAAGGTCCAGTGCTTTTTCCAGCGGCGCATTTCTGAGATCGATAGAAACTTTTGGCGCCTGATCGATAAGTTTGTGATCATAGAAAAATACAAAGCCTGTTTGTTTTTCGATATTGTGGAAAACCTTTTCCAGTGGCGCGTTCTTTTCAGAAAGCGATACAAACTGGGCATATCCTTTAGCATAGATCTGCATACAGGCTGACAACAAAATAATTACGGATAACTTCATAACAAGGAATGTTTTGATGTACAGTCGCCGTTTAGAATTTAAATGCATACATTTGATTTGTTAGGGTAAATAATGTCCCTTCCTGGCTGTGGGCCAGGATTGTGGAATTTGAGAAAGCAATTCATCAGGTTTGCCCTTGCATTCGCCGGAGCAGACTGCAATCAGCTCCGGTTATTTTTTTGTCGGGCAGTAAGTACTATTTTTTCATAACGGGTGATATTATTAGGTTGTGATAATTATTTTCTTCCTGAATAGAACAATGTATCCCCTTTTTTAGGTAAATCAGATATTAAGAGGTGATTATAATTTTCCTTTCTTTAATCTTGTAATGAACATTGCTGAGTTCAAGTATTTTCAAAACGTCGTTTAAGCTGCTATTGCGTTCGATTTTCCCCCCGAATTCCCTTTCAGGTATATTTCCTTCATAAATAACTTCTACGTCGTACCAACGGCTTATCTGGCGCATTACACCGGGTAGTGATTCATGGTTGAAATGAAAATAGCCGTTCTTCCATGCGACTACCTCATCTACATCTATATCTTTTTTTACAGTCATGTTTTCTCCTTGCACGGAAGCTTGTTGGCCTGGCTGGAGGCGCACGCCGGCGGTATTGTGTTGTACCTGAACGGCGCCTTCCAGGAGGGTGGTCTGGGTGCTGTTTTCGTCGGGGTAGCCCATGATATTGAATTGGGTGCCTAAGACCTTGACTTCCATGTTGTTTACATTGACGATGAAAGGCATGTGGGCGTTAGGGGCAATTTCAAAATAGGCTTCACCGGAGAGTTGTACTTCCCTGCTATTTCCGCTGAAAGCGGTAGGGTACCTGAGAGAGGTGGCGGCATTGAGCCAGACTTTGGAGCCATCCGGCAGGATGATCATGAATTGTCCTCCCCTGGGTGTGACCAGACGATTGTAATGCAGTTCGTTTGTGCCGGCTGCGTCGGCTTTATAGGCGAGTTGACCATTGTTGAGTTTGATGACCTGGACGTTGCCCTGGTGGGCAATAGCGCCGTTGTTGGCGCTGTCGAGGGTGATCTGGCTGCCATCTGCGAGGGTGAGAATGGCTTTGTTACCACCGGGTGCAATTGTATGAGGTTGCGTGGTGGCAATTTGAATGGGTGCTTGTTGGTTATTGTGGGTAAGGTAGAGAATGCTGGTGGCCAGTAGGGCTAATAGGGTAGCTGCTACGGCGTAAAGTATTATTTTATGTGGTATTTTCTCCTGTGTGTGGGCTGGTAGTATGTTTTCCTCCAGCGTTTGGGCAGATAGTATATTTTTCTCCTGTGTTTGCGCAGGTAGCATGTTCTTCTGCGCCTGCGCTGCTAGCATGCCGGCGATGGCCTGCTCCCATTGTAGGCGCATGGCATCGTCTTCCAGGGAGTCCAGCAGGCTGGTGACTTCGTCCTGGGAGATGCTGCCCCTGAGGTATTTTTCTAAAAGGATTGAAAAGGTATTCTGATCCATAACAAGGTAAAGACGCACAACCTGGACAGAGGGAGGTGGTGTTTTGAAAATAAATTATGGGAGGAAGGAAAGTGCCCACAGGATGATGAGGGAGCGGGCGGGGTGATTGGCCAGTGCCCTGCGGAGGGTGACGATGGCCTGGACGATGTAGCTTTTGATAGTAACGGGGGATAAGCCCATGTTTTGGGCGATTTCCTTGTGTTGCATGCCCTGGAAGCGGCTAAGTGTAAAAGCTTTTTGTTGTTGGGGGGAGAGGTTGTGTATAGTACGGAGAATGGTTTGTTCCAGTTCTTTGTATTCCGCCTGTTCCTGTGCGGAGGAGGCTTGCTGCTCCTGGAAGCAATGTTGGATGTATTGTCTGTAAGCCTTGTCGTTGGCCAATTTGCGCAGACGGGAATAGATGATATTACGGGCGGTGATGAAGAGGAAGCCTTCGGGCTTTTCGATAGCGGGAAGGGTGGCGCGTTTTTCCCAGAGCATGGTGAATACATCCTGTGCGATGTCTTCGGCAAAAGCGGGGGATTGGGTAAGGAGGAGGGCGGTATTATAGATAGAGGTCCAGTATTTTTCGAATATAAGTTGGTATGCATGCCGGTCTCCCTGGGCGATCAGTTTCAGCAAATCAACGTCACTATGTGGAACTTTATGCATAATATAGATAAGGAATGTTTTGGGCTGGTGATTTAAAAGTAGTAATAAAAATAGATTTTGCAAATCAATAATTCAAATTAAGTCTGGTTATATTAAGCCCGGCAAGATTGCCGGGCTAATACTTATGCGTGAAAAATGAAGGATGTCTGGCAAGAATACCTGACATGTCTGATATACATTTAACCCCTAATGAAATATCGGATGTAAGAGATATGAAATTGTTAACTCGCTACAAAGGAATTGAAAAGTTCAATGTGAGAATAGTTGTGGGTGGATGTGCAACCCTTGGTTGTGGTTTGATAATCAGGGGATTGTTTTGATAAAAAAAGCCAGGTAAGAATACCCGGCTTGTTTGATAAATATGAATGTGGCAAAAAATGAAGAGGTTGAGGTTAGTTTAGGGATGATTTATCGAAGGTGGGGGTTGGATAACTGTTTAGTTGGGAACAGTTGATGGTGATATTGAAGTTGGAATATTTGGGGATGTGGCGGTAGTTGAGGAGGAGGAGCATGACGAGGCGGAAGGTGGAGGGCTTGCTGCCTTTGGTGATGATGCGTAGGTGTAGGGTTTTGTACCAGTTTGATTCCTGCTGGTGCAGGGAGAGGGTGAATAGTTTTTGTTTGTTGTTCATGATTTTGGGTTTTATGCAAAGAAAGGGGATGGGAGGATGGGAGAGTAGTTGCGGAGGGGTGTGCAGGTGGGGGGAAGGGGTTGATAATGTGGGTGGTAGGGGTGAAAAAAAAGCCTCACGGGGGTGAGGCTATGTTGTTATTTTTCCTTGAATAATTCCATTGGGATGGTGGATTATTTCTTCCCTTTAAGTAATTCGACAGTGATAGGATGCTTTTCTAATATTTCTCTCATACGTTCCTGTTTATTAATCCGGAAAGGGCTATTGTGTAAGTCTTCTACTGAAAAGCTTAAACCTCCTTCAACGGCTTTGTATTTTTTGTGAAAGGTTTTGGAAAATACTGATGTTGTTTCATGGTTTAGTTTTTGTTTTCTTTAAACAGATGCATTGGAATGGGATACTTTTTCAATGTAGCTTTAGCATTTTCCAGCTTTTTAATAATAAATGGGCTTTTGCGTATATCTTCGATTGAAATGCTTACCCCTCCTTCAACTGCTTTATACTTTTTGTTTAAGGTTTCAGAAAATACTGATTTTTTTTTCATGGTTTAAAATTTTAAACTTTTTTAGTTGCTAAAAATGATGAATAGTTTGTACCCTTTTTAAATATCTCCCATCCTTTATCCGTTAATCCTTTGACTTCGAAATACTCGTCAATTTCTTCTTTGTAAGCATTGATACTAATTTGATATAATCGGGTTCGTGATGGAGTACTACCCTGAGCAATTATTCCTACTTTATTATACGAATCAATTATTTGCAATACAGTCCTGGCAACTGTCGCAAGAACTTTGTCTCTATCCGGATTATTTGAAATAACTGTATCGCTTATATTTTGGTCATTACCTTCTAAATCGCCAAAGGCTAAATTTAGAACAGGTGTACCATCATCCATTCTATCGAAAAGTATATATGAAATTAATTTCCTTATTTTACCTTTCGGCCCAATACTATCAAACTGGAAAGTTGCATCTTCCTTATTGAAGGTGAAATTATATATTTCCTTGTCCATAACTTTAAATGGCACAAAGTAACATCCCTCTCTCCGGAAAAAACAGTTGCAAGGGCCTGTACAACCCCTGCCAACTGTTTCATTTATAACTCCTTATTCTCTTAAAGTTCCCTCAACCACTTTGACATCCCTTTCAATATCTCCATCGCCTTGTCTATCGCCGCCTTCTCAGGCATCCTATAATGGTTCTGAAAACTTTTAAACGCTATCTCATCCGCCTGCTTTGAGCTAAACAGCTGTATAGCAAAACGCATGATCGCTGTCTCCTGTTTTATAGAAACATGATCGCCCGACCGCACAAATGCAGACATAAGCGTAGCAATAACAGATACAGCAATATTCAATTTGAGTTTTTCTCTGGCAAGGGGTTTATCGGGGTCCGGTGTTCCACCAGATGTATGGAAGAAGCGGTTATCGATAAAGAGCTTTAATCGCTGAACCGCCTGTAATGTGTAATTTAATAAATACACCGTGAAGGAGCCTTCGCCGGTATCTTCGGAAACGTCGGGAAGGGCCTCTGTCAGGCAGTTTTCAAGATGAGATAATACTCTTGAATATGACGATATGAAGTCATTGTAATGTTGAGGAGACGATAATAACACTGCCTTGTTAAAAATGGCAACTTGAATGTCTTTTTCATAGTCTTTAATTTTGTTCTTCTGCTCTTCAAACTCTTCCTGCGTAATCAGCGGAGCATCTTTAATGCTGATGTAACAGACTAGCTCAGACAGAAGGTCAATTGAATTTACAGCGTCCGACATATCCGGTTTTAGGGTTATTCTGAGCGGGCATTAGTAC